>JADMIO010866722.1_pt1 | contig 16279 bp, 13 predicted proteins | sample 8958161 | NCBI WGS metagenome assembly JADMIO01 (sample SAMN16585339, study PRJNA669376) | soil metagenome | isolation source: Crop rotation soil | place: USA: Cullars Rotation, Alabama | collected 2011
CCGCCGCACCAAATATGATCTGACCAAGGCGCGCGACCGCGGGCATATTTTGGTCGGCCTGGCGGTCGCCGTGGCCAATATCGACGAAGTGATCAAGCTGATCCGCGCCGCGTCCGATGCAGCGGCCGCCCGCGAGCAGTTGATGGCGCGGGCCTGGCCGGCCAAGGACGTCGGCCCGCTTGTGGCGCTGATCGCCGATCCCCGACACAAGGTGGAAAGCGACAACACGATCCGCCTGTCGGAAGAACAGGCCAAGGCGATCCTGGACCTGCGCCTGCAACGCCTGACCGCGCTGGGCCGTGACGAAATCAACGACGAGGCCCAGAAGCTGGGTCTGGCTATCGCCGATTATCTCGACATTCTGTCGTCGCGAGGCCGGGTGCTGGCCATCATCCGCGACGAACTCACGCTGATCCGCGACGAGTTCGCCACACCGCGCAAGACCGAATTGATCGACGCTGAAATCGAGATGGAAGACGAAGCGCTGATCGAGCGTGAAGACGTCGCCGTCACTGTCACCCACAACGGCTATATCAAGCGCACGCCGCTGGCCGAGTACCGGGTGCAGGGTCGCGGCGGCAAGGGCCGCTCCGGCATGGCGACGCGGGACGAGGATTTCGTCACCAGCCTGTTTGTGGCGTCCACCCATGCCTGGCTGCTTTTCTTCTCCTCCACCGGCATGGCCTACAAGCTCAAGGTCTGGCGGCTGCCCGAGGCGCGCATCGCCGGCAAGGGCAAGGCGATGGTCAATCTGTTGCCGCTGGCGGAAGGCGAACGCATTACCACCATCCTGCCGTTGCCCGAGAATGAGGCGGAGTGGGAAAAGCTCAATGTGGTGTTCGCCACCCGCTCCGGCGACGTGCGGCGCAATCAATTGTCCGATTTCGCCCAGGTCAACAAGAACGGCAAGATCGCGATGAAGCTGGAGGCCGGCGACGGCATTGTCGGCGTCGCCACCTGCACCGACGCCGACGATTTCCTGCTCACCACCCGCGGGGGCAAGGCGATCCGTTTCCCGGTCGGCGATGTGCGCGTCTTCAAGGGGCGCGATTCCACCGGTGTGCGCGGTATCAAGCTGGCATCGGGTGACGAGGTCGTGAGCCTCTCGCTGCTCTATCATTCCGATGGCAGTTCGGCGGAAGCCCGCGCTTATCTCAAACAGGCCAGCGCCGCGCGCCGCGCCGAAAGCGGCGAGGCCGAAGCGCCGGTCGAGGCGGAGGACGATGCGGAAGAGGGCGTCGAAGAAGCCACCTTGACCTCCGAACGCTATGCCGCGCTGGGCGCGCGCGAGCAGTTCGTGCTCACCATGTCCCAGACCGGCTTCGGCAAGCGCAGCTCGTCCTATGAGTATCGCGTCACCGGCCGCGGCGGCTCGGGCATCGTGGCCATCGGCATGGGCAAGAAGAACAGTTCGGTGATCGCCTCCTTCCCCGTGGAAGAGAGCGACGATCTGATGCTGATCTCCGATCAGGGCCAGACCATCCGCGTCGCGGTGTCGGGTATCTCCGTGCAGGGCCGCGCCGCCCAAGGTGTCACCGTGTTCCGCGTCGATGAGGGCGAGCGGGTGGTGTCGGTGGAACGCATCGCCGATGTCGGCGGCGACGAATGAGTGCAAAAAAGCGCACCGGCCTTTATCCCGGCACCTTCGACCCCGTCACGCTGGGCCATCTCGATATCATCAAGCGGGCCGTCAAGCTCGTCGACCATCTGGTGATCGGCGTTGCCACCAACGCCCCCAAATCGCCGGTATTCACCCTGGACGAGCGGGTGGCCATGGTGCGCGCCGAGGCGGAAAAGCTGGCCGCCGGCCGCGCCACGATCGACGTGGTGGCGTTTGATTCCCTGCTGGTGAAATTCGCCGCCCAGGTCGGCGCCTCGGTGATCGTGCGCGGGCTGCGCGCCGTGTCCGATTTTGAATATGAATTCCAGATGGTGGCGATGAACCAGCGCCTCAACACCGAGATCGAAACCGTTTTCCTTATGGCGGATCCACGTCATCAGGCGATCTCCTCGCGGCTGGTCAAGGAAATCGCGTTTCTGGGGGGCGACATCTCGCCCTTTACTACCCAGGCTGTCGCCGAGGCTCTCATCAAACGTTGCAAGGAAAAGGCATCATGACCGACTATCTCATTCTCGACCTCAAGGACGGCCCGGTGAAGATCAAGCTGCGTTCCGATCTGGCGCCGAATCATGTCGAGCGCATCAAGACCCTTGCAAATAAAGGTTTTTATGACGGCGTGGTGTTCCATCGCGTGATCCCTGGCTTCATGGCGCAGAGCGGCGATCCGACGGGCACCGGCAGCGGCGGCTCCGATCTTCCCAACCTGAAGGCGGAATTCTCGAACGAGAAGCACACGCGCGGCACCGTGTCGGCGGCGCGCACCGCCAATCCCGACAGCGCCAACAGCCAGTTCTATATCTGCTTCGATGACGCGCCCTGGTTGGACCGCCAGTATTCGGTGTGGGGCCAAGTGGTCGAAGGCATGGACAATGTCGACAAGATCAAGAAGGGCGGCGAGCACAATAACGGCGCCATCAGCGGCGAGCCCGACAAAATTCTGAAAGCCTGGATCGAAGCCGCCAATTGAGGGTTGTCGCCATGGCCAAATCGCCTTTGAACATCTCCCTCGATCTGGCGTTGTCCGGCTCGGGCGCGCCGTCCCAGCCACGCTATGCCAAGGCGCTTGAAGCCTCCGCCGCGGCGTTGGATTGGCTGCGCCAGCAGCATAACGGCAAGACGCTTGAGCTGTTGGGCGTCCCCTCACGCAGCGATGATCTGCGTGCGGCCTCCAAACAGGCGGCGGCGCTGAAAGGCTTTGCCACCGTCGCGGTGCTGGGCATCGGCGGTTCCAGTCTGGGCGGGCAGGCGCTGACGGCGCTGCGCAAGGCTTCCAAGCCCTGGGTGGAGTTTCACGACAATCCCGATCCCTTCAGTTGGGCCAAGGCGCTGAAGCGATTCGACCTGAAGAAGACGCACTTCGTGGCGATCTCCAAATCGGGCGGCACTGCCGAAACTTTGATGCAGGTTCTCACCGCTGCCGACGCGCTGGAGAAGGCCGGCGTCAAAACGCTGAAGAAACACTTCACCGTCATCACCGAGCCGCACCAAAGCGCGCTGGCGGATTTCGCCGATTCCATCGGCGCCGTGAAACTGGATCATCCACTGGGCGTTGGCGGCCGCTATTCGGTCCTCACCATGGTGGGGCTGTTGCCGGGCCTGGTGATGGGCCTCAACATGAAGCAATTGCGCGCGGGCGCCCAGGCAGCGCTTGATCAGGTTCTAAGCGCGAATACGCCCGCCGAGGCTCCTGCCGCCGCTGGCGCGGCGCTGCATCAGGCGCTCAGTGAAGAGGGCAGGCTCTCCAGCACTGTGCTGTGGCCCTATGCGGACGATCTGGCGGTGTTCGGTGGCTGGTGGAAGCAGCTCTGGGCGGAAAGTCTGGGCAAGGACGGCAAAGGCTCCACGCCGGTCTCCGCATTGGGGCCGGTGGATCAGCACAGTCAGTTGCAGATGTTCCGGGACGGTCCCAATACGGCGCTGTTCACGCTGGTCTCGGTCGACACCAAGGGCAAGGGGCCGGTGGCGCCCAAGGCTCGCGCCAATGCACTGGGATTGAAGTATCTGGCCGGAAAGAAGCTGGGCGATCTGGTGGATGCGGAAGCCCGCGCCACGGCGCAGACCCTGTTCAAGAATGGCCGGCCGGTGCGCCAGATTCATCTGTCCAAGGTCGATGAATTCCACCTGGGTGCCTTGATGATGCATTACATGCTGGAAACCATCCTGATGGGCCGGCTGATGGGGGTTGATCCGTTCGATCAACCCGGCGTGGAAGAGGGCAAGGTTCTGGCCCGGCAGTACCTGGCGGGTTAGCCGCGCCGTTTTCGGCAATATTAGTTGAGTGGCATGGGCGCGGGACCGCATCCTAAAACCGCGCCCAGCGTACGGAGTATTTTGTGAGCGATCCTATTCCCTTTATCGATCTGCAAGCGCAGCGCCGCCGTCTGGGCGAGCCGCTGAATGCGGCCATCCGCGCCGCGGTGGAAGGCGGCCAGTGGATTCTGGGACCGCAGGTCGCGCAGCTGGAAAAGGATCTGGCGGCCTGGGCGGGCGTCAAGCACGCCATCGCCTGCGCCAACGGCACCGATGCGCTGCTGCTGGTGCTGCGCGCCTGGGGCGTGGGGCCGGGCGACGCGGTGTTCGTGCCGGCCTTCACCTTCGCCGCGAGCGGCGAGGTGGTGGCGCTGGCCGGGGCGACGCCGGTGTTCGTGGACGTGCTGCCAGACACCTTCAACATGGATCCGGCCAGCCTGGAGGCGGCCATCGCGCTGGTGAAGCGTGATGGCAAGCTGACGCCCAAGGTTGTGATGCCGGTGGATTTGTTCGGACAGCCGGCCGACTATCGTGCTTTGGCCCCGATCGCGGCGCGCGAAGGGCTGAAGCTGTTCTGCGACACGGCGCAGGGTTTCGGCGGATTGCTGGACGGCAAGCGCGCCGGGGCCATCGGCGATGCCGCCGCAACAAGTTTCTTTCCCGCCAAGCCGTTGGGCTGTTATGGCGACGGCGGCGCCTGCTTCACCAATGATGACGGTTTGAAGGAGTTGCTGCTTTCGCTGCGCATGCATGGCCAGGGCAGCGACCGTTACGAGCATATCCATATCGGCTACAATTCCCGGCTGGACACGATCCAGGCCGCGATCCTGATCGAGAAGCTGAAAATATTCGATGACGAGATCGAACAGCGCAACGCGGTCGCCCGGCGTTACAACGAAGCATTCGCCGGCTCCAACCGTATCCAAATTCCCGTGATGATCGATGGCGCCACCTCGACCTGGGCGCAGTACACGTTGCAGGTGGAAGATCGCGCCAAATTCCAGGCTGATTTGAAGGCGGCGGGCGTGCCCACGATGGTCTATTATCCCATCCCGCTGTCGCGGCAGAAGGCTTATGCCCACTATCCTTCAGCGCCCACGCCGGTCAGTGAAGCGCTCTCAAGCCGCGTGGTCAGCCTGCCGATACATCCCTATTTGGAAGAAGCCGCGCAAAACCGCGTCATCGCGGCGGTCCTGCAAAGCGCTGGCTAGAAGGCCCCCCGGCCGGTGCCGACGATCCACACGGTCTGAATCAGGATGACGATGTCATACCAGAAGGACCAGTTGAGGATGTACCATTCGTCCAGAAAAACGCGGCGCTTGTAGCTGGTGTCGCTGCGTCCGCTGACCTGCCACAGGCCGGTCATACCCGGGCGGGTGCGGATATAGAGCTGTGCCGCCGGGCCGTAATGCTCTTCCAGTTCCTTGGCGACGACGGGGCGCGGACCGACAAGGCTCATGTCGCCACGCAGCACGTTCCACAGTTGCGGCAATTCATCCAGGCTGGTGCGGCGCAGCCACTTGCCGATCGATGTGACCCGGGGATCATCCCGGAGCTTATAGGTGATGAGATATTCGGCGTAGAGTTCGGGGTGCTCCAGACTCCAGCGATGCAAGACGGCATCCGCGTCTTTCGTCATGGTCCGGAACTTGATGCATTTGAACGGCACGCCGTGGCGGCCGATACGGACCTGCGAATAGGTCATCGGGCCGGGGCTGGCGCGCTTGATGGCAATGGCCAGGATGGCGAAAAGCGGCGCCAGCGCGATCAGCAAGACCGCGGACAGCACCACATCGAACAGGCGCTTGATGACGCGTGACGGCAGGCGCTGCACGTTGCTGCGGACCTGCATCAAGAGGATGTCGCTGCCGAAAAAGTAGTTGGTGGTGGCGTTCGACAGCGGCAGGCGGTTGATCGACGGGATGATCGCGACGGGCACATTCACTTCCAGCAGGCGTTGCACGACGTCCGCGATGTGCTGGGATTGCATCTCTTCGGCTGTGACGATCGCCTCCTTGCATCCTTCGCTGCACACAATGGCCGCGATGCGCGCCGGATCGGATGAATGAATAGGCTTGAGCATCGACAAGCCTTCGGGCGGGGATGTGTCGGAATCCTCGATAACGAGCCAGCGCACATCGAAACCCAGGGACAGAGAGCCCTTCAGCGCCGTGCAGACCTCGGCGGAACGCGGGCTGACGCCGACCAGCGCGGTCGGAATCTGCCAGATTCCGGCGCGGCTCATCAAAACCCGCATGACCTGCCGCATGATGGGCAGAACGAACAACAGCGACAGCCAGCTCAGGAAGACCGGTGTCATGGCGTAAATGCCATTGCCCAGGAACAGCATGGCGATATCGGCCACGCTGGTGATCATAAGCGCGATGGTGGTTCCCTTGGCGCCGTCCCAGAAAAGCTGACGGCGGCCATAATCGCCCGACAGATAGCGCACGGCGATGAAGATCAATGCCAGGATGGCGAAAACATTGAGCGGTGTGGATGGTTTGTTCGCATTGCTGCCGAAGAACATGATCAGGGTCGGCACGCTTTCGCCGTGACGGAAGATCAGGTCGACCATCAGAAATGACAGGCCATCCGCCACCGCCAAGCCGAACACGCTGAGCCAATAATGGACATTGCGTGTGCGGATCGCCTTGCGAGGCTGGTCCCAGGCGTCACTTAGCCAAGTTGTGGACGTCATCATGCTTGAAGATCTTGGTCGGCGCTCATCTAGAACTATGGTGAAAACGGCGCAATATGGCCCGGACAATAGCCTCTTTCGGGGGGCGAGCGGGCATAAATTCGTGTATTTCCTGAGACTTGTTAACGCTGCCGGGCTGGCTTAAAGCCCCGCCACCCATGCAGACCAGCCTGTTCGACTTCCATCTGCCTTCCGATTTGATCGCCCTGCGGCCGGCGGAACCGCGCGATAGCGCGCGGTTGTTGGTGGTGCATCCCGGTGGGCGAATGGAGCATAGGTCCTTTGGGGATCTGGGGGACTACCTCCAAAAAGATGACGTTCTGTCATTTAACGATAGTCGAGTCATCCGGGCCCGGCTGACGGGATTTCGGCCCGCCAGAGAACCACAGGGCTCCCAGGTCCCCATCGAGGCGACGCTCCACAAGCGCACCGCCCCTGACCGGTTCCTGGCTTTTGTGAAACCCGCCCGGCGCCTTGCGGCCGGCGATCGCATAACCTTTGCGGAGTTGACCGCCACGGTTTTGGTCCGCGCCGGAGGTGAAGTGGAATTGGTGTTTGACCGGGAGGGAGAGGCGTTGGACCAGGCGATAGCCCAGACCGGCGCGATGCCCCTGCCGCCCTATATTGCCAAACAGCGGGCGCCTGATTCGCAGGACTTGGCCGACTATCAGACGGTTTATGCCCGCCATGATGGCTCGGTTGCGGCGCCCACGGCCGGGCTGCATTTCACACCCCAGATGATGGACCAGTTGCAGGCGCAGGGGGTCGGCATGGCCGCGATGACCCTGCATGTGGGGGCGGGCACCTTCCTGCCGGTCACGGCGGAAGACACGGTGGGACATGTCATGCATGCCGAACGCGCCATGCTGGATGCCCAGACGGCGGCGCAGCTGAATGCCGCCCATGCGGTTGGCGGGCGGATCTGCGCGGTGGGATCGACCTCGCTGCGCACCCTGGAAAGCGCGGCGGATCCGGATGGGAGGCTGCGGGCGTTCGACAGCGACACCAGCATCTTCATCACGCCCGGTTATCGCTTTCGGGCGGTGGACATGCTCGTGACCAATTTCCATCTTCCCTGTTCAACCCTCTTCATGCTGGTGTCGGCCTTCATGGGATTGGACGTCATGCAGCGCGTCTATGCCGAAGCGATCGCGCATAATTATCGTTTCTATTCCTATGGCGACGCCTGTCTGCTGATAAGGCCCAGATGAGTTTTCGCCACGACATTTCCGCAACTGATGGCGCGGCCCGGACCGGCGTCATTCACACGCCGCACGGCGATATTCGCACGCCGGCTTTCATGCCCGTGGGCACGGCGGCCACCGTCAAGGCGATGTTGCCGCAAAGCGTGCGCGAGACCGGCGCCGATATCCTGCTGGGCAACACCTATCATCTGATGTTGCGGCCTGGCGCGGAACGCGTCGCGCGGCTGGGCGGGCTGCACAAATTCATGGACTGGCAGCGGCCGATCCTGACGGATTCCGGCGGCTTTCAGGTGATGTCGCTTTCGTCCCTGCGCAAGATCACCGAGGAGGGCGTTCGCTTCCAGTCGCACATAGATGGCCATGAAGAGTTTCTTTCGCCGGAACGGGCGATGGAGATTCAGCGGCTGCTGGGCTCCGACATCCAGATGGTTCTGGATGAGTGTCCCGCGCTCCCGGCCTCGGACGAGGCGTTGGAGAAATCGCTGGCGCTTTCGATGCGCTGGGCAAAGCGTTCGCGTATCGCATTCGGCGAACAACAGGGGCGCGCCTGTTTCGGCATCGTGCAAGGCGGCACGGTCGCGCGATTGCGCCAACGCTCCGCCCAGGAGCTGCAGGAGATCGGCTTTGATGGCTATGCGATAGGCGGCCTGGCGGTGGGCGAGGGGCAGACGGCGATGTTCGAGACGCTGGACGCCACGCTGCCGCATCTGCCCCAGGACAAGCCGCGCTACCTGATGGGAGTTGGAAAACCCGATGACATCGTTGGCGCCGTGCTGCGCGGCATCGACATGTTCGACTGCGTGCTGCCGACCCGCTCAGGCCGCAATGCCCAGGCTTTCACCTGGGACGGCACTTTGAACCTCAAGAATGCCCGTCACGCCGAGGATGCCGGTCCGCTGGATCCGAACTGCCTGTGCCCCTGCTGCCGGCAATTCTCCCGCGCCTATCTCCACCATACCGTCAAGGCGGGCGAGATCATCGCCGCCATGCTGCTGACCTGGCACAATCTGCAATTCTATCAGGATCTGATGGCGGGTCTGCGGGATGCGATCGCGCAAGGTGGGCTGGACAGCTTCGCAGCGCGGTTTCGGGCCCGCTACGGCGTAGAAAAATCCACGGATTCCGCCATTTTTTCGGAATAATCGCGGTTGACCCCTTCGGTCCGCGTCCCTATGGTCCCGCCGGTTTGGTGAGAGCCCATAGCTCAGCGGTAGAGCATCTGACTTTTAATCAGAGGGCCGATGGTTCGACCCCATCTGGGCTCACCATGACCGCCGCATCTGCTAGTGGTCCCCGCATCTCTTCGTACATCCGGTAGGTGCGGGCGATGCCTTCGTCGAAAGGCGTTTTTGCGGTCCAGCCCATCTGTGCCATCCGTGAAACGTCCATCACTTTTCGCGGGGTACCATCTGGCTTGGACGGATCAAAGGTAAGTCGTCCCGACCATCCCGCGGCCTTGGCGATACGTTCGGCCAGCTCACGAATGGTCATTTCTTTGCCTGTTCCGACGTTCACATGAGACGTGCCCGAATAGTTCTTCATCAAAAAGACAAGCCCGTCAGCAAGATCGTCGACGAAAAGGAACTCGCGTTTGGGCGTACCCGTGCCCCACAGTTCAATACTGTCCAGACGCTCCCGCTTGGCGGCGGCGATCTTCATGATCAGCGCGGCAACGACATGCCCCTGTTCGAGATCGTAGCGGTCGCCAGAGCCAAACAGATTTGTCGGCATGGCGGAGATAAAATCGCAGCCATATTGGCGGCGATAGGCCTCGCACATCTTGATGCCGGCGATTTTCGCGACGGCGTACCATTCGTTGGTTGTCTCCAACGGACCGGTCAACATCGCGCTTTCCGGGATCGGCTGCGGCGCCAGTTTGGGATAGATGCAGGACGATCCGAGAAAGAGAAGCTTGGTCACGCCCGCCCGGTAGGCACCGTGAATCACATTGCTTTCGATCGCCAGATTTTCATAGAGAAATTCCGCGGGCCGCAGCGTATTGGCCATGATGCCGCCCACCGTAGCGGCGGCCAGAAAAACGGCATCCGGCTTGTTCTTCGCCAGCCATCCTTCGACATCGGCCTGACGTGATAAGTCGAGGGCTTTGCGATCGACTGTCAGGATTTCACAATCTTCCGAGGCCAGCCGTCTCACAATGGCACTGCCGGCCATGCCTTTATGGCCTGCGACCCAAACCTTCTTACCGGCCAGGGAGTAAATCTCAGCCACTATTGCGGCCCTGCTTCATCACCAGAAGGTCGCTTTCCATCATATCGCGCACCAACTCCGGGAAGCTCGTTTCCGGAACCCAGCCTAGTTTGTTCTTGGCCTTGGTCGCATCGCCCTGCAGGAAATCCACCTCGGTGGGGCGATAATAGCGCGGATCCACTTTCACCAGAGCGCGGCGGGTATTGCGGTCGAAGCCTTCCTCATTCTCGGCCTTGCCCCGCCACGCGATGTCGATGCCGACATGGGCAAAGCTCTTCTCGACGAATTCACGCACCGTGCGCGTTTCGCCGGTGGCCAGGACATAATCGTCGCCTTGTGGCTGTTGCATCATCATCCACATGCCCTTCACATAGTCCCGGGCATGGCCCCAGTCGCGCACCGAATCCATGTTTCCGAGGTACAGCGTGTCCTGAAGGCCATGGTGAATGGCCGCCACGGCGCGCGTGATTTTGCGAGTTACGAATGTTTCGCCCCGGATAGGGCTTTCGTGATTGAACAGGATGCCGTTGGATGCATGAATGCCATAGGCTTCGCGGTAATTCACCGTGATCCAGTAAGCGTACACTTTGGCGGCGCCGTAAGGGGAGCGCGGATAGAAGGGCGTGGTTTCGCTCTGAGGCTTTTCCTGCACCAAGCCGAACATTTCAGAGGTCGAGGCCTGATAGAATTTCGTCTTCTGTTCGAGCTTTAGAATGCGGATAGCTTCCAGCAGGCGCAGCGTGCCGATCGCGTCCGCATTCGCGGTGTATTCCGGCGTCTCGAAGCTGACTTGCACGTGGCTTTGTGCGGCGAGGTTGTAGATTTCGTCCGGCTGGGTTTCCTGGATGATGCGGATCAGGTTGGTGGAATCGGTCAGGTCGCCGTGATGCAGGAAGAACTTGATCGACTTGCCTTCATGGGGGTCGTGATAGAGATGGTCGATGCGCCCGGTGTTGAACGAAGAGGAGCGCCGTTTCACGCCGTGGACGATATAGCCCTTCGCCAGCAGAAGTTCGGCGAGATAAGCGCCGTCTTGGCCGGTAGCGCCGGTAATAAGGGCCGTTTTGGTTGTCATAATTTTCCTGTCTCGCAAGGTGGGCAAGCAGTATAGGACGCAATCAGTCAAGAAAAGGCCCAGTTTCGCGAAATTGGGCGAATTTTGCGTCCACCAGAGCCGCCATTTCCGCACGAAACCGGCTGGCCGAGAAACGGGCCGTCTGCTGCGCGATGTGAGCCGGTGAGAAGGCGTGTTCATTGGCTTCAAAACGCGCGATGCCGGCCATCAAACCTTCGACGCTTGGGTCCGGAAAAAGAATGCCGCTGATCCCGTCGCGCACCGAATCTCGAACGCCGCCTCTGTCATAAGCGATCACCGGCCGTCCGGACGCCATCGCTTCCACCGGCACGATTCCAAAATCCTCTTCGCCGGGAAATATCAAGGCGCGGCACTTGGCATAAAGGTTTCGCAGCGATTCAAACGGCTGAGGCCCCATAATACTCACATTCGGTCCAGCCATTCGCGTCAGCTTCTGCCGCTCGCTGCCGTCGCCAACCACGATGAGTTTTTTTCCAAGCTTGTTGAAAGCCGCGACGGCGTTATCGGCGCGCTTATACGGCACCAACTGGCCGCAGAGCAGGTAGAAATCTTCCGGTTTCTCGACCGGCGCGAAATCTTCCACCGCCACGGGCGGATGGATGACATCCGCCGTGCGCCGGTATGTCTTGGCGATGCGGCGCTGAACGGTCGTGGAGTTGGCGATGAAATGATCGACACGCGCCGCCGAAGCGAGGTCCCATTGCCGTAGATAGCTGAAGGTCGGGGCCATCACGGCGCGTGTCAGGCTGTTCGTGCTTTCGCGGTAGTCATGGTACATGTTCCACAGGTACCGCATGGGCGAGTGGCAGTAGCACAGGTGCAACGTGTTCTCGCCCGTGATCACTCCCTTGGCAGGGCCCGATTCTGAACTGATGACCAGATCGTAGCCACGCAGATCGAGCTGCTCCAGCGCGAGGGGCATCAACGGAAGGTACTTTTGGTAATGATGGGTAGCGCCGGGCAGCCCGGCGATGAAGCTGGTCGTAATGCGGCGTGAATTGATCGTATCGGAGATTTTCTCCGGCACGACGACATGGGTGAAGATATCCGCCTGTGGATACAGGCGGCACAGCTCCTCGAGCACCTTTTCGCCGCCGCGCATGGTGACCAGCCAGTAATGGACGAGCGCGATTTTCATGGATTCTGTCTGATTGGGGCGGGCTTCATGATAGTCCGGAGCGGTGTTGGCGAAAAGCGTTACTCAACAGGTGGCTGGCCCGTTCTTGAAATCGGGAAGGGTGGTAGTGGTGCTGTGTGGCTTCATATTGCCTGTGTGCCACGCAACTCTGGGGCGGGCAAACTGAGCAGCCGGTTCAGGGTTTCGGCAAGCGCCGGCGCATCCGCCGCCACCAACGCGCCGGTTTGTTGCGCTATCTCCGCCAATCCTCCACGGCCGCTCACGATGGTGATGCAGGAACTTGCCATGCTTTCGATCGCCACCAGTCCAAAAGATTCATCCCGCCGGGATGGCACCAGGCTGAATTGAATTCCGAGGTTTTTGATTGCTTCCGCTACGTCGGATGTCGGGCCATCAAACAGGATGTTGCCCGGCGAGGCCCGTAAAGTTGCGATCCATTCCGCTGCGTCATCGGCATCGCGGCCCAGAATGCGCAGGACAATATCGGTTCGGGCCCCACAGGCGGCGATGGCGATGTCCTGGCCCTTTTCGGGACGCACCGTACCGATCACGGCGGCGGTCCAAGACGGAGAGGCGTCCGTGAAGCGATCATCGAAGGCCAGGGCGCCAAAGTCGCGGCCCAATGCATTTTCCAGAAGCGTGACTTGGCCAGCGGGTGCCCGCAGAGCATTTATCACAAAACCGGAATTTGCCACCAAATGAAAGCGCGCAGGCCATCGCGCCGCCAGGCGGAGCAAGCGCTTTTCCGTTCCGCTATGATCCAGATGGACATGGCATATCTGCCGGGCCCGTGTCAGCAGCGCATAGATCAGCATGTGCGGCAGATGCCGCGGACCGTTCAGATAGATGACATCCTGCTGCCGCAGCAGGTTTAGATAGCGTCGAAACCGCCAGCCGTAGGCGGCCAGGCGGACGATATCTGCCAGCCCTTTGCGTCCATGCGCCAGGCGCGGTTCCGGGCAGGAAACAAACGCTACGCTGCCGGCAAATTGTTCGCCGATGGTCCGTTCGAGCGTTCCCCCGCCCGGCGCGAGTATGGTGACTGAGGCGCCAATCGCTTGTGCGGCGTGCACCAGCGACATCAGCACCGTCTGGCCGCCACCCATCTCGCCGAACTGCTCGAGAAACAGGATACGACGTTGCATCAACGCTCCAGGCCGATGAACTGGCGGTTGATCCTGTGGCGGATGCGCTTTGCCAATGCCGGATGCAGTATCCGGTCGAGCAGGCGCCGGGTGTCGCCTTTCACAATCCGGAACAGGTAACGCATCCAGGCGGCGGGTGCGGATGCGCCATGACGGATCGAAATATCGCGAACCTCCGCCAGCCCTTTGCGGCTTTGCGTGTCGGACACGCCATCCAACGTCATGTGGCCGATCATGCGCCCGTCATGAACGCCGCGGCACCCGCCCCGATGCAGGCGCAACAGCAGATCGTAATCCATCGCCAGCCTGAGGGTGGTGTCGAACAGCCCGAACCGCTCATAGGCGTCTCGGCGCAAAATAACTGTCGGATGGTTCAATGCCGGCATGACGTGACCGATGCGCCGGGTGTAGTCGGTCTCTCCAGCTATGAGATAGAGCGGCAGTCCGTCCGCACCGTGGTACATCAAATCGCCGAACACGAAATCGGCGCCGGTCTGCTCCAGAGTCTCGACGCCGAAAGCCAGTTGACCTGGCGACAGCCAATCGTCGGCGTTCAGGATTGTGACGTACTTGCCGCGCGACAGCGCGATGCCCTTGTTGAAGCCATCGCTGATTCCCTCGTCGGGTTCGCTTTGCCAGTGGCTGACGATATCGCCATTCGCCCTGATAATGTCGAGTGTGCCATCCGTGGAGCCCGCATCGGCGACGATATACTCCAAGCCCAGGAAATTTTGGGCCCGTATGCTTTCCAGAGTGTGCGGCAGCGTTTGCACGCCATTGCGAACTGTCGTCACCACGCTGAGCAGTGGTGGCGGGGCGGCTGCCGCACGCGCCGGATAATCCGAGAGGCGTGGAATGTCGTTGATGTCAGCCATACTGCCGCGAGGCGCCGTCCCGCGATGTGCCGCGTGCGCGAAACTTGCGGACAATCCCCCAGACTTTATGCCGCCAGTCCGCTCCGAAGAATATCACCAAGGCGGCGCCCAACAGCCCGCCCACCAGAACGGCAACGGCCATGCTGAGTACTGGTCTTGGCGACACCGGCACGGGAGACGCGATCGGGGGGCTGACGATTTCGGCGGCGAAAGACGCATCCGTCTGTGTCAGCATCAGGTTTTTTTCCTGGGCGGAAAGCAGCGCAAGAAGGGTTGCGCGATAATCCGCAACCGAAGTCTGCGCCAGTTTTCCCTGGAGATAAGCGACCTGCTGGCGGGCGCGCGCCGCCACTTGGTCGCGCAACAGGGCATTGGTCTGCTCGTGCGCCAGCAGCATAATCCGTTTGGCGAAGTCGGCGTTCCGGCTTGTCATGGAAACATTGACCACGTCAGTGGTTTGCGACGGCAAAATCTGAATCTGCGCCGTGATGAAGTCGGCAAGGGCCGTGGCGTCGGGTGGAGGGGACACCGGAACGTGCGATATATCGAATAGCCAGCCCAGCAGAATGATGCGAAGGGTTGCGCGCGCTGGGCGCCATTGTTTTCTCTTCTCGTCCCAGCGATCGGAGAAGACATACTGCAGCAAGTTGTACTTGTTCTGCAGCCGCTGCGCGACAGCGGGAGAGCCCATGAGGCGCTGGTAACGGATATAATCGCTTCCCGATTGCGCGCCGCCGGCAATTCCCAGAAGCGCGGTCAGCGCGCCGCTGCCTGAAGAGCTTTGCTGCGCAGTATCTGAGGGGGCCGGCAGCACCATCATCTGCACACGATATGTGGCGGGTGTCGTGGCCAGGGTCATCAAGGTGTACAGGATGGCGACGGCGATGAAAGCCGCAATGGTCCGCCAACCCGCAAGGAGGGCATCCAGAATAGTCCGCAGGTTGAATTCGTTAATCATTCACTTCGTCCCGTCGGAGGTGGCCGTTCGAGTGTACGGCCACAGCGCATTTTCTTCCCGCATTCGCGCCACGATCCCCAGCGCCAGTCCCAGAGACGCCCAAAGATAGTAGCGAAGGAAGGTACCCTCCAATTGTAGCGCCAGGAACGTCGAGAAGAAACCGACAAAAAAAGTCGTCCCCGCCACGGCTGCCGGGCTGCGGCTCATCAGCGTTTGCACCATCTGCCATGCCGCTCGCAGTAGAATCGCAAGAAACGGGATGAGACCAACAATGCCCATACCTCCCATGACTTCGATCACGATGTTGCAGAATGGCTGGCCATAATCCATGCCGGACCAGGGGCGCACCAGCGCCCAAGCATTCTCGGGAAACGCGCGCTGCTCCATGTAAGCAACGTCGCCTCCGATGCCGATACCAAGCCAGGGCGAATGCCGGAAGGCATCCAAACCGACCAGGAGCCGGATCCAGCGATTGCCGGCGCGCGCCAAAATCGGGTCCAAAGAAATATCAGGCTGAAGCAGGAAGCTGGCGATCAGCCGGAAATAGAGCGTATCGGAGAAAAACAGCACCATGATCAGCAGAAAGGTGCCGCCTATAGCGACACTTCCAATCAGCAGCTTCAGACGTTGCCGCGCGACCAGTATGTTCAAGGCAATACAAAGGATAATGCCAATGATAGCCGTCGCGGAAGCCAATGCACCCATGGACACAGTGGCGAGGGCCAAGTCCCAGCCGTAGCTGCGCCCCTGGCGCAGCGTCAGATACAGCGCGCTGCCGAAATACGCGGTCATAAAAATCGCGAGATATGAGGTCTCGTAGAACCACAATGTCGGACGGTTGCCTGTCCCTAATGTCAACGGCAGGGTCAACAGGATCAGCAGGCCGTGAATGCGCAAGGTCCATAACCAGGCGCTGAGCACCGTCTCCGGAGGATATTGGCGGGCAAGATTGTAGCAGAGCGAGATGATGATGAAAAAATCGAACAGAATCCAAATCGTGTAACCAATACTCTTGGCGGGCGCCAAGCTGTTGATGGTCGACAATGCGCCTGCGACAGCCAGCGCCATGAAGAGAGCCGCAT
>JADMIO010871538.1_pt1 | contig 16279 bp, 14 predicted proteins | sample 8958161 | NCBI WGS metagenome assembly JADMIO01 (sample SAMN16585339, study PRJNA669376) | soil metagenome | isolation source: Crop rotation soil | place: USA: Cullars Rotation, Alabama | collected 2011
AGGTGAGCCAGTGTGATTACATTTGCGGCCTAACTGTGGCCAGTCCAGTTACGCTGGAGTCACTAGTATTTAGGTGACACTATAGAAGCGGCCGCGACAACTTGTCCACGTGGAATTCTAAGCTTAGGATCCCAATGTGCTGGAAAGGTGCTGTATGACCGCTCCGCCGAGCATCGCGCCCTCGTCATCGGCACCAGCAACAAGACGGAGTTGCTCCTTGGCTACGGAACGTTGCACGGCGATCTCGCCTCCGCGCTCAATCCGATCGGCGATCTATACAAGACCCAGGTCCGGGCGCTCGCGGCTTGGCTCGGTGTGCCCAAGGCGATTCTCGACAAGGCGCCGTCCGCCGATCTTCGTCCCGATCAATCCGATGAGGAGGATCTGGGCATGTCCTACGAAGACGCGGACCGGGTGCTCGCGCTCCGCGTCGATGCGCGCATCGGCCGCGACGACGTCGTGCGAATGGGGTACCGGGCCGGCTTGGTCGACCGAATCGATGCGCTCGTCGTGCGCTCGCAGTTCAAGAGGCGCCTGCCGCTGCTCGCGAAGATCTCGACCCGCTCGATCGGTTGGGACTTCCGCTATCCGCGCGACTGGAAGAGCTAGTCAGGGCCGCCGTCGTCAGTGCTGAGGGCCGGGAAGTCCAGGCATGCCCTCTTTCGCTGCCGCTGCATGGCAGCCGAGGCATCCACGCGGCAAGAACGTGAACCGGTCGTAAGCTCGATCCAGCATGCCCCGCGCCGACAGCTCTCGGGTGGCATCGAGATCGCCATGGAAAGCGCCGTCCCACCGGGTGATCGTGGCGGGAAAACCCGGCTCGTCGGGAGCCAGTCTTCGACAATTGTCCTCGACCGCGTCGAGCGCCTTACGGGCTGCCGGCCCGTCGCCGACGACAAAAGCGCGCAAGGCATCGGCGAGACCCTTCTCCATCGCGGCGGCGTCGGTATGGGCCTTCGCCGGCCGAGGCGGGGCCTGGGGCTCGGACGCGCCCGCCACCACCGCGGCCAGCAGCGCTCCGATTCGAATCGTCAACGAGAGGCCGTTCATCGTCTCTCCCTGCTCCGCGGGGAAGCCCATTGAGGATACGCTAGCGATTCGGTTGGCGCAGGAGGACGGGTGCCAGGAACTCTGTACGTGGTCGCCACCCCGCTCGGGAACCTGGACGATCTGTCGCCTCGCGCCGCGACGACGCTGCGATCGGTCGCGCGGATCGCCTGCGAGGATACGCGGCGCGCCGCGAAGCTGTTGGCGCGCTTCGGGATTACCACGCCGACGGTGTCATGCCACGCTTTCAACGAGCGATCGCGGCTCGAGCCGCTGTTCGCCGAGCTGCGATCGGGACGCGACGTGGCGCTGATCTCCGACGGCGGCACGCCGGCCATCTCCGACCCCGGAGCGCTGCTGGTGCGCGAGGCTCGCCGCGAGGGCGTGCGGGTCGTCCCAGTCGCCGGCCCGTCGGCCGCCATCACCGTGCTCTCGGCGAGCGGTTTCCCTGCCGACCGGTTCGTCTTCGAAGGATTCCTCCCCCATCGTGAAGGACAGCGGCGCCGCCGCTTGCGGGAGCTGGTCGACGAGCCGCGCACGATCGTCGCGTACGAAGCTCCGCATAGAATTCGCCAGACTCTCGCCGACTTGATCGCCGTGTTCGGCGATCGCCCGATCGTGCTCGGTCGCGAGCTGACCAAGCTGCACGAAACGATCGTTGCTGGTGATGCGCGCGCGGTGCTCGAGGCGCTCGGTGAAGGCGACGTGAAGGGAGAGATCGCCCTCGTCATCGCCGGTCGTGACGACTCGCAATCGCCGCCGACGGTGGTCGCGGTCGATGCCCAGCTCATCGAAGCATGGCGTCAGGCGCTGGTCGACAGCGGTGGCGATCGGCGTGAAGCGCTACGGCGCGCGGCGAAGGCGGCGGGATTGAAGAAACCGGAAGCGCAGCGGCGGCTGGCCGAGCTGCGCGAAGTGTGAAGCCCGGGAGCTAGTTTGCGGCCGGCAAGCTCTCCGGCGGTGGATCGGCGGGCGGAGAGCCCCCCTTCTTCACCGGACGCGCCGTAGGGTCGTACTCGTACTTGAGGCAGCACATGAGCCGCCCGCACATGCCGGAGATCTTCGACGGATTGAGCGAGAGCCCCTGCGACTTGGCCATCTTGATCGAGATGGGCTCGAACTTCCGCAGGAACGTCGAGCAGCACAACGTCAGTCCGCACGGTCCGCAGCCACCGCGCATCCCGGCATCTTCGCGGTCACCCACTTGGCGCAGCTCGATGCGGGTGTGGAACTCCGTCGACAGATCGCGAACCAAGTCGCGAAAATCGATTCGTTCCTCGGCGGTGAAATGGAACGTCATTCGCTTGCCGTCGAGTTGCCGGTCGACGCGGCCGAGGCGCATCGGAAGCGCCCGCTCGCGAATGCGCTCGCGGCAATAGGTCTCGGCTTCCTTCTCGACGGCGGCCTTCCGCATGAACGCTTCTTCATCGTCGACCGTCGCCGGCCGCATGACGCGCGGGAGCTTCGCCTTGCCGGCCAAGTAATAGGGATTGTCGAGCGGCGGCGAGACGACCGTGCCGAACTCCATTCCAGTCTCGGTCTCGACGATGCAGCGATCGCCCACCTCGAGGGACACGTCGCCGGGCTCGCACACACGCGCGTGCAGGGAGGACGCGAGACGTATCGAAACGACTTCCATGGCGGCCTCACTCTACAGTCCGGGGCGCGGGTAGTCCACCGGAATCCGAATCCTCCGGCCGACGTCTATACTGACGTTTTTCTGACAATTATGGCCAGCAAGAAACCCACGGAGTCCGAGCCGGTCCTCGCCCGCAACCGCGCGGCGCTGCACGATTACCACATCGTCGAGTCGTGGGAGGCCGGGATCGTCTTGACCGGCACCGAGGTCAAGTCCCTCCGCGCCGGCCAGGCGAATCTCAAAGACGCCTATGCCAAGGTTAGCGACGGCGAGCTCTGGCTGTACAACGCGCACATCAGCCCGTACTCCCAGGGCAATCGGGAGAATCCGGATCCGCTTCGAGCCCGCAAGCTCCTCGTGCACGCGCGGGAGATCCGCAAGCTCGAGAAGGAGACCGTGCTCGCCGGGATGACTCTGGTTCCGCTGCGCCTGTATTTGAAGAACGGCCGCGTCAAGGCCGAGATCGCACTCGCTCGCGGCAAGAACGCTCCCGACAAGCGGGAGGCGATTCGCGACAAAGATCTCAAGCGCGAGGCGGATCGGGAGCGCGGGGCGAGAAGCGTCCGCTGATCGCGGACGAGGCTACGCCGGCGGAACCGTCGCCTGGTCGCTCTTCAGCACGAGCTGCTTGAGCTCGGTGTTGTTGTTCGACGTCTCCGCTTGACAGAGGATCGCGGCGTGGGCGCCGGGCAGATCGGGAATCTCGAACCGGGCCTCGATCCGCCCGTCCGCGCCGGTCGTACCGGTGAACACCTCACGCGGCCGATCTCGGGTGGTGATGAGCTTGACCGTCACTCGAGCATCGGCCAGCGGCCGGTCGGACGATTCCGTGATGACGCGCAATCGAAGCGTCGGTGTGGTGCCTTCGCGCAACCCGAGCGGCTCTTCGATTTCGAGACGAATCTGCTCCAGTCCGACGTGCTGGACGAGGAACTCGTGCACGACCTCATCCAGGCTGCGATTGGTGATGATCTTGTAGCCGAATGGCTTCGGACCTTCCGGATCGAATTTCCCGCTCTGGATCTCGCGGATCAGCGCCTGGTGCTGAGCTTCCATCCGGCGCAGCACTTCGTCTTCGGAGAACCGCGGGGTCCCTGCGATGTCTTCATAGGACGATCGCCGCGACGTGATGATCTCGCCCTTCGCGTAGACGAGACTCTCCACCTTCGGGTTGCCGAGCCCCTTGTCCTCGGTCTGAACGTGGAAAACCTTGCCGTCGTACTCGACGTCCGTGTTGAAGCCGGTGACCATCGAGGCGAAAGGTATCGACCGCGGCGCGGCTAAGTCAAGCTTGATGATTCGGCCACCACCGCTGATGGGTTTTCGGCGAGGCGAACTGGTTGGGGCCGGAGCCGCCTCCTCGATAACTCCGGCCCTCCAGGCGGCCCAATCCGCCGGCGCTGGGGGTCCCGTTTCCCTGGCGACGACGGCCGGGAGCACCATGCTCCCCACCGCGAACGAACTACACCGCAAGCGACGCGCCACCCATCGACCCGCGCGTAACGTCAGGCAAGTGATGGCACTTGCCACTTCGCAATGTCATCTGCGCGAGACCGCCTGACTGCATGCGGACATGCTGTCCGGGCCATGTGACCGCGCTGCTACAATGCGCGGCCCGAGGGTGCCAAACGCCGATGCCCGCAAAGACGCCGTCCGTTCGCTCGCGCTCGCCGCAAGCCGCGTTGTTCGATGGAGCGACGGTCGAAGTCGCGGTTGCCGAAGCGTCTCCCGCGAAACAATCCGATCGCGCCGCCAAGGGTCCGACGCGCGTCCACGAGAACGCCGACACGATGGCGGCTCGCCAGCGCGAGATCTCGATCGCCGAGTTCTTCACCAAGAATCGCCACCTGCTCGGTTTCGACAACGCGCAGAAAGCGCTGCTCACCGCGATCAAGGAAGCGGTCGACAACTCGTTGGACGCGTGCGAGGAAGCGGGGATCCTGCCCGACCTCGAGGTCGAGATCCACGAGATCTCCGAGAACCGCTACCGGATCGCGGTCGAGGACAACGGCCCGGGAATCGTGCGGGCGCAAATTCCGAAGATCTTCGGCAAGCTGCTGTATGGCTCGAAGTTCCACCGTCTCAAGCAGCAGCGCGGACAGCAGGGCATCGGGATCTCGGCCGCCGGGATGTACGGCGTGCTCACGACCGGCAAGCCGGTCCGCGTCATCTCTCGTATCTCGCCCCGCAAGCCGGCGCACCTGTTCGAGGTCGCGATCGATACCCAGAAGAACGCGCCCGTGGTCCACAAAGACGTCGAGATTGATTGGGCCAAGGAGCAGGGAACCCGAGTCGAGATCGAGCTGGAGGCGGTGTACAAGAAGGGCCGGCGCTCGGTCGACGACTACATCGATCAAACCGCGGTCGCCAACCCGCACGTTCGCTTGCGCTACGTGGCACCGCGCGAAGAAGCGCGCATCTACGACCGCGTGACCAACGACATGCCGCGGGCCTCGGTCGAGATCAAGCCGCACCCGGTCGGAGTCGAGCTCGGCATCCTCATTCGCATGCTGAAGGAAACCGAGGCACGCTCGGTTCGCGCCGCCCTTCAGGCGGACTTCTCTCGGGTCAGCCTCGCCGTCGCCGACGAGATCTGCGCGGTGGCCGGGGTCTCGCCCGATGCCAAGCCAAGTAGAATCTCGACCAATCAGATCGAGTCGATCTTCCACGCGATCTCGAAGGTCAAGATCATGGGGCCGTCGACGTCGTGCCTGTCGCCGATCGGCCAGGAGCTGCTCGAGCGCGGACTGGCGACGCGGGTGCAGGCCGAATTCGTCGCCGCGGTGACGCGCCCACCCGCGGTCTATCGCGGCAACCCATTTCAGATCGAGGTCGGCCTGGCGTACGGCGGTGGCCTCCCTGCCGAGGATCTGGTCGAGCTGTTCCGCTTCGCCAACCGTGTGCCGCTGCAGTACCAACAGTCGTCGTGCGCCATGACGAAATCCGCGATCGCCATCGATTGGCGCAACTACGGCCTCCAACAGTCACGCGGCGCTCTTCCCTCCGGCCCCATGGTCATGTCCGTGCACATCGCGTCGGTGTGGGTACCCTTCACCTCGGAAGCGAAGGAATCCGTCGCGTCGTACCCGGAGATCGTCAAGGAGATTCGACTCGGCTTGATGGAAGCTGGACGGCGGCTCGGCCAGTTCCTTCGTCACCGCCGGCGAGTCGCCGACGAAGAAAAGAAGCGCTCGTACATCGAGAAGTACATCCCGCACATCGGCGATGCGCTGCAGCAGATCCTCGGCTTCAGCGAGGCCAAGAAGGCGCGCACGATCGAAGACTTGAAGACAATCTTGGAGCGGTCGCGGAAGCTCTGAGCCCCGGTGCCGCGTGATTCAGTCCGATAGCTCGGCCGCAGTCCTTTCCCAGCTGGCGTAGAGCTCGGCGAGCCGGCGCTCGGACTCCGTCTTTTCGATGGCGACCTCCCGCGCTTTCTGCGGCGCGCTGTAGATCGCGGGATCGGCCTGCGCAGCTTCCAGCTCCTTGATCCGCGATTCGAGCTGCGCGATCTCCCGCTCGAGCGGCGCGAGCTTGGCTTCCGCGGACTTGCGCTCGCGGTAGCGCCGATTGCGCTCTTCCGCTTGCACGCGCTTGTTCTCGCGCTCGCGATCGCCGCGCGCGGGAGCGATTGCCGCGGCGGAATCGCCGCGCGCCGCGGCACGAGCGGACGAGGCCTCGACGAAAGTGTCGTAGTCTCCGGCGTACATCTCGATCCGTCCGCCACCGATCTCCGCGATCGAAGTCGCGACGCGATTGATGAAGTAGCGATCGTGCGACACCACGACGAGGGTTCCTTCGTACTCGTCGAGAGCGTCCTCGAGAACTTCCCGGCTCGCGAGATCCAGGTGATTCGTCGGCTCGTCGAGCAGGAGCAGGTTCGCGGGACGCAGCAGCAGCTTGGCCAGCGCCAGCCTCGCCTTCTCGCCGCCGGAGAGCACGCCCACGCGCTTTTCGACATCGTCGCCGGAGAACAAGAACCGCCCGAGCAGGCTGCGCAGCCGCGGCCGGGTCTCGGCGTCCGCGACCGTGTCGATCTCCTCGAGCACGGTAGCGCGCGGATTGAGCGCCTCGAGCTGATGCTGCGCGAAATGCTGCGCGATCACGTTGTGGCCGAGCGTGATCTGCCCCGCGTCGACATCCAGCCGGCCGAGGAGCAGCTTCACCAGAGTCGATTTTCCCGAGCCGTTCGGGCCGACCAGCGCGACCCGATCGCCGCGCCGCAGGATCAAGTCGGCACCGTCGTACACGACGCGCTCGGCGAACGCTTTACTGATCCTCTCGAGGCGTGCCACGACATCGCCCGAGCGCGGCGCCGGCGGAAAGCCAAAATGAATCCGCTTCCGGGAGCTGGGCGCATCGATCCGGTCGACTTTCTCCAGCGCCTTGATCCGTGATTGCACTTGACGAGCCTTCGTCGCCTTGTAGCGGAATCGCTCGATGAAACGCTCGACTCGGGCGATGTCGCGGGCCTGCCGCGCCGCCGCCGCCTCGAGCGCCTCTTCGCGCGCGAGCCGGGCGGCCAAGTAGTCGTCGTAGTTTCCATGAAACGTCGTGATGCGTCCGCGCTCGAGCTCGACGATCCCGCGCACCATCCGGTTGAGGAAGTAGCGGTCGTGCGACACCACGATGAACGCGCCCTCGTAATTGCCGAGGAAATCCTCGAGCCACGCGATCGCCTCGAGATCCAGATGGTTCGTCGGCTCGTCCAACAGGAGGAGATCGGGCGTTCCCAGCAGCAACCGGGCCAGCACGACGCGCATCCGCCAGCCGCCGGAGAGGACAGCCATCGGCTCGTGGAATCGATCCTCGGGAATGCCGAGTCCGGTGAGAATCGCCCGCGCGCGAGATTCGATCCGATCGCCGCCCAGCAGCTCGAAGCGATGACGCAGATCGCCGTAGGTCTCGGTCGCGCGCTCGAGATCGGGATCCCCCGGGCGCATCGCCGCCATCTTCTTCTCGAGCGCTTCGATCTCCTCTTCCATGCGCCGGAGGTCGCCGAATCCATCGAGGACCACCGCCAGCACACTGCCGTCCTGGACGGTCTCGACCTCCTGCGGCAGGTACCCGACCGCGACGTTGCCGGCCTTGCGTACCTCACCTGCGTCGGGCGCATCGAATTCGGCAAGGATGCGAAGTAACGACGTCTTGCCGGTGCCGTTCGGGCCGACCAGCCCGAGATGTGTGCCACGCGCGATCGTCCACGACAGATCTTCGAAGAGGATCCGTGGGCCGAAGCGTCGTTGAATACGATCGAGGTGAATCATCGCAAAGAAGCCCGCATTCTAGCGTTCCGCGGGCCAAGCCAGCCGCGGTAGCCGGTCGCGGGGCTGGACCCTATATTCGCCGCCAATGCGACGCCTCGCCGTACTCGTCTTGTGCGCGGCGGGATTTGCGGCTTCCCCGCTGCGGGCCGAGACCAGTTCGTACTCGATCTCGGCGCCGGGCGGCGCCCCGGCTCTCTTCGAGATTCCGCTGGAAGCGGCGCATCCCGGCCAGGTCGTGATCGCAGCGACTTGGAAAGGCGCGCGCCTGCTCTCGTTCCGCGTCGTCCCGCGGCAGGATCGCGCCGCCGTTCTCCACCGCTCGGGTCCGTCCCCGCAGCGTGTCGACATGACGGTGAACGCAATCGATCTGCAGTCCGGCCCCGCGCGCTGGACCCTCGAGATTCGCGCGACGGTGGGACGAGACCCCGCGGACGGCGAGGTGATCGTGACCGTGCCCGATCCTCCCGAGGTCGTCGCGGCACGAGAAGAGGCGGAACGTCCGCCTCCACCTCCCCCACCCACGCCCGATCCATGGACGCTCGCGGTCAGCGCGCCCGATGACGCTGCGCCGCGTTTGAAGTCGCTGTTCGAGCGGGTGGAAGATCTGCGCGTCGCCGTGTTCGGTGACGATCCATTCACCATCCACGACCCGTGTGCATGGCAGGCCGACGCACTGCGCTGGCTGGCGGAGCGTCGCGACCTCCTGGCTGCGAAGAATGCATCGCCCGCTCCGGAGACCCTGCTCTACTTCCGCCAGTTGGCGCACGTCATCCGCGCGATCGAGACGCTGCGAACGAGCTCGAATCCGCTCCTGGCCGGTCCGCCGCCCGCGGAGCCGGCGCGGAAGCAGGCCTGGCTCGTCGTCCGGCGCGATGCCCTCCGCCCGATCGAGACGGAGCTCGACGCGGTCGCCAGCATTCTGCGCAAGCGCGAGCTCGGAGAGCTGTCGGACGCCCGCTGGCTGGCCCGCATGCTGGCATGCGCCACCGCGAGCGAGCGATCGTTCGAGGCGCGTGGACGGGGCGCGGACCGGACTTCGGCCGACACCGATCCGTCGGACGCGCAGTGGCAGCGGGTGGTCGCTGCGGCGGCAGCGTTCGACGCGCTCGCCGCTTGGCTCGAGCCTTCGCCTTGACGGGCTGGCTCGGTCCCGCCACACTGCCCATCGCCCCCTCAACGCGGAGTCGGATCGTGAAGAGCAGAGTCGCCGCGCTACGTGTTCGTCCGGAAACGATCCTCGACGAGATGGAGCGGCTGTGCGCCCTCGGCGGGCTCGAGCGTACGCTTCAGCGGGGCGCCAAGACGATCCTGAAGGACAACATTTCCTGGCACTTTCCGTTTCCCGGCGCGAACACCACGCCCTGGCAGCTCGAAGGAACGATTCGCGCGCTGCGCGCCGCGGGACTGACCGATCTGGTGTGCGTGCAGAACATGACGGTGGTCACCGACGCGTTCAAAGGAGAGGACCTCAACCGCTACGTCCCGATCCTCGCGCGCTACGACGTGCCCATCCTCTACAACTTTCGTCGCGGCGACATGAATTGGGTCCCGTACCAACCGAAGGCACGGATGAACGTGCTCGATCAGATCTTCCCCGAAGGCATCCACATCCCGGATTACTTCGCGGGCAAGAACATCGTTCATCTGCCGACGGTGAAGTGCCACATCTACACGACGACGACCGGCGCCATGAAGAACGCGTTCGGCGGCCTGCTTCACACCCATCGGCATTACACGCACTCGTGGATCCATCGCACTCTCGTCGACTTGCTGGCGATCCAGAAGGAGATCCATCCCGGGATCTTCGCGGTGATGGACGGCACCACCGCCGGCAACGGCCCGGGTCCGCGGACCATGTACCCGGAGATCAAGAACGTCATGCTCGCCGCGTCGGATCAGGTCGCGATCGACGCCGTCGCCGCCAAGCTCATGGGATTCGACCCGATGTCGATCGAATACATCCGCGTCGCTCACGACCAGGGGCTCGGCGTCGGCGACCCGCGGGACATCGAGGTCGTCGGCGATGCCGATCTGGCCAACGAATCCTGGGGCTTCCGCGTCGGCGACAACGGCGCGAGCATGATCGGCGACTTGCTGTGGTTCTCGCCGTTGAAGGTGTTGCAGAAGCTGTTCTTCCGAACCCCGCTCGTGCACCTGTTCATTTTCGGGTCCGAGGCATACCACGACTACTATCGCTGGCCGTTGCGCGATCGGAAGGTGTTCGAGGGCTGGCGCACCGACACGCCGTGGGGTCGCTTGTTCCAGCGCTACGAAGCCGGCCCGCTCGACGGACCGGAGGTGACGCCCGCGGAGACCGCTGCGGCGCGCTGACCGGGAAGCTAGATTTCGCCCGGGAAGCTGAAGTCGCCGCTCTCCGGCCGGGCCGACAGCCGTTCGTTAGCGTAGAGAAACGCCTCGATGGCTCGCCGGTCTTCGCTGCCGAATTGCTCGAACTCGATCCCCATTCCGGAGTGCACCATCGATTCTTCGACCACGGCATGCGGCGTCGGAACCGTTCGGACGACCCGTCCGATGACATGGACGTGACCGGCGGCGGCAGGCAGCGGGAACGACCACGCGCAGCGCATTCCAACATCGATAGGAGCGGCCGTGGTCACGAACATGCCGCTCGGGGATAGATCCTTGGAGTGGCCGACCAGCAGCGGCTGCGGGCCGTCGAGGAACACCGGCGTGCGCAGCGGGACGCGTGGCCGGCGGGTGTAGCACCACACCCGGTTGCGTCCGTGGCTTCGCGCTTCGTCGAGGGCTTCGCGCGCGCGCTCGATCAGTCCCTCGGAATCCTCGGCGTCGGCCGGGAAGGTCGCGGCACCGAGGCTCAAGGTCACGTTGACGCGGGTGGCCGATTCGTTCGCGCCGAAGAAGCGAAACCTTTCCACGGTCGAGCGGAGTCGCGCCGCGGTTTGACGAGCGCTTCCCCGTCCCAAACCCGGAAGGAGCACCGCGAAATCGTCGTCGCCCAGGCGGGCCGCGAGATCGCCCTGATGGATCGAGGCTCGCAGGATTCCCGCGAGCTTGCGCAGCACGAGTGTCTCGGCGTCGCGGCCGAGGACGTCGCCGACCTTACGGAGCTGGTCGACGTCGGCGAGCACCAACGCGACCGGCTTGCCCGTCACCGAGGCGCGCCGGATCTCCATCGCGAGATGCTCGTGAAACGTTTCCGGGCCGGCCAATCCGGTGAGATCGTCGATCGCGCCTCGCTCTGCCGCGGCGCGCCGTGCGCTCGACGCGGCAACGACCCGCAACACCGTCACCGTAAGTCGATCGCCGTCGGCCGCGGCGCGCGCGGCCCGCGCATCGACGACCAGCGTGCGACCGTCGGCGCAGCGAACCTCGAGCTCGAGCGCGCCGGTCGACGACTTGCTCGTCGACGCTTCCCGCCAACACCGCGCGCCCTCCAGCGGATCGACGACGTGGCGCCCGCCGGCGATACGACCGACGACATCGGCTGCCGGCCACCCGGTGAGGTATTCCATTCCCTGGTCGAAGCCGAGGAGGGTGCCCTGCGCGTCGAGGATGAACGAACCGCGCTCGAAGGCCAGCCCTCGTCCCGAATCCCCCGCCACACGCTCGCCCATAGCTCCTCCCGAATGAAGCGTCGCGAAATCTAGGTTCCGTTTACGTCATCGGCAACCGCCGCCGGCGCGCCGTTCCCGTAATCGGGGTGTCGGCGGAGGACGAGGTGGAAGTGGAACCGCAATGGCCTGCCACCATAGAATCGGCGCGCAGGAGGTGCCGCATGTCTGCCGCCGATCCGATGGTGAAGGCCAAGCTCGAGCAAGTTCCGCCGATCCTCGACGAGCTGGGGCTCGACGCGTGGCTGCTGTTCGGCCGCGAAACTCATAACGTCCACGATCCGTCGTTCGATCTCGTCGTCGGCACCAATGTCACCTGGCCGTCGGCGTTCCTGCTGACGCGCGGCGGCGACCGGGTGGCCGTGGTCGGCAGTCTCGACCGCGCCAACCTCGAAACGTTCGGCTACTACCCAGAGATCGTTCCGTACGTCGCGGGAGTCACCGACGACTTGCGGAAGATCCTCGCGCGTTTCGACCCGAAACGGATCGCGGTCAACTTCTCCACCGACGACGCGGCCGCCGATGGCCTGACTCACGGCATGTACCTCGTGCTCATCAAGGCCTTGGAAGGAACCCCTTGGGCGAGCCGGCTGGAATCCTCCGGCGCGCTCATCGCCGCTCTCCGCGGCCGCAAGACGGCGCTCGAGCAGCAACGGATCGCGGCGGCCTGTAAGGTGACCGTCGAGATCTTCGATCGGATCACGCCGCGCTTACGCGCGGGGCTCACCGAGAAACAATTCGCCGCGATCATCGGCGAGGAGATGGCGGCCGTCGGCGGGCTGGAGCCGGCCTGGGAGGCGTCGCACTGCCCGGCGGTGTTCACGGGTCCGGATTCCGCAGGGGCGCACGCAGGCCCTACCGACCGTCCGATCGAGCCGGGACACATCGTCAACGTCGACTTCGGGGTCAGGAAGGACGGCTACTGTTCCGATCTACAGCGCACGTGGTATGTCCTGCGTCCGGGCGAGGAGCGCGCGCCCGATGCGGTGCAGCGCGGCTTCGAGACGATCGTCGAGTCGATTCGGATGGGCGCTGCGGCGATCCAGCCGGGGAAGACGGGAGCCGAGATCGATGACGTGGTGCGGGGCCATATCGTCGCCCGCGGTTACGCGGAATACCCGCACGGCACTGGACACCAGATCGGACGCGTCGCCCACGACGGCGGGGCGGGCTTGATGCCGCGTTGGGAGCGCTACGGACGAACCCCGTTCTTGCCGCTGGAGCCCGGCCAATGCTTCACGATCGAGCCGAGGCTCACCGTCGAGGGGCACGGCATCGCAACCTGCGAGGAGATCGTCGCCATCGGTCCCGAAGGCGCGCGATTCCTGTCTCAGGCCCAAGACTCGCTGTATCTGGTTCGCTGAAACGGTCGAGTCCCTGGCTGTGCGGCGGGCGCCGATCTAGGCAGGGAATACCAAGGCGACGGTCCCCCGATGCACTTTGAGCGTGAGTCGCGTTCCGGTCTCGTTGCTCAGACCGTGCGAGCCGACGTGGAGCCGTCGACGGACCAGGGCCCATTTCGCCCCGCGCAACGAGACGACCGCCGAACCGCCCAGCGGAAGTAACGAAACGATGCGGCGCCGCACCGTCGCCGCTCGACAGCCCCGGGTCGTCACCAACACCGTGCCGCGAGCCGTCGGCGCGAGCACCGCGGCGAAGTCCGCCGCATGAGCGGAGACTTCCTGCAGGTTCGCCCACTCGTGGTCGAGCCGGCCGCCAAGCAATCCCGCGACCACCACGACTTGCGCCCGGCGCCGGCGAACCTCGACGAGGGCACCGGCGAGATCGCTGAAGTTCTTGTCGCTGGGAAAAACCACCGACGTCATCCCGCGCGGGACGACCCGGGCGGAGTCGGCGTCGCCGACGTAGAGATCGGGCCGCCGTCGAGCCGCGCGGCAGGTGCGCAGTCCGCCATCGACCGCAACCAGGATGCACTTGTCGGAGAAGAACGCGGCCAGCGCCGAGGCGCGCTTGAGCTCGTCGCGTGTCGATCCGGCGAGTGCGAGCACCGCGCCCCGCACGGCGCCGCGCCGACCCATCCCCACCAGCTCGATGTGTCCACTACCGGACACCACCGCCATGTTGTTCGCTCCCCGTGCGAGATGGAGAAGAACACCACGCGACGCGCGCGATGTCAATCGGAGCCGTGAAAAGAAAAAGGCCCCGGCGCGGATCCGCGCCGGGGCCTCATTGCGATGCCAGAGTTTCGTGGATCAGGCGACGCGAACGACGTTCTCCGCCTGCGGGCCCTTCGGGCCGTCCTTGATCTCGAACTCGACCTCCATGCCTTCGTCGAGAGTCTTATACCCTTCGGCGTGGATGGCGGAGTAGTGAACGAATACGTCGGGGCCGTCCTCGCGAGCGATGAACCCATACCCCTTGCTGTTGTTGAACCACTTAACTTTTCCCTTGGCCACCTTCGGAACCTCCTTGCTCAGAAACCATCCCATGGCGTCGGATTGGGACTTTCCTACCCGACTCCTCGCGAGCCCGCGACGGAAAAAGAAAAGCCACCTGGGCACGAGCCGTGCGCCTCAGGTGGCCCTTAAATCCTTATCCGGAACGGAACCTCGAGGTGCGCGAATAGTCTAGTTCCTACATCTCGGATCGGCAAGCGATTGCAGCCGACTTACGGTTCCGAAACGACCTCTTCTTCCGGCTCTTCCTCTCGACGTGCGGCTGGGGCGGTGTCTGCGGACGCCGCCGGCGAGACCTGGATGGCTCGATTCCTGAGTGCGGGACCGAAGACGATGTCGAGCACTTGGTCGATCTCGCCGACGAACCGGAACGTAAGCGCGGCGCGAACCGGTGCCGAAACATCGATCAGGTCCTTCTCGTTCTTATCGGGAAGGATCACGGTGGTGACTCCCGCCGACTTCGCGGCGATCACCTTCTCCTTGATCCCTCCGACCGGTAGCACCTTGCCGCGTAGCGTGATCTCACCCGTCATCGCGAGCTCGGACGGTACGGGCAATCCGGTGAGCAGCGAGACCAGAGAAACCGCCAGCGTGACGCCGGCCGAAGGACCGTCCTTCGGGGTCGCCCCCGCCGGGACGTGGATGTGGAAGTCGCTGGTGTCGAACAGCTTGTCGTCGATGCGCAGCGCGGTCGCGTTCGAGCGGATCCAGGACAGCGCGGCGAGCGCCGACTCACGCATCACGTCGCCGAGACGACCGGTGATCGTGATCTTGCCGCGTCCTCGCATCCGAGTCGATTCGACGAACAGGATCTCGCCCCCGACTTGGGTCCAGGCGAGACCGATCGCCACCCCGCTCCGGTCGGTCCGCTCCGCGATCTCGCGGAAGAAGCGCGCCGGGCCGAGGAGCTCGGCAGCCTTGTCCGGGTCGATGACGACCTTTTCCGTGTCGCCCTCGGCGACCCTGCGCGCGATCTTGCGGCAGACGTTGGCGATCTCGCGATCGAGATTGCGCACGCCGGCCTCGCGCGTGTAATCGGCGATGATGCGACGCAATCCGTCATCGGTGAACTCGATGCGCTCGGGCTGCAGCCCGTGATCCTCGATCTGACGGCGGACGATATGGGCCTTCGCGATCTCCAGCTTCTCTTCTTCGGTGTAGCCGGGGAGACGGAGAACTTCCATGCGATCGCGCAGCGGCGGCGGGATCGTGTCGAGCAGGTTCGCCGTCGTGATGAAGAACACCTTGCTGAGATCGAACGGCACCTCGAGGTAGTGATCCGAGAACGAGAAGTTCTGCTCCGGATCGAGCACCTCGAGCAGCGCCGACGAGGGGTCGCCGCGGAAATCCATCCCGACTTTGTCGATCTCGTCGAGGACGATCACCGGATTGTTGGTGCCCGCGCGCTTGAGCCCCTGGATGATTCGTCCCGGTAGCGAGCCGATGTACGTGCGACGGTGGCCACGGATCTCGGCCTCGTCACGAATGCCGCCGAGCGAGATTCGCCCGAACTTGCGACCCATCGCACGCGCGATCGACTTGCCGAGCGAAGTCTTGCCGACCCCCGGCGGGCCGACGAGGCACAGGATCGGCCCTTTGAGGTCCTTCTTGAGGGAGCGAACCGCGAGATACTCGAGGATCCGGTCCTTGACCTTCTCGAGGTCGTAGTGGTCCTCGTCGAGGATGGCGCGCGCTTCCTTGATATTGAGCTTGTCTTCCGTCTCGACCGCCCACGGCAGCGACACCAGCCAGTCGAGATAGGTTCGCGAGACCGTGTACTCCGCGGCTTGCGGCGGCATCTTGCTGAGGCGGTCGAGCTCCTTCTCGGCGACCTTCTTCGCTTCCTCCGGCATGCCTGCGGCTTCGATCCGCTTGCGGAACTCGTCGATCTCCTGCTGACGGTCATCGTCCTCGCCGAGCTCCTTCTGGATCGCCTTCATCTGCTCGCGCAGGTAGTACTGGCGCTGGGTCTTGCCGACCTCGTCCGCCACTTGCGACTGGATCTTGCTCGAGATGTCCTGCAGCTCGACTTCGCGAGTCACGATCTCGACCAGCTTCTGAATGCGGTCCTGGACGTTGTTGCGCTCGAGCAGGCCGATCTTTTCTTCGACCGCGATGTTGAGCACCGACGCCGCGAGATCGCTCAGCCGCGTGGGATCGCCCGCGCCGGCCGACAGAACCATCTCCCCTAGGTCGTTCGAGATGTTCGGTGAGATCTGCACCAAGCGCTGGAATTGATTGATGAGGTTGCGCACGTGAGCGCTTTCCAGCACAGTGGGATCCGAAGCTTGGAATTCACGTGACTTGAAGTCGCGG
>JADMIO011081506.1_pt1 | contig 16278 bp, 13 predicted proteins | sample 8958161 | NCBI WGS metagenome assembly JADMIO01 (sample SAMN16585339, study PRJNA669376) | soil metagenome | isolation source: Crop rotation soil | place: USA: Cullars Rotation, Alabama | collected 2011
GTACCGCCGATATCGGTTGGATAACCGGCCACTCCTACATAGCTTACGGACCATTAACCCAGGGCGCAACCTCGGTAATGTTTGAGGGTATACCTACCTATCCAAGCCCAGGCCGTTTATGGGAGATAGTTGAGAAATTTAAGGTGAATATATTGTATACCGCGCCAACCGCTATCCGCTCATTAATGAGTTTTGGCGATGATGTAGTAAAAAATAAAGATCTGAGCTCGTTAACTAAGCTCGGCTCAGTAGGCGAGCCTATTAATGAAGAAGCCTGGCACTGGTTTGACGAAAAGATAGGTCATGGTAATTGCCCTATTATTGACACTTGGTGGCAAACAGAAACCGGCGGATTTATGATATCGCCAATAGCCAATGTTACGCCGCTTAAACCAAGCTTTGCTACACTGCCATTACCGGGCGTACAGCCTATTTTGGTTGACGAGAATGGCAAAGAAATAGAAGGCAACGGTGTAAACGGCAATTTATGCATTAAGTTCCCGTGGCCGGGTATGCTGCGTACCACTTATGGTGACCATGAGCGCTGCCGTACGACTTATTTTTCTGCATACGAAAACCTTTATTTTACCGGCGACGGTTGTATGCGCGACGAGAATGGTTATTACCGTATAACCGGCCGTGTTGATGATGTGTTGAACGTTTCCGGTCACCGTATTGGTACTGCCGAGGTAGAGAATGCCATCAATATGCACAGCAGCGTGGTTGAATCAGCCGTTGTAGGTTATCCGCACGATATTAAAGGACAAGGTGTTTACGCCTTTGTAGTTTGCCCTAATAAGCATGAGGATGATGAGCTGACACGAAAAGATATCATCATGACCGTAGCACGCATTATAGGCGCCATTGCCAAACCTGATAAAATTCAGTTTGTAAGCGGCTTGCCTAAAACACGGTCAGGAAAAATTATGCGCCGCATACTGCGTAAAGTTGCAGAAGGCGATACAAGTAATTTGGGTGATACTTCTACTTTGTTAGATCCGGCTGTTGTGGATGAGATAAAGGCTGGGGCTTTGTAGATTATTTAGAATCAAGAGGTAAGAAACAAGATTCAACATGAATGTTGATTTGACAAATTTTGAGTTGTTTAAAAGCTTTGCTGAATTTCAAATTGGCAGCACGTATGTCGACCTGCACAACGAGTTTAATTGTAATAGCATTACATTTTCATCGCTGGAAAAGCAATTAATACTCGCCTTTGAATCGAATGAGCATCATTCTGACAATATCAGACATCTTAAAGTCATCTTCGATGATTGCGGTTTGGAAAGCTATGTCGCAAAGCTTGAAAAATTAACTACAGATGCGCAAACTATAGATACAATGTATAGACGCCGCTTTCAGTCTGGTAATAGCTTAAGCGAGAAATCAAACGGACGATACTATTACTATATTAACTTCTTCCCGGATACAAGCATTGAGGTTTTCGCCCGAAGTGTAACCGCAATAATTGAATGATTTAGCGCAGGCTCGGCATTGTTTATTTAATATCTTTTTTACCAGTCATAAAATCCAGGGTTAAATTACAAAGAGCCTTTACCCCTAATGTAAACCCGCTCTCATCAATATAAAAATCGGGTGTATGGTGCGATGGGGCCTTTAGCGGGTCGGCGCCTTTGGGCATGCCGCCCAAAAAGAAAAACAGGCCGGGTACTTTTTGCTGATAAAAGCTAAAGTCTTCGGCAGTTGTTACTGCCGGCACCAACAGCACATTTACTGCGCCAGCACTTGCTTGAAGGACGGGTAGCATTTTCGATGTAAGCGCGAGATCATTATAAGTTACCGGATACTGATTACTATAAGGGATTTTAACTTCAGCCGCTGCTCCATAGGCCTCTGCTGTTTTAGTTGCTATCCGTAGTACATTATCTTTTAAGATTTTCTCGTCGGCTACTGTAAAGTAACGTAGTGTTCCGTCCATTTCTACCTCTTCCGGGATAATATTAAAGCGCGTACCACCTTTTATAACACCAACGGTTACCACGGCCGGGTTCTCGGTAATGTTAACATTTCGGCTTACAATACTTTGCAGGTTGCTTACAATTTGTGCCGATACCAGTACGGGGTCAACACTGCTCCAGGGTTTGGCACCATGCGCTGATCTCCCTTTTACAACAATTTGCATATCACTAACTCCGGCCATTGTACCACCCGGGCGATAGGTAAGCTTACCAACTTCTATCTGCGAATCTATGTGCAGGCCAAACACAACATCAACTTTTGGGTTTTCCAATACGCCTTCTTTCACCATTTGCTCAGCCCCGCCCTTCTCCCCTAACGGCGCACCTTCCTCCGCAGGTTGAAATATAAATTTGACCGTTCCATGCAGGTCTTTCTTCATGCCTGAAAGTACTTCGGCTACCGCCATCAAAATGGCCATGTGCGAATCGTGCCCGCACGCGTGCATTAAACCAACTTCCTGTCCATTATATTGCGTTTGTACTTTTGATGCAAATGGTACTGGGGTGCGTTCTGTAACGGGCAACGCATCCATATCTGCCCGCAAGGCCACCACCGGACCAGGTTTACCACCCTTCAAAACCCCGACCACACCAGTAGTCGCCACGCCTATTTTAACCTCAATGCCTAACGATTGCAGATGTTTGGCGATGATACCACTGGTACGCACTTCTCGGTTGCCCAATTCCGGGTGCTCATGAAAATCGCGACGCCAGGCTATTATTTTGTCTTTCAATGCTTCGGCTCGCGCATTAATTCCGGCGTTGATAACTGCTGTTTGTGCTGATGCAGAAAACGAAATAATGATGAAGACAAAAAGTAAAAGCTTTTTCATACGGGCGGTATTTTTATCTGCTTTAAATATAAGGATTTGTACTTAAAGAGATTTTGCATAATTCGCAACAGTAACAATAGCTGTTTTAATAATAACTAACTTCGCAAGAAATGAAAAAACATCAACCCACCGTACTGGTAGTAAACGACGACGGCATTACCGCCCCAGGCATAAAAGCATTAATGGACGTAATGAAAGAGATTGGCCGTGTGGTTGTGGTAGCGCCGGATAGTCCTCAATCCGGAATGGGACATGCTATTACCATTGGCAAGCCACTGCGTTTAGACGCGGTTGATGTTTATGAGGGCATTGAAATGTACAGCTGTTCAGGCACCCCGGTTGATTGTGTAAAACTGGCTGTTACCAAGATATTTAAGGGTAAAAAACCCGATCTGTGTGTATCGGGTATCAACCACGGCTTAAACAATGGCATTAATGTTTTATACTCAGGTACCATGTCGGCAGCCGTTGAGGGTGCTATTGAAGGCATCCCGGCCATAGGTTTTTCATTGGACGATTACACGTTACAAGCAGATTTTAGTCACTGCATTAAATATGTTAAGGAGATTGCGTTACAGGTTTTACAAAACGGCATGCCCACGGCTACCCTGCTTAATGTAAACTTCCCTAAAGGCACGCATATAAACGGTATAAAAATTTGTCGCCAGGCTAATGCCAAATGGGCCGAGGAATTTGATGAGCGGCTTGACCCTTACAAACGCCCGTATTATTGGCTCACCGGCGTTTTTCAGTTAAATGATAATGGCGAGGATACCGACTCATGGGCTTTAGATAACAATTATGCATCGGTAGTGCCGGTGCAGTTTGACATGACTGCACACCACGCTATTCCTGTATTACATAGCTGGAAGTTTAATGTTTAAATCCTCTTTTTGTCGGACGTTTACGTCCAATCGCGCTTATCTCCCCTCCTAACAGGCATATCTTTTTTATCGCTATGCATACCGTACGCGATGAAAAGAATTTTCTGCTGCCTGTAACCTTTTGCGTATTTTGAGATACCATTATCTAAACAACCTGAATGACCGACGAGTATTTAATGCAATGTGTTAAAGATGAGGACCTGGAGAAGGCGGCCATTCTTTATGAACGGTATAAAAAGAAACTCTATACTTTTTTCCTATATCGGAATTTTAATGATGCCGAATTAAGTGAAGATTGTGTACAGCAGGTTTTTTACCGGATAATAAAATACAGGCAATCATATAAAACCGGTAGCAGCTTTAAAAGCTGGTTATATGTAATAGCCGGAAATGTGCAAAATCATGAATTTAAACAACAGGTGCATTTAGAAAATGTACGCGCATTGTATCCCGAAGATGAAGTGTACGTTGGCACAAACGATGACCACCGGGCAATTCACCAGGCGCTTAACCTGTTACCGAACGATCATCGCGAGCTGTTGATGATGAGCAAATTTTTAGGGATGAAGTATGACGAAATAGCCGAAAGGAACGGATGCAGCGTAGGAGTAATTAAAACACGCGTATTCCGAGCCATAAAGAATTTAAGGGAAGCTTATTTTAAAATAACCTGACAGATGAAAAGAGAAGATATTGAACGACTTTTAGTTGATTATGCAAACGATGATATATCTGCCGAAGACAGAAAGTTTTTAGAAGGTTTATTTGAAACCGATGCACAGCTGAGACAAGAGGCCCAGGAAATGTTGGCCGCAATGCAGGCACTTAACCGGCTTGAGGAGTCGTCAGCCGCAGGCGCTGCAATGGATAAATCTTTCTATTCAATGCTGCAAAATGCTAAAAAAGAGCAGCAGCCCATAAAGCGGCGTGTCGTGGTAATAAATATGTCATGGTTAAAAGCCGGTGCCGCTGTGGCAGCTTGCTTACTCGCATTCTTTGGCGGCAGATTTACCGTAGCGCCGGTTGAGGTGATCAAGTATCAAAAAGTAATTGTAAAAGAACAAGCGCCAACAACGTCACAGGCACAAGAGACGGCTTTACGGATTTCGCCCCGGGTTAAAACATTGCCGGTTGCTAATCTCAGCAAAAAAGAGCCCGAGCAAAATAACTCCTTACTTGCTGTGCAATTGCGATCGGTTTTTGTATCTGAAAGGATAGACGCCATAATGCAGCTGGCAACTAAACCAAAACTGAGTGACGCTGAATTAAAAATGATGCGCCTATCGCTTAGCGAGGATCCGAATGTTAACGTTAGGTTAACCGTTTTAAATACCCTGCGTCCTTTAGCCAGGCAACAAAGCGTACAAAATGTCTTGATCAGCTCATTGAACCAGCAGGGCGATATAATGGTTCAGTCTGCCATTTTGGATATGCTGATAGATGCCCGGTCAAAACAAGCCATTCCGCAAATGATAGCGCTGCTTGATAATAAAAACACCGACGTTATGGTACAGAATAAGATCAAGGGTGGAATAGAAAGTTTCCTCTACTAATCTAAACATGCACACAATGAACAAGATATTCTTTTTAACCCTCGCAGGTTTGATTTCCGCAAATGCATACGGTCAAACATCTAACACCAACGTTTTAAAATTGGCGGTAGACAAAACCAAGCATTTTGCCATTAACACATCAAATGCATCAATTGATATTGAGGGCTATGATGGCGATGATCTTATTGTTGAAGCAACAACCAACAAATCGGCAGCTCCTGTACCACCTGAAGCGGCGGGTTTAATCAAAATTCCGTTTGCCATGCGCCCGGCTGAGGATAATACTATCAGCTACAAACAGCTGGAGCAAAACAGCACGCTTCACCAGATCTTTATTTCTACAAAATGTAATTATCTGCATATCAAAGTGCCTAATAATATAAAGTTATTCTCCGTTAACTCCCTTAATGCGCGCTATAAAAGTTATCTATCATTCACCGACTACAAAGGGGCTTTTCAGTTAGACGGTTCTGCATCAACAGTAAATGTAAGCAGGGTAACGGGGCCATTTAATATTAAAATAAGAGGCGAAGACGTTTTTATAAAAGACGTTTCGTGGAACGCAAATGCCGCGTGGCCGTTTCAAACGTCTGAATTTAGCGCCCCGTATCTTATTACTTCATTAACTAACACCGGTGCAAATATAGATATCACTATCCCCGATAGCTTGAAAGCTACTTTTTTAATTGACGCGCAACGAGGTCATTTTTTTACCAATCTGCCCCTATCACCAGCGGAAAGCGGGCGATCCATTGCTAAAACACTGCTACTAAATGGCGGCGGCACTAACATCCGGGTACATGTGGGTGATAAAAATGTCTTTCTGAGAAAACTTTAATGCCTTAAAATTTTACACGGAATGAAATACATAATTTTAACAATTACAATAGTTTTAAGTATAAAAACTGTAGTTGCGCAAAAGCAAAATTTTGTGAAGGTAGACTTACCAGTCAAATTATCTCTGAAGGAAAAAAAGGAAAAGTTCGCTGAAATATATACCCAAGAAGTGTCGGTGTATGTTGAAGGTTATGACGGGGAAGATGTTAGCATTGAGCCGTATGTGTTGCCTTCTGAAGATAGCTTACCTGTACAAGCTGCCGGATTAAATAATGCAACAGCATTGACAGGCAAGGCCGTTTATAGGCCAAACACAGCTTCGCAAGTGAGGGATACTCCTGAGTTTCTGCAAATTTTTGTAGGTGCAACAGGTCATAAAGCGCTGCTGATAAAAGTGCCCAGAAACATACATTTAAAGCTATCTACTACCGGTTATTTACAAGGCAATAAAATATCCATTAAAGACTTTAACGGTGAATTGGAAGTTGGCAGCTCTGTTGCTTTGGTTGAAATAAATAATATAACGGGGCCGCTTAGCTTAAGTTCCAGGTATTTGGGAGAGGCGAAAATTAAAATAAGAGATGTGAAATGGAGCACCTCGGAGAAATTTAAAAGCAGATATGCGCTATATATATCATCGTATAGTGCCGGAATAGATATTGCGGTGCCCGATCAGCTTAAAGCAACCCTCAGCCTTCATTCAAACTATGGAGAAGTTTATTCCAATCTTGGCATTAAACCTAAGTTTCCGGAATCAAATAGCCAGAACACAATAGTGAGCAACATGAACGGTGGCGGCATTCTGATTGGTGTTATTACGGAATATGGGAATATATTTCTTCGCAAGGAAAAATAAATAGCCGAAATGCATCGCTCCTCTTGTATTTTTGGTGCGATGCATAAAAGTAAGTTAAAGCCCAAAGCATGAAATACTACCTGGTAGCCGGCGAGGCCTCGGGCGATCTACATGGGGCCAATTTAATGAAGGAGCTAAAAAGGCTGGACAAACAAGCTGAGTTCCGTTTTTTTGGCGGCGACCTGATGCAGGTCGAGGGTGGCGAATTGGTTAAGCACTACGCCGAAATGGCCTATATGGGCGTGGTAGAAGTGGCAATTAACCTGCCTACCATTTTGGCTAATATGAAGCAGTGTAAGCAGGACATTTTAGCCTGGCGACCCGATGCTGTAATACTGATTGATTTCCCCGGCTTTAATTTAAAGATAGCCGGGTTTGTTAAAAAGCAAGGCATACCCGTTTGCTTTTACATATCGCCAAAGGTTTGGGCCTGGAACCAAAAACGGGTATTAAAAATTAAGCGGGTTGTTGATCATCTGTTCTGCATACTGCCTTTTGAAGTTGATTTTTACAGAAGATGGGGAATGGAGGTTGATTATGTAGGGAATCCGCTGCTTGACGCGGTTGCGGCTTTTAAACCTGACAATAATTTCCTTGTAAAGCATAATCTTACCGGCAAAAAACTAATTGCTTTACTACCCGGCAGCCGTAAACAGGAGATAAGCAAATTGTTACCGGATATGCTGGCAGTAGTTGAAAAATTTAAAGGGTATCAGTTTGTTATAGCTGGGGCTCCGTCATTTAATGCCGATTATTACAAGCCTTATTTAAACGGACGAGGTATCCCTATTGTATTTAATTCAACTTATAATCTGCTGATAAATGCCGATGCTGCCATCGTAGCATCAGGAACTGCCACGTTGGAAACAGCGTTGTTAAACACGCCGCAGATAGTGGTATACAAAGGCCATCCCATATTTATTAGCCTGGCCCGCATATTTGTTAAGCTGAAATTCATCTCGCTGGTTAACCTGATAATGGATAAACCGGTAGTTAAAGAGCTGATACAGGAAGATTGTACCCCTGCTAAAATTTCGATTGAGCTGGAGAGTATTCTGCACGATAAAGACCATCGCCAACAAATGCTTGCGGGATACGATGAATTGGACAAGCTGATGGGCGAGCCCGGCGCATCAGCTAAAGCGGCCGCGCTAATCGTCGGCTACATCCAAAAAGGTTAACAGAGAATGCTGGCCTGCCGTATGTATATCGCGCCAAACGCGGTTGATCTCTGTATCGGGCGATGCTGCCTGTAAGCCACAATAAGGATAAAGGGTATCAACAGCCACACGCGCCACTTTTGCCAACACACGACTGGTATGGCTAACCTCTTTTAGACTTTCGGACGCGGTTTCTGCCCATGACGCATCAACCGCGGCAAAAAGCCCGGTGCGGGCCAGGTTTAGCAACTGTGCCTGTTCGTCTAAAATTTGCCACAGCAATTCCTTTTGCGCCGCGCTTAATCTTGGATGGTGTTGCCTCTCCTCAAAAATATCCCGGCATAGATCAACAAAATGTACGGCCATGCCCGAAAGATTGACCGCCAACGTAGCCTCGGCCAGTTGCATAAACGGGTACCGGTATAGTTTACCATCTACCTTTGCATGCCCCGGATCAATTTTAAAACACCGACTTCCAGGTGCATATACATTCTTCAACTCAAAAGAATGGCTGCCTGTTGCCACCATGCCTATGTACTTCCAGGTTGGCAACAACTTAACATCCTTTTTATTAATTACGAAAGGCAGCACAAGCGGCTGTCCATCATCATTTAAAACATCTTCGCCGTTTTTTGTAATTGTGCAATTGGCTGTAAAATGTGTTGCGTGATGTGCTCCGCTGGCGTAGTTCCAGATACCGTTAAGCAGATAGCCGTTCTCTACTGTCTCCGCTGTGCCGCTTACCGCGCCGCTTCCGGCAAGGCACACATTTGCTGTTGCAAATATTTCACGCGCGGCATCAGCATCAATAAAACCACCAAACCAGCCCGCACCGCTGCAAAGAGTAACTACCCAACCTGTGCTACCGTCGGCCCAGCTAATGGCTTCCTGCAGACGCACCAGATCAGGCAGGGTAATTTGCTTGCCGCCATATACATCAGGCACCAGTAGTGTAAACCATTTTTCCTGATAAACTACAGGTAGCTGCGCTGCACTTAACATACCCAGTTGTTCGGCAGCGCCAGCCTCGCTGCGGATAAGTTCCACATACTGTGGGTCAATATATTTTGAAGGGTGATTGATCTCTCCCATAAAATTTCAGATCATGTAGCGGCTTTGTCCTTTTTGAGGATAGACCGCCATTCAAAAAAACCAAAAATGGCTACCACAAATAAAAACAGCGTAAGCACCGAAAACATTACCAATTGCTTATGCCACAGCAACGGAATAGCAAACAGGTTGCTCACATTAAGTAACACCCAATTCTCCAGCTTACGCCTTGCCAGCAGCCACATACCGGCCCACGCGGTTGATGATACCCAGGCATCCCAAACCGGCACAGTAGAGTCTGTAAAGTTTTTTAGTAAAATGTATAATAAGCCCCATCCTACAAAAACAATCAGCAAGGTTATTATCCAGTCGCGCCCATTATTTTTTGATATTTTAACAGGAGGCTCGTTACGCTTTTTTATCCAGTACCACCAACCGTAGCCACTCATTACCAGATAATAGCCGTTCAAAATTGATTCGGCGTACAGACCAACGTCTATCAAAATGTAAGTACCTAACAAAATGCCGATAATACCCGCGGGGTATAGCAGCACATTGTTCACTTTGGCCAGCAACACCTCGGCTACGCTAAAAGACACAGAGGCCCACTCCAACAGCGAAGTTTGCTTTACTTGTTCTTTAAAGAGTTGCGACCAGTAGTGTATGTCCATCTTGCATGAGTGACAGTAGCAGTAGTAAGTGGCAGCAAAAATTAACCGCTACTCTATACTGCTACTTTATTTAAAATTTAACATTCAAGCTTGCCAAAAAGTTAATAGGCGCCTGCGGAAACCAATAGTTATAGTTCACCACTTTGCCGCCTTCAATATCCGGGTAAGTAGCGCCGTCAGACTGGTACTTTTCGCTGAATACGTTATTGATCAATAAACCAAGACCTATATTTTTAACACCTGCAAACTTAAAGTTGTAGCCAAGGCGCACATCATTTACAAAATATGCGGCCAGTGAACGGCTTTGTGTTGATGTGTTATCCAGATACTGTCTGCTGACGTATTTGCTAATAAATGCTATTTCTGCATTTTTAATTGGCTTGTAGCTGATGGTACTGCCCGCAATAAACGCCGGCGAATAAGCAATGTCTGTCTTTGTGTATTTGGTCAGATCGTAAGTGTCAGTGTCATAATTGTATAAATACTGATTGAAATTTTTCACCTTATTAGCGCTGATGGTCGCGTTGGCCAGCCAAGTAAGCGGTTCGGCTATTCTCAAACGCGTACTCACTTCAACACCTGCGCGGTAGCTGTCATCAATGTTGGTACGTATGGCCGCACCAACATCATTTAATGAACCGGTTAACACTAACTGATTTTTATACAACATATAAAACCCGTTAACCGTCGCGCTAAAGTTTTTTGAATCAAAATGATAACCTGCTTCAAAATCCTTTAAATTTTCTGATTTAGGTCTGCTTGTTGGTGATGAATTGGTAAAATCGTTCCTGTTAGGCTCATGGTTCCCAACTGATAGTGATGCGTAAACACTGCTGTTACCAAAGCTGTAAGTTGCTCCTACTTTTGGGTTAAAAAAGTCAAGCAGCGCTTGTTGCTGTACATTGTTCAGGTTACGGTCAAACCCTAAAAATGAGTAATTGATGTGGCGGTATTGAAGATCGCCATATAATAAGAAGCCGCCTAATGTTACCTCAGATCGCCCAAAAACATTAAAGTCTGTTTTCTTCGCAAAATCGCGGGCATATTCGTACCCCGGTGGAACATTGGTGCTTTGTTGCGTCCACATTATCTTATCGTAATGGTCGCCCTTGTATTCATTATAAGCGCCGCCTAAAATAAACTTAACCCGCTGGTTCGGTTTATAGGTGAAATTGTAGGTCGTTCCATAAAAATGGTTACTTAACCAAAGCTGGCGTATCAAATCGGTATTCGTCACAGCAACACCGCCAATTACTACAGGGGTAATGCCATATTTACTAAAAGCCTGATCGTTTTTATACTCCTCGTAATAGCCATAACCACGGGTATAATGTAAGGCGCCGTTAAAGGTTAGTTTATCAGTTAATTTTCTGTCATATAACAACTGATAATGGTTCTGCGTATAGTTATCAGTCTGGTTATCATAAAAACCACCGGTTTTAGCGATGTAACCCACCTCGTTATAACGGCGATTACCTGCCAGCACAGTCTCTTCGGCAACACCGTTCCAGGCCTGATAGGTTTTTTCGTGACCTGAAAATACATTTAACCGCAGCTGATCGTTCTTACCATAGTAAGCGCCGCTTAAAAAGAACGAACGCAAGTTAGACGATGCCCTATCAATGTAACCGTCAGACACGGTGCGTGATAAGCGGCCATCAAAACTAAAATGTTTGTTTAATAAGCCTGTGCCTATGTTCACCGTATTTTTAACCGTTCCGTACGAGCCTGCAGAATTGTTAAGCTCTGCATAGGCAGAATCTTGTCGTGTATTGGTTTGAATATTGATACTTGCTCCGAAAGCACCTGCGCCGTTGGTTGAGGTACCCACTCCACGCTGTACCTGTATACTGCTAATTGACGAGGCAAGGTCAGGTAAATCAATGGAGTATGAACCCTGAGACTCGGCGTCATTAATAGGTATGCCATTAATAGTAACATTAATACGCGTACCATCTGATCCGCGTATACGTATACCGGTGTAGCCTACACCAGCGCCCGCGTTTGAACTTACTACCGCTGATGGTGTTTGCTCTAACAAATACTCAAATCCGCGGCCGGAGTTGTTTTGTTCGATATCTTTTTTAGTTAGATTTTTAAAAGTAACCGGTGTATTGTATGCGGCGCGCGTAGCGGTGACACCCACTTCCTCGTTAATATACGTGAAGAGATAAAGTACAAAATCAAGTTCACTGTTAGCAGAGAGCGATACTCTTTTCTGCTGTGTTTCGTAACCAACAAAACTTACGACTACAGTATATACACCCGACTTTAAATTATTGAGCCTATAATTTCCTTGGCTATCTGTTGTGGTCCCTAATGTTGAATTATTGATCTTGATAGTTGCGCCCGGCACAGGCTGGCCATCGCGTTTGTCGGTAATTTTTCCCGAAATAGAGAATTGGGCCGATGCCAGGACAGGCAGCAGCAGGGCAAATAATGCCGTAAATAAATTTTTCAAAATGGTATTAAATAAAATACGTTAAACCATCTGCCCACCAGGGTTGAATGTGCAGTACACTTAACTTGTTATTACCTCTCCCTACGCCGGCATTACCCGGATCAGGTGTAGCTGGGTTGTGTGTTGCGAGTTGTGTGTTGTAAGTTTTAACCTACAACCTTCAACATGTAACTTACAACTCAACATGGGTTTGATCTCAGCCTGTCTTTATGTTTGGTAAAATAATCTGCAGTTTATTTTATAACCAAAGCAAGGCACCCCTTGAGAATTATGGCGCAAAGGTAGAAATGATTTCGGAATTATTATGTACGATTTCGGATTTATGTGACCTGCACTGCTCTTTCAATACTGTCTTAAACGATATCAGGCTAAATTCGAAATCCGAAATCCGAAATTCGAAATCAAAACACTACTTTTGCACTCTTTACGAAAAAAGCTATGCTACGTACACATACTTGCGGCGAATTAAATATCAGCCATTTAGGCCAGTCGGTTACTTTATGCGGATGGGTGCAAAAATCTCGCGACCTTGGCGGCACTACTTTTATTGACGTGCGCGACCGTTACGGCTTAACTCAATTGGTTTTCAATACCGATACTGATGCCTCACTGCGCGAAGTTAGCCGCGAATTGGGCCGTGAGTTTGTAATTAAGGTTACCGGAACCGTAATTGAGCGTACCAACAAAAACAGTAAAATACCTACCGGCGAAATTGAGATAGCCGTTAACGACATAGAAATATTAAACGCGGCTAAGGTCCCTCCGTTTTTAATTGAGGATGAAACAGATGGCGGCGAGGAACTTCGCGCCAAATACCGTTACCTTGATCTGCGCCGCAACCCAATACGTAACAACCTGGTACTTCGCCATAAAATGGCACAGGAGATCAGAAAGTATTTAGATGGTTTAGACTTTATTGAAGTAGAAACCCCGGTGTTGATCAAATCAACCCCCGAAGGCGCACGCGATTTTGTGGTGCCAAGCCGCATGAACCCCGGCGAATTTTATGCCTTGCCACAATCCCCCCAAACGTTTAAACAATTATTAATGGTTAGCGGCTTTGACCGTTATTTCCAGATTGTAAAATGCTTTAGGGATGAGGACCTGCGTGCCGACCGCCAGCCTGAGTTTACGCAGATAGATTGCGAGATGGCCTTTATTACCCAGGAAGATATTTTGAACATATTTGAAGGCTTGACCCGTCATTTATTCAAAACCGTTAAAGGTATCGAGTTTGATAATTTCCCGCGTATGCAATATGCTGATGCAGCGCGTTTATATGGTTCAGACAAACCTGATATCCGTTTCGGGATGCAGTTTGTTGAGTTGAATGATATTGTTAAAGGCAAAGGGCTGGGCATTTTTGATAACGCCGAACTGGTAGTTGGTATCAACGTCAAAGGCTGTGCAGAATATACCCGCAAGCAAATAGATGAGCTGACCGAATGGTTAAAACGCCCGCAGATTGGTGCTACCGGCATGATCTATTGCCGTTATAATACTGATGGTACTTTAAAATCATCGGTTGATAAATTTTACAACGAAGAGGAGTTGAGCAAATGGGCAGCAGCATTTGGCGCTGAAAAAGGCGACCTTATGTTGGTTTTGGCCGGCAGTACTGATAAGGTGCGTAAGCAATTAAACGAGCTGCGCTTAGAAATGGGTAACCGTTTAGGGCTGCGCGATAAAAACACTTATGCGCCGCTTTGGGTGCTTGATTTCCCGCTGTTAGAATGGGATGAGGAAACTGAGCGTTATCACGCTATGCACCATCCGTTCACATCACCAAAACCTGAGGACATTGCTTTGTTAGATACAAAACCGGGCGAAGTACGTGCAAATGCCTATGACCTTGTTATAAACGGCACTGAAATAGGCGGTGGTTCTATTCGTATACATGATCGTGCTTTGCAGGCCCTTATGTTTAAACATTTAGGCTTTAGCACAGAAGAAGCACAAAAACAATTTGGATTTTTAATGGATGCGTTTGAATACGGCGCGCCTCCACATGGCGGCATCGCCTTCGGCTTTGACAGGCTTTGCTCTATTTTTGCCGGCTTGGATTCAATACGTGATGTAATTGCATTCCCAAAAAACAATTCTGGTCGTGATGTAATGATAGATTCGCCATCAACCATTGCTGATGCGCAGCTAAATGAACTAAAAATTAAAACAGCGCTTTAACATTCTTTAACAGTATAAACAAAATAGTTAAAGTACTTTTGCGTTAAAACTTGCGTGGCAAGTACCATAAATTTATATGAAAAGATATTTACTATTCTTCTGTTTAATATTAACCGTGCTTACGGCATGTAAAAAAACCGAAAAGTTTGATGCCGAAGCACAAGCTAAACTTGATGACACCCAAATAACAACCTATCTATCTACAAATAGTATAACAGCTACTAAGGACGCATCGGGGTTGTATTACCAGATCATTACTCCGGGAGGCGCTACAAAACCAACTGTTACCAGTGGCATATATATTACTTACGAGGGCAAACTCATGTCTACAGGTTATGTTTTTGACAGCAAAACCACTCCGTATTATTTTTCAACTATGGAAAAACTGATACAGGGCTGGCAAATTGGATTACCTAAAATTGGAAAAGGTGGCCGTATCAAACTGTTTGTTCCATCGGGGTTAGCTTATAAAAACGAACCACACAGCGTCATACCTCTAAACTCGGTATTGATATTTGATATTACGCTGGTAGACTTTAATTGATCTTTTTGAACTCGTAGGGATCTGATTCTATAAAGTCGTCTACTTTTACCCTAACTGAAATAACTTTGCCGTTTTGCACAGTAAACGGAAAAACGCTTTTACCATAGATAGGATCGGAAAATGTAGCGTAAAAACGCGCGCCGCCCAATGGCTGTAACTTAACAAACATGCGCGGGTGATGTTCAAACCGCATTTCCAGATCATTATTCAGGCCGCGCGTTATTGTTAAGTTACCATACAGTTCGTTTTGATAAGTTCCGGTATAATTGCTAACGATTGGTACGGATTGTAAATTCAACGCCACCGAATCCCGTAACCTCCTGTCGTTTTGCTGTTGTAAAGCTTTTTCATTTTTAGCACGGGTTAAATATTGTTCGCTGTAATTGCGGAATGGCAGCTTCAGAAACACATCAATAAGCTCCCACTTTAAAGCTTCATAAAGTTCGTTCTGATCTGTATTGGTTAAAACAATTATCCCAAGCCGCTCATCGGGCACCAAAGTTACCGATGACACATAACCTGTAACACCCCCATCGTGCATCACCAGGTTATGGCCGGCATAGTCTTCCAGATGCCATCCCAATCCGTACAACGAGTAATTGGTTTGTCCGTTTAAGCGTCGAACCGTGCCAACAATACTTTGTGGAGTCCGGGTAGCCGTAATTGCCGTAGCAGGTACAACTTGCCTTGCTCCTGCTTTTCCGTTATTAAGCAGCATCATAACCCATTTACTCATATCGCTTATTGATGATGAGATACTCATCGCCGGCGCCATATTATCCAACTGCCCGTAAGGCACCGGGCTTAAACGTTCGTCAATAAAAGTATGGGGTACAGTGCGGTTAAGCGCTTTAGGCAGATCAGCCGTAAGGGCCAGTGTATTGCTCATTCCCAACGGTGCAAAAATATGCTCCTTTAAATAAGTCTCCCACGGCTTACCCGAAACCCGTGGAATGATCTCGCCGGCTGTTAAAAACGCCGAATTTGAATATCCCCACTTCGTTCTGAAAGGATAAGCCGCTTTAAGCTGACTCATTTTTTGGGTGATTTGTATGCGATTAAGATCGCTGTTGTAAAAGGTAAAATCGCCCTGGAAAGTTTTTAAACCGAGCCGATGGGATAACAGATCGCGAACGGTTGCCATTTCGCCGGCCGCTTTATCATCCAGCTTAAACCATGGAAAGTATTTTGTCACCTTATCATCTAATGAAAGTTTGTTCTCATCGGCTAACATAGCAAGAGCGGTGGCAGTAAACGCTTTGGTAT
>JADMIO011135889.1_pt1 | contig 16277 bp, 8 predicted proteins | sample 8958161 | NCBI WGS metagenome assembly JADMIO01 (sample SAMN16585339, study PRJNA669376) | soil metagenome | isolation source: Crop rotation soil | place: USA: Cullars Rotation, Alabama | collected 2011
CGACAACTTGTCCACGTGGAATTCTAAGCTTAGGATCCCAATGTGCTGGAAAGCCACATCAGCATCGTTGCGCTCGACGAGCAACCGCTGCACCATATCGCGGATGATGCCGTTCGTATGTGACAGATACGAGACCAACTCTGATGAACCGGCGCGTGATAATTTGGGCGGCTTTGAAGTGCCATTGCCATGCACGACTCGGTAAATGCGGCCCATGCCCTGAGGTTGGTCCAGGTGTCGATCCTCGATCTGTTTGCGCAGATAGCTGGTCACGAAGATGCGGTGCTGGAGTATGCCGTGATACATGTCCACGACGTAAAGCGCGCCATCAGGACCAGTGGACAAGTTGACCGGCCGAAAACGTTCATCAGTCGATGTGAGGAATTCCGAGCCGACATAAGCATTGCGCGCCGTAATGATTCCCTCGCGTTCGGTTAGGATGTCGCGCTTCACGAGATTTCCGGCGGGCTCGCACACAAACGCGTTGCCGTAAAACTCCGCGGGAAAATTCTCGCCACGATAAATGCAAGGTGAGCACGCGGCCGTAAACGTGGCGAGCGTCCCATCGGCCCGAAGCTGCTTTGGTTGATAGCCGCGATTGACACCGGGATTCACTCGCGAAGGCCACACACTTTGGTCTTTGGCGATCTGCGTGTTGAGGCCATTGAGCTTCGTGGTCGTGCCGCGCTTGTTAACGTAATAGGATGGAAACAGATCGGCCCGAAGCTGATCGCTGTTCGAGTTAAAGAAGAGCCGGCCAAAATCATCCTGGCTGATTCCATACTGGCCGCGCCCGATGGTCGGCTCGCGTCGCCAGACACCATCGGTATTGCGAATGCGGTAGCTCCAGTTGGCGCTGTAGATCCAGTTGTCCCGTGCCCAGAGCAGGCCATTGGCAGTGTGCTCGGGATTTGATTGAGAGCCGTAATCCTTGAAAACTTCGACCCGCTCGTCGCATTTGAAATCGCCATTGGTATCGCGGCAAAACCAGAGGTGCGGCGGCTCAGCGACAAGGACGCCGCCACGCACAAGGCTCAATGCGCGCGGCATGACCAGGCCATCGAGAAAGGTAGTGCGCTTGTCCATGTGGCCGTCTCCGTCCGTGTCTTCGAGAACGGAGACGCGGCCGACTGGCGCCTGTTCGCCCACAGCGTCCAGGTTCGGCATAAAGCCGCGCATTTCGACAACCCAGATTCGGCCATCGGGATCGAACTGCATCGCGACTGGCATTTCGACGAGCGGTTCGGCAGCAACAAGTTCGATGCGGAAGCCGGCGGGAACTTTAAACGTCTTCAGGGCTTCGGCGGGTGGCAGAGGAGGGGCAGGGGGAATCTTCTCTTTTGGCACGCGTGCCACCTGCTCCTCGCCACGTTTATCCCCACGCTGGGCAAAGGTGGGCGCGCATACGGAAATGGCGGCAATGAAAATCCAAGCTACACGACTCATTGTTCGAGCGGAATTCGACGGCGAAACGGACAGGGCTATTCTGTGGAAATTGTCCTTCTTCGCCGATTTAAGTGATCGCCGGATGGAGAAGCCTCACGCAACGACTCACCCCGCCTTTTGCCTTCTGCGGTTTTGATTGAGCGTTTTCCGCCTCACCGGCATTCGGCTTTAATTAACGAATGAAAACTCATTTCCCTGCAGGAGCGCATGTGCGTACTCCTGCCATGCCGTCAGAGGGGCGCGCGATTCGAATCCGCGGCCACGACGTGCCTGCGGCCGATTGGCGGGACCTTTTGCTTTCGCGCCGAACGCGACGGGCGTTACACCGGCCACACGCTCTTTCGACGGTTCTTGCGAGACGAAGTCCAATCCGAGCTGAATTTCATCTTCGCTCGGCGGTCGTTGGTAGATCGTTTGGTAAAGAAATTTGATTCGCTCCTCGTCACCGGAGAGCATTGAAAAGTCGGAGCGCGACACCAGGTGCTTGGCTGACTCAACGACGATCGGGCTGTTCATAAAGAAGAGCGCCTGCTGCGGCACGATCGTTTCGTGCCGCTTGCCGTTGGTCATATCGGGATTGGCAAAATCGAAGTTTACGAGAATGTCGGACGGGTTCTGCCGGTCCACAAAACCATACACGGTGCGGCGAGTGGAGTAAGGCTCCTTGAACAGGTCCACAGGCCGGCCATACATGCGGTCGTCGAGCGTGCCGCCGATGGCGAGCAACGAATCACGGACCGGCTCAAATTCGAGCCGGCGGATATTCGCGCGCCAGAGCAGGCGATTGTTCGGATCGATCTGCGCATAGCGCGGGTTGTTGGCGCTGCTCTGCTGATAGACAGCGGACATCATGATCAGCTTGTGAATCTTTTTGATGCTCCAGCCCTCGTTCATGAAACGGAGCGAAAGATAATCGAGCAACTCAGGATGGCTCGGCGACTCGGACATCGAGCCAAAGTCATCTGGCGTGGTGACGAAGCCTTCGCCGAAATGGTGCTGCCAAATGCGGTTGATCATCACGCGCGCAGTAAGGGGATTGTTCCTGTTCGCTATTGCTCCGGCGAGATCGAGTCGGCCACTCCCATTGCGGAACAGGGGTGGATTAGGCCCGGCGATTACCTCCAGATAGCGGCGCGGTACAATCGCACCACGGTTCTCGGCTTCGCCGCGGATGAATACCGGTGAATCCTTTGGCCGTGGTATATCGCTCAGCACCATGGCGCGTGCTGGCGCGGCGGGCGAAGTCATCTCAAGCCGCGTTGTTTTGACCGAGTTCTGCTTCATCTCTTTTTGCAGATCTTTAATCGCTTCGCGATTGCGCTTTCTGCGCAGCTCAACGAATCGCGCTTCGAGCTGCTGCTTTTCGCGCTGCAGCGCCATCCGGTTCGTGTAGTAATTAAGGTATTCGGGCGTGCTCTCAATACTCTGGATTACCGGCTCGATTTCCGGCTCGTCACAGCTCGCGAAGATGCCGTGCAGCGCGTAGTAATCCTTCTGGCTGATCGGATCGAATTTGTGGTCGTGACAGCGCGCGCAGGTCACGGTTAGCCCTTGAAAGCCTTTGGTGACGACATCGATGCGGTCGTTTATGATGTCATGCTTCATCCCCTGGAACCGCTCGCCAATGGTCAGGAAACCCAACGCCGCCAGGTTGCTTTTGTTTTGTGAGCTCGTCGCGAGCTTGTCGGCCGCGATTTGTTCCGCGACAAAGATGTTATACGGCTTGTCTTCGTTGAAGCTGCGGATGACATAGTCGCGATACGTCCACGAAAAAGGATAGAAAGGCTCTTCACGCTGCCGCCTGACTTCGCCCTTCGTGTCTGCATAGCGCGCGGTGTCAAGCCAATGGCGTCCCCAACGCTCGCCGTAATGTGACGAAGCAAGCAACTTGTCGACAACTTTTTCGAACGCGTTAGCCGACTTGTCGCTGACGAAGTCCTGAACTTCCTTCGGTGTCGGCGGCAGGCCAACGAGATCGAAATAAGCGCGCCGAATGAGCGTCTCACGCGCGGCAGCAGCATTCGGCGTCATTTCCTTTTCCTGCAGCTTGGCGAGAATGAAATTGTCGACGGGCGTTTGGATCCACGATGAATTTTGAACCGTAGGCGGATCGTATTTTTTCACCGGCTGCCATGCCCAATGGGTTTTGCCGCTGTCCGTCCAAGTCTTTTGCGCGGCGGTGGCGCTGCGCGGATCTGGCGCGCCCATCTTTACCCATGTGGTGAGGTCAGCAATTTGTTGGTCCGTGAGCTTCTTGTCCTTGGGCGGCATCTGCAGATCGGGATCGGTGTAACGGATCGCCTTAATAAGGAGGCTCTTGTCAGGATTGCCGGGCACGATCGTCGGCCCCGATTCACCGCCTTTGAGGAGGCCTTCGCGTGAATCTAGCATCAGCCCGCCTTTGACCTTTTCCGCCTGCGTGCTGTGGCATTTGTAACAGTTGTTCGCGAGGACGGGGCGGACTTTTGTCTCGAAGAAATTAAGCTGCGCTCGCGTTAGCTCGGCACCACGCGCTATCGAAAGAAAACCGAGCAAAAATCCGAAGACCGAAATCCGAAATCCGAAATCCGAAATTCCACGGGTCCGAGAATTTTCAACGCGCATAGCGGCTTTCACGCGATGATTCCTTTTACGACTTGCCCGTGCACATCGGTGAGCCGGAAGTCGCGGCCATTGTAACGGTAGGTCAGCTTCTCGTGATTGAAGCCGAGCAGTTGCAGCATCGTGGCGTGCAAATCGTGGACATGCACTTTGTCCTGCACGGCGGCTGCCCCAAATTCATCGGTGGCGCCGTAAACGGTGCCGCCCTTTATGCCGCCGCCTGCAAAAACAGTCGTGAACGCCTTGCTGTTATGATCGCGGCCTGGATTGTCATTGCCGTTGCGGTCTCGCGTTGGCTTGCGCCCGAATTCTCCGCCCCAGACCACCAGCGTCTGATCGAGCAACCCGCGCTGCTTAAGGTCGGTTAGGAAGGCCGCAAGCGGGCGGTCAATCTCGCGGGCCTTCGCCGGGAGCTTGTCTTCAATATCCTGGTGATGATCCCAGCCGCCGGCCCAGACTTGGATGAAACGCACGCCGCGTTCGATCAGCCTCCGCGCAATAAGCAGTTGATGCCCTTGATTCGTGTTTCCGTAAGCTTCCCGCGCTGTCGCTGGTTCCTTGGAGATGTCAAACGCATCGGTCGCCTCCGTCTGCATCTTGAATGCCATTTCAAACGCACCGAGCCGCGCCTCAAGCTGGGCATCCTTTTGCAAATTCTGGCTGTGAAGCTCGTTGAGCTTTTGCACCAGGTCGAGCTGCCGATGCTGTTCACCCAGCACCGTGTATTGATTGCGAATATTTTGGATGAGCTGGTCCACGCTGGTGACTTGCGTGTTGATGCTAACGCCCTGGTAAACGCCCGGCAGGAACGCCGACTGCCAGTTTGATGATCCACCCGGCGGAGTGCCGCCCGGTCGCAGCGATACATAGCCCGGGATGTTCTGGTTCTCGGTACCGAGGCCGTAGAGCACCCATGAGCCGACGCTTGGCCGGGCGAGCCGCAGCGAGCCCGTGTTCATGAACGTGGTCGCTACCTCATGCGCAGGAATATCCGTGTAGCACGACCGGACAATCGCCATCTCATCGACGTGCTCGGCCAGGTTCGGGAACACTTCGCTCACTTCGATTCCCGAGCGTCCATGCTTCGAGAACTTGAAAGGTGACGCCATGGCAACCGCGCCTTGCGAGCCGGGGATGGTCTGACCATCGTATTTTGCCAGCGCCGGCTTTGGGTCCCACGTGTCGACGTGTGATGGCGCCCCTTGCGCGAAGATATGGACGACGTGTTTGGCCTTGGCTGGAAAATGCGGCTGGCGCGGAGCGAGCGGATTCGCGATTTCAATCGCCTGCGCCGAAGGTGTAAGGAAACTGTCGCCGAGAAGGGCGGCCAAGCTGAGGGCGCCAAAGCCCATGCCAGCGCGTTGCAGGAATTGACGACGAGTCAGGAATAAATCCTCCGGCTTCGCAGTGTGTTCGCTCAGCTTCATAGCATCGGATACTACCCAATTTGACGTCAAAGGCGAGGCAAAGGTTTCCCTATTTTGGCTTCAGAATGCCAAAATAGGGTCACGTTGCGACGGAGCCAGGGCCGTCAATTTTCGCTGGTCGAACCTTTGTCGTGAGCTTTGCCGCGATCTTTGTCGAAGTCAGGAGTTTTCACGGGCGACGAAGTTCCGGCTCTCTGCGCAGCCGCTACGAGTCACGGGGGACTCGTAATTCTCGTAAATCCAATTGCCCTCGTACCTCGTAAATCGTAAATCCCTCCATGCTTTCGCCGCACCCGCTTCGCACCTGGCTCATCCTGGGCCGTGTGTCGAATCTGCCGACCGTCTGGTCCAACTGTTTCGCCGGTTGGCTCCTCGGCCGCGGAAGCACCGAGTGGGGCCGCCTCGCCTTGGTCTGCCTTGGCGGAACCTTCCTCTATGTCGGCGGTATGTATCTCAACGACGCGTTCGATGCCCACTTCGACGCCCAGCATCGGCGCGAACGTCCCATTCCCTCAGGAATCATCAGCGCGGCAGCCGTTTGGCGCGCTGGCTTCGCTCTCCTCGCCCTCGGCATTCTGGCCGTCCTTCCTCTCGGAAAGGTCGCGACCTTGAATGCACTGCTGCTTGCCGGCTCCATCATCGTCTACGACGCCGTCCACAAGCTCGTCACCTTTTCTCCAATCCTCATGGCATTCTGCCGGTTCTTCCTCTACCTGACGGCCGCTGCGGCTGCTGCGGGAGCTGTCACCGGCGCGGCCATCTGGAGCGCCTTTGCGCTGGCTGCTTACATCGCGGGCCTCAGTTGGGTCGCCCGAAAGGAAAGCACCGGAGTTTCCGTGCGGCTTTGGCCATTGTCACTTCTGCTCGTGCCGATTGTGCTGGCGCTCCTCATCAATGACACCAGTTCGTGGCGCCACGCCCTTTTTATTTCCGCCGTCCTGGTCCTCTGGTCCGCCCGTTGCCTGCGTTCCGCTTTTACGGAGCCTCGTAACGTCGGCAGAGCGGTTTCTGGCCTTTTGGCCGGCATCGTTTGGGTCGACCTCCTGGCGGTCGTCGATCAACCTCGCGAGCGGGGCGCAGTTTTCATCGCCCTCTTCCTGCTTGCCCTCCTCTTCCAGCGCTTCGTCCCCGCTACGTAACCCGCCTTCCGGGAGGTAGAACCAGACCGGGTTGCCCGACACTTTGATCGCGCCAGAGGCGAAATTGCACGATTCAGGACGCCAATGCCGCTCCGAAGGTCCCGTTCGGTGTTTGGAATTGGAGTTTAATTGGGATTTGGTGTTTGGGATTTGGTTTTTCGCCGCCGCGTGGTTGGGAGTGACCGCCACGGCTGACCCTCCTCGCGCTCCTTGGCTCATCATATCCGGCAACGGATGCAAAGCCTTCCACAAAATGCGTTTGGCGAAAGATTCGGGGTTGCCAAACACTCAATTCCGTGATTCCTTCTTCCACCTCTGAAACGACCCATGACGGACAGACTGTATTCTGGAGCGAAGTCAATTGTGACTAAGCACCGAACCTTGTTTATGCGAACTGATCTTGTGAAAAAACTGACCCCTTCTCTCCTTGTTGTGGGGGCGTTGGTAGCTATGGCAGCTAGCGCCGTAGCCCAGCTCTCCGTCGGTCCAACTGGCCTTGCCAATCAGACGTTTAGCACGCTGCCAGCGGCGACCGAGTGGTCGACGCGCACCGTCACTCCTTCATCTGCTCCCGCGGTATCAACCGTGGCGCAATTGGATTCGTCGGTACAAACAAACGCCAGCGCGGCTTTGATCACTTCCGCCTTAACTTCTACCGTATCGAACCCGCCGGGAAATTCGGCCACAGCCGTCTGGAGCTCGACAGGCAGCTATATTGGTACGCGCGCATTCGGCAATACGATGACGCTCCTGATGGCGACCCTGCGCAATAATTCCGGCAGTGGCATCACCTCGTTCGATATTGGGTACGATTACACCTTGGGTGAAGCCGCTAACGGCACCGAGGAATTGCCAGGCCTGCATGTCTATTACAGCCTGACCGGCACCACCGGCACTTGGCAAAAGGTGACGAGCATCTCCGGTAGCAACGTCTCCGGCCGCAGGACGGCTACGATTTCCACCGGGTGGGGTGCTAACTCGCTTCTCTATTTGTTGTGGGCTGATGATAACGGATCTGCCAGTCCTGACGACGCCAACGAAATCGATAATTTCACCGTCAATAATATCGTTGGCGCCACCACACCCGTCATTTCTGTTCAACCAGTGAGCCAATCCGTTCAGCCCGGAACGCCTGTAACTTTCAGCGTCAACGCTGCTGGTGCGTCTCCGCTGAAATACCAATGGCGAACCAACTCCGTGCCGATTGCCAACGCCACGAACTCATCTTACACCTTTACTCCGACTCTTGCCGACAACGGCAAGGTCTTCTCCGTCACTGTCTCCAACTCGTTCGGGGGCACGGTCAGCAGCAATGCCACGCTGACGGTGAGCTGCGGCGCGCCGGCCGGCATTTCCGCTCAGCCCGCCGCCAACACTAGCCTGGCGAGTGGAGCTACTTTGAATCTGAGCATCACCGCCACCGGCGCCGCACCGGTTGCCATACAGTGGTATCGCAACAACGTCCCATTATCGAACGCGACGAACAACACATATTCCAAAGCAAACGTCTCCGCCTTCGATTCCGGCATCTACTACGCCATCGCCAGCAACTGTGGTGGCCCTGTCCAAAGCAGCAATGCCATCGTATCGATTTCGAGCCCGGGCTATCCGATCGTAGGCCTGCAAAGCCAGGTTTGGCGCTACGACGATCTCGGCGATAACCAAGGCACTGCATGGCGCAATGTCGGTTTCAATGACAGCACTTGGAAGACGGGTCGTGGTGTTTTGGCCTATGAAACCGATAACGCGACGGTGTTGTCCCTGACCAATACCCTTCTTAACCTCAGACGCGCCGACAACTCGCAAATCGAAACCTATTACTTCCGCACAACGTTTGTCCTCACCAACGACCCCGAAGCGGTTTCGCTCGTTACTTCGAACATGATCGACGACGGAGCCGTTGTGTATGTCAATGGCCAGGAAGCCTATCGGATCAATATGCCTTCCGGCGCCATTTCCTGGACGACGGCTGCTCCCGGCACCATCGCAGAAGGCACCTTCATAACCACCAATATCTCCTCCTCATTGCTCGTCAAAGGCACGAACACCATTGCCGTGGAAGTGCATCAGGTTAACTTGACCAGTTCTGATATCGTTTTCGGTTTTGCCGCTAATTTAAATAACCTGCCGCCCGTTCTGCTCTCGATCACGAATCAGCCGGTCAATGCAACCGCTGAGGAAACAAAATCGGCCACGTTTACCGTTGGCGTCAATGGCGTCCCCGCTTACTACCAATGGTACCATGATGGGCAACCGGTCAGCAATGCGACGGTCAACCCGTTTACGATCCCGATCGTCTCTCCAAGTGATGCCGGAAGTTACTACGTCGTGGTGACGAACGTCATTAATAGCGTCACGAGTTCGGTAGTCACTTTGACGGTTATTCCTGATACCAACGCTCCGACACTCGTCATGGCTGATGGTGCCGATACCCCCACCAGTGTCCTGGTTTCGTACTCGGAGCGCATTGGCCCCACGGCGACCAACATCGCCAATTATAGGATTACTAATACTCTCACTCGCGCCATTCTCGCTGTTTCCAAGGCCGTAGTGACGAATGGCACCAACGTTATTCTTACCACTGCCGCGCGCAACGACACCGATAACTACATTCTGGTCGTAAACAATGTGAAGGATATTTCGGCGGCACAGAACACCATCGCGACCAACAGTTCCATGCCAATTTATCGAACCGTTGTTTGGTTGCCGATAACGGCCAATTACGATTTTCTGGATCCCTATTGCAATCCGGTTGGTTGCATCGACGAGCCGAATCAAGGCGTCGATTGGAGAGGTTTCGGATTTGACCCGGGCGCGCATGGGTGGGCTGTGGGAAATTATCCCGGACCGTTCTTTACCGGTTTGGATGAATCGGTGATTCCATTCCCGGTGGGAACTCAGCTTTCTCCGTCAAGCGCTGTTATCTCATATTTTCGTACTACATACAATGCCAATGCCAGTCCCGGCGGTTTGGGACTTTCCGTCCGTCACCTCCTCGACGATGGCGCTGTTTTCTATCTCAATTCAAACGAAGTTCTCCGCGTGAACATGCCGGCTGGCGCAATCGATTATCAAACCGTCGCGCCTTCCGTCGTCGATGCTGCTGTTTACAGCGATCCTGTCCCGCTCTCCACCGCTTCCTATCGAATCGGAACGAACCTCTTTGCTGTTGAACTGCATCAGGCGGTCGCCAATGATATTGACAAGGCATTCGGCATGGAAGTCACCGCTCGGGTTCTGTCGTATGTTAATGGTCCGGTTGTTGTGACCGGGGGGCCGCAAGACCTTACGGTGGTTGAAGGTCAGTCTGCGGTATTCACCGTCGTGCAGGCTGCTGGCAGTTCGTTCCAATGGCAGCAGAACAGCAACAACATTTCTGGCGCTAACGGAGGTACGAATGCCACTTACACGATTCCGCGGGTCACCAGTAATATGGAAGGTCTGCACTTCCGCGTACTGGTCTCGAATCAGAGTGGTAGCGTGACGACTTCCAATGCCACTTTGCATGTCATCGCGGATACAAACGCCCCGACGTTGTTCGGCGGAACAGTCAGTTCACCGACGACCATCACGGTGACGTTCTCCGAGCCTGTTACTTCTGCGACTGCCAACACCATTGCTAACTACACGGTGACCAACAGCCTTGGCCAGACGCAGCCGATCAGCAGTGCTGCGTTGGCTGCCGACGGCACCAACGTCCTTCTCACCTTCGGTTCGTTGCCCTTCCAGACTTATACGGTTGTCGTTAGGAACATTCGCGACACGTCACAAGTCGGTAATACCATTGCGTCAAATAGTGCCGTCGTTGTCGGCTATAGCGCACAGCCGATCAACTTCTCCGGAACCTGGAAATACGATCAGTCTCATACAGACTTCAGCGCGGCTGGTTGGACCGCTCGCACCTACAACGACGCCGGTTGGACCGGTTCTGGTCCCGGATTGCTCGACGGTAAGGCTGGTGGCCGTGCTGCCAATGTGCTGCCGCTTCCCGTCGGAACGGTGCTGGCTGCACCGCAGGAAGGTCCAGGTGGATCATATTTAACTACCACCTACTTCCGCACTCATTTCAATTCGTACGGATCCGGAATCGCCACCCTCACCTTCCGCACGGTCTTGGACGATTCGGCTATCATTTACTTGAACGGCGTTGAATTCCAGCGGATCAGAATGCCTGCAGGTGCTGTTACCTATGATACGCAGGGCGCTGGCGGAGCTGTGGGCGATGCAACGCTCGAAGGGCCTTACAGCGTCACTGTTTCGAATTTGCTCACCGGGGACAATGTGATCGCTGTCGAGGTTCACCAGATTGGCACCGGCAGCTCCGATGTCACTTGGGGTGGTGAGTTCTCGATCTCGGTTCCGTCCGTGTTGATTGCGCCACCTGCTGCGCCTACTAACACCTGCACGACTGTTGCGTGGGTCTATCCCAAGTTGAATATTCAATGGATTACGAACAACAACACGATTCGGTTGTCGTGGGCCGGGCCGAACCCAATCACGAACAGTTGCGGTGCCCGGGCCGTGCTTACCGTGCAGCAGGCATCGGCATTGACCAATGTCTCACCAGCCGGTTGGTGGGTCGATGTCGGCACCAATAATCCAACAATATTGCCCATGACCAGGGTGGGCGGAACGAATCGGTTCTTCCGGTTCAAGAACGCCCAGTAGGCATTTCATTTCGCAAAGCCGGGAGTGCAAAACGCTCCCGGCTTTTTTATTGCCTCAATCGTTCTCCCTTAATGCCGCGTGTGTTCCCCGGTCTCTTTCTTTGTCGTTTCCGGTTTCGGAATTCGGCGTTCAACGTTCGACGTTGGGTGTTCGATTTCCCTGCGCGTGCTCCTCACGCCAACTGCGTCAAAATCACGCGCGTCTCTGAACCGGTAACAGCGTCTGCCCCTGCAAACCGCGTGTATAAATCCATGGCACCCTCACTGCTCACCAATGGCAGTGAATGGAGTTGACACTGCGGGTGCACACGCCCAAAAATGCGCGCTCTGTCACCCAAACTTAAAGACACAGACACATTGTATGACACACGGACGAAAGATTAAATTGTCAGCATTCACGCTGATCGAACTCCTCGTTGTGATCGCGATCATCGCGATTTTGGCCAGCTTGCTCCTCCCCGCGCTTGCCAAAGCGAAGGCCCGCGCACAACGGTCTTCTTGCATCAATAACCTGAAGCAAGTCGGCCTCTCATTCCGCATTTTCTCCAACGACCATAGCGATCGCTATCCGTGGTTTGTTGATAGCAACGACGGCGGCACGAAGGGAGCCGCTGCTGGCGTCAGTTCGACCACTAATTTCCTTGTTTGTTCCAATGAATTGAGCACGCCCAAGGTCATTGTTTGTCCAAGCGATGGTGGCAAATCGAAAGCCAACGATTGGATCCAGCTCAACGGTGGCACAGCCAACGGTTTTGCGAGCTACTTCGTTGGTGAAAGCGCTGAGGAAGACAAACCGCAAAAGCTTGTTAGTGGCGATCGCAATCTCGTTTTGACTGCCGGCGGCGGCGCTGTCGGATCGGGAACCCACACCTTCGACTATGCCGCAATTAACACGGTCAACTGGGATGGGACAATCCACAATAATAATGGGAACGTAGGTCTCGCGGACGGCAGCGCGCAGCAGGTCACTACTGTTTTGGTCAAGAAGCAGATGACGAACGACCTGGCTGAAGGCATTACGCCAATCAATCTCCGTTACCCGTAATCTTGTTCCGAGCAACTTTAAGGCGCCCTTTTCAGGGCGCCTTTTTTGTTGTCCTCACTCATTCGCATTGTCCTTTGACGCCGCCCCCGCGTGGCTATACTCTCTGCAATGTGATCAGCGTCCGCCGCTATTCTGTTGCCCGCCTTCTCTCGTGCGCGGCTGTTTGCGCAGCGTGCATGGGCAGCCTTCACGGCGGTGATAAGGTCATCTTTTCCAAGCCGGTCGACGAGATCGTGGCGCCGCACGATCCTGATGCCTTGCCCATTCCAGGCGCTGATTCAGAAGTGCGCCATCTCGACCTCTCCGGGCCGGAAACACCGATGCCATACATTCCGCCTCCCATGCGCAATGATTTGCGCAGGCGGGATCGCGATCGCAAAAATATTCTCGGGGATCCCCTCAATCCGTTTAAGGAACCCAAGGAATCTGACAAATCCGATCAGGATCGTTTCGCCAACGACAAGGATCCTTCGACGAACTCCGCAGCCTTTGCATTGGTGGATCCCATGCGGAAGAGGGAACAGGACCGTGCCCTCTCGCCCGTCCGCCAGTTCGATTGGTCGCCGGACGATTCTTCCTTGGATAAGAATAAGAAATCGGCTCGTGAGAAGTTGCTCCACTTTGGTGACGAGCCCAGCCGAAATGATAAAGGCTTCTTCGGCGCACGTCGCAAGAGCGAGGACGACACCGGCAGCGGCTCCGTTTTCGACTTCTTCCGCAAGAATTCCGATCGTGACGATGACGATCGCGACCGCGATGTCGTAAACAATGACTTCACCAAAGGTATCGAGTTTACGAGCCCGGTTGCCGCGCCGGAATCCACCTTCGCCAAGCTGCCGTCGCCTACCGCCTCGCCCTTCGAGAGCGCCAAGTCGGCTGCGCCGGTCATGGTTCCCATTCCGGCGCCTCTGCCGGAAAGGCGCTCGCTTGCTCCAGTTCAGAGCTACAATGACCAAAAGAGCTGGGGCGCGCCCAGCGTCGACGACATCAACCGCAAGGCGCAGGGCATAGGGCCGCAGGCGCCGGTGCGCATGGATCCCTTCCAATCGGGCCGCCCCCCGTTACTGCGCGCGCCGCTCAACCAGGATATTCCGAGTCGCCGCTTTTAGCCGCTTACCACAGCAGGACCGGTACGATCTCTCCTTCAGTTAGCGCCAATCCCGGCCGCATATCCAGCAACGCATTGGCCTTCCCAAGCGACCGCAGCATGTGCGACGCTTGAGGTCCTGCCGAGCGTATCATTCCATCCTTCCCCAGCGTGACGCGAACGAAGTGTCGCCGGTCCCCGTCGTTCCGCAATGGATCGGCCACCCTTCCGTACGCCGTTTGCATTCGAACGTCATTCGCTCCTAGCATCCGCAGCAACGCCGGTCGCACCAGCAGCAGAAAGGTTACGAACGCAGAAACGGGATTGCCGGGTAATCCGAACAAGAGCTTCTTCCCTATAGTCCCAAAGACGAACGGTTTTCCCGGCCGCATCGCCACCCGCCAGAAATCAATCTTCCCGCCCACTACCTCAAACGCCGCCTTCACGTGGTCGTGTTCGCCCACCGAAACGCCGCCGCTCGTCACCACCACATCACACTCGGCAAAAGCCTTCTCCAGCGCCTTGCTCGTCCCGGTCAGCGTGTCCCGCACGATCGGATAGCTCCGCGCTATTCCCCCAGCTTTGTCCGCCAGCGCCGCAATCGTGATGCGGTTGCTCTCGTAAATCTGTCCCGGTTCAAGCAAATTGCCCGGTTCCTGCAGTTCATTTCCGGTAGCGAGAACCCCCACCTTCGGCCGACACCCTACTTTCACCCTACTTTCCCCACACCCCCCCAGCAATCCCACCGCACTCGCAGTCACCCATTCGCCAGCCTTGACCAACAGATCTCCACGCTTCACATCCTCACCCTTCATCCTCACATTCTCAAAGGGTCTCACCGCGTCCAAAACTTTCACCCATTCGCCTTCGCGTGCGGTATCTTCCTGCATCACCACTGCGTCCGCCCCGCGCGGCAGCGGAGAACCGGTGAAGATTCGCGCCGCGGCATGCGGTTCGACCGCCAGAGCAGCAGCCGCGCCCGCCGCCACTTCGAAGCTCACGCGCAGCATCACCGGAGCAGCCGCGCTCGCCGATCGAACGTCATCGGACCGCACGGCGTAGCCGTCCACCGCCGAATTGTCGAACGCCGGTAAATTGGTGTTCGAATGGATATCTGCTCGGACGACGCGATTCGCCGCCTCGGCCACGCTTACTTCTTCAATGTCAACCAGAGGGACCTGCGCCAGCACGCGCTCAAGCGCTTGTTCAACCGAGATCATAGCCAATGATGGACTTCGAAGGTGTTGCTTTTACAGCAGGAAACCAATTCGCATGTCTTCAATACCTCGAATATTGTCGTGGCTGCCGGCGGTCCACGTTTGCATGGAGTCACCAAAAATCTTCGTTTCTTTTACTTAGTTTTGTAGGCTCGGACGCATGACCCGTTTGCTTTGGATGCTGCTAATCTTCTCGTGGACCGGTTTTGCGGTTGCCGCCTACATGCCGCGTCGCACGGGCAATTTCGATTTCCCGGTCTACACCAACCAACCGATTGGCCGCCAGCTTTCCGGTGGCCACGCTCCTGCGACCACTGAGGCATTGTCTCCGGAAGAGACGCGCAAAAAGATCACGGTTCCTCCAGGGTTCGAGGTCCGATTGTTCGCCAGCGAACCCGAGGTCGTGAACCCAGTAGCAATGACTTGGGACAACCGTGGGCGTCTTTGGGTGCTCGAGCTTTATGAATATCCAAAAGGCGCGCCAAACGGTGCCCGCGGGCGTGATCGCATCAAGATTCTCGAAGACACCGATAACGACGGCGTGGCCGACAAAGTAACCGTTTTCGCCGAAGGCTTCTCGCTTGCGGAAGGCATGATGCTTGGCAATGGCGGCGTGTACGTCGCCGCCGCGCCGAACCTCTACTTTCTGCGCGACACAAACCACGACGATAAAGCTGATACCCGTGAAATCGTTTTGACGGGATTGGGAAACGAGGACCGTCACGAGCTGTTGAATGGACTGACCTGGGGTCCCGACGGATGGATGTACATGACGCATGGCGTTTTTACTCGATCGCAGATCAAGGATCCGGGAAATCCAAACGACAGCGGCGTCCGAATGGACGCTGCCGTGGCGCGATTCCATCCTCGCACGCGCAAGTTCGAGGTCTTCGCCGACGGCACGAGCAACCCGTGGGGTGTGGATTGGAACGAGCGTGGCGACGCATTTGTCGAGGCGTGCGTCATTCATCATTTGTTCCACATGGCGCCTGCTGGTCTTTACAATCGCCAGGGAGGCACATGGCCGAATCCATACGGCTACGTCCAGGATTTGCCGAGCAAGGGTCTCCCTGCCATCGTTGACTGGCGCCATTTTCGTGCCGCGCACTCCGGCATATGCATTTATCAGGGTGACCAGTGGCCGAGCCAATGGCGCGGCCTCGTTTACTTCGGCAACATCCACGAAAACTCCATCAACTGCGATCGGCTGACGCCGGTGGGCGCGACGTACAAAGCCGAGCGCGAAACGAAACTGCTTGGACCCTACAAAGGCGATTTCAAAATGGGCGGCGGAACATTCTTTGCCAGTGCTGATCCATGGGTGATGCCGGTAAGCATCCAGACCGGGCCCGACGGCGCCATGTGGGTGATGGATTGGTACGACCGCTACCCATGCTACCAAAATGCCCAGGCCGATCCCGACGGCGTCGATCGCGAGCTTGGGCGAATTTGGCGAATCGTCTGGGTTGGAGATCAGCCGGGAAAACCGGTGCCGAGCCGGCCTTCCCGCGACATGGATCTCGCCAGAACGCCTGCCCTGGAGAATTTGTTATCTCACACAAATTCGTGGATGTCGCGCCAGGCGCGCCGCCTCTTTCCAGCACAGTGGGATCCGAAGCTTGGAATTCACGTGACTTGAAGTCGCGGC
>JADMIO010852422.1_pt1 | contig 16276 bp, 10 predicted proteins | sample 8958161 | NCBI WGS metagenome assembly JADMIO01 (sample SAMN16585339, study PRJNA669376) | soil metagenome | isolation source: Crop rotation soil | place: USA: Cullars Rotation, Alabama | collected 2011
CTTTCCCACCGCCAGACACCCGAAAACATGGCCGCCACGATCTACCAGTCCCTCGGCCTCCCCAAGACGATCGCCTGGTACGACGACTTCAATCGTCCCCACCAGGTCTATCACGGCGAGCCGATCGCCGGCTTGACGTAGGGTGCGGCTTGCCGCACCAATTCTCGGTCAAGGCTGGACAGGCCAACTGCGCGGTCAATCTGTAACCCGGCGGCGATTCTCTGCCGTCATCGTGACCTCCAGTTCCTCGACTTGCCCATCGCTGGTCTCCAGTCCCAGGGTCACTTCCCACTTTGGTTCGTGGCCCATCTTCGACAAGACCTCCACCAGGTCTTCGGCAATCCGCTTGCGGGCCTTGTCTTTGAACTCCTGCTGAGAGAATTCGATGATCCGCTCGATCGGAATGCCGTCGATCGACACCAGTGGCGACCAGCGCCCATTGACCTCGACGATGGGGCGATCATTCTCCCAACGGATCCCCGTATATGGGGCGACCTCGGCATAGCCATGTTTCGTGACGGTCTTGCGGCTGTCGGGAGCGTACTCCTGCACCAGCGCCTGCAGGATGTCTTTCGCCAGGAAGTCGACATCAGTGGCGGTGTTCGACAGCACAAACACTCCGAACTGATGATCCTCTGTAAATCCCAGGTAACTTCTGAAGCCACCGGTTCCCCCGTTGTGCCGGATGACATTCTGTGAAATGTTGGTGTCGAATGAGCGACGCCAGTTCATACCTGTCGCGCTGTCGGCATCGTCTTGAAACAATTCCTCGTGCGATCGCCGGATTGCTGCGTCAATGGGCGTCGAAATGCGTCCCATGTTCGCTTTCAGAAACGTCATCATGTCGCGGCCGGTCGAGCGAAGTGCGCCCGCTCCAGCGAAGTGATTCGGAAGCTGCCACTCGTCGCTTTCGACTGCAAACATCGCCCCGCCCAGCGGCAAAGCGGCCCGGTATTTCGCGGCGAAATGTTCTTGCAGCCACTTGTCGCCGGTGATCTTCGTGCTGTGCATTCCCAGGGGTTCGCAGATTCCACGTGTGACGAGCGTCTCATAGTCCGTTCCGTTCTGCGTCGCCAGAACGAACCCCAGCAGCCCGACTGCGAAGTTTGAGTAACTTCGATCGGTGCCGGGCGCGAAATCAAGTTCGACGGTTGCGAGCGCGCGGCGAAATTCCTCCTCGCTGTAATCGCGGTAAGGATCCGCTCCCGTCAATTCGCTTCCATACGCGCGACGAATGGTGAACCAATTTGCAGGCAGACTCGGGATTCCCGACGTATGAATTGTGCAGTGCCGCAGGGTGATCTCACGCGCCGGCTTCGACAGCGTCCAGCCTTCCGGCAGCAACTCCGCGATACGGTCGTCGACTTCCATCTCTCCGCTTTCAATCCGTTGGGCCAGCAGGATTCCCGTGAAGACCTTGGAGATCGATCCGATCTCGAACACGGTGTCCGCATCGGGAGGTTGCAACTTTCCCAACTGACGAGTCCCGAACCCCAGCAGCACTTCTTCATTGTTGGAAACGGCGCCGACGACCAGCCCGACGCGTCCTTGATCAGCGAAGTCTCGGTCGACACGTTGAGTGACGATCCTGGCCAGGCGCCTGTTTTCGACCTGTGGTTGCGATACCGCCTCGGGCACGGTTCCGGTGCAGACCAGTCCCGAGAAACACAGCATCGTGATGCCCAGACAGAGCGACACAGCGCTGGCGAAGAGTTGTCGTAGGCGACGTCGAAGAGCCTCGGATCTCGAGGCCGCCAGTTCCGAGTATGCCTCGGCCGCAAGGGCTGCTTGCCGATGCTGGCGAAACGTGGAGCCGAACTGCCATGCGCCGACGATCGCCCAGAACAGGCCAATGGACGGCAGAACCCACGAGACACGAATGTTGGAATGCCAGAAAGTGGCAATTCCCACGCAAAACCAGAAGATGCCGCCGATGCGCCTCATTCTGAGACGTGCGCGCACCCTGGCTTTCACGAGTGCCGACGATTCCGAGTTGAGATCGCTTTCCGGATCGATCCTGCGGGTCGGGCGAACTCTTGAGAAGAGCCCCCAGGCTCCCAGAACCGCGAACCACACGCCACAACCCGGCACGACAAAAGGCAACAGGTCCACGAACAGATCCTCTTGTGACTTTGCGGAATCACGCTCGCAGTCTTACGTCGCTTCATTCGGTTTGAGATTGCGGATCGCTGACGCCGGATCGTTCGCAGGATCGGCCCGCGACGCTGCGATCGCCAGTTGCCACTCGGGACGCTCGTCGTCGTCTGCCGCAATGCCGGGGCCTTCCGAGACGAACGAGTATCGGTTCACGACGTCGTACAGCTCGCCCGCCATCTGGCGATACTGGCGCTCGGACAGCCGCAACGGCTTGAGCAACGAGAAGTCGCCTTCGTGTCGATCGGTCGCGGCGACGACGCGCTCCACGACCGAGGTGAGAAACGCGGCTGACAGGCGGGCCAGCGTGGTGCTGCCCGGAGGAAAGCCCAGCGGCGGATCCACAAGCATCTCGACCTCGGTCGACTCGCCTGAGCCGGTCACCCGCACCAGCCCGACGCCGGCGAGTGCGTTGAGGTATCGCATCGTCGACGCGGACGTCAGGCGAAACTTGCTGGCAATGTCAGCAGGCGACTGGCCGGACTGCAAAGCCTCAAAGTACGTCAGCATCGGCGGGCAACGGGTGAACAACTCATCCTGCTCGGGAGAAAAGTAGGTGTGGCTCGGTTTTGTCGCGCTGGCCCGTTCGACGAGTTCGGCGAAGTCGATCTTCGCGATGCGACAGATATCGAGCAGCCGATCGAGCGGGACGGCCGCCTTGTTCAGCGTGCGTTTGACCGTCAGCAGCGACACATCGAGTTCGGCCGCCAGCACGGCGTAGCTGATGCGGCGCTCCTTGAGCATTGCCTTCAGCGCGGCCAGCAGGAATTCAGGTTCTTGCATGAAAGATCGCGACTTGCCGAAGCGTTTGTAATTGGTGTTCAATTATTGACACCAATATACAAATTGGTATCATATTTTGAAATCACCTTCAAGGACCGACCATGACACCATTGCCATTCCCCATGCTCTCTGCCAGCCCACGGGCTCTCTCCAGACGTTGTCTCGCGATCTGCGCGAAGTGGCATTTGCTGCTGAGCGTCGTTGTGCCAGTCCTCATCTCCGCTATGCCTGCCGCCGGAGGCGAACTCGAAGACAAGCTGGCTGCCGTCTGCAAACTGCAGGACGTGCCGGGCATCATCGCGGCATCGGTGGGGCCCGACGGCGTGATCGAGTCCGCCGCCGCAGGCGTGCGCAAGCGCGGATCGGAGGACGCCATCGCCATGGACGACCAGTTCTCCATCGGCTCGAACAGCAAGTCGTTCACGGCGACCCTGGCCGCCGTGCTCGTCGAGGAGGGGAAGATCAACTGGTCAACGACGATCTCCGAAGTCTGGCCCGACCAGCCGGTTCATGACGGATTCAAGAACGTCACGCTCGAACAACTGCTCGCGCACACGGGAGGACTGCAGATCGACCTGCCGAACGGCGCTGAATGGAGCAGCTTCTTCGCCGAGAAGTACAAGCCGGAGCAGGAGCGGGCTCGCATGTGTTCGCTGGTGCTCACCAAGGCGCCCGCCGGGACCGTCGGTAAGCATGACTACTCGAATCTCGGCTATGTCGTTGCGGTGGCCATGCTCGAGGAACGCGGCAAGAAACCGCTCGAACAACTGATGAAAGAGCGGGTCTTCGATCCGCTCGAAATGACGAAGACCGAGTTCTTCTCGGCGAAGAAGCTGAAGCGTGCGAAGGAGCCGCTGCTCTGGGGACATTCGGCCAGCAGCGGCGATCCGATCAGGCCGGGGGACCCGGTTTCGGAGAATCCCACGGTCTACGCCGGCTGCGGCACGATTCGCACCACGATTGGCGACTGGGCGAAGTATGTGCGCTGGCACATCAACGAATCCGCTGCTCCCGTCCTCAAGAGTGACGAGACGCTCCCCCGTCTCCATGAGGGAGGCGCCGAGATGGGGGCTCCCGGTCAGTCGTACGGGTTCGGCTGGATCCGCTTCGAGTCCCCGTTCGGCCGCACACTGCAGCACGCCGGCAGCAACACGAATCAGTTCGCGCTCGTGTGGGCCATGCCGGATGCGAAGCGCGCGACGCTGGTCATCACCAACACGGGCGAGGAGCAGGCGTTCACGGCGTGCGATGCCGCGACGGTGGTGTTGATGACGAGCGCGGCGTTTAAGTGACGGCGGGTGCGCGGGGTCTGATCGCAATTCCCGGCCGAAGATGACTTGTGAGTGATTGGGGGCAATTTGTCGGAGACGACTGCGTGTGGTCGAAGCGTCGGTACGGCAAATCGACCCCAGCCACTTGCCGCACATGGCCGGCAATGGTCGGTGTATATGACGGCGGAGAGGCGTACTAATTCCCCATGACGGCTGACTTGATAGCAGCAACTGCCAAACCAACGCCGACTTTTTCTGCGACACTAAGTGCCCATACACCTGCCCGCTTTAAGTTCTCCAGAGTCATTGGTCCATCGCCGTCGCCCGCAGCTTTCTCCGCTGCAGCTACATAACCAACGGCAATGTCATGCTCTGGTTCTGAACCTTCGCTTCGCATCGCAGCTCGAAGGCGTCCTAATTCCGTTGCAAGCTTGGCCAAATCGATCTCGCCGCCCGATTGATTCCAGATCTGCTGAAACGTCATGTTGCTTGCGTGAGCGTTGGGGCCCATCGCACCGGCTTGACCCGCTTGGTAATTGTCACCCACTGTGATTCTCTCCGCGAAAAAGTTCTGGATTCGATTCTGGTCCTGCTCATCCAAAAACCAGTTGTATGTCTCAATCTGGCGACCGAATTGATCCGTGTTCTCATCCGAGTATTCCGCATTAGCAAATGCGTTCCCGTCTATGTGGAAGTCAATCTCGAGTGCAAAATCAAAGATTCCTCGAGATGAACGGCAACCGAGGTAGATCACAAATCGCTGCTTGTCGTCGTCGCGGGTTACGTTTTTTCGGTACTCGCGACCAGAGTGAGGATCAACGACTTGTATTCTGCTCGGGATGGCGAATTGCGGAAGTGACAGTGCAAAATATGTTAAGCAATGACGCTTGGTCGGAATCCCATGCCAAGAAGACTCAAAGTGGTAGCCATTTCGTGTACGGAAAAACCGGCGAGGCCCAACGCGGCGCACTTGTGCCGCTGCAAAACCGCGGTCAAATTCGCGTGAATGCTCTGCATCTATGAAGTGAAATGGACCTGAGCGGGGTTCAGCGTACTCGTCCAAAAAAGCAACCCACATTTTTTCGCCGTAGCCCGGAGCCATTCGAAATGTGCGCAACGTGCCATCTTCATCGAGTTGTTCGACAATAATGGCAACGACTTCCATTGCAATCCTTCTTGGCTGATGCTGGCAGTTTACCGCGCACCACGAGGCTTCAAAACTCAGCGGCCAGATGTACCTGTTCTTGGGTGTAATTGGTCGAGCCGCTTGCAATTTCGTGTGCAGCCCCGATCGTCCTCGCTGAGTCACTTGAACGTCCGCGCTATCGTCCCTCACTTCAACTGCTCGTCCACAAACGCATACGCCCTTCTCCGCGCCGCCGGCGGGAAATCGTGCGGCGACTCCGGGTATGTCGCTCCGAGCTTCGACTCCGCTCCGTACAGCTTGTAGACGAACGCTGCTGAGTCCATCACGTCCTTCACGCCGGTGACTTCGAAATCGTCGTCGCCGGTGGCGGCGCTGGCGAAGAAGGCCCGCGGCGCGAATGTGCCGACGATCTCCGCGAAGTCGAACGGCACCTGGTCGGCGTCGTTGTTGTAGACCGTGGCAATCCGCGGCATGTAGCGCTCGCCGGTCCAGCTCGGCATGTCGTCCTTGTGGAACCGCGTGAACCCGCAGCTGGAGACGATCACCTTCACGCGCGGCTCGAACGCACCCAGGAACATCGCGTTGTGACCGCCGAGTGAATGGCCAATCACGCCGATCCGGTTCTTGGCGACCTCCGGCAGCGTTTCGAGCAGGTCGACCGCCCGGATGTGATTCCAGATCGCCTGCATCGTTCCGCCGGCGTACTCCGGATGCTCCTCCAGCTTCCACTTGTACTCACCCAGCGTGGGGAAATCGGGCGCGAGTGTGACATACCCCCGCTGCGCGAGCTCCAGCGCGTAGTGCAGGTTCTCGCTGCCGCCGAGTCCGGCCGGCTCGTCCTTGCCGAGGTGCGTCGTCTGATGCAGGCAGAGCATGGCCGGCGCGGGAGTCGTTCGCTTCTCGGGAATCAGCAGCCAGGCCGGCACGCGCGTGCCTGGCTCCGACGCGTACGTCAGCTTTTTGAACGTGATGCCGTCCTTCGTCTCTTCGCTGAGGATCTCGACCTCCAGCGGGACGCGGCGGTCGTCGCCGGGGAGGTCTCCCATGACCGCCTGCATGCCTTTCAGCACTTCTGCCTTCCGCTTCTCCCAGTCGGCGATCGTTTTGACCGGCTGCTTGTGACCGGCGTCGTCGAGATAGAACGTGAGGTCGTGGTGATCGACCTTCGGCGGGTCAGCAGCGGAGAGCACGCCGCTCAACCAAACGAAAGCGAAGAGGAACCACGGAAGACACAGAAGGCACGGAGAAGAGAATGAAGAGAAACCGCGTGCAATCGCGAATGAACGCGAACGCCAGGTCCGAGTGATGTGTATCAGCGACGATTCACAGGCTGCGACTGAGTGCATCGACAGTTCCTTGGGTCCTCGCGCTCCGGGAGAATTGAACAGCGGAAGACGCGGAATGAGCGGAAGTATCACCGTATCCGCTGTTTCCGCGCCTTCCGCGGTTCCTCATCCAGAGCGTATCCGCACGTGCCGAAGAATGCAGCGCCACCGTTGCAGTTCAACTTTTCGGCTGGCCGGAGTCGGAACATCGCGCGTTGCTTGCCACGACCATCGCTGCGCGAAGGTCGTGCCACCCATTCACTCTCTCACGCTTTGACCGCGTACTTTTCGATGACGTCGCGCACGACCGTCATGCCGAGGCCGGGGCCGGTGGGGACGTCGACGACGCCGTCCTTCTGTTGCGGCGGGTTCGCGACCAGCTCGGTGCGGAACGGGTTCTCGTAGGTGCCGAGCTCGATCATCGGCACGTCCGGTGTGCGTGCGACTGTGGGGTTGGGCAGCAGTGAAAGCAACTGCAGCGTGGCGGCGGTCACCAGCGCGCCGCCCCAGCAGTGGGGAATGCACGGAATTCCGTTGAGCCGCGCGAGTTCCGCGATGAACAGGCACTCGCCGATGCCGCCGCACAGGCTCACGTCCGGCTGAATGATGCGCATCGCGCGGCGATCGATCAGCTCCAGCGCATCGGCCCGCGAGTTCAGCACTTCGCCGGCGGCGATCGGAATCTCCAGCGCGCTGGTCAGCTCCGGATACCCCGCGTATCCGGCCTGCGGCAGCGGCTCTTCGAAGAAGTAGTAGCCGAGCTCATCCAGCGCGCGTCCCATCCGGATCGCCGGTCCCATCGTGAACCCGCCGTTGCCGTCGACCATCAGCCGGACGTCCGGTCCGACCGCTTCGCGCAATGCTGTCGCCGCCTGGATATCGGCGGCCAGCGTGTCGCCGCCGAGACGGATCTTCAGCGCGCGGAATCCGTCGGCGACAAGCTGCGCGCCTTCATCCGGATAGGTCTTGCGATGGTCCTTCCCCTGGATGTAGTTCGGCGCCGACGCGTACGCCGGAATCTGATCGCGCACGCGGTCGCCGTACAGTTCGGCAATGCTGAGACCGAGCGCCTGCCCGCGCACATCCTGCAGGGCCATGTCGATTCCGCCGATGGCCATCCCGTTCCCGAAATTCGCTCCCCACAGCTCGCGCCACAGTTTGCGATGTTGCAGTGCATTCTTGCCGACCAGCTTTTTGCCCAGATCGTTGATCAATCCGCGGATCCCCTGCAGCGGCGCCGTCTCACCCCAGCCGGTCAGCCCCGCGTCGGTTTCGATTTCCACGAGCAAGGTGTCGCAGACATTCGACCAGCCCCACGCGCCGCCATAGGCGAACGGCAGTTCGGTTTTGAGGTGGTGCGTGCGGACCGCGGTGATGGTGAGGGGAGTGCGGGTGGCTGGTGCGTGATGGTCTGGTGCGACGGTCGCATCGTCGGCGGCGATCAGGAGCGATTGCAGGAGTGGCGATGCGGTCGCAGTGGCGAGTGCAGAGCAGAGGAATTGGCGACGGTGTGTGGAGCGCATGGGAGTGTCTCAGGCGCCATTGAGTTCGACTGGATAACCAGTCAGACGATACTCGAAGCCGACGCCCAATAGATAGTTGGCGCCGTCCGGTGGCGGCTCTGAAATTCACTACAAGGTGTTGAGACGACCCGGGAAGCATCCGATCGTCGTCCGATTTTGCACGGCAATTTCACTCTGGTGCACATTCGTCCCATCTGATGCTGGTTGCCCAGATTGACAATCGGGTCGGGGGAAGTGAGACTCGTAAATGCATTTCAATGGCCTCTCCGAGATCGAAATCGGTCCAGGAACTGGGCTGCAGCATCTTGAGTCACGCAACGTCAGGACCGGGGTAGCGTCCGACCTCGAGTCCACGTTACGGCGGCTGACGGGCCATTGCTAATCGCTGTGGACCCACGTCTTCGCACAATCACTTAGAGGCACGCGATGAGAAACTCAATCCTCGTGGCAACACGTGTTCCTGCTGTCGTGCGAGCATGTGTTCCGTTTCCAAAGCCGGGCCGATGCGCGGGTGCGAGAATCGCCCTGTCGATGGTCTGGTTCCTGACGTTGTCGCTGTTGATGGCGCCGGGGACCTCGGCCGACGATTGCGATGATGATGACGGCGCTGCGTGTCGCCCGCGAACAGTCTGCGGGTGTGAGCCGCAGCAGGTTTGCAATCAGCCAATGCCGATGCAGGCCGCTCCGGCCGCCGCGACCACGGCCGCCGCATTCTGTCCGAATCAATACTATGGATTTTACGTCACCCCACTCGGGGAGGTGCATGAGCACCAGATCTGGTGGAAGCTGAACTGTTCCGGGCGCATCGACGACTGGTTTTCCAACAGGGAGCATCAACTCGGCTGTCAGGGCGGAAACTGCATTGACCCGATTCCCATTCTGCCGACGGTTCGTGTGCAGAAGGGGTACGTGGGCGCCAAGGCAGCGTTCCATGTGGCCGATCCACAGCGTGTGTCCGTCGAAGACAACGGATTTGCCAGGCTGAAAGACTCAAAGGGGAGAGTGCACATCTTCAAACTCCACACCGTCATCAGTTCGTTCCCGGACGTACCGCGGCACGTGGCGTATTTCGGCGTCGAGACGGAGCCAAACCTGGACGGAGTGCCAGTCTTCGATGCCAGCTTGACGAACGCCGATCAGCGTTCGCGTTTCGTCCACAAGATCGACGTCTCGATGGGGCCGGAGCGCAAGACCGTTATCACATTCCTGGTGACGACGGCGAGCGACTTGACAGCACAGGAGTGAGGTCGCGGCCGCAGTCAGAGCGCCGGGACCAGCACCGCGACCAGTACGGCAGCCGCCGACTCACGGCATGTACCGCGGTTTTGCGCTGCGGGCACAACGAAAACCGACGAAGGGGCTTTGTATCGACCGCATCGCGCCGGCGCGCCGCCGCGCGCCCTGCTTAACGGCTGGTGCGACGGCGTCACCCGCGGCGTGCTCTTTCTCAGTGAATGGTCCCCCCCGGACGACGCGCGTCGCCTCGAGCGTGACTTTCCGTGAGGCGGACACTTCGCCGTTTCCCTGGCCTGGGTACGGCATCATCAGGGAATCGGTCCATTCTGTGGCATTGGAATACAGACCATAGACCGGGGGATTCGTCTCCGTTTGATCAAAATCCGGTTGTCTCACCGGCTGGATCTGGAAGATCTGTGGCACGACACGTTCCGTATCGTCACCCCAGGGAAAATCGCGCGTCCCCTGCTGCGTGGCTGCGTACTCGTATTCCGCTTCGGTCATCAGGCGGCAGCCTGCTAGCTCCGCATAGCCCCGTGCCACGTCGACGCTGACCAGCGTCACAGGCTCGTCGGGGGGCCGGTTCGCCAACTCGTCAGGCAGTGCGCCGAACCTGCTGTATTCGCCGATCGTGACTTCGGTCTGGCCCAGATAGAAATCGGCGACCGGTCGGCTGTGTTTGGGGATGCTGTTGATGGTGTCGCTCCCCATGTCGAAAGTGCCACCGGTGAACAGCGTCATGTTCCGAATCGCATCGGCAGTGGGAACAATTGTGATCGTCGGGAGCACGATGGCCCCGTCCGACCGCCGTTCCCAACTCGTGTCATTGAGCACGCCTCCCGCTTCGTCCGTAGTTTCCGAAACGAAGCGATATACCTCGTGAAAGTCTCCATTCGGCAGGACCGCCACGACCAGGTACGGGCCGGGCCGGAGCGACAAATCGAGCGGCGTCACCTGTCCCGGTCGCACGATCTGTTCCTCGATGGGGACTCGGGTGTACTGATCCAAGGGTACGAAGACGACTTTCGCCCCCGGCGGATCTGTCGTCAGCGACACGTCGCGAAAACCAGCCCTCCATTCCCCGATACGCTGGGACATCACAATCGCCAGCATCACCAATAAAACAGACGCCGCGGCGCCCAATCCGGCAACAACCGGGTTGCGCATGGCCCACCGCCAGCCGCGTTCGAGCGGACTGACCGGCTTGGCCAGGATCGGCTCGTTGTTCAGAAACCGTCGCAGGTCGGCCGCAAACTCGGCCGCCGTGGCATAGCGCCGCTCGGGTTCCTTGGACAGCGCCTTCAGACAGATCGTGTCCAGTGGGCGCGGAATGGATTTGTTGATCCGGCGTGGGGCGCGCGGTTCTTCGCTGACGATCTGGTGGAGCAGCAACTTCGTGTCGCCGGTGAACGGACGGCTGTGGGTCAGCAGCTCATAGAGGATGACACCGAGCGAGTAGATGTCCGTACGACGGTCGGTCTCGACGCCCTTCGCCTGCTGCGGCGACATGTAGGCCGGCGTGCCCAGGAGCTGGCCGGCGACCGTCATCGTGAAGTCGGCGTTGTCGAGTTTCGCCAGCCCGAAATCCATCACGAACGGTTTGCCGGACGTGTCGACCATCACGTTGCCGGGCTTCACGTCGCGGTGCGCTTCGACACCGTTGTTGTGCGCGTAATGCAACGCTTCCGCGATCGTTGCGCACAACTCGGCTGCTTCGCGCGGCGTGCGGTGCTTGTGCCGCATCTGCTCGGCCAGCGTGACTCCGTTGATCAGGTCCGACACGATGTACACCGCCTTGTCGTCCATGAAGATTTCATGGACCGTGACGATGTTGTCGTGCCGCAGCTTGGCGGCGGCCCGGGCCTCGCGCACGAACAGTTGCACGGTCTTGTGATCCAGCTGGCCGGTCCGCGGGATCTTCACCGCGACGTATCGCCCGAGAACGACGTCGCGCGCTTTCCAGACGTCTCCGAAATGTCCGCGGCCGACCTGTTCGATCAGTTCGAAATGAGCAACGACCTTGTGTTCGTCCTTGGTCTGCAGCAGCGTCTCATCCAGGAAGTGCAACCGACTGCCGCAGGACGGACACGACAGCAGCTGGTCTTCCTGGATAACGTCGATGTCAGCTTCGCAGTGAGGACAGGTGATCTTCATGGTTCTGGCAACTGCTGCGAGATGGCCGGCCGTTGCAACGATTTGCCGTTAAGCGCGCTGAATCGTGAAGCTCGTAACGCAATTGCAGGAGCGGTTCCCTCCGGACATGAAGAATCGCAACGGATGGCGGTGAGCTCTGGAGCGACCGGTGATCAGAACGATCAGTTGACGTCGGGATTCAGAGTCCGCCTGCCGCCACAAGCATTGAAGCTACACATCGACATCGGCGACTGCAATCACCGGAGCCCATTGATGCCGTCGCCGAGTGCCGATCAGTCCATCGTCAGCACCACGCGGAAGCGCGCCTTGCCGCTGATCATCCGTTCGTATGCCTCAGGCGCCTTGTCGAGCGGATAGTACTCGTTCATCGACTGCACGTTCGTCTGTGCACTGAAGGCCAGCGTGTCTTGGGCGTCGATCGAGGTGCCGGAGTACCAGCCTTCGACCGCGCGGCGACCCATGATCAGCGCCAGCGGCGTCGCCTCGACGTTCTCGTGAGCAGCGCCGAGGACAAACAGCTTCCCGCGCGGCGCGAGCCCGCCGATCGTGGCGGACATCGCCGGCCCGTTTGTGACCGTCGCTATGACGGCCTTCGCCCCTCCCAGCTTCGTCAGCGCCTCCGCCGGATCGACCGCTTGGCTGTCGATGTAGACTGACGCTCCGAGTTGCTTCGCCAGCGGCTCCTTATCCTTGCCGCGGGCGATCGCCGCCGTCCGGAACCCCATCTTCGCCGCGTATTGCACGCCAAGATGGCCGAGTCCGCCGATCCCAAGAATCGCCACCAGGTCTCCCGGCCGCGCGCCGCAGTGCCGCAACGAGTTGAACGTCGTGAGCCCCGCACACATCAGCGGCGCCGCTTCGGCGGCCTTCAACTCTACGGGCACAACCGCCAGTGCCGTCCACGGCGCGAGCATGTAGTCCGCGTACCCGCCGTCGAACGCGATGCCGCTCACCTGAATTCCTGTCTGGCAGGCGAAATAGTTACTGTGGCGGCACGAGTCACAGTATCCGCAATGCCACGCGTGCCAGCCGATGCCGACGCGTTGTCCGGGAGTCCAGCGGGGCGGGACGTCCTTGCCGACGGCGTCGATGAGTCCGATCGCTTCGTGGCCGGGGACGCGGGGGAACTGCATGCCTGCCCACAGGCCGTCTTTTGTCATCGCGTCGCTGTGACAGATGCCGCAGGCCTGCACCTTCACCCGGACCTGGCCAGGACCGGGATTCGGGATCGGACGCTCGACCAGCTCGAGCGGACCGCCGGGACGAGAGACTTGAACGGCGCGCATCTTCGACATGTTGTGCCTCCAGGTTGCGGTGTGCCGGATCGTCGCCGGGCGAGCATGCTCATCTGCATTCTAGAGTCACGGGCGCGAGTGCGACATCGGGACGCAAGATCACCAGTCGACGATTTTTTCTGAACATGCCATTGACATGTGCCTACGACTGTCGGTAGATTGCCTACATGTGTAGGTGAATGCCGGCCGGGGGAACGATCGCTGCGTCACATTGAGGAGCTAAGGATGCCCACCAGAGACGACTTGCCCGCGCTGTCCGATGTTCAGCTGGAGATCATGAACATCGTCTGGGACCACGGCGAATGTGGTGTTGCCGACGTCTGGAAGGTGCTTGCCGACCGGCGCGGCGTCGCCCGCAATACCGTGCAGACGCTGATCGTCCGCCTCGAGGAGAAAGGCTGGCTGACGCATCGCGAAGACGGCGGTTACCTGTATTCCGCCACCGTCGCGCGCGAAGACGCGCAGCGACAGTCGGTGCAGCGGATGATCGACACGGTCTTCGCCGGCTCGGCCGAGGAGCTGGTGCTCACGCTGTTCAGCAGCGGGACGGTCTCGAAAGAAGAACTCGAACGCATTCGCAAGCAGATCGCGGCCGCGCGGAGGAAGCAGTCATGAACGAAACGCAATCCTATCTGGTGGTACTGGCTCTGCAGGCGACGGCGATTGTCGCGACTGTTCTCGTGTTGATGCAATGTGCCCTGCGCCGGCCCGCGCTGCGGCATGCGCTCGGCGTGATGGGGCTGGGCCTGCTCCTCGTCAGCCCGCTGTTGTCGTTCGCGCTTCCGCGGCCCGGCTGGTTGACCGATTCGCAACCGACGGCGGCGCCGGCTGTGCAGCATCCGGCAGCGTCGGGAGCACCGCTGACGACGGAGCTCGACACCAACCAGTTCGATGACTGGGCAACACCCGCACCAACGTCGTTCGATACGTCGGAACTCGCTGGTTCGCCTGCGGTGGATGTCGTTGCGACGGAACCGCACGTCGAGTCCGTCACTCCGGGGCTGGAACCGGCGGTGATCGCGCCGACGTGGTCCGAAAGGTGGCACACAGTACGAATCGCGCTCATTGAGCGGCTTCCCGCGCTGTTGATGGCCGCGGGAGTCGTATGGATCATCGGCGCGGTCTGGCAACTCATCAGCTGGCGGCGGTCGCATGTCCGGCTGCGTCGACTGCGTGCCTCACTCGTGGATTGGCCGGCCGGCAAGCCGATCGACGATGCCGCAGCGATCTGTGAGCAACTTGGATTGCGTGAATTGCCGGCGGTCAAGGTCTCCGAGATCGCACCGATGCCGCTGGTTCTCGGTGTCGCACAGCCGATGATCGTGCTCCCCGGCGCGCTTGTCGAATCGCAGGCCCCAGGGCGGCTGCGCGACGTGGTGCTGCACGAGGCAGCACACATTGCGCGTCGCGATCCGCTGGTGTTCGTCGTACAGCGGGTGGTGGCGGCGTTGTTCTGGTGGCAGCCGGGCGTGCACTGGCTGAACCGCGCGATCAACCGGGCGCGCGAAGAAGTGTGCGACAACCACGTGCTGCATCGGGGCGACGCGGCATCTTACGCCGAGCTGCTGCTGGAACTGGTGGAATCGTATGCCGGTCTGCGGATGGAACTGTCGCTGATGGGATTGCTGACGGGGCGCTGGAGCCTGGAACAGCGGATCGCGGGGCTGCTTAACCCCGCGAGAGATACGAGGACACGCGCTGGACGAGTGCCGGCTATTGCGGCGGCGGCGCTGCTCGCGACGGTCTGCGTGATCGTGGGAGGGGTCGGCGCGTTCGGACGATTTCAGGCGGATGCGGCGACGGAGACTGCGGCGTCGCCGTCCGGCATCACTGAGTCAGAACAAACACTTGTGGATGATAAGGATGTCGCACGTTCAGCAAGCTGGCTGAACTTCCGCAATGGCGACGACCTGCGCGGTATCGCCGGCACAAAGTTGCCGGAGAACCTCGAACTTCTGTGGGAACTCAAAACGCACGACGGCGTGACATCGACCGCCGCGATCGATGGCGGCCGCGCGTACGTTGCCGATCTTAGCGGGTATGTGCGTTGTCTCGACCTGCGCACCGGGCAGGAGCAGTGGCACTTCCGCACGATCGAGTCCGACAATCCCGAGGAGTTTGCTCCCGGGTTCAACGCGCCGGTCACGCTGTCCGATTCGGCTGTGTTCATCGGCGATGACGACGGCAAGTTCCACGCACTCGATCGCCAGACCGGCGCTCCGCTGTGGACTCCCTTTGAGACCCAGGGTGAGATCAAAGGCGGCGCGACGATCCTGTCTGCCGATCCAGCGACCGGCGTGCCGCGCGTCATGTTCGGCTCGCATGATGGCAAGCTGTACTGCCTCAACGCCGTGACCAGCGCGCCGTTGTGGGAGTTCGACACGCAGGGACCGGTCAACGGGTCGCAGCCCGTGTTCGGCAATCTCACGTACGTCGCAGGCTGTGACCGTCCGGTCCTCCGCGTCGTCGACGTCAACTCCGGTCAGCAGCAGGCCGAAATCATGCTCGCAAAGTCCTCGCTGCTGATCGCGTCGCCGGCACTGGTCGACGATGTGCTGTATTTTGGCACGGCCGAGGGCGAACTGGTCGCCCAACACGGGCAGGCTGGTGGCAGCGAACATTTCAATTTAGGCCCGCACCATCATCACGAAATTCGATCGTCGCCGGCGGTGACCGACGAATTAATCCTGTTCGGCAGCGGCGACAAGCGGCTGTATGCGATCGAGCGGCGCACCGGTAAACGACCATGGACGTTCGAGACGCGCGGGCCAATCGATTCGTCCCCCGTCGTGGTCGGCGACCGCATCTTCTTCGGTTCCGCCGACCGGTACGTGTATGCGGTCGACTTCACCGGCCGCGAGGTATGGAAGCACAACGGCGGCGGGCGCATCTCGGCATCACCGGCCGTGGGGGACGGGCACCTGGTCATCGGCTGCGAAGGGGCAGGGGGGCGGATCCTGTGCTTTGGAGCGAAACTCGCTGCGGCGGTGGATGAGACGCCGCGTCCGGCCATGCGCAAAGTCACGCTGCGGGGGACGTGTGAGGACGAAAACCAGCGGCCGCTGGCTGGTGTCCGAGTGCAGGTGTTTCGAAGTGCGACGCGGCTCGACCCGCCGGAACGGGTCGCGGAGGCCGTGACCAGCGAGAATGGACGTTTCGTTCTCGAGGGTGTCGAGTCTAATCCCGAGATGTTGAAAACGTACGGAGTGAGCGATCTCGTCGTCGCGGCGACCGGCGAAGGCCGCGCCTCCGCTACGACGTCCATCGACGAGAAGGGGGATCAAGTCGAACTGACGCTGACGCTGCAATCCAATCCGGGAACACTTTCCGGGACCGTCCGGGACGCAGCTGGACAGCCGGTCGCAGGCGCGACCGTGTACCGGGAAAG
>JADMIO010976200.1_pt1 | contig 16276 bp, 10 predicted proteins | sample 8958161 | NCBI WGS metagenome assembly JADMIO01 (sample SAMN16585339, study PRJNA669376) | soil metagenome | isolation source: Crop rotation soil | place: USA: Cullars Rotation, Alabama | collected 2011
CGAACCGCCGGTGGCTCGCCGACCGCGCGCAGCGCCGCGCTCAGCACCGGGATGGTCTCGGCATCGGAGACGTACGTGACGTCGGCACCGAGACGGCGCAGCGCCCGGCCGAGCACCGCTGCCCCGGGCGGTCCGTCGGTCTCCGCGGTCTTCGCCTCCACGAGAAAGCCGGTGGTGATGACGACGCGACGACTGCCGGTCAGCGCCTCCGCCGCACGCCGCGCCCCACCGGCCTCGAAGAACGCGGCGATGCCTCGCCGCCCCGGATCGAGCGCTAGTAGATGATCGACCGCGTCGAAAGTGTGGTTTGGCAAGGCCTTTGCTTTGTAGCAAGGCAGAGGCTCGCATGCAACGACTGCTCATGCTGACCGCCCTCGTGGCCATCTTCGAAGGATGCGCCACCACGCCGGTGCTGCGGAAACAGTCGTTCGACTTCAAGACCACCGCGCTCTTCAAGCTCCCGTGCGATACGCCGGAGGTGCTCGAAGCGAAGCGCGAGGACCCCGATGACGGCCTGGAGACCGACGCCAACAAGTGCAACAGCGTCCACATGTTGAGGATGGCGGATCGGTTCATGACCATCCAGGAGACCGACGAGAGCCGGGGCGTTCTGGGCGACACGATCCAGGAAGTCCGGCAGAAGGGCTTCTCGATCTTCCTCGACCCGCAGGGCAGGCTACGTCGGCCGAACAGTCGGCCGCTCTACGGCAACGACGCACTCGCCTCCGTCGGGATGGGCGTGAGCCCGCCGCCGCTCCAGCGGCCCGAGGACATCAAAGCGTACGCCGACTACATGGCGCAGCACTACGGCGAGGAGTACGTCGAGCGGGATATCAAGGCGGTGGCCGATCGCTTTTGTCTGAACCGCCGGGAGTCGCTCGAAACCGGCGACGACCGCGTCTTCGCCATCGTCTGGCGCAACGGGCGCGTCTTCAAGCGCGTGATCAAGGGCGGCCCGGTGAACAACCCAAAGCAAGAACGCGGCTTACTGATTTGCCCCGGGAGTTTCATCATCGACACCCTGTCCGGTGTCGGCAACAAAGCGGTCGGCGCGTTTACCGGCTTTTGACCCGGCGTTCCGCCGCCGCGACCTCGTAGAGCACGGCCTGATGCGGGCTCAGCGGGTCGCGCGCTCGGCCGGCGAAGCGTGGCTCGTCGCTGTCGAGCAGGACACGCCAGCCTGTCGGCGGCTTGAACGGTTGCGCCTCGGCGGTGAGGTTTGCCACCAGACGAAGGCCGGGCCCCGACCGCGCCTCGCGGCTGACGGTCAAGACCGCACCGCTCGCGTCGAGCTCGGCGGATGTCCGTTCTTTGCCGCGGGCACCGAGCGCGGGATGAGCGCGGCGTAGCTCGAGCCAGCGTCGATAGTATTGATGAAGCTCGCGGTGCCGCGGGGCGTTCGCGAGCTGATGGCTGAGCCGTGAGCGGACGAAGGTGGCCGGGTCCCCAGGATCGGGCACCGTCCCCTGCCAGGCGAACCGCTTGAACTCCGCCGTCCGCCCCGCGCGCACGGCTTCTGCCAGATCGCGGTCGAGGAACGACGTGAAGAACTGAAAGGGCGCGGTCTCCCCGTATTCCTCGCCCATGAACAGCAGCGGCACCGCGGGCGCGGCGAACATCAAGGCGGCGGCGAGCTTCACGGCCTCGAACGTGACGATCGTGCCCAGCCGATCACCCTGGGCACGGTTGCCCACCTGATCGTGGTTCTGCACACAGATCACGAAGCGCTCGCCCGGAAGGTCACGCGACGCCGTGCCCCGCTTGCGTCCGAAGTAGTCCGACGGCTCGCCCTGGAAGGCGAACCCCTCGGCCAGCGCCCGTGGCAAGCGCGCTGGATCGGCGAAGTCGCAGTAGTAACCGCCCCGCTCGCCGGTCAGGCGGACGTGCACGGCATGGTGGAAATCATCCGACCACACGCCGTCGAGCCCGATGCCTCCCTCCTTCTCCGGCAGCACCACACGCCGATCGTTGTCGTGCGACTCGGCCATGATGTGAAGTGGTCGGTCCAGCGCTCGCGCCTCCTCGCGCGCCGCCTGCGCCATCTCGCTGAGGATGTGGCGCGGGCTCGCGTCGAAGATCGAGTGAATGGCATCCAGTCGCAGGCCGTCGACGTGAAACTCGCGCACCCACGCGCGGGCGTTCTCGATGAAATGTCGGCGGACTCCCGCGCTGTCCGCGCCGTCGAAGTTCAGCGCCCCACCCCACGGGGTCTGGTAGCGGTCCGTGAAGAATGGCCCGAAGTCGCCGAGGTAGTTGCCCTCGGGTCCGAGGTGGTTGTAGACGACGTCGAGCACCACCGACAGACCGTGCGCGTGGCAGGCGTCGACGAGGCGGCGCAGGCCGCGCGGGCCGCCGTACGTCGATTGGGGTGCGAAGAGATGCACGCCGTCATACCCCCAGTTCCGCGAGCCCGGAAACTCGGCGACCGGCATGATCTCGACCGCGGTCACCCCCAGGTCGACCAGCTGCGGCAGGTGCGGAATGACGGCCTCGAAGGTACCCGTCCGGGTGAACGTACCGACGTGCATCTCGTAGATGACGTAGTCGGCCAGCTCGTGACCGCGGAACGCGTGATCCGTCCACTCGAACGCGGCGGGATCGACGGCCACCGACGGGCCATGGACGCCGTCCGGCTGGTACCGAGACGCCGGGTCTGGCCGGTGGCGGTCACCGTCCAGCCGGTATTGGTAGCGAACGCCGGCCGCAAGGCCGGACACAGTGGCTTCGAACGTACCATCTGCCTCGCGCGTCATGCCGAGTGGACGGCGGCCGTCGATGACCACGTCGACGGAACGGCAGGCGGGCGCCCAGACGCGGAACGCGACGCCACCCTCACGCACACTGGCGCCCAGATGAAGGCTTGCGCGCGATGAGTTCATACGGTCCAATTACCTTGGTCGCTGGCTGGGCCCAGCTCTTGCTGAAAGGTGTCCGTCGACATGGGCTATCCGTTTGCTCTGGTCCTTCACACCCATCTTCCGATGGTGGTCAATCACGGCCGCTGGCCTCATGGCAGCGACTGGTTGAACGAAGCGACGTTCGAGTGCTACCTGCCGCTGCTCGACGTCGCTCACCGCCTCGTCGCCGACGGCATCTCGCCGAAGTGGACGATCAATTTGTCGCCCGTGCTCACGGAGCAGCTCGCGTCGCCGGAATTTCAAAAGGAGCTGTCCTTCTACTACGAGAACGTGCGGCGTGCGTGCGCCGAGAGTCGCGCGCAGTTCGGCAAGAGCGGACCGCCGGAGATGGTGGCCCTCGCCGATTACTGGGAGGAGTTCTACGAGCGGATGTGGGAGCTGCACCGTCGCATCGGCGGTGACATCCCCGGCACGTTCGCCGAGCTGCAGCGCGGCGGTCACCTCGAGGTGATCACGTGCGCGGCCACCCATGGCTACCTTCCGCTGCTCTCCCACGACGAGTCGATCCATCTCCAGCTCAAGACTGCCGTCGAGACTCACAAACGGCACTTCGGCGTCGCGCCGCGCGGTATCTGGCTGCCCGAATGCGCGTATCGCCCGCGCTATGAGTGGACGCCGCCAACCGGCCGCGATCGCGGGCGCGATCGTCGCGTGCGCCCCGGCATCGAAGAGATGCTCGCGCAGCACGGCCTCGAATACTTCGTCGCCGACTCGCACCTGGTGGCCGCCGGAGAGCCGGTGTTTCTCTACCGCGACTACGTGCCTGCGCGGCGCGAGAGCAGCGAGCCGACGCCGGCCATTCCCGTCAACGAGGCGCGCTCGCCGTACCTGCCGTATCGGGTCGCCTCCCGCGGCGGCACCGGCTCCGCCGTTGCTTTCATCCGCGATCCGCGGACGACGCTGCAGGTGTGGAGCCGGGACCACGGCTACCCGGGCGAGTATCACTACCTGGAGTTCCACAAAAAGCACCATCCGGGCGGCCTGCGCTTCTGGCGCATCACGGACTCGAAGGGCGACCTCGGCAGCAAGGCGATCTACGATCCGAAGATCGCCGCCGACAAAGTCGGCCTGCAGGCCAGCCACTTCGTCAGCCTCGTGAAGGACACGATCATGGCCGCGACGGCCGACGCGCGTGGTCCGGTGCTCGTCTGCTCGCCGTACGACTCGGAGCTCTTCGGCCACTGGTGGTTCGAGGGGCCGGCGTGGCTCGAGCACGTGGCGCGCGGCCTGGCGAGGAGCGACGCGACGCCGATGACGCTCGCCGAATCGCTGGTGGCGGTGCCGCCACGCACGACGCTGTCGCTGCCGGAGGGCTCGTGGGGCGAGGGCGGCGATCACCGCGTCTGGTTGAATCGCGAGACGGAGTGGACGTGGGACCGCGTGTACAGCGCGGAGAGCGAGTGGGTGGAGCATCTGCGCCGCGGCGTCGACGGCAATCCGGAGCTCGTGCGCGTGCTGGCCCAGGCCACCCGCGAGCTGCTGCTGCTGCAGGCCTCGGACTGGCAGTTCCTGATCACCACCCAAGCCGCGCGCGACTACGCCGAGCGTCGCGTGGCCGAGCACTACGCCGAGTTCAAGCGCCTTTCGGAGATGGCCAACACACTTCGTGGCGGCGAGCCGCTGTCGATCGAAGCCGCCAACACCCTCCGCCGTCTCGAGCGCGAGGATTTCGTCTTCCCCGACCTGGACCCGCGCTGGGCCCAAGCTCCGAAACACTAGTCGATGAAACGGCGCGCGCGAGTCCTGGCCATGATCATGGCCGGCGGAAAGGGTGAGCGGCTCCATCCGCTGACGCGCGATCGCTCCAAGCCGGCCGTGCCGTTCGCCGGGCGCTATCGCATCGTCGATTTCGTGCTGTCGAACTTCGTGAACTCGGATCTGCTCTCGCTGTACATCCTGGTGCAGTACAAATCGCAGTCGCTGATCGAGCACGTCCGGCTCTCGTGGCGCACGAGCGGCATCGTTCCCGACTACTTCGTGACGGTGGTGCCGCCGCAGATGCGCTTCGGCCCCGCGTGGTTTCGCGGCACCGCCGACGCCGTGCTCCAGAATTTGAACGTCATCGACGACTTCGACCCCGACGTGGTGGCGATCTTCGGCGCCGACCACATCTACCGGATGGACATCAACCAGATGCTGACCATGCACCAGGAATCGGGCGCGGACGTGACGGTTGCCGCGCGCCCGGTGCCGTGCGCCGACGCCTCCTCGTTCGGCGTGCTGTCGGTCGACCGTCACGGCAAGGTCGTCAACTTCGTCGAGAAACCGAAGCAGCCGCCGGCCATGCCGGACGATCCCGAGCGCGCGCTCGTCTCGATGGGCAACTATCTCTTCACGCGGCAGGCGCTCGTGGATGCTCTGCTCGCCGATGCCCGCCGCTCGACCGACCATGATTTCGGCCGCTCCATCATTCCGGAGCTGGTGCCGACCGGCCGCGTGTACGCGTACGACTTCCAGAGCAACGAGGTCCCCGGCGTGAAGCCCTATGAGGAGCAGGCGTACTGGCGCGACGTGGGCACGATCAGCACGTACTGGGAGGCCCACATGGACCTCCTCGGGGAATCACCGCGCTTCGACCTCGACAACCGGTACTGGCCGATCCGCACCGGGCAGCACCCGGGACCGCCCGCCCGCTTCATCGGCGGCGACGTCGACAACGCGCACGTGGGCGAGGCCTCGCTGGTGAAGCGCGCGACGATTCGGAACTCGATCATCGGCCGCTCGGTGTGGGTGAACGAAGGCGCCGTGATCGAGGATTCCATCGTCATGGACCACACGACCGTGGGCAAGGGCGCACGGCTGCGACGTGTCATCGTCGATCGATTCAACATCATTCCCGCCGACAGCGAGATCGGTGTCGACCCGGCCGTGGACCGGCGGCGCCACTTCGTCGATCCGTCGGGCCTCGTGGTCGTTCCGCGCGGCGGTCGCCGCGAATTTCTGTCCGGCCTCGAGGAGTTCTAGAGAGTCGTCGGTGTCGTCCGCTCGCTTCGTCGCGATTCACGGTCACTTCTACCAGCCACCGCGGGAGAACCCCTGGCTGGAGGCGGTGGAGGTTCAGGACTCCGCCGCGCCGTTCCACGACTGGAACGAGCGCATCACCGCCGAGTGCTACGCCCCGAACACGGCCGCGCGCCGGGTGGATCACGCCGATCGCATTCTCGACGTCGTCGACAACTTCGAGAAGATCTCGTTCAACGTGGGCCCGACGCTGTGCGCGTGGCTCGAGCGCGAGGCGCCCGACGTCTACCGCAAGATCGTGGACGCCGATCGCGCCAGCGTGCGGGCGCGCGGCGGGCACGGCAATGCGCTGGCGCAGGTGTACAACCACATGATCATGCCGCTCGCGACGCGACGCGATAAGGTCACGCAGGTCGCGTGGGGCGTGGCCGACTTTCGCGCGCGGTTCGGACGCGAGCCGGAAGGCATGTGGCTGCCCGAGACCGCCGTCGACAGCGAAACGCTGGAGGTTCTCGCCGAGGCGGGCCTCACGTTCACGATTCTGGCGCCCGCGCAGGCCGCACGGGTGCGTGCCGGCGCCAACGCGCCGTGGGAAGAGCTCGCGGGCGGCATCGATCCGAGCCAGCCGTATCGCTGGCGCGGCCCGGGTGGCCACGAGCTCGTGCTGTTCTTCTACGACGGCCCGGTGTCGCGCGCCATCGCGTTCGAGAATCTGCTCGACCGTGGTGAGCGCTTCGTGGCCCGCCTCGAGGGCGCCTTCTCCGACAAGCGCGAGGGCGCACAGCTCGTGCACGTCGCCACCGACGGTGAGTCGTACGGCCATCACCGCCGCTTCGGCGAGATGGCGCTGGCAGCCGCGGTGCGGCAGCTCGAAGCGACGCACTCGGCCACCCTCACGAACTACGGCGCGTTCCTGGCGTCGCATCCGCCCGTGCACGAGGTGGAGATCCATGAGGCGACGGCGTGGAGCTGCCCGCACGGCGTCGGGCGCTGGCGGAGCGACTGCGGCTGTCGCATGCGCGGCGACTGGCATCAGCGCTGGCGTGCGCCGCTGCGGGCGACGCTCGACTGGCTGCGCGACGAGATCGACGCCTTCTACGAGACCCGCGCCTCGGCATGGCTCAAGGACCCGTGGGCGGCGCGCGACGCGTACGTGGAGGTCGTCCTCGACCGGAGCGCGGAGCGCCTCGAGGCGTTCTTCGCTCGACATCAGCGGGTGGCGCTCGACCCCACGGCACGGCTGGAGGTCCGGCGCCTGCTCGAGATGCAGCGCAATCGGCTCATCATGTTCACGTCGTGCGGCTGGTTCTTCGACGAAGTGTCCTCGATCGAGCCGGTGCAGATCTTGAGATATGCCGCCATGGCCGTCCAGTACCTGGCCGACCTCGGCGGCCCGCGGCTCGAGTCGGAGATGGCGCACCGGCTTGCCGACGCGCCGAGCAACCTCCCGGCCTTTCGCGATGGCGGCGTGGTGTGGGCGCGGCTCATCCGCCCGGCCGTCGTCGACGTGCGCCGGGTCGTCGCTCACTACGCGATCATCGGTCTTCTCGAGCCGTGGCCCGACGAAGCGGCCGTCCACGCCTATCGCGTGCAGCGTCTCGACGAAGCGGGCGAGGCGTACGGCGGCACGCCGTTCCGCATCGGCCACGTCCGCGTCAGCTCGACGATCACGGGCGACGTGCGCGACGCCATGTACGCCGTGCTGCACTTCGGCGGTCAGGACTTCGTGTGCGGTGTGCGCGCGTGGGAAGACGCGGGCGTCTATGCGGCGATCAAGACCGATCTCCTCCGCCGGTACGCGCGTTCGACGGTGGCCGACGTCGTGCGCGGGATGGACGAGTGGTTCCCGGGCGGCAGCTTCTCGCTGACGGACCTGTTCCTCGACGAGCGCCGCCGCGTGCTGGTGAACGTCACGCGCGCCACACTGCAGCGTCACGAGGAGACGTATCAGCAGATGTGGGAGGAGAACCGCAAGCTCGTGCATTACCTGCGGCAGGCCGACGCGCCCATTCCCGAGGTGCTGCGGCTCGTGGCGCGCCACGTGTTCGAGCAAGCGCTGCTCACGGAGCTCGCGAAGGTCGAAGCGCGAGGAGAAACGGGCGCCTTGCCCGACCGGATGTTCGAGCTGGCCGGTGAGGCAACCGCGCTCGGCCTCACGCTCGACCTCGAGGCCGCACGGCCGACGGCCATGCGCGTGGTACGCCGCGCCCTCACCGCGGTTGCCGAGCAGCCCACGCCCGGCCGCGTCGCCGACGCGCTGGCGTTGATCGAAGGCGCGAACCGGCTCGGCCTGCGCTATGGCCGCTGGGCCACGCAGAATTTCTTTTTCCAGACGTGGGGGCGACAGCCTCGCGCGCGCGCCGTGCTCGCGCCGCTCGGTGATGCGCTCGGCTTCCAGCTGACGCCCGAGGCCGCCGACTGATGCGCACGCCGCGCGCGACCTATCGCCTGCAGCTGGGCCCCGGCCTCACGTTCGACGACGCCGCCGCGCTGCTCGACTATCTGAAGGCGCTCGGCGTGAGCGATTGCTACACGTCGCCCTTCCTCGAAACGGCGACCCGCGGATCACACGGCTACGACGTCAGCGACCATGGTCGCTTACGAGACGAGCTGGGCGGCGAGCCGGCCTTCGACCGGCTCGCGAGAGCGCTGCGCGAGCGCGACATGGGGCTGCTCGTCGACGTGGTGCCGAACCACATGGGGATCGCGCAGAACCGGAATGCCTGGTGGTACGACGTCCTGGAGAACGGCGCCGCCTCGGCCTACGCGTCGTACTTCGACATCGACTGGCACCCGGTCAAGAGCGAGCTCGCCGACAAGGTGCTGCTGCCGATCCTCGGCGAGCAGTACGGCGCCGTCCTCGACAAGGGCGAGCTGCGACTGTCGCTCGAGGAGGGGCGCTTAATCGTCCGCTACTACGAGACGGTGTTGCCGATCTCGCCGCGCTCCTATGGCCGCATCCTCGGCCATCGCATCGACACGTTGTCCGCCGAGCTGGGCGGCGAGCATCCGGACGTCGTGCGGCTGAAATCGCTGATCACCTGGTTCACCACGCTGCCGCCGCGCACCGAGAAGGATCCCGAGCGACTGGCCGCGCGCCGGCGCGAGAAGGACATCGGACGGGAGAAGCTGCTCGCGCTGCTGGCGGAATCGGAGCCGGTGCGCGGGTTCGTCGCGCAGAACGTCCAGATCTTCAACGGCACGCCCGGCGAGCCGCGGAGCATGGATCTGCTCGACGATCTGCTGGCCGAGCAGGCCTACCGCGTCGCCTACTGGCGCGTGGCGGGCGAGGAGATCAACTATCGCCGATTCTTCGACATCAACGACCTCGCCGCCATTCGCATGGAGGATCCCGAGGTGTTCGAGGCGGCGCACCGGCTCTTGTTCCGCCTCGTTCGCGACGGCGTCGTCACCGGACTGCGCATCGACCATCCGGACGGCCTCTACGACCCCGCGGAGTACTTCCGCCGGCTGCAGCGCGGCGCCGGCGGCGACTTCTACGTGGTGGCCGAGAAAATCCTCGCGCCGGGCGAGCAGCTGCCCGACTCGTGGGAGACGTCCGGCACCACCGGCTACGAGTTCCTGAATCTGCTCAATGGCATCTTCGTCGACCGGAGCCACGCACGGGCGATGGACCAGATCTATCTGCGCGTCATCAAGACGCGGCCGTCGTTCTCGGAGATCGTGCACGAGTGCAAGCGGCTGATCACGGAGACGTCGATGGCCTCCGAGCTGAACGTGCTCGGTCACCGGCTGAACACCATCTCCGAGAAGCATCGCTCCTCACGCGATTTCACGCTGGGCAGTCTCACCCGCGCGCTGCGCGAGACGATCGTGGGATTCCCGGTCTATCGCACGTACGTCGACGGGCACGTCAGCGCGCGGGATCGCGAATACATCGCCCGCGCCATCGCGCCCGCTCGGCGCGGCGCCACCACGGACGCCACGGTCTACGACTTCCTCCAGCGGGTGCTGACGCTCGAGGGTCCGGAGTGGGCGACGGAGGCGGACATCAAGGAGCGCCTCGATTTCGTCATGCGCTTCCAGCAGATCACGGGGCCGGTGACGGCGAAGGGCTTCGAGGACACGGCGCTCTACCGCTTCAACCGTCTCGTGTCGCTGAACGAGGTCGGCGGCGATCCGAGCCGCTTCGGCGTGAGCCTGGCCGAGTTCCACGCCGAGAACGCCGCGCGCCTGCGGCGCTCGCCGCACTCGCTCTCGGCCACGGCCACCCACGACACCAAGCGCGGCGAGGACGTCCGCGCACGCATCAACGTGCTGTCGGAGATTCCGGACGACTGGCGCGGACGCGTCGGCGCGTGGCAGCGTCTCAATCGCCGCCATCGCACCACCGTGGATGGCGCGCCCGTGCCCGGCGCCAACACCGAATACCTGATCTACCAGACGCTCGTGGGAGCGTGGCCGATCGACGCCGAGCGATTGACGGCGTACCTCCTCAAGGCCGTCCGCGAGGCGAAGTCGCACACGAGCTGGATCAATCCAAACGCGAAGTACGATACGGCGCTCACGCGCTTCGCCGAGGCCATCCTCGATCGACAGCGCGCGGCCGCCTTTCTCGACGACTTCGTGCGGTTCCAGGCGCGGGTCGCGCACTTCGGCGCGATCAACTCGCTGGCGCAGACGCTCCTCAAGATCACGGCGCCGGGCGTGCCGGACTTCTATCAGGGCACGGAGCTGTGGGATCTGAGCCTGGTCGATCCGGACAACCGGCGGCCCGTCGACTGGAAGCTGCGTCAGCGGCTGCTCGGCGAGCTCGAGCATGCCCTCGCCACCAGCGCCGACCGTGCCGCGCTCGCGCACGATCTCTGGCTGCACAAGGACGACGCGCGCGTGAAGCTGTTCCTGGTCCACGAGGCACTCGCTCTGCGACGCGCTCATCCCGCGCTTTTCGCCGCCGGCGCCTACCGGCCGCTCGAGGCGCGCGGCGGCCTCGCCGAGCACGTGTGCGCGTTCGCGCGTGTCGGCGGCGAAGCCGCCACTGTCACGGTGGTGCCGCGCCTGCTCGCGCGGCGCGGCGGCCAGGCCGCGCCGCTGGGCGCCGAATACTGGGGCGACACGACGCTCGACGTTCCCCCCGAGCTCGGCGGCCGCTTCGTGAACGCTCTCAGCGGCGAGACCCTCGAGGGCGCCAGCCTGCCGCTCGGTCGCGTGCTCGCGCGATTCCCAGTCGCTCTGCTCGAGCGGAGGCCGGCGTGATTCGACGCGCCAAGCACCCCTTCGTCTTCACCGGCTGCGTGGAGCTGCGACAGGCGCTCGACCATCGGGCCACCGACGAGCGTGAGCTGCTGGAGCGCCTCGAGGAAGTCCCGGCCGGCTCCGTCTTCTATCACACGCACGGCTACTTCCTCCGCCATCGTCCGATCACGACCGCCTACGGCAACGACTTCGCGGCCTGGGTCGCCGCTCACCTGCGCGATCAGGTGCTGGCCGAGCGACTGGCCATAGTGAACCCGTTCGAGTTCGCGACCCTCGAGGACCTGCGCGAGGAGCTGGCCTCGGTGATCCACGATCACCTCGTCCGTCTCTCGAGCGTGCCGCGCGTGGAGCACGGCGAGATCTTCTACTTCCAGCAGTCGCACATCGTCGAGGTGATGCTCGGCCCGGGCGCCGAGACGCTCTCGGAGTTCCGCGCCGGCCTCGCCGCCGTGGACGCCAGCGCGATCTACATGCACATGGTCGAGGCACGCGCCCGACTGGGCCGGCGCGCCGGCGACTTCGCGGAGTGGATCCGCTTGTCGCTGGAGCTGCCGGACCTCGCCGATAAGATCGAGCGCATCGACACCTACATGACGAATCTCGAGCGGGTCCGCGCCCGCGTGCTGACGCTCGTCGACGCCGCCCTCGAAGGAAGCGCCGCGTGATCGGCGTCGAGGACTATCGCCGCGTCGCCCCCCCGGGCGTCGTCGACATCATTCTCACCTTGAGCGAGCGCCTGCGCGGCCGCCGGCTGCTCCACTTGAGCGGCGGGCGGTTCGGCGGTGGCGCCGCCGAGATCCTCCAGACGCTCGTGCCAATCATGACGGACCTCGGGATCGACGCGGTGTGGGAGATCACCGGCGGCGACCCGGCGTTCTACGCGACCGCCACCGCGCTGGAGGCCTCGTTGCGCGGGACCGAGCGGGTGCTGACGGACGAGGCCCTGGATCATTTCGTCGAGATGAACCGGGTGAACGCCAAGAAGCTGAGCCTCGAGGCGGACCTGGTCCTGGTGCACGACACGCAGCCGGCCACGCTCGTGCAAGCGCGCCCGGCCGCCGGCGGCCGCTGGGTGTGGCGATGCCACTTCGACTGCTCGCGGCCGCAGCGCCGCGCCTGGAGCTTCGTGCGCCCGTTCGTCAACCAGTACGACGCGGCGATCTTCTCACTGCCGGCCTTCGCCCGGCGGCTCGGCGTGCCGAAGTACATCATCCATCCCTCGATCGATCCGCTGTCCGAGAAGAACCGCGATCTCACGCCGCGCGAGGTCGCGACCACGCTCGGCACGCTCGGCGTCGCCCAGGACAAGCCGCTCCTGCTCCAGGTCGGCGAGTTCAACGCCGCCGACGACCCGCTCGGCGTCGTGAACGCATATCGCCTCGTGAAAAAGCACTATGACGTGCGCCTGATCCTGGCCGGCACCCTCGGCGCCGAGGTCGAAAGCCCGGCGGTGCTCGAGGAGCTGCGCGAAGCCGCGCACCGCGACCCCGACATCCTCGTCCGCGAGCTACCGCCGGACGCGCACGTCGAGATCAACGCCCTGCAGCGCGCGGCCACGGTCGTGTTACAGAAATCGATCCGCGGCTCGTTCGGCCTCGGCGCCGCCGAGGCGATGTGGAAAGGCAAGCCGGTGATCGGCGGATTCGTGGGCGGCCTCCCGCACCAGATCGTCTACGACGTCACCGGCTACACCGTGCACTCGGTAGAAGGCGCCGCCTTCCGCCTCCGCCATCTGCTGAACAACCGCGAGCTGATTGCGCGGATGGGCGCGGCCGGTCGCGAGCACGTGCGGCGGTCGTTTCTCATCACGCGACATCTCGTCGATTACATGGCGCTCCTGATTCATCTCGCCTCATGACCGCCGAGGCGGATGCGACGCGTCCGGCGACGGACCTCGCCATCGCCGTCCTGACCTACAACAACGCCGAGACCGTGAAGATCGTGGTCACCGCCGCCGGCGAGGGCGTCGCGCGCCACTTCCCCGACCTGCATGCCACACTGCTGGTCGCCGACGCCGGCTCCGCGGATACCACGCGCGAGCTCGTGCACTCGGCCGGCCTGCCGGTGGTGGCCGTGCCCTACGAGCCGCCTGCCGGAGAGCGCGTGGCGGTGCCGTTCCACGGGGTGCCCGGCCGGGGCGAGGCGCTGCGCGCCGTCTTCACCGCGGCGCGCGAGCTGCGCGTGCGCGCCCTGGTCGTCCTCGAGGCCGATGTGGTCTCGATCACGCCCGACTGGATCGGCGAGCTCGCGCGGCCGATCCTTGGCGACAAGGCCGATCTGCTCTGCCCCGCGTATTCCCGACACCGCTGGGAAGGCACCGTCACGCGACTCATGCTGGCGCCGCTGATGCGCGCACTCTATGCCCGGCGCATTCACCAGCCGTACGGCGGTCAGCAGGCGCTGTCCGCGCGCCTCATCGATCATCTGCTCGTCCATCCCAAATGGCAGTGGACCGGCCGCGACGTGACCGACCTCTGGATCACCGGCGCCGCCATCGCCGACGGCTTCGCCGTCTGGGAGGCGTGGCTCGGTCCGTACGTGGTGCGCTCGCACACGCGGACGACGGACCTCCCGGCCATGGTCGCCGGCACGCTTGGCGCAGCGTTCACGGTCATGGATCGTCATCAGGATCTCTGGCTCGAGGTTCGCGACAGCGAGCCGGTGCCGGCCGTCGGTCAGGCCCAGCGCGTCTCGATCGAGCCGATGGGGGTCGACGTCCGCAAGCTCTTCGAGGGATTCCGGCTCGGCGCGCGCGACCTGAGCTCGATCTGGGAGCTGATCCTGGCTCCCGACACACTGGGGGAAGTCCTCAGTCTGGAGGGCGACGACGCGGAGCACTTCCGGTTTCCCGACGACCTGTGGGCGCGCGTCGTTTACGATTTCGCGCTCGGCCACCACTACGGCGTCGTCCATCGCGAGCACCTGCTCCGCTCGCTGGTTCCGCTCTATCTGGGGCGCACGGCGGCGTACGTCACCGCCACGCGCCGAGCCACCGCCGAGGCGACCGAACAGATCCTGGAATCGACGGCGATGGCGTTCGAGCGACAGAAGCCGTATCTCGTGGAACACTGGCGTTGATGGCGACCACGAAGCCCCGCCGAACGACTCCGCAGCGTAAGACGGCCGGCGCGCGCGGCGATCTGCCGCCGGCGGCCGACCTCAAGCGCACGGTCGTGATCGAGAACGTGGCGCCCATCGTCGACGGCGGCCGGTATCCATTGAAGCGCGAGGTTGGCGCGGTGCTGGAGATCAGCGCCGACATCTTCAAGGAAGGCCACGAGGTGCTGGTCGCCTTCCTGCTCTACCGCCGGCTCGACGAGCGCGCGTGGCAGGAGGCGCCGATGCGCCACGTCGACAACGATCGGTGGGCGGGCCGCTTCACGCTGGCCGAGAACGCGCGTTATCTCTACACGCTGGAGGCGCTCGCCGATCCGTTCCGCTCGTGGCTCGTCGATCTCGGCAAGCGCGTGGACGCCCAGCAGGACGTCGCCAGCGAGCTGAAGGAAGGCGTCGCCCTCGTGCGCGCGGCGGCGCGCCGCGCGCGCGGCGAGGCGCGCCCGGCGCTGGAGGCGTACGTGCGTCGGCTCGAGCAGGCGCCGGCGCAGGCTGATGCGGTCGGGATCGCGCGGGACGCGCGGCTCCTGCATCTGATGGATGGGGCGCTCGATCGCACGGCCGCCACGCGCGCGGCGCGGGAGTTCGAGGTCATGGTCGACCGCGAGCGCGCGCGCTTCGCGGCGTGGTACGAGTTCTTCCCGCGCTCCTGCGGCGGCGGCCGGCACGGCACCTTCAAGGACGCGGAGGCGCAGCTCGAGCGCGCGGCCGCCATGAACTTCGACGTCGTGTACCTGCCGCCGATCCATCCGATCGGCCGCAGCCACCGCAAGGGACGCAACAACTCGCTGACGGCCGAGACCGGCGAGCCCGGCAGCCCGTGGGCGATCGGCGGGCCCGAGGGCGGACACGATGCCGTCCATCCCGAGCTCGGCACGCTCGACGACTTCGACCGGTTCGTCGAGGCGGCGGAGCGTCGCGGTCTCGAAGTCGCGCTCGACTTCGCCATCCAGGCTTCGCCCGATCACCCCTGGGTCCGTGAGCACCCGGAGTGGTTCTTCCACCGCCCCGACGGCACCATCAAGTACGCGGAAAATCCGCCGAAGAAGTACCAGGACGTCTATCCGGTGAGCTTCGTCGGGGATGATCCGGGGCCCCTCTGGCAAGAGATGAAGCGCATCATCGAGTTCTGGATCGGTCACGGCGTCAAGACATTTCGTGTCGACAATCCGCACACGAAGCCCGTTCGCTTCTGGGAATGGCTCATCCGCGAGATCCACACGACGCACCCCGAGGTCATCTTCCTCGCCGAGGCCTTCACGCGGCCCAAAATGATGAAGGTGCTTGCGAAGAGCGGCTTCACGCAGTCCTACACGTACTTCACCTGGCGCAACGAGAAGCAGGAGCTGATCGAGTATTTCACCGAGATCACCTCGCCGCCCGTGTCCGATTACTTCCGCGGCAACCTCTGGCCCAACACGCCAGACATCTTGCACGAGACACTGCAGAAGGGCGGCCGCCCTGCCTTCAAGTTTCGCGTGGTGATGGCGGCCACGCTGTCGTCCGTCTACGGGCTCTACAGCGGCTACGAGCTCTGCGAGAACGTCCCGTTCGCGCCGGGCTCCGAGGAATATCGCGACTCCGAGAAGTACGAGCTCAAGCCGCGCGACTTCAATGCGTCCGGCAACCTGACCGATTATCTGGCGCGGCTGAACCGCATTCGGCGCGAGCATCCGGCGCTGCATCAGTACAGCAACCTCCGCTTCTACGGCGCCGACGATCCGAATATCCTCTGGTATGGCAAGGCGGCCGGCGACGACTGGATCTTCGTGGCCGTGAACCTGGACCCATTCCACGCGCACAGCACCATGGTCGACGTGCCCGTCGCCGCTCTTGGCCTCGCCCACGACCACCCCTACCGCATGCGCGAGCTCCTCACCGACGCGACCTATGATTGGCGCGGCCCCCGCGGCTACGTCGAGCTGGATCCGCAACAGGAACCCGCTCAGATTTTCCACCTCGTGAAGTGATGCAAAGCGGCTCGAAAGTGCCGGAACCGCTGACAGCTCCGAAACGGTCGAAAGCGCCGGAACGGTCGAAAGCGCCGGAACGGTCGAAAGCGCCGG
>JADMIO010846045.1_pt1 | contig 16274 bp, 15 predicted proteins | sample 8958161 | NCBI WGS metagenome assembly JADMIO01 (sample SAMN16585339, study PRJNA669376) | soil metagenome | isolation source: Crop rotation soil | place: USA: Cullars Rotation, Alabama | collected 2011
CTTTCCCGCCTTATGGCCCGACCGTCACCCTCGACCAGGCCAGGCGCGCCGCCGCCGGCGCCGAGGCCGAGGCGCGCAAACGCAAGGTCAACATCTCCATCGCAGTGGCCGGACCGACGGGGGACATCGTCCTGTTCGAGCACATGGACGGGGCGCTCTACGCCACCGACGACCTTTCCAAACTCAAGGCCCGCAGCTCGGCCCGCTACCGCTGGGGCACCAGCAACTTCGTCGCCATGCAGAAGCTTGGCCAAAACTTCCCCGACGTCTTCGTCGGCGGCGGCGGCATGCCCCTGGTGGTGAACGGCCAGACCGTCGGCGCCATCGGCGTCAGCGGCGCCTTCGACGACCAGATCGCCCAGGCGGGGGTGGATGCGCTGAAATGAATCCCTCTCCCTGAGGGAGAGGAGGATACCCCGCTCGCCTGGCCGGCTCCGTCCCACCGCTACGCTTCGCCGGCACGCGATGTGAACGGCGGCCGGCCGCCGGCGAATTGCGGTCGCCTCCGGAGGCGCGCTAGCTTGCGCCATGCGCTCTGAATTGACCGACAAGCCGATCTCCATCGCGTCCGACCATCGCGGCGTCGCCCTGAAGGCGCGGCTGAAGGCGTGGCTGCACGCCCATGGCTATGCCGTGACAGATTGCGGGACCGACGACGGCGAGGCGCGGGTCGATGCGATGGACTATGCGCTGCGGCTGGCGACGGAGATCAAGGCGGGCCGGTCGAACTTCGCCATCGGCATCTGCGGCAGCGGGCAGATGATGGCCATCACGGCCAACCGCTTCGGCTTCATCAGGGCGACGCTGCTTCACACCGAGGCGGAAGCCGGCCCCGCGCGCGAACACGGGGACGCCAACATGCTGGTGCTGGGCGCGGACGTCACCGACGCCGCCGTCGCGGAGCGGTTCTGGAGACCTTCTTGAACACCGCCGCGCTGGGCGACCGCTATGCGGCGCGGCGGGAACGACTGGCCGCGCTCGATCCGGCCGAGGTCTAGGCGCTGTTAGAGATCTTACGGCGCGCGCATAAAAACCGCCGTCATCCTAGGCCTTGTGCCTAGGACCCATGATCTCAGCGCGTTCCGAAACGGGCGCACCGGGGATGAACAGCCCTTCCGAATAAGCGCTGCGCGTATGGGTCCTAGGCACAAGGCCTAGGATGACGAAGCATTTTTGCGTTGCGTAGTTCCTACAGCTCCGCCGCGCCCCGCCGGCCAACCGTCCGCGCAGGCGCGGGTGATGAGGACGCAGGCCTGGCCGCCGGCGCGCTCGCAGCGGATCCGCCACGGGCCGGGCCAAGCGGGATTTCCATTGCGCCGATCTGCGGCGGTCCTAATCTTGCTGAGCCGCCGAGGTGTCGCTTTCTGCGACAGCGATGGGACGGGAGCCTTTCGACGGTGACACACGCCAATTCGGTCCAAGCGCCCCCATCCGATGCCACAGATCTGGCGGGCGGCCCCGCCATCTTCCCGGCGCTGGACCCTAACGCGCACCAGCCCCACGCCCTGCACCATCCGGAGCGGGCCTGGCCGGAGAGCAACTGCTACGTCGACCTCTGGATCGAGGTGCTGACCGCCATGGGCGCCGAGCCCCGCGCCCTGCTCGGCTTCACCGCCAGCCTGGATTTCGAGGGCGACCAGTTCACCTTCTTCAAGCCGCCGCTGGAGGACCTCGAAAGCCTCTACGGCGTGCGCGTCGGCGAACTCGCCATCTATGACCGCGTCGAAGAGCATATCCGGGTCCAGCTCGACCGCGGGCGGCTCTGCCTGGTCGAGCTCGATTCCTACTACCTGCCGGACACCAAGGGGGTGTCGTACCGGCACGCCCACGGCAAGACCACGGTGGCGCCCAACCGGCTCGATATCCCCGGCCGGCGGATGGAATACTTCCACAACGGCGGCTATTTCGCCCTGGAAGGCGAGGATTTCGAGGGCGTGTTCGCCCATTCCGGCGATCCGGAGCGGCCCTTCCTGCCCTATACCGAGTTCGTCAAGCTGCCCCAGACGCCGCCGCCGGAAGGGACGCTGCGGGCCCAGGCCGCCGGCCTCCTCGCCCGGCGCATTGCCCAGCGCCCGGCCGCCAATCCGGTGCGCGAGTTCCAGGGCGCCATCGTCGCCCAGGCCGAAAGCCTCCTCAGCCGGCCGTTCGACGCCTTCCACCAGTACGCCTTCAACACCTTGCGCCAGCTCGGCGCCAATTTCGAGCTGATGGCCGATCACCTGGTCTGGCTCGACGGCGACGCCGCCGACGCGGAGGCCGTGGCCGCCGCCCGCGCCATCGCCCAGACCGCCAAGGCCACCCAATTCCAGCTCGCCCGGGCGGTGATGAAGAAGAGCGTCGACCGGCTCGCCGGCGCCATCGAGCCGGCGGTGGAGGCCTACGACCGGCTGTTCGACCACCTCGGCCGCCGCGCCCCGGCCTGACCCGCCGACCATGACCCTCGACCTCCGCGCCGCCGGCCGCGACCTCGACACCGGCTGGAGCATGGCGCTTGGCGCGGCAGGAAGCTGCGCGACGTCCTCGGCCGCGCGGGACCTGCCCGACTGGATCGACGCGCCCGTACCCGGAACCGCGGCGGAGGCCCTGCGCCGCGCCGGCCGCTGGACCGGCCAGCCCCTGCACGACCAGGACGTCTGGTATCGGCGCACCCTGGATGAGACCGGCCCGCGCACCCTGCGGTTCGAAGGCCTCGCCACCCTGGCCGAGGTGTGGCTGGACGACCGTCTCTTCCTCAGCACCCGCAACATGTTCACCGCCCACGAGGTCGCCGTCGACCTCGTGGGCGGCGAGACCCTGTGGCTGTGCTTCCGCGCCCTCGCCCCGGTGATCGCCGAGCGGGGCCCACGCGCGCGTTGGCGCTCGCAGATGATGCGGCCGCAAGGCGTGCGTCTCGTCCGCACCACCCTGTTCGGCCACATGCCCGGATGGTGCCCTTCGGTCGACGCGGTCGGCCCCTGGCGCGCGGTCTCCATCGCCGAGCCCGACCCCATTCAGGCGCGCGACGTGACCATTGCCGCCGACTTCGATGGCGAACGCGGCCTGCTGCGCGTGGCAGTCCGGCTGGACGCTTCCGCCCCGGCCGTCCTCGAATGCGCCGGCCGTCAGGCGACGATGAGCCTCGACGGGTCAGGCCGGCTGGTCGGCGAACTGGTGCTGGATAACGTCGAGCCCTGGTGGCCGCACACCCACGGCGGCCAGCCGCTCTACGAGGTGGCGATCCGCACGGGCGGCCATGCCTTGAGCCTCGGCCGCACCGGTTTCCGCCGCATCGAGGTGGACCGGGGCGAGGACGGCCGAGGCTTCGGTCTCAGGATCAATGGAGCGCCGGTCTTCTGTCGCGGCGCCTGCTGGAGCACGGCCGACATCGTCGCCCTCCCCGGCGACCGCGAGGCCTATCGGGTCTGGCTGGAGCTGGCGCGCGACGGCCACTTCAACATGGTCCGCGTCCCCGGCACCGGGGTCTACGAGAGCAACGCCTTCTTCGCCCTGTGCGACGAACTGGGCCTGCTGGTCTGGCAGGACGCCATGCTGGCCAATTTCGACTACCCCGCCGAGGAGCCCTTCCTGGCGGAAATCCGGGCCGAGACCGAGCACCTGCTGTCCCGCACCCAGGGCTCGCCGTCCCTGGCGGTGCTGTGCGGCGGCAGCGAGGTGTTCCAGCAGGCCGGCATGATGGGCCTGCCGCCGGAAACCTGGGGCGGGCCGATTTTCGACGACATCCTGCCGAACGCCGTGGCGGCCTTGCGTCCCGACATCGCCTACGCCCCCAATTCCCCCGGCGGCGGCGCCCTCCCCTTCGTGGTCGACACCGGCGTCGGCCACTACTACGGCGTCGGCGCCTACCTCCGGCCGCTGGAGGACGCGCGCCGGGCCGAGGTGCGGTTCGCCAGCGAATGCCTGGCCTTCGCCAACCTGCCGCAGCCGGGCGACGCCGATCTCGACCTCGAACCGCCCCGTGATCTCGGAGCGACCTGGGACTTCGCCGACGTCCGCGACCACTATCTCGGCCTGCTCTACCGCGTCGATCCGGCCGGCTTGCGCGCCGAAAGCCCCGACCTCTATCTCGACCTCGGCCGCGTCGTGACGGGCGAGGTGATGGAGGCGACCTTCGCCGAGTGGCGGCGCGCCCGGTCGCCGACCCGGGGCGGCCTCGTCCTGGCGCTGCAGGACCTGGGACCCGGCGCCGGCTGGGGCGTGATCGACAGCGCGGGCGAGCCCAAGCCCCCCTTCTACGCCCTGCGCCGCGCCTTCCGACCGGTCCAGGTCAGCGTCACCGACGAGGGCGTCAACGGTCTCGCCATTCACCTCGTCAACGACGGCGCCGAAGCCGTCGCGGCCACCGTCGAGCTGACCTGCCTGCGGGAGGGCCAGCGGGCCATCCTCACGGCGAGCCGGGCGGTGGAGCTGCAGCCCCGCAGCGCCGCCGAGCTCTCGGCCTTCGACCTCCTCGGCCGTTTCCGCGACTTCAACAACGCCTACCGCTTCGGCCCGCCGGACCACGACACCGTGGTCGTGCGCCTGATCGGCCCGGACGACCATTGCCTCGCCGAAACCGTCTTCTTCCCGCAAGGCCGAGGCCTCGCCCGCCCGGCGCCGGACCTCCAGGCCCGCGTCGAACAGGACGGCGACGGCTGGCTGCTGGCCCTCGCCACTGACCGCCTGGCCGAATCCGTCCACATCGCCGACCCCGCCTTCCGCGCCGAGGACGACTGGTTCCACCTCACCCCCGGCCGCGAGGTCCGCGTCCGGCTCCGGCGGCGGCGATCCGCGCCGGAAGGCGCAACGCCCAGAGGCGAGGTCAGGGGTCCAGGCGGGGCCTGGCGCGTCAGCTACGGATAGCGGCCGCCCGCTCGGTCAGGCTGCGGCCGGCTCCGCCCTCCGACCGCCGCGCCACAGCAGCAGCACCGCGACGAAGGCGACGCCGGTGGCGAGGGTGCAGATCGGCAGGCCGATGTTGAGGATCTTGTTCTCCGCCAGCCAGTCGCCGATGGCCGTGCCGGTGGTGCGGGCCGTGGCGATGGTCAGCCAATAGCCGTAGGCCGCGGCCAGGACGCCCCGGCCGTAAACCAGCAGCACCCCGGCCAGCACGACCGTCAGGGCGATGGCGGCGACGCCGCTGCCGATCAGGTGCTGGAGATAGTCGCCCAGCACGGTGCCGAACACGCCGGCGGTGAGCATGGTGATCCAGTAGCGCGGGTCGGTGTCCGGCAGCGTCTTGGGCGCCATGTGGCGGCTCAGGCGGCGGTCGTCCCGGGCCGCCCACCACGCCAGCGCCGCGATCGCCACGCCCAGGGCGATCGATAGGACCAGACGATCGATGTGTAGACCGCGCCGGCCCGCGGCGTAGTCGGCGATGTTGGTCGCCCCGGTTCGCATGATGATGATGCAGACCCAGTAGTAGGCGTCATGGCTCAGCCGGTCGAAGCGTTCGGCCACATAGACCAGCAGGAACAGCACGACCAGGATCGGCAATCCGCCCAGGAGCCCGAGCCCGCTCTCATGGGCGTAGAAGTCGCCCATGTTGGTGCCGAAGATGCTGGCGAGGGTGATGCCGGCCCAATAGCGCCCGTTGATCGCCGGTACGTGCTTCGCCTGCATAGCGCCCTCGCCGTGACCTGGAGCGTAGCCTAGGCCAGGGACGGGCGTTGTCACAGCCCCCCTTAGTGCCCGCCCGCCACCCACGGCACGCCGGCGCGGGTGAAGGCCTCGGCCAGCGCCGCCTCCAGGTCCACCGCCTCCCAGCGGCGAAGCGGATTCAGGTGGGCGACGAGGTCGGGGAGCAGGCGCACGCCGAAGCGGTTGACCCATCGGCTGGCCTTATAGCCGGTCTTGTGCTGGTCGAACCGCAGGTCAGGGTCGCGGGAGGTCTCGCCGACGTAGAGGCCCCAGCGGCAGTCGCGGCGGCGGTCCTCCAGCAGGGCGACGTAGACGTGATGGGTCGCGCCCTTGGTCCCCGCCGTGGTGGCGCGGAACCGACGCGCGGCGTCGAACGCGGCGGGCAGCCAGTCAGGCGGATAACTCCGATCGTACACGCAACGCCTTCGATGAACCTTGCCGCCCAGCGCCCGTTGAGGGGCGATGCGCGCAAGAGACCGCACCCGGTGAGGATCGTCACCTACAATCTCAATGGGATCACGTCCCGCCTCTCCGCCCTGCTCGCCCTGCTGGAGGAGACCGCGCCCGACGTGGTCTGCCTGCAGGAATTGAAGACCACCGGGGACCGCTTCCCCGTGGCGGAGATCGAACGCGCCGGCTATGGCGCGGTCTGGCATGGGCAGAAGAGCTGGAACGGGGTCGCCATCCTCGCCCGCGGCTGCGAGCCGGTGGAGACCCGCCGCGGCCTGCCCGGCGATCCGGACGATGCGCAAAGCCGCTACATCGAAGCGGCGGTGGGGGGCGTGCTCGTGACCTCCCTCTATGCGCCCAATGGCAACCCCCGCCCGGGCCCGAAGTTCGAGTTCAAGCTGCGCTGGCTGGCGAGGCTGCGCCAGCACGCGCAGGGCCTGCTGGACTCCGGCCTGCCCGTGGTGCTGGCCGGCGACTACAACATCATCCCCACGGCCCTCGACGTCTATGTGCCCGAGCGGTGGCGGGAGGACGCCCTGTTCCACACCACCGTGCGGGAGGCCTACGCCGCGCTGCTGTCGGACGGTTGGATCGACGCCCTGCGCGAGACCCACCCGGGGATGCGCATCTACACGTTCTGGAAGTACCTGCGGAACGCCTACCAGCGCGACGCAGGCCTGCGCATCGACCACCTGCTGCTGAGCCCGTCCCTGCGCGGCCGGCTGCGCAGCGCGGGCGTGGAACGAGCCCATCGCGGGCGGGAAAAATCCAGCGACCACGCCGCCGTTTGGGTAGACCTCGCCGACGCCTGACGCCCCCGAATTTGTAGGCGGCATTAACGGGTTCGCCAGCAACTGAGGACTACCGTGGCGGTAGAGCGTCTACCTGGAGTGGCCCTTCGATGAGCCGCACATCGCCGCATTTGGCCTTTCGCCGCACCATGGCCCTCATGGCGGGCGGCAACCAATTGGCGGTGGTGCTGGACGCAATCGTCCGCTCGGTGGAGGCCGAAGCGCCGGGCGCGCTCTGCAGCATCCTCCTGCTCGACGGGAACCGGCTAACCTTGGGCGCCGGCCCCAGCCTACCGGACGACTACAACGCCGCCATCGAGGGATTGGAGATCGGCCCCGAGGTCGGCTCGTGCGGCACGGCCGCCTTCCACAACCGCCGCGTGGTGGTCGAGGACGTGCAGGCCGATCCCCTGTGGGCGCCCTATAGGGCCCTGGCGGCGGAAGCGGGCTTGCGCGCCTGCTGGTCGCAACCGATCCGCAGCCCGAGCGGCGCGGTGGTGGGCACCTTCGCCATCTATCACCGCGAGGTCGCCGCGCCCGGCGCCGACGACATCGCCTTCATCGAATCCGCGGCCGAGGTGGCGGCCATCGCCATCGAACGCGAGCGGGCCCTGGACGAACTCGCGCGGAGCGAGGCGCGGGCGGTGCGCGCCTTCCAGATCGAGCGGGAGGCCGCCCGCAACCTGACCACCTTCTTCGAGGTCTCCCTCGACATGCTCTGCATCCGCGACATGGAGGGCAGGTTCGTCAAGGTGAACCAGGCCTGGGAGAGGGTGCTGGGCTATACGATCGGGGAATTGGAAGGCGCGCCCCTCCTGCCCCTGATCCACCCGGACGACCTCGTTCTGACCAAGGCCCATATGGAGCGCGCTCAAGGCGGCGCGGAAGTCATGGGCCTGGTCAATCGCTACCGGCATCGCGACGGCCATTACGTCCACCTCGAATGGCGGGCGCGGCGGGTGGGCGACATGGTGTTCGCCGTGGCCCGCGACGTGACCGAGCGGATGGCGCTGGAGGCCGAGACCAACGCCGCCAAACAGGCGGCCGAGGCCGCCAACCAGGCCAAGAGCGACTTCCTGGCCAATATGAGCCACGAGATCCGCACGCCCCTGAACGGGGTGATCGGCATCATCGACGCCCTCAGCCGGACCGAGCTGAGCCCGGCCCAGCGTGAAATGGTGGCGCTGATCGAACGCTCCGGCGAGACCCTGGGGCGGCTGGTCTCCGACATCCTGGACGTGTCGAAGATCGAGGCCGGCCGGCTGGAGATCGAGCGGCGGGTGTTCGACCTGGAGGACGAACTCGGCAGCCTGATCGAGCTCTACCGGCTTCGCGCCCGCGAAAAGGCGCTCACCTTACAGGCGCGGCTGGGCGAACGTGCGCGCGGGCGGTTCCATGGCGACAGCACCCGCATCAAGCAGGTGCTCGGCAATTTGCTCTCCAACGCCATCAAGTTCACAGACAAGGGCGAGGTCGGCCTGGCGATCGAGGTGACGGACCCCGTCCTCCCCGGCCAGCCGTGCCGGCTGGAGGTGGAGGTCAGCGACACCGGCATGGGCTTCGACGCGGAGGCGAGCGCCAACCTGTTCCAGCGCTTCAGCCAGGCCGACACCACAATCACCCGCCGTTTCGGGGGGACGGGCCTCGGCCTGTCCATCTGCAAAGCCCTGGTGGAGATGATGGGCGGCGAGATCTCCGCGCAGTCGGAGGTCGGCCGCGGCAGCCTGTTCAAGGTGACCATCCCGCTGACGCCTCACCACCCGCTGGACGCCCACGCGGCCGCGCCGGCCAGGGCCGCGGACCTGTCGCAGGCGGGAGGCGTGCCGGCCTCGGATCGCGACGACCCCATCCGCGTCCTGCTGGCGGAGGACCATCCTATCAACCAGAAGGTGGTCGAGCTGATCCTGGCGCCCTACGGGGCCCACATCACCATCGTCGAGGACGGCGCCGAGGCGGTGGAAGCGATGCGGAACGCCGCCTTCGACCTGGTGCTGATGGACATGCAGATGCCGGTCATGGACGGCCTTACCGCCACCCGGGCCATCCGCGGCGACGAGCGGGGCCGGCCGGACCTGCCCCGCACGCCCATCATCATGCTGAGCGCCAACGCCATGTCCCAGCACCGGCTGGACGCCCTGACCGCCGGCGCCGACCTGCACATCCCCAAGCCGGTCACCGCCGCGACGCTGCTGGCGGGGATCAGCGAGGTGTTGAACGGGCAAGGGGCCATGACGGCCGCTCCCCTCGCCGTCACGATATGACTGTCACCTGGGCCATCGCGCCCTAGCCGCCCGGCCCGCCCGCGGCCTGGTCGACGATGTAACTGAGCAGCTTGGACGCCTCGTGGATCAGCGGGCCTGCACGACCGTCCTGTTGCATGAAGTCGAACGGGCCTTCGCCGAAATAGAGGCCGTCCGACACCACGAAGTTGAGGCGCACGTTCGGGCGCGCCGGCGGCGGCCGGCGGGGCTGGTCCCATGGACCTAGCTGGTCAACCACAGGCTGGGCGATCTGCATCAGCCGTTTGGCGTAGCCGGCGGCGTCGAGCGAGGCGCCGGGTTCGATTAGGGTCATCCGCCCGGTGCGGTTGATGTATCGCACGCCCCCGTCGGCATAGGCGGCCAGGACGTCGAGCCCCTCGTCGAGCGCCACCTCCAGGATGAAGCCCAGCATCACGCCCTTGGGCGTCTCCAGGGCGTGCGCCCGAAGCCAGGCGTAGGCGAGCGCGCGGACGCGGCTTTCGGCCGTCTCGTCATGGGCCAGGGCGGCGACCTTGGCCGGATCTTCGGGGCCGAACAGGGCGATCTGCCAGTCCGGCGCACCGTCAAGGGACTTGGGCCGGAACGGCTCCAGATCGTCGCAGAACAGCAGGTTGTAGATGGCGTTGGCGGGACCGGTGGGGGGGTAAGGCGCTTGTGGTTGCGGCGGAGGCGCGGTCTGCCCCCGCCCGCCGAACAGCTTCTTGAACATCCGGATCGCCCCCTGCCCGCGCCCGATTCAAGGTGACTCGCAAGCCGTGGCGGCGCAACGGGCGCGTCCCCATCCCTGAGGGAGAGGAAGGACTTACCCCGCCCCTTCCAGCACCGCCTCGCTCTCGGCCGCCGCGAGTTGCGCCAGAGTGGGGTAGTCGGTGTAGCCCTCGGCGTTGTCGGTGTAGAAGGTGTCGAACCTCGGCGCGTTCAGCGGTGCGCCGGTGCGAAGGCGCTCGGGCAGGTCCGGGTTCGAGAGGAAGCTGACGCCGAAGGCCACTGCGTCGGCCCAACCCGCGTCCAGCGCTTCCTGGGCTGTCTCGCCGGTGAACTTCTCGTTGGCGATGTAGACGCCGCCGAAGGCCGCCTTCAGCTTGGCCCCCAGGCTGTCGGGCGCGGCGTATTCGCGGGCGGCGATGAAGGCGATCTTCCGCTTGCCGAGCTCGCGGGCGACGTAGGTGAATGTCGTCTCGAGGTCGCTGTCGCCCATGTCGTGGGCGTCAGCGCGGGGGGCGAGGTGCATGCCCACCCGGTCCGGCCCCCAGACCGAGATGGCCGCATCGGTCGCCTCCAGCATCAGCCGGGCGCGGTTCTCGATGGAGCCGCCATATTGGTCGGTGCGTTGGTTGGTCTTGTCCTGCAGGAATTGGTCGAGCAGATAGCCGTTGGCGCCATGCAGCTCCACCCCGTCGAAGCCGGCCGCCTTGGCGTTCTCGGCGGCCTGGCGATAGGCCTCGATCACGCCCAGGATCTCGTCGGTCTCCAGGGGACGGGGGGTGACGAAGGGGCGCTGCGGCCGCAGCAAGCTGACATGGCCCGCCGGCTGGACCGCGCTGGGCGCCACTGGCGCCGCGCCGCCGTGGAAGATCGGGTCGGAGATCCGGCCCACGTGCCAGAGCTGCAGGAAGATGCGCCCGCCGGCCTCGTGCACCGCCTTGGTGACGCCCTTCCAGCCTTCCACCTGCTCGGCCGACCAGATGCCCGGCGTACCGACATAGCCGACGCCCTGGGGTGAGATGGAGGTGGCCTCGGTGATGATCAGCCCGGCCGAGGCCCGCTGCACATAGTATTCGGCCATGAGCGCATTGGGGACGCGGCTGTCGCCGGCCCGCGAGCGGGTCAGCGGCGCCAGCACCACGCGGTTCGGCAGTACGAGATCGCCGACGGCGAGGGGATCGAACAGGCTGGGCATATGGGGTCCTTGGATCGGCAAGCTTTGCGTTGATCCAAGATTGGGGTCGCCCATGCTGCGGCGCAACCGGCGAATTGCGGCGGTTTTTCCTATAAGCGGCGCCAGCTAATCTGAAAGTAGATCGGGAGGAGGCGTCGCGCCTCCTCCCGATGCGACGGCCAGCCGGGGGTTGCTAGCCGTCGATGTCCAGGCCGAGGGCGACGCGCGCCGCGAAGGCCTGTTGCTGGCGATCCTGCAGGGGGTGGTAGCGGGCGCCCTGCAGGTCGCGGAAGCGTTGCTCCAACCCGGCCGCCCGGTGGAAGCCGGCGCCGCCGGCCACCTCCAGCGCCCGCGACCCCACCTCCAGCGCCCCGCGGCCGACGAGGTTGCGGAAGGTCATGATCCGGTGCGTGGTCTCCACCGACGGCATGGCCGCGGCCCCCGCCTCGACCATGGCCGCGACGGCGAGGTCCATGGCCGCGTGCGCATTCTCCAGCTCGCCGATGGCCTGTAGAGCCGGCGCGTCCACCCGGCCACGCTTGGCGAGGGCCATGGCCGTGTCACGGGCCCCGTCCGCCACCCCGGTGTAGACCGAATAGACCAGCGGGAAGGCGATCATGCTGATCAGGTGGAACAGCGCATGCCACTTGCCCGGCGCGCGGGCGGCGGCGATGGCCGCATCCGGCACGAACACCCCGTCTATCTCCACATCCTGCGAGCCGGTGCCGCGCATGCCGAGGGTGTCCCAGTTGGACTGGACCACCACCCCGGCCTGCTTCATCGGCAGGGGGAAGTGCAGCACTGACGGGCCCGTCTGCGGGTCGTCATAGAGGGCGCTGGTGTTCAGCACGTCCCCGTCCGCCGCGCCCGACGAGAACACCTTGCGCGCATGGATGCGGTAGCCGCCGTCGACCTTCTCGGCGCGGCCGGACCCCGGCAGCCAGTCGGACCCGCCGCTGGAGACGATGCGCAGCCCCTCCCCCGCCACCTTCTTGAGCAGGCCCTCGGTGGGCGCGCCCTGCACCCGCCGCTTCCACTCGGCCACCATCACCTGGTGGCTGTGCATGGAGAGGGTCAGGGCCGTGGAGCCGTCGAACCGCGCCAGCGTCCGCAGCATGGCGGCCACCTCGGTATAGCTGGCCCCGCCGCCGCCCAGGTCGGCCGGCACGCCGAGGGCGAAGAAGCCCATGCTCTCCAGCAGGTTGAGGTTCCGCGAGACGAACTCGCCGGCGCGATCGCACTCGCGCCCGGCGGCCTCGATGCGTGGGCCGACGCCGTCGAGCAGCTCTCGCCAGCCAGCCGGCGTATTGCCCGTTTCGGTGGCGGGCGAGGTGATGGCGTTCATTGTCTTCTCCTGAATACTTTGCTTTACCTTGCCGCCAGACCGCCAAGTCCAAGCGTGCGCCTCCCTTTCACCAGAGACGCCGAAAGCTCACCATGACCGCAACGCCGCGATCCCTTGCCGATCCACCGGACCTGTTGTCCGAGATCCTCGCCGCCGTGCGGCTGCGAGGCTCGGTGTTCCTGAACGGCCGCTTCTCCGCCCCCTTCGGCGTGATCAGCCCGGCGCGGTGGGACGGCCAGCGCGAGTTCGCCCAGATGCGCCACGTCAGCGTCTTCCACCTGGTGGCGGCGGGCGGGTGCATGCTGGAGACGGCGGACGGCGCCGTGCGCGAGGCCAAAAAGGGCGACCTGCTGCTGTTGCCCTTCACCGCCGCCCACAAGTTCTGGAGCGGCGAACCCGACGGCTTCGTCGACGCGCCCGAGCTGCTGGTGGAGGGGCCGGTGAGCGGGGTCAGCCTCTTGAACTACGGCGGCGGGGGCGAGGAGACGCGCCTGGTGTGCGGCTTCCTGGAATCGGCCGAGCTGATGGCCGCCCCCCTGTTCCGCTCCCTGCCGCCGCTGCTGATCGAACAGACCAGCGACGATCCGGTGTCCAGCATGCTGGCGAGCACCGCGGCCGAGGTGCTGAACCATGTGGAGAACGAGGCGCCCGGCACCCCCTTCCTGCTGGGCCGGCTGATGGAGCTGCTCTTCATCGAGATGCTGCGCCGGCACGCCGCGCGCCTGCCCCCGGACGCAGCGGGCATGCTGGCGGCCATGCGCGATCCCATCGTGGCGCGGGCCATCCACCACCTGCACGCCGACCCGGCCCGCAAATGGACCATCGAGGACCTGGCCGCCGAGGCCGGATCCTCCCGCTCGGTGCTGGCCGAGCGGTTCAACAAGCTGCTGGGCAAGCCGCCGATCGAATACCTGACCGGATGGCGCATCCAGCTCGCCGCCGACCGCCTGAAATCGACCCGCGAGCCGCTGGGCCTCGTCGCGGAGACCGTGGGCTACGACAGCGAGGCCGCCTTCAGCCGGGCCTTCAAGCGGGAGATGGGCGTGAGCCCGGGGGCCTGGCGGGCGGCTTAGCCTCCGTCAGTAGTCCGCCTTCAGCGCCAGGTAGAAGACGTTCTGCCGGCCGCCGCCCTGCGCCCTCCCCGGCCCGCCCGAAGCCAGGAGCGACCAGTGCTCCGTCACCCGGTAGGTCGCGCCGGCGCGGAGGGTGGCGAAACCGGCGCCGTCGGCGGCGTCCTTGGTCTGGGCGAACACTTCGGCCCCCAGGGACAGCCGCTCGCCGAGAGCGCGGGTGACCGTCAGCCCGCCCTGCCAGAAATTGCGCTGCCCCGGCCCCGGGTTGATCTGATAGCCGCCGCCGCCGAACACGGCCCATTTGCCGAAGTCCTTCTCGGCCCAGACCGGCAGCAGCAGGTTGACGCGCGACGGCCCAAACCGCCGGTCGGTGGGGATGAACAGACGCGGGAAGATGGCGATGTCAGGCCGCCAGCCGTCCTCGACCTGGTGCACGGCCTTGTACTTGGCGGCGAGTTCGATCACCCCGCCCCCGCCCTTCAGCCCGTGGGTGGAGAAGCCGCGCGGATTGTCGAACCCCAGCGGCAGCACCGCCGTGAGTTGCAGGTCCTTGGCCCCGCCGTAGTTGAGGTCGAGCCCCGCCTCCCCATCCAACCCGTCCGACGAACGCGTGGCTGAGACGAAGTTGTAGATCTCCCAGTGGCCCCGTTCGGTGGGCTGGGGGTCGTCGGTCAGGTAGGGCGGGCCGGCAGCGGCCGACGTGGCGAGTGCGAGTCCCCCGACCAGCGCGATCGCCCAGCTATGGCTTGCGGCTTTCCAATGCATGGCGGATCGTTCGCCGGGATCGGAGCCGAGGGCAAGCCATGACGGACCAGCGCCAAGACATCGCCGCCGAAGCGCTCAGCAAGGCGCCCCCGGCCATATTGATGTTCTGGCTGGTGAAGATCTGCGCCACCACGGCGGGGGAGACCGGCGGCGACGCCCTCTCCATGCAGCTCAACCTCGGCTACGCGGTGGCCACGGCCATCTTCCTGGCCTTCTTCGCCGTGACCCTGATCTTCCAGGTGCGTGCGCGGCGATACCATCCCCTCGCCTACTGGCTGGTGGTGGTGGCGACGACGACGGTGGGCACCACCACCTCGGACTTCATCGACCGCACCCTGCACATGGGCTACGTGGCCTCGTCGGCCATGCTGTTCGCCCTGGTGGTGGCGGTGCTGATCGCCTGGCGGCTGACCACCGGGCATATCGCCGCCGACAAGATCACCTCGCGCCGGGACGAGGTCTTCTATTGGGTGACCATCCTCGTCTCCAACACGCTGGGCACGGCCCTGGGCGACTTCGCCGCCGACGACACGGGCCTGAACCTCGGCTTCGAGAAGGGCGCGCTGTTATTCGCCGGCATGATCGCGGTGGTGGGCGCGCTCCACCTGGTCAAGCGCGCCCCTCAGGCGGTGCTGTTCTGGGCCGCCTATGTGCTGACCCGGCCGCTGGGCGCCACCCTCGGGGACGTCCTGACCAAGCCGCATGAGGTCGGCGGCCTCGACTTCAGCCGCATCGCCGCCACCCTCGTCATCTGCGCCGCCATGGCGGTGCTGGTGGTCGCGACGCCCCGGCTGCGGCGGCCGGCGGGCGCCGCCTAGGCGTCCGTGCGCGCCAGCACCTCCTCCAGCGCGCCGAAGAATTTGGCCCAGCCGAACTTGGCCCCCTGGTAGGCCTGCTCCTGGTCGGCGCGGAAGCCGCGTTGCTCCATCCGCAGGTGCGTGCCCGTGGCGGTGGGCGTCAGGGTCCAGGTGACGACGCTCTCCAGCCCATAGGCGCCCCAGGTGTAGGCGAGCTTGCGGTTCGGCTCGACCGCCGTGACCTCGCAGTCCACCGCACCCCAGTCGGCGGTGAACTTGAAGCCGTGGCCGACCACCGGCTTGAAGTCGCTCTTCATCAGCCAGGCCTCGATCAGATGCGGCTGGGTCAGGGCGCGCCAGATTTTCTCCGGCGGGTGGGCGATCTCCCGTTCGACGACGACGGAGCGGGTTTCGAGGGCGATGTCGGTCATTGGTCCATCCTTTTGAGCAGGTCTTCGAGATCGTCGAGCCGGCTTTCCCAGAAGCCGGCCATCTGGCTGGTCCAATCGACCAGGGGCGCCAGCGCGCCTGGCCGGGCGCTGTAGTGAGTCTGGCGGCCCTCCGGCCGGTCGCGCACCAGGCCGGCCAGCTTCAGCACCCCAAGGTGTTTGGACACCGCCGGCTGCGACACGCCCGAGCCCCGGGTCAGCGCCGCCACCGTCTGCTCCCCGTCCCGGCACAGCCGCTCGAACAGGACGCGACGGGTGGGATCGCCAAGGGCGCGGAAGAGAGGTTCCGGGTTGGGCATGGGCGCCGTCAATTCATAACCATTGCATTATGATTTCGCATATGGGCTGGACCGTCAAGGGCAAGCTGCTGAGGATCACGTCGAAATCACCTACCTCCCCCGCGAAGCGGCGGGAGGAGTACCGTCCGCCGAGCGGAGCGAAGAGCGGATGGTGGTGGGGGCAAGCCGTAGACTGACGCTTAAATCCCGTACCGTTGTGGCGAAGACTGGCCCATGCGCACGCGGCTCGCCCCCACCACCATGCGCACTCCGGCGCATGGTCCCCCTCCCCCGCTTCGCAAGGGAGGAAGGGGTCAAAGCCCGACCGCGAACGTCACCGGCGGCATGAACATATAGCCCCGGCCGCGCAGGGTGCGGATCAGCTCCGGCCCGGCCGGGTCGCCTTCGGACAGTTTGCGGCGGAGGCGGCTGACCTGGACATCGATGGCCCGGTCGAGCACCTCGCCGCCCCGGGCGCTGACGAGACCGAGGAGTTGGTCCCGACCCAGCACCCGTTGCGGCTGCTGAACCAGGGCGCACAGCAGGGCGAACTCCCCGCCGGTCAGATCG
>JADMIO011482868.1_pt1 | contig 16274 bp, 14 predicted proteins | sample 8958161 | NCBI WGS metagenome assembly JADMIO01 (sample SAMN16585339, study PRJNA669376) | soil metagenome | isolation source: Crop rotation soil | place: USA: Cullars Rotation, Alabama | collected 2011
GGATTCTGCTTCCCGCCGATATCGAGGCGGAATCCGAGGCGCAACTGATCGCGGCCGACCGCGCGTCCTTAACGGCACAAGTGATGGTAGCCCCGCACCACGGCAGCAGCACATCGTCGAGCGCCGCGTTTCTCAACGCGGTGGCTCCCGCCATTGTCGTGATCGGCGTGGGCTACCACAATCGCTTCGGCCATCCTAAGCCTGACGTGATGGAACGTTATGCGGAGCGCAAGATTCGGGTTCTGCGTACCGATCTCGACGGCGAGATTGCCTTGCGCTTCGAAGCCCAGGGCGTAAGTGCCAACGGGTATCGAAGCCAATTCCGCCGTTACTGGCAATCCCCGCTGTTAATCTCGCCGTAACGAGCCGCAATCTGGTGCCGCATGACCGTCCAAGTCCGAGAAGCGAGCGCTGAAGCAGATCCAGCCGCGTGGCCTGCGCAGCTATCCGAGCGCATGCAGCATGCTGCCTCCTTTACATACAGGGCGTTAACGTGGAAAACGAGCAAGGCACGATGGTCGATCGAGCCAGTCGAATCAAGACATTTGGACGGCTGGCTGTCGTTGCTGAGTCAAGAGGGTAGCCGTTGGCGGTGGCGCGGGAGAATTGTAGTGAGCTAACGTTCTCAATCGAATGACACTTTGTCCTTAACTCTCTCGACTACCTCGAGCGAGGAGTTGATGGGAAGGGTCATGAGGATAAACTTATGCCAGCGCTCGCTGGTGGGCATCTCCAGAAGACGAGATATGATGCGATCTGCCGCAATCCTTTCAATATAAGCCTTTGCGTTGCGATGATCGCTACACGTCTGTGCGTCTATAAAGATTTCATACCGTAGGATGAGGTCCCGTTCGGACTGCATTGCCTCTTTGAAGAGCAAATCTCCAATCGTCTCATAGGACAGCGATTTGCCTGTCCCGAGGAGTTGCGGGATGATGACACGCCGAACTTCTCCCTGTGAAAGAGTCGTTGACTCGCGCTCAGGCTCTGGGCAGATAGGGGCAAACAACCGGTACCGGTTATCGCCTAGATGAAGGTCGGCATTTGTCCAACCTGCCCAGCCGAGAAAGCTCCGCGCGATGAACGCGAGGCCCAGAATCAGGCGGGGAGAGAAGATGGGCTTCAGTTCGCAGAATTCCTCCCCCCACTCTAGAGGCGGTTCCCCGATAAGCATGTGGTCCATCAACGCCCGTGCCGTGGCCAGCATCTTGGATGCCAAGAAAACTGAGAGGACCTCGTCGCGCACATCTGTCGCGCGGGATCCATCATCCCGGATCGTCGCCGCCGCTATCAGCCTGACCGCTTGCACGATTTCAAGTTCGACATCCGACATCATCCCCTTGACGATTCCACGAACGGTGTCAATCGCTTCCGAGGGGATGTTGGGCGGCCACCCGCCAACCGTAAGGTACCGTCTCAACACGCCAAGGCGCTTCGAGATTTCGGCCGGGTAGGATACGGCTACTGGCAGGTCGGCTGCTATGTGATTTTCGCTCCATCTTCCGAACGGCGCGATGGTCTGCGCCAGCGTCCTCATGTCCGGCTCATAGAGGCCGGTGAATTGGACTTGGACCGGAGCAGGCGGCACAGTTGGCACTTTATGCGGGCCAGTCTAGATCTCCCAGGCGCCCTACGGAGACTTGGCGTGGGGATTCGTCGGCATAGGAAACCCAGGTTAAGGATTCATCGATGGCGGCTTCGAGGGTCCGAAGAGAAGGGTCGTCACGCCCAACTAAGTCCGAAAGCCTTTCCAGCTGGAGTACGACCTCTGAATCGACGTGATCCTGGCGGCCAGACGCGACCCATTCAAAAGCCGACATCCCGTCCCGCTCGATTGCCTCGCTGACGGCGAGTGTGGTCGGATCGTGCTTGATGTAGTACAACCGAGAATTCTCTGAAGCCCGGGCCGGAATGGCGGGCGGCCCGAGACGCACGTTTTCTACGACAGTCTCGTTCCATCGTGGACCCCCAAAGTAAACCCCGGTATACATGACCTTGGCTCGACGTACCGATACCCCTGACACAAGCATCGCGCGATAAAACATGCGGTGAACCGATTTCCAGTCGGCGCTTCGCACATCACAGTAGTAATCATGCACAACGGACGCATCCCGGTATTTACCCTCGAACGGACCACCGATCAGTGACCAGAGCGCTTGCGGTATTGACGCTCCGTCGACCGTCGACCGCGGGGGGACGGGCCAGTGTAGGCCATCCTCTTCCAGAAATCCGAAGTCTTCGAGCACCCTCATGCGTCGACCATCAGGCAGCGGCTCTAGGATCAACCTGCCTGTGTAACGGCCGAGGTTTAGCTCAGACATGATGTCTCTCTCATCTGCTGGGGTCGCATGCCATCAAGGTTGCTTGCCTGGATCTCGTGAGGTGTTAAGTAAGCAGCGCGTGTTAACGGGCCTGCTCTGAACGCGCCTGCTGTGAACTGCTCAAAGTGTCATTCAGTATGGCTGTTAGTCTCGCAGCGGTTTTCGCAAGCCGATCGAATAGCTGTCCGACGTTGTCCCTGGGCGACGTTGCCGGAGAAAATTAAAAGACCGGTTAGAAAGCCAGAGACCTGACGTTTCATTGTTGCCTCTCATAACCTCCGTCCCGCAAGCATACCTGATGCGCACTTACCGATCGATTACGGATCGCCGCCATCGAAATAGTTTCTACTTTTGACAAACAATTTACGCAATGCCATGCGCATCTGCTTATACTCGGCTCACTCTTCCACAGTGGAGGGTTTATGCGGATGATCTACTGGCAGGCGCTCGCCGCGTTGTTGTTCTCCATTGTTCGCGTTCCAGCTGAAGCCTACGTTATCTCGGGTTTTGGTCCCTCAAGCTACACCGCGGATACAGTTGCGATGGACACAGCATTGAGAGTGTCAGGCTACGTGATCGAGGACTTCGAGGATGCAGATTTGGTCCCAAGGCTCTCAGTCGAGTATACGCACACCGGACTCGGGCCAATGACCTCGCTTCCGGGACTCTTGGACTCCGATCCCGTATTTTTCCGTCGAGACTTCCCTGGCCATGCGTGGGATGGATCACACATCATGTATACGGTGCAGCCGGCGGACACCGTCTCAGCCCTAGTGGTCCGGGTTTCCGGGGGAGCACGGTCATTTGGTATAGCGCTGAGTGACTATCATCCGGACACTCAGTTATGGGCAATCAACGGTCAGGTTGTGGGCACGGTTGGACAGATTGCCAACTTTTTCGCTACGGACACTGGACGCAACGGTTATCTGCGCCTAGACATTTCTCCGGGAGACGCACCTATTGAGAGTGTGACGTTCTTTCATGCTGCGTTCGGCGAGAGCCTCGAGTACGACCATATTGCCTTTTTACCAGAACCGATTCCTGAGCCTATCCCAGAACCTGAAATTGCAGCGGTAATTGCGAGCGGATTTCTAATACTGCTGTTCTACGGCCGACGCATCAGTTGGAGGGAGTATGAAGAGGATCATGGCGGTGGTTTCGCTCATCAGTATTTCGGTAGGGTGTGGTCATGCTGCAGTGATCGATCAAACTGGCAATCTCATCGACAACGGAAATTTCGAAACGGGTAGCATTGCGCCGTGGCGCGTCAATGACGGACCGAAGGTAAGCACCTCAACGAACCATGCGATCGATGGCAGCTTTTCCGCTTTCATTGACACGACCACAGGTGTTCATACTCCAAACCCGATTGAACCTTGGGTTGTTGGCCTGTGGCAGTATCCTGGCTTTACTAGCCAATCCGAGTTCTTGCCAGATGGGACCTATACCGTCAGCGCGTGGTTCTATGCCGTAGTGGGGCAGGCTCACATTGGATTGGCATATCAAGCAGGAAGCTCGCAACATTACTCCACACCTACCTCTAGTAAAAATCAATGGCAGTATCGAGAACTGACAGCCGACCTTACGAATGCCGGCGGACCGGTGTTGTACGGGCTGTCAAACGAAGAGAAGTTCTATGTAGACGGTGTGTGGGTTAACGCAGGACGTACGAATCTTTCTCCTTATTCCCCGGCTAATGGTTTTTTGATCCCAACGGCCATCCCTGAGCCGTCGGTCCTGATTTTGATCGTGTGTTTTGTCGCCATGGCGGCCTGCAATATTAGAGCCGGTCGATGAGCTGCCGTTCGATCGCGCTAATCCTTCTGTTATGCATTTCCCAACTTGCGTTTGGACATCGCAGCGGCTGTCATGCCTGGCACTCGTGTGAATCTGATCACGGCACCTACGTGTGCGGAGACACTGGACACTGCGCCCAATGCCTGGATAACAACTTCTGTCGAGATGGAAGGCCAAGAGGCACCTCGATGCGAGGCCAAGGCAATCGAGATGACTTCGGGTCAGCTACGGTGACGCCTGCGCCAGCTCTCCCGCCTCCGGTACTGAACCATTCCAGCGTCCCCGCTTCAATCAAAGCTTGTATGAGCATTCTTGACAAACCGATGCGCTTGGAATGCTTCGATAGAGCGACAGGAAAATGAGATTGCGCCTGCCTGCCGGTTCGATCCTTCTCGTTTGTGCCGTATCGTCCGCATTCGCTCTTACTCCGGAACAGGTATTCGAAAGAGCCGCGCGAAGTATTGTCACTATCGCGACGCTGGACTCACAGGGAGCACTGGATTCGTTTGGAAGCGGAGTTGTTATCGCGCCGCTCGAGGTGGTTACGAACTGCCACGTCGTTAAGGGCGCCTCGATGGTGGGCGGGCGATCGGGCGAGACAACATTCCGCCTCGAGATTCGCTTCTATGACGAAGAAAGGGACCTTTGTCAGCTCCACGCCCTCGATTCCCTGGGGCCGGCCGTCCCAGTTCGGGAGATCGCTAGTGCAGAGATGCTGCACGTTGGTCAAGAAAGTATACGCTGTAGGAAATCCCCGGGGTCTCGAGTTAAGTCTGAGCGACGGTCTCGTGTCAAGTCTTCGGCGGTCTAAGGACGGCTCCATTACCTACATTCAAACTACCGCGCCGATCTCCCCAGGCTCAAGCGGTGGAGGTCTATTCGATGCAGATGGGCGATTGATTGGTATCACAGCTCTAAAGTTTAAGGATAGCGAGAACTTAAACTTCGCGTTGCCAGCGGATTGGGTCCGCGATTTGCCGAGTCGTCGTGTCGACTTGCTCAAAAGGACTATCCCGGATACCAAGATAAGCGAACGAGAGCGAGAGCTATCACGTAAAGAGCGGGAATTGGATCGAAGAGAAGCGGCTGTCCACGCGGCCGAGGAGGCTTTGGAGAAGCGCCCCTCCGATGCCCCTGGGTCGAGCGATGTTCCGGGAAGCGCATTGGAATCCTATAGAAAGGCCGCCGGATTAACCGGGCCAGAGCAGCCACAGGCCACGCCTTCGACGGTACCCTCTGTTCCGAGAACTACCGCCCGACCCCAAGGCAGCCCCGAGTTGAACGAAGCTGTGCCGCACGCATCGTTACCCTCGGCCCCGAAGCGCAAGAGGACTGAGGACAATGATGCCTTGCCGCGTTTTGCGCTCGACGTCGCTCGTCAGCTGGGCAGAGAGATGAAACGAGAAGAGTACCCGAGGCGCGCCCTCGAAGAAGGAGCCGGAGGTACCGCGAAGATGCTGCTGCGCATTTCCGCCGATGGTAAGTTGTCCGACGTTATGGTAGCGAGCTCCAGCGGAAACGATGAACTTGATCAATATGCCCGGGACAATATCGCGAATCTCGAATTGCCGCGGGTGCCCCCGGAATTTCAATCGCGCGCATTTACCGTGGTCATCCCTGTCATGTTTGCCGTTCGCAGTTCATGTAGCTCATCCGAGTGCTCGTACAGGCACACGTTGGGAGACTACGTGAATCGAATCAGAGCGAAGATAAAGCAACGACTCGTGATCCCGCCAGGGTACATGGGCAATGGCAAGGCAATTTATAGCGTCACCCTATTACCCAGCGGCGGAATTCTGGATCTGCATTTAACTCGATCCAGCGGAAGCTCCGCGTTCGACTCGGCTGTCGAGATAGCGATCCGGACTTCGGCGCCATTGCCAGTGCCGTCTTCTCCGGAACTGTTCCAGGAGATCAGGCAGGCGCAGTATGAATTCCGAGCCACCGAATAGGCGTGCTGACGGTACTGTGATGTTGTACAGTATCCTACATGCGCCGCCGGTTGTGGTTAAGCAAATTTGATAGCGCGGGGAGACCAGCCGTGAGAAGGAAGCGCCCTTTCTTGAGAGGTATACAACCGACTCGCTTCACATTTGCGTATCCATACGGCGGACCCCGAGTCAAACAGGGCGAACCGGCAATTGATCGATACACTAGATGGTTAGTCTTCGCGACGATAACGTCGGTGATTGTTGCAGCGATCACTGCCTACATTCTTTTTAAAACAGATGAGACCACCCGCCTGAGAGACCGAGCATTCGTTTACTTTACGCCGGGTGACGTCCTTGCAGTGCCGTATCCAGTAAATCATCCAGACGCCTTAGCGCTAGCGCGGTTTAGTGTGATGAATGCTGGCAACATGCCGGCCCGCAAAGTCAAGATCAAGATTGCATGCGTAACCAGTAGAACACCACTTTGGGATACATTTAAAGGAGCGCATTGGTATCCCATCCCAGCTCAAAATGTCGTTGGGCCGAAACAGGTTCTTTCGTACCAGGGTTGCGGTTTCCCCATCTCGGAATTTCTCGAGGCCGAACAGGCGCAGCGGCACTTGTACTTTCTCGTCGAAGCTGAATATCTCGATGGGTTTGAGCTGGATAAGGCACGCAAGACTCAAATGAGCCTTGTGTTCCAGTTTGACAAGCATGGCGGACGCAGTCTCGGAATGACGCCGAGTCGAAATTGCACGGACGAGGATTGCCCGGGTTGACGAAGTCTTCATTCTTTTTATCTGCCTGACCGAGAACAGCGTAGCGGTGGCAATCAAGACAGCTGAGATTGATAGCAAAGTCTGACGCACGAATTGGCTACGTGACGTTATGCCTCAACCGGATTGGATCCTATATCTGAGCTATGATGGTCTTGCAATTAACTCAAAATCGCCATTTCCGTTTGTCACGAACCCACATGCGTATAGGGACAGTCAATGGCCGAGCCTACGTCATACTTCACCCTGAGCAAGGCTCTCTGGGAGCCGATAGGCAAAGGCGTGCTTTCGAAAGTTGGAAGCGCAGCTCGGGAAAAATGGAAACTAGTTGAATGGCACGTCGCCGAAGCCGCTTACTTGGGCCGGATTATCGATCAACTGAGCACCACTAGACTTCTTGGCAATCCGAAACCGATTGTGATCGACAGGATCTTCACCGACGTTCATGTGCTGGAGAATCCTACCGCCCTAAGGCGTTATACGGCAGAGGCGATCGAACGCATCACGTTCGACGATCTGAGGGCTCGAGATCGCTCTGAAAGAGTGCCCGCACTCGGTCTTGTTGATCGGTTCACGCGGATCTACGTCCTTGGCAAACCGGGTGCGGGAAAATCAACGTTCCTTAAGCATCTTGCTATCTCGGCTGCGAAGCGGCAGGTGGATAAGACGCCAATTTTCATTTCTCTTAGAGAGTGTGCCGACAGTGGGATGGACATCGTTACTTTCGCTGTTAAACAGTTCGACTTGTGTCAGTTCCCAAATGCAAAGCCCGTGGTCGAACGTCTACTCGAGACGGGAGGTGCACTACTTTTACTAGACGGACTCGATGAGGTATCTCATCAGAACGAAGTCCGGCGTAAGTTGATAACTGAAGTTGTAGATCTAGGTAAGAAATACCCTACCTGCCAGATCTGTGTCACATGCAGAACAGCTGCTGAGGATTATGCCTTTGAGCACTTTAACTATGTAGAAATTGCCGACTTCCAGGAAGACCAACAGCGCTCGTTCATTGAAAAATGGTATTCAGAGGACACGGCAAAGCTACAACGGTTTATTTCTCAATGGACAAGTGATGGTGCGAAGCGGTATCAGGAGTTGGCGGGCACGCCGTTGCTACTTGCGCTATTGTGCCTTGCGTTTGACGAAACGAATGAGTTTCCGATCCGCACTGTTGACCTCTTCAAAGAATCCATCGACGCCCTTCTAAAAAAATGGGATAGCAGCCGCAATATTTTTCGTCAATCATCGTATCGAGACCTAAGCCTCTCGCGTAAGCAGCAACTACTTTCTCGGTTGGCGGCAGAAACATTCGAAACTAGCCGCTTTGTATTCCGCCCACTTCAGGTAACAAAGCCGATTCACGCGTTCTTCCAACAGCTTCCGCCTCCCGAGCAATCCGCAGAAGTTGATGTTGGAGCCCTATTGGACTCCATCGAATCGCAACATGGCCTCGTTATCGCTCGAGCGAAGGATCTGTATTCATTCTCGCATCTGAGTTTCCATGAATATTTTACGGCTCGATATGTGGTAGACAACATCGGCGGCGGCAGTCTGGAACGACTTCTTTCCGATGCAAACTTGTTATCCGATCGCTGGGTAGAGGTGATAGTCATGACGGCCTCATTGCTAGATGACGCCGAGTCTCTGTTTGCACGCATGCGGACAGCTTTGACGCAATGCATAGACTCTGTAGCAGATCTGAAGCTGGCACTCCAATCCCTAGTAGAAATTGATTTCGAAAGGAGCGGGGCTGAACTTAAAGGCGTTCCTTTAAACCCCCAAAGCGTTGATGAAGTGGTCGATCTTATATCGATGGTTTGGCCTGGGTTATTGTTATTGCCGGTTCCTACGCAAGGAAGGATTCCGTTTTTGCCCTGGGCAAGCCTTCCGGACGTCCAAGCATTCGGTCAAGGCATCCTGAGTCGCGACCATATCTTCACTGCCGGCTATATTTTACTCTTGATAAGCTCTGGGAACATTCCCGTCGAAACTCAGGAAAGATTTGAACGCGAGAGAGAATGGAGACGCGATGACGAGGCAGCGGACAATCTCGCGCGCTATCTGAAATTATGCGCGCTGATGAAGAGATGCTTGAATGTTGCAACTGTCTCGAGTAGAGACGCGTGGTCCGAACTTCGATTCCGACCGCTGTAATCAAAGCGTTTTGTGCGAACGACAAGCTTATTCTGTTGTAATGGGACTGGGCGAGATGTGGTCTCTAAGCGATAGTAATTTCATTTTGAAGTGACTGGATGACCGGTCCAAGTCCGAGACGCGAGCGCTGAGCAGATCCGGCCGCGTGGCTTGCCCCTGACCGCCCGGCGTCCATAGACACGCCTCCTAAAAATTGAGGGGATCAGAGGTCTCGACTGCGGGTTCATCTCGCAACGCCTCCCCAAGACCCTGCGTAATCAGTTTTATTGTCGGATCTAAACTAGCCTCATCCCAAACTCCAGCATTTCGTCGCACCGGCTCATCAGACCGCGGCGGGATTGCATGTAGCGGTCAATTTTCCATAGCCGGGCTTCACATCCCGATCCCGATTGCCTCGCAGACGTCGCGAGGTGTCCTCGATGAGAAGGGCGCGGTGCGACAAGTTGTTTACTGTACGTGTAAGCAGTACGATTCGCATGAGCAGAACTGAACTATCTTCTTAAAGAATGGGCAATCGTTGCGGGATGTCTGTACGATTGTCAGCGTTGGAAGCTGGAGCTCCATGGCTAGAATAGTAGGTCCCCTGCTGAGTAGGCCCCCTGTTGATCTCGCCGTAACGTGCCGCAATCTGGTGCCGCATGACCGTCCAAGTCCGAGAAGCGAGCGCTGAAGCCGATCCGGCCGCATGGCTTGCGCAAATATCCGAGCGCATGCAGCCGGCCGATCGCGCACTGCTGTCGCGCGCGCTTGCGCTCGCTCGGGAACGCTATGCAGGTCAATCGAACGCTCACGGAGAGCCGCTGCTCGGTCACTGTCGCGAGGTCACGGCTATTCTGGCAGGCCTACGCCTGGACGCCGAGACATTGGCGGCCGGCTTGCTGAGCGGTTTGACTGCGCTGTCCCAGCCGTGGGACGAGGCCGTTCGCAACACGATCGGCCCCAATGTGGCGGCGCTCGTCGAAGGCGTGGCGCGCATGGGCCAGATCCAGGCGCTGCGCGAGCATGCGCACGAATCAAAGAAGGCGGCCGACCGCGCGGCTCAGCTCGAGGCCGTGCGCAAGATGCTGCTCGCGATGGTGCAGGATGTGCGCGTCGTGCTGCTCAAACTTGCCGATCAGACGCAGACGTTGCGCTACATCGCCGGACGCGGCGACGCAGTCGCACGCGAGGCGGCCGCGCGCGACACGCTCGAGCTGTTCGCGCCGCTCGCGAATCGACTCGGCGTATGGCAACTCAAGTGGGAGCTCGAGGATCTCGCTTTTCGTTGCCGCGATCCGGCTACGTACAAGCGCATCGCGCGCGACCTCGATGAAAAGCGCCTCGATCGCGAGCAGTTCATCGCGCAGGTGCTGGACGAGCTGCGCGTGGAGCTTGCCAAAGCAGGCATCAAGGCCGAGATCAGCGGGCGGCCCAAGCACATCTACAGCATCTACAAGAAGCTTGCGCGCAAGGACCGCTCGTTGAGCGAGCTGTTCGACATCCGCGGCGTGCGCGTGCTGGTCGAGGACATCAAGGATTGCTATGCGGTCCTCGGCCTGGTGCATAACTTGTGGACGCCGTTGCCCAGAGAGTTCGACGACTACATCGCCAAACCGAAGCCGAACGACTATCGGTCGCTGCACACGGCTGTTATCGGCCCCGATCAGAAAGTGCTCGAGGTGCAGATCCGCACCTATGAAATGCACCAGCATTCCGAGTTCGGCGTCGCCGCCCACTGGCGCTACAAAGAGGGCAGTGCGCGTGCGTCCGACGCGGTCCAGTACAACGAGAAGATCGCTTGGCTGCGGCAGATTCTCGATTGGAAGGAGGGCTTGGCGGATGTGACCGATCTCGCGGAGTACTTTCGTGCCGGCATGTTCGAGGACAGCGTCTACGTGTTGACGCCGCAAGGGCGCGTGATCGATCTGCCCGCGGGGTCGACGCCGGTCGACTTCGCTTACCACGTGCATTCCGAGCTCGGTCATCGCTGTCGCGGAGCGCGGGTCGACGGCGAGATGGTCTCCCTCAATCATCCGTTGAGCAATGGACAGACCGTGGAAATCGTCTCCGCAAAGACCGGAGGACCAAGCCGCGACTGGTTGAACCCCGAGCTTGGATTCATTCGCAGCCAGCGCGCGCGGGCCAAGGTCCGCCAGTGGTTCAACAGTCAGAACCTCGAGGCCGACATCGCGCAAGGGCGTCAGACGGTAGAAAAGGTTCTGCAGCGCGCGGGTATGACGGCGCTCAGCCTCGATGATCTTGCCGTAAGAATGGGCCATGCGAAGCTGGATGAATTTCTGGCGATGGTCGGCCGCAATGAAATAGGGCCGAAGCAGCTGCAGAACGCTGCACGCGAATCGACTGCTGTCAAAGCGGCGGAGGCGGCACCCATGCCGAGCCTCGCACCAGCGCCGGAAGTATCCCGCCAGCATGGCGAGATCCTGGTGGTGGGTGTCGACAAGCTCTTGACGGTGCTCGCACGCTGCTGCAAGCCCGCGCCGCCTGATCCGATCATCGGATTCGTGTCTCGCGGACGCGGGGTGACCGTGCACCGGCGCAGTTGTGCGAATGTCGCCCGGCTCGCAGCGGAGCGCCTGATCACGGCGGAGTGGGGCAACGACGCTAGCAACGGACGTTTTGCCGTCGATGTCGAGGTCGACGCGGCCAGCCATCCTGACCCGATGCGTGAGATCCTGGAAACGTTCTCCCGCGAGAAAGTCCGGGTGACGCGGGCCGCTTCCCATGTGACCGATCTGCGGGCGCGCATCGCCTTTACGCTCGAGGTCACCGGGCTGGATCAGCTTGCCCGCCTGCTGACCATGGTCGCTGCGATGCCTGGGGTATTCGCCGCGCGCCGACGGTAGGGCCTAAAGTCCAGCCCCGATAGAGCCGATAAGGGAAATGCCGCGGATTCCCCGGTGGAATCGCGCGGCTGACCCGAGGAGGCCACGATGACTGATCCGCAAGCGCCGAGCGTTCCGGCGAAAGATGCCCGACTCGAACTGGTTCTGGGTGAGGTCGAAGCCGCTGCTCAGGACACCACGCTGCTCGCCTTCACCATGGCGCTGGAGGCGGCTCGCAGCGGCCCCGTAGGACACAACGCGGCGCTCGTGGCGCAAGCGATGTGCAACCTGTCGATCCGGGCGAATGCGTTCAGCACGCAGGTACGGCGAGGCTTTGCCGGGACGTCGAAAGGCGGCGCGGCTGCGGTGGCCGATCTGCAGAAGATCGGATCGAGCGTCACTGAAATTCTCAACCAGGCTGCTCAGCTCGCCGCTGACGATCTCGACGGCTCCGCGGTGGACGAGACGGCGCAAAAGGACTCATCGCGTTTACTCGAGCAGATTCACGCGCATATTCGCCATCTCGATGCGCTGCTCGGGACGCGCGCGGAAGGGCGCGTGCAGACGGTGAAGGGACTGACCGGTACGCATGTACAGCGCGGGCGCGCGGCTCGAGCCGCGAAGGACCACCGCGCTGCGAAGGTTGACTGAGGCGGCAAGGAGAAGCAATGCGAACCACGGTAGAGCGCGTCAACGGCAAGTTCACCATCAAGCTGCAGGGTCGTTTCGACGTGAGCTCGCATCGCGCGTTTCGCGATTCGTACGCCTCCGGACTGGGTGCGCAGGACGTGCGCGAGTTCGAGATCGATCTGAACAACGTCGAATATCTGGATAGCTCGGCGCTAGGCATGCTGCTCATGCTGCGCGAGAAGGCGCAGGCCTCCAATCAAAGCGTGACCCTGGCCAACTGCTCGGGCACCGTCAAGCAAATCCTCGATGTCGCCAATTTCGGGCGGCTGTTCTCGATGCGCTGATCCCACAAGCGCCTGCTAAGGTTTCGTTGTGTCTCGCTAGATTTGAGCCGCGGGCGAAAGTTAGCTAGAATCGCTCCCCTACAGGCGCGTAGCTCAGCTGGTTAGAGCATCACCTTGACATGGTGGGGGTCGTTGGTTCGAGTCCAATCGCGCCTACCACACCAGAAGTCAGGAGTCAGAAGACAGAGGTCAGTTGCCTTCTGTACTCTGACTCCTTTCGTTTTTTCTCGCTTTCGGACGTGACTCATATGCCCGTAGTGCGGCTGCCGGATGGATCGGAAAAGCGCTTCGACGCGCCGGTGACGCCCGCCCAGGTGGCGGCTGCGATCGGTCCGGGGCTCGCGCGTGCGGCCTTGGCCGCCAAGGTAGACGGCAAGCTGGTCGACCTTTCTCATGCGATCGAGCGCGACAGCCAGCTTGCCATCGTCACCGACAAGGATGCCGAAGGACTCGACATTCTGCGCCACTCGACCGCGCACTTGCTCGCCCACGCGGTGAAGGAGCTATTCCCCAAGGCCCAGGTGACGATCGGGCCGGTGATCGAAGACGGGTTCTATTACGATTTCTCGTTCGAGCGGCCGTTCACGCCCGAAGATCTAGCTGCGATCGAGAAGCGCATGCAGGAGATCGCCAAGCGCGATGTGCGGGTCGAGCGCGAGGTGTGGGAGCGCTCGAAGGCGGTCAGCTTCTTCAAGGATCAGGGCGAGCATTACAAGGCGCAGATCATCGAGAGCATCCCCGGCGAAGAGCCGATCTCGCTCTACCGGCAGGATAACTTCACCGATCTGTGCCGCGGCCCGCACGTCCCTTCGACGGGACGCTTGAAGGTGTTCAAGCTGATGAAAGTGGCCGGGGCTTATTGGCGGGGCGACTCGCGCAATGAGATGCTCCAGCGCATTTACGGCACGGCATGGGCCAAGAAGGAGGATCTCGACGCCTATCTGCATCGGCTCGAGGAAGCTGAGAAGCGCGATCATCGCAAGCTCGGCAAGCAGCTCAACCTGTTCCATCTGCAGGAGGAAGCGCCGGGGATGGTGTTCTGGCATCCCAAGGGCTGGATCATCTGGCAGCAAGTGGAGCAATACTTACGGCGCGTGCTCGACCATGCAGGCTACCGCGAAGTGCGTACGCCCATGGTGATGGACCGTGTGTTCTGGGAAAGATCGGGGCATTGGCAGAACTATCGCGAGAACATGTTCATCACGGCCTCGGAGAATCACGACTATGCGGTGAAGCCGATGAACTGCCCGGGACACATCCAGATTTTCAATCAGGGCATCCGCAGCTATCGCGATTTGCCGCTGCGTCTGGCGGAGTTCGGCTCATGCCATCGCAACGAGCCCTCGGGCGCGCTGCACGGAATCATGCGCGTGCGCGCGTTCGTGCAGGATGACGCGCATATCTTCGCCACCGAAGATCAGGTCCAGTCGGAGGCAGCGGCGTTCATCGATCTGCTGGGCAAGGTGTATCGCGACTTCGGCTTCGAGGACATCTTGATCAAGCTAGCCACGCGGCCGGCTAAGCGCATTGGTGCGGACGAGGCCTGGGAGCGCGCGGAGCGCGGATTGTCGCAGGCGCTCGATTCCAAGGGACTGACGTGGCAGTTATCTCCCGGCGAAGGCGCTTTCTACGGGCCCAAGATCGAGTTCTCGCTGAAGGACAGCATCGGGCGCGTCTGGCAGTGCGGGACCTTACAGCTCGACTTCATGCTGCCCGAGCGGTTGGGCGCTGAATATGTGGCTGAGGACAACACCCGCAAAGTACCGGTGATGCTGCACCGGGCAATCCTCGGATCGATGGAGCGCTTCATCGGCATCCTGATCGAACACTATGCGGGAGCGCTGCCGTTGTGGCTCTCGCCGCTGCAGGTTGTCGTGCTGAATATCTCCGAGCATCATGCCGCGTACGCCGCGGAAGTCGCGGGCCTGCTGGGGGCGGGCGGGATCCGTGCCGAGGCGGACTTGAGAAACGAAAAAATTACCTATAAAATTCGCGAACATAGTCTTCAGAAGCTACCCTACCAGGCGATCGTGGGGGAAAAGGAGGTGGCTTCGAGGACGGTTGCCGTGCGCACGCGGGGAGGCGTCGATCTCGGCCAGGTTCCGATCGACGCTTTCTTGGCTCGCTTGAAAAGTGAGCTGGGTCCTGCGTCGACGGCTTAATTTTTGGGAGGTGCCCACTTATCGCTCAGGATAGAGATAAAGACAGAGATACAAGGATCAACGAAGAGATCAATTCGCCGGAGCTGCGCTTGATCGGCGTGGAAGGCGAGCAGATCGGTGTCGTTAGTCTGGCTGCTGCTAACAAGATGGCGGAAGAGGCGGGGGTCGATCTGGTGGAGATCGCGCCTACAGCGAAACCGCCGGTGTGCCGGCTGATGGACTACGGCAAGTTCAAGTATGCCGAAGCCAAGAAGAAGCACGAAGCCAAGCTCAAGCAGCGGCAGATCCAGGTCAAGGAAATCAAGTTCCGGCCCGGCACCGACGAAGGCGATTATCAGATCAAGCTGCGCAACTTGATCCGCTTCCTGGAAGAAGGCGACAAGGCGAAAGTGACGCTGCGTTTCCGCGGTCGCGAAATGGCGCACCAGGAATTCGGCGTGAAGTTGCTGGAGCGCGTGAGGACCGATCTGGATCCTTACGGTGTGGTCGAGCAGTTTCCCAAGCTCGAAGGACGACAGATGATCATGGTGCTGTCGCCGAAGAAAAAGCCGGTGCACTAGGGGCGTTAAGTCTCGTACACGGGGAGCGTTCGGTGTTATAACACCGGCCTCGTAAAACAAGTGATGTTGCGGTTTCGAAGCGCCGCGTTGCGGCCACCCGGCGTCATCCTAAATGGAGTTGCTGTAATGCCAAAGATGAAAACCAAGAGCGGTGCCGCCAAGCGGTTCCGTGTCCAGGGAAGCGGCGGCATCAAGCGCAGCCGCGCATTCCTGCGCCACATCCTCACCAAGAAGAGCACCAAGCGCAAGCGTCATCTGCGCGGGACTACGCAGGTCGACGCGTCGGATAAGCGCGCGATCAAATCCATGTTGCCGTACGCATAAGGAGAAGACACCATGCCAAGAGTCAAGCGTGGCGTAACGGCACGGGCGCGTCACAAGAAAGTACTGGATCAAGCCAAGGGCTTCCGCGGCCGCCGCAAGAATGTGTGGCGCATCGCCAACGAAGCGGTGATGAAGGCGGGTCAGTATGCCTATCGCGATCGCCGGGTGCGCAAGCGCGAGTTCCGCGCGTTGTGGATCGCGCGCATCAACGCAGCAGCGCGCGAGTGCGGGCTGAGCTATTCGGCGTTCATGAACGGTCTGAAGAAGGCGTCGATCGATCTCGATCGCAAGGTGCTCGCCGATCTGCTTTCCAGCACATTGGGATCCTAAGCTTAGAATTCCACGTGGACAAGTTGTCGCGGCCGCTTCTATAGTGTCACCTAAATACTAGTGACTCCAGCGTAACTGGACTGGCCACAGTTAGGCCGCAAATGTAATCACACTGGCTCACCT
>JADMIO011624656.1_pt1 | contig 16274 bp, 12 predicted proteins | sample 8958161 | NCBI WGS metagenome assembly JADMIO01 (sample SAMN16585339, study PRJNA669376) | soil metagenome | isolation source: Crop rotation soil | place: USA: Cullars Rotation, Alabama | collected 2011
ACAACTTGTCCACGTGGAATTCTAAGCTTAGGATCCCAATGTGCTGGAAAGGCCTGGATCCCCGCGCCGCATACGGCACCTTCAACATGGGCGCCGGCTTCGCGCTGTTCGTCGACGTCGATGCGGTCGAACGGACCCTTGAGATCGCCACCGCGCAAGGAGTGCACGCCTGGCACGCGGGTCAGGTCGAGACCGGACCGAAGGAACTGATCATCGAGCCGCTCGGTATCACGTACTCGAGTCAGGAGTTGCAGCTTCGCTGACGGCACCGACGTCGGTGCGCCGGTAGAATCGAACCTGACGGGCCTCCCCGCATGGAAGCGCGGCCAACCGGGTCAGGTCGGGAACGAAGCAGCCCCAACCGTTGTGACCAGTGCCGGGGTAAGGCTCGTCACCTTCGAACCGCTCGCAGCGAGCCGGTCGTCTCCTACCGCTTGATCGTCCGCCGGTGAGTCGACCGTCAGTCGGCCAATTCGGCCGGTGCCGTCGGCTCTGCCGCAGTGCTCGGCGGCGGTGCCGAAGCGGAACTTCTCCTCAGTGCCTCGCGGGCATCCTGGAGCGCGTTGTTCAACGTGCGCGTGCTGACCCGCAGCACGCGCGAATAGCGCTTGACGACGCGCTCGAGCGCCTGCGGGAGTCGCGGCAAGGGCTGCAGCGCCACGGCGTCGACCGCTTCGTTGGCCGCGCTCGCGACCATCAGCAACACCTCGGCGTCGCCGACAGGGGCGACCACTGGCGCGTCGGACGACAGCCTTCTCGTCATGTGCAGCACGTCCTCGCCGATGCCCCAGCGCCGCGCGACGGCCACGCCGAACGCGCCGATGTCGATGCCGAGCACGGCATGTGCAGCTGCCTCTTCGCTCAACGGCTTCGGCTCCATCGCCGCAGCGGTCGGCGTCAGCGGGTTCGACGTGGCGACCGGGCGCATCAGTCGTTCGATCTGTTCGGCCTCGTCCGCGAAGTGATAGCGGACCAGCAGCCTTCCAAGGTTCTGCATCACGGCGACGAGGAACACGACTTCGCCGTCATAACCGGCCGGGCGCAACGCCTGGGCCACGTGACCCGCCAGGCGGACGCGATCCATCGTCCGCTTGAGCCGCGCCGCGGCTTCGTTGTCGAGCGCGCCGGGCCACGGCTGCAGCATGTTGGCCGCTTCGCGCACACCGTCGATGCCGATCAGCTCGACCACCCGGCGCAGCGTCAGCACCGGGCCGTTCCCGCCGATCTGGGTGCTCTGCACTTGGGCCGTGTTCAGGCGCCGCAGCAACTCGAAGCTCAGCGCCATGTCGGGCAGGATCTGGCCCGAGATCTCCTCGGTCCGCCGGCTCTCCAGCGAGACGATCTTGCTGACCCGGGTCGCAAGACCCGGCAGCGCCGGCAGATGCCCGGCGCTCTGAATGCGGTCGAACATCAACGCGATCGGGCCGCGCGACTCGCGCGCCTGCGCGACGACCCAGCCGCTCAATGCGCCGAGCAACGTCCGGGCGCCACGGTAGCGAGCCTGCGCCTGCGGCGACGTCGCGCGATCGACGATCGCGCGCAGCGCATCGGGCACCGGCGTCGGCGTGACCGCCGCAAGGCGCAGCACCTCTGCGCTGCCTGGCGCCAAGCGCGCGATGACAGAACCCATGTCGGCAAGGCCGAGAGGCGCTTCGCCGGCGAGCAATTCATGCAGCAGCAGCCCGCACGCGAGCACGTCGCGCTCGGCCGAGTCGCGTTGCTCGCGCAGGGCCCCGGTGTCCATCGCCATCCCGCGACCGGACGGATCCAGCCGGTTGTCGACGTGCGATCTGGCGAGCGCCGCGCCGACCGCCGCAAGGCGGACGCTGCCGCGGGCGCTGATCAGCAAGTGATGGAGCTGCATGTCGCCATGCGCCGCGGCGGCCTCGTGCGCGAACGCCAGCCCGCGCAGTGCATCGCACAGCCAGCCGACGGCAACGACCGGGGTCGGCGCCGGATTCGTCGCGATCCATTCGCGCAACGTCACACCCGCCGACCGATCGATCGCAAGAAACGGCCACTGGTCGTGCACGCCGACCTCGGCGACCGGAGCGAGGTTGGCATGGTCGAGCCGCGCGATCCGGCGAGCGCGTGCCATCCAATCGGCGAGCGCGACCGGACCGGCAGGCGCCCGGCGGGGCATCGAGAGCATCAGCTCGGCCTGGCTGCGGCGGTCATAGACCAGCCACGCCATCGTCGAGGCGGTCTTGCCGAGCAGGCTGCGGACCTCGAAACGGCCGGAAGCCCAGGTCGGGCTGGACGTGGAATCTGGGGAGGCGGAGGCACCCATGGTCGGCTGGCGGTCTTGACGCTGATTGGACGCCGTCCCATCGCCCGGCAATGGCCCGATTTGCGCCGGATATCCGCTGCTGTTTGCGGTCTGGAGTCGCAGCTGCGGACGCTGCAGAGCGTCTTCAGCCCGTCAGCGTGGCCTCATCGAGCGTGCTGACCTCGATCACCGAACCTGCGCCCGTGATGAATGCAGCGCGCACCTCGGCACCCGGTTGCAGCGCCCGCACCGCGCGCGCATAACGGGTCAGCTGCGCGCGATAGGCCTCGAGCTCCTCGGGGGCATGTCGCAGCTTGTAGTCGAGCACCCACCAGATCCAGCGATCGCCGTCGGCCAGCGCGACCAGGCGGTCGATCCGCAGCACCTCGCCCGCTTCGGCAACCTGCACCTCGTTTCCGGACCAGCGCAACGCAGGTCCACGGAAGAAGCGAGCGCACGACGGACTGGTCCAGATGCGCTCCGCCAACTGCATCACGTCACGGCTGGGTGCATCGAACTCGCGGGCCGCTGCCTGCGCCAGTCGCGGCAGCTCCGGCGCAGCGTCGGGCCGTGCCGCTGTCCATTCGAGCACCCGATGGACCGCCAAACCGAGCCGGCTCGCATCGTCGGATCGCGCCCCCACCGAAGGCGCTGTCTTTGGGGTCGCAGCCGCCTCGTCGACACCGTTCCAGCGCGGCAACGTCGAGAGGCGGATCGGCAGGGAGACGGCCGGACCGGCGCGGGGCGGATCCGCCGCTTGCGGCTGCGGCGCAGACCGGCTCTCGATGCGCGACCACCAGCTCGGCAGGCCGGTCGGTCGGAACGGTTCGGTCGCGCTGAACACCAGCCGCTCGCGGGACCGCGTCATCGCGACGTACAGCCCGTTGAGCTCTTCGCGCCGGCGCGCGACCAGCTCGCGATCACGCAGGGGCTCGAGCGACGGTGGGCAATAGAGCTCCGAGTAGACGAACGCACAGCAGGTGGGCTGCATCGCGTCGACCGGCCAATCGATCAGCAACGTGGCCGATTCCGCGTTCAGCGGTTCGGGGTCCGCATCCATCACGAACACCACGCGCGCTTCAAGTCCCTTCGCGCCGTGCACGGTCAGCAGCTGCACCGCATCGCGGCGCGCCGGTGCGGCGACGGTGACGGCGCGGCGCTTCAACGCCCGCACGAAGTTATAGGGGGTCGCGTAGCGCGCGCCCTCGAGCGTCAACGAGACGCCGAGCAGCGCGTCGATCGCGCCCAGCGCCGCGCTGCGCCGCTCCGCCGGCACCACCGCGGCGACCCGTGCCCGGTACTCCCCTTCGGCGACGACCCGGTCGAGCAGGTCGTGCGGGGGCAGCGTGCGCGCCTCCTGACGCCAGCGACCGAGCAGTGCCGCGGCGCGTGCCAGCACAGGGGTGTCGACCGAGCGCTCCATCAGCACGCGCCACCAGTTCGTGCCGGGGGCCGCGGCGCTCGCCAGTGCGACGAGCTCGCCGTCGCTGGCGCCGAACAGTGGCGATCGCAGCGCCTGCGCGAGCGACAGCGTGTGCTGCGGCGACGCGAGCACATCCAGCACGGCGACCAGATCGCGCGCCTCGACGGCCTCGAGCAGCGCATGGTCCTCCGGCGCCGCAAACGGGACACGCAACGCTGCCAGGCGATCGGCGACCAGCCGCAGCGATTCGCGCTTTCGGCAGAGGATCTGGATGTCGCCCGCGTCGACCGTTCCGCTGCTCAAGGTGTCCGCGACAGCCGCGGCGACGCGGCGCGCTTCGGGCTCGCGCACCTTCTCCTCCGGTTCGATGCGCGCTTGCGTCAAGCTGTCGCGCCACACGCTCGGGGGTGCCCCGGCCAGCGCCGCGAGCGCCTCCGGCCTGGTGACCCGGGCCAGCGCGAACACACCTGCGCCGGACCGCGGGGGAATCTCCGTCGTGTGGCGCCGAAAGCCATCGAACTCGCCGCGCTCGCGGGCCTCGGCGAACACGGCATTGATCACGTCGAGCACTTCGGGTGCGTTGCGGCGCGTGTGATCGCAGGAGAGCGTGCTGCCGCCCAGGCCTTCGGCGACGAACGCGCGCGCCGCCTCGAAGACGCGCGGCTCGGCGCGCCGAAACCGGTAGATGCTCTGCTTCGGGTCTCCGACGATGAAGACGCTCGGCGGGTGCTGACCGCTCAGGCCGCCACCGGCTCCGGCGTACGCCGACAGCCATGCATGGAGGGCGTGCCACTGCATCGGACTCGTGTCCTGGAACTCGTCGATCAGCACGTGGCGAAGGCGCGCATCGAGGCGCTCCTGGATCCAGCCCGACAACGTCGCATCGCGCAGCAACGCCAGCGCACAGCGTTCGAGATCGGCCATGTCCGCCAAGCCGCGCGCGCGCTTGTAGGCCGCGGCCTCGCGCAACAGCGCGCGGGCGAGGCGCACCATGCGCCGGTGATCCTCGTGAGCGCTCTGCTGCTGGCAGGCTCTTCGAATCTCGGCGAGCAGCGCCAACAACTCGTCGATGGCAGCTGCTTCGAGGCCCTTGCGCGGCTCCCCTCTTTGCGTGAACAGTGCCGCATGCGCCTCCTCGAAACGGCGCACGTCGTCTTCGGCGGCCAGCGCACGCTCGAGAAAGGCGCCTTGCTTCCGGCAGAGTCCGCCCTCGCGCGCCATCGAGATGACCGCCTCGCGAAGCAGTCGTTCTGCAGTGCCCGATCGCAGACGGTGCGCCGGGTGCAGCCATGCGGCGTGTTCGGGCCACTGCTGAGCCGCGGACGGCACGCTGAGCTCGAGCGTGCCGGCGGCATCGGCCAGTTCGATCTCGACGCGCTTGTCCCATGCAGCGTCCAGCCACTTGCGGACCTGGAAACGCCCGCGGTCTCGGATCAGCGCGTGGTAGTCGGCGGCGAGTGCTGGATCGGACAGCACTGCGGCGTGGAAGCGGCGCTGGATCCGGTCGCGGTGCTCGGCGAGGTCGTCGACCACCTCCATGTCCGCCTGCAGACCGAGTTGCGTGAGCACGTCCAACGGTGCGGCGCGCAGCAGCTGGGCGAACCAGGCGTGAAAGGTGCGGATTTCGACCCGGCGCCCGGACACGAGCACCTGCTCGTAGAGGCGACCCAACGCCGGCGCCAGCCGCCGCGCCTCGGCCTCCGCCAACCCGCGAGCGCGCAGTTCGCCGATGCGCTGGTCGTCGCCGCAACGCGCCGATGCGAACGCGGCCAGCCATTCGGTCAGGCGCACCCGCATCTCGCCGGCCGCCTTGCGCGTGAAGGTGATCGCGAGAATCTCCTGGGGTGCACTGCCGTCGAGCAACGCGCGCACGATTCGCGACACCAGCATCCACGTCTTGCCCGCGCCGGCGCAGGCCTCGACCGTGACGCTGCGCTGCGGATCGCAGGCTGCCGCATAGAACGCCTCCCGCGAGGCAGCGGCCCCATCGATCCGATAGGCCGGCCGGCCTGCCGCCTCCGTCACGCAGTCGCCTCGACAGCCGGCCACTGATCGCGACGACACAATCCGCGAGCCTCGCAATACACGCAGGCCTGCCCTTCGCCAAGCGCGGGCAGCGGCGCGCCGGCGCGGATGCGGGCGAGTTCGCTGCCGATACCCTCGACGAGGCGCGCCGCGCTGGTCTCGACATCCAGGTGCTCGACTTCCTTGAGCGCCTCGCGCTCGTCGAGCGGCAGGTAGATGGCCTCGATGTCACCGGCGGTGTCGGCCTGTTCGGCCAGCAGAGCCGCGTAGAAAGCGAGCTGGGTGTCCTCCAGCGGCTCGCGCAGCTGGTTTCGCAAACGCTCGGCGCTCCCGGTCTTGTAGTCGATCAGCTGCGTGATCGGCGTGGGTGATCGCGAAAGACTGTCGATCCGGTCGACGATGCCGTGCATCTCGACATCTCCCCAGGCCGATGGACGTGCGCACAGTTCCACCTCACTCGCCGTCCAGCGCGCTCCGCTTTGGTCGCGGCGGTGCAGCCACTCGATGTAGCGGGGCGCGATGCGGGCGAACGTCGCGGCGAACGGCAGGAACGCCGCGTCGTCGAGGTGCTGTTCCAGCTGCACTTCGCGGGCGATCGCCCGCAGTCGCGTCTCCTCATTCAGTGCGCTGGCGGGCTCTTCACGCGTCACGTGAAAGCGTTGGAGAACCGCGTGCAGCCACGTGCCGAAGTCGCGGTTCTCGACCTCGTCGTCCAATTCATCCGGCTGGCGCAGCCTGAGCAGGCGCAGTGCGAAGAACCGATAGGGGCACGCGCGCAGCGCCTCGCACGCGCTCGCACTCAGGCGAGCGGGCAGCAGATTGGCAGCGACCGGCAGCGGACGCTCGCTCGGCGTCGGCGCGACACTGACCGTCGCCTCGACAGGAGCCGCGCTCGCCACACCGCCCTGCCCTTGCTCGACGGCAGCCAGCGCGAGCCGCTCGATCAGCGGACTGGGGGCCAGCGCTTCGCCGGCGTCGTCGACACGCCTCAACAGCGACACCTGCGGCACCCGCAGCAACTGCGCAAACGCCAGCGTTTCGGCATCCCGACGTTGGACCGCGGTTGCCACACCCAGCTCGGCAGCCAGCGTGTCGCCCAGCAGCGGCTGGATTGGCGGCAGCGCACCGAGGCGCTTCTCGTCGGCGCCCGGCAGGACGACCGCAGCGAACGGCCTCAGCATCGCACGCTCGAGCGGCGTCACGACAACCGCCGGCTCGGCCGCCGATTCCGGCAGATACGAGCCGTCTTCGAGCGCGCCGTCGACCCAGGCTGCGAAGTCGTCCAGCGTCATCGGATCGGGTTCGACGAGGTCGCGATGCGAATCGAGATGAAGCGCCTCGAGCACCTGTCGACCGGCATCGTCGAGGCGAAGCGCGGGGCCGGCGCCGCACGCCTCCAGTGCGCTCGACACCGCCTCGAGCCACGCACCCAGACTTTGAGTGCGCGGGGCACGCAGGTGAGCAATCAACTCGTCGGCGGCTTGCCACAGCCGGGCGGCGTCGGCATCGAGTTGTTCTGGATCAACCGCTGACGGATGCTTCCATCCGAAGCGGCGCATCGCGGACTCGAGGGCGCGGATCGCGGCGCCGCTTCGATTCATGCCAGGCCAGTCGCAGCCTTTCAGCCAGTCGAGCCACTCGTCGCTGCCGGCATCGCGACGTGCTGCGCGAAGGAGCGCGGCCACACTGGCGGCGGCCCGGGTGGTCGAGAGCTTCCAACCGGTCTCGTCCTGCATCGGCACCTGCCGCCGCGCCAGCAGTGCGCGGATGCGCCGAATCAGCAAGCGGTCCTGCGCGATCAGTGCGACCGGACGAAGCCCATCGTTGAGGTCGGTCACGACTTGCGAGGCTGCGCGTTGGGCCTCGTCCTCGAAATCGGCGCAGACTGCGATGGTGACCGGTGCACGTCGTCCAAGGTCGTGGAACGGATCCTCTGCATCGACGTCGCTGTCGACGACGAGACAGGGCACCGCATCCGGCGCAGCGGCCAGCACGCTCGTCGCCAGCGGGTCGGCGCCGCCGGCCTGCAGCACGATCCAGGCCGACGGGCGGAGATCGAACAGCGCATCGGTCGTCGGCCGGATGCCGCTCGCTGCCCATTCGAGCGCGATGCGTGCGAGTGCGCGCTCGGTGCCGCCGGGACCAACCGGCGTCGCCAGCACGCTGCGGGCGCGTTCCCAGTGCAGACCTCGCTGATTCGGCGCAACGGCCGCCGCGGCGCGTGCGAGCGCGTGTGCTGCGGCGACCACCGCGCCGACCGCCTGATCGAAACCGCGCGGATCGGTGCGTGACCACGCACCTGCCCAGGTCTGCGATCGCAGCAGGCGACGGGCGGTCAAGCGGTCGAGCGGCGCATCGAAGCGGAGTTGTGTGGCATCGGGCTCTTCAAGCGGTCCGAGGCTGCCGGCGAGCGTGCGTGTGGTCTCGATCCTCGGCATCCAGGTGCCCGTTCGTGCCCACGCCCGCCGCGCCGCGTTCAGATGCTGGGCGAACGGGACCAGAACGACCGCGTCGCGAATATCGACAGGCTCGGCATCCGCCCATTCGCAAGCGAGGCGCACAAAGGCCGCCCAGGGGTCAGCCGCAGCGAAACCGAGAGGGATGGAAGCTATCGAAGCCATAGCGAAGACGTCGCCTGCAAGGCCTCCTTGGCGGGAACGACCACAGGTCGGATGTGTCAGAATCATTGTGCCTTCGCAGGGCCATCAAGGGACCACACCATGAGCAGCGACCTGATCCAACACACCTCCGATGCCGCGTTCGACAGCGATGTGCTGCAGGCGGACAAGCCGGTGCTCGTCGACTACTGGGCCGAGTGGTGCGGACCGTGCAAGATGATCGCGCCGATCCTCGACGAGGTCTCGAAGGACTACGACGGACGCCTGAAGATCGCGAAGATGAACGTTGATGAGAACCGCGACGTCCCGGCCAAGTTCGGCATCCGCGGCATCCCGACGCTGATGCTCTTCAAAGGCGGCGCGCTGGCTGCGACGAAGGTCGGCGCGCTGTCGAAAGCACAGTTGACGGCGTTCATCGACAGTCATCTATAATTTGATTATTCGCGGCAGGAGCCGGCACCGCAGGGGCGATGGCCCTTGAGCCAGGCCCACTAGCCAGCGCGTCCTGAGGGTGCTCCGGCACGCCGACCCGGCGGTCGAAGAATTTCTGGCGACGCGCCGTCCGGCTCCCACTTCAGCGTTTCTCGTCCTCTCGTTCTGTTCTTCCTGCGCGCGTGCGCCGCGGCCGAAGCTGCGGCCGCGACTGGCACGGCGCCACGGCCGACGACGCTCGGCCGATGATCTTCGAACCCTTCATCGGCGTGTTCACCTCATGCATCTCTCCGAACTCAAACTGATCCACGTCTCCGAACTCATCAAGATGGGCGAGGCGCTCGAGATCGAGAACGTGCCGCGCATGCGCAAGCAGGAGCTGATGTTCGCGATCATGAAGAAGCGTGCCAAGGCCGGCGAGCAGGTCTTCGGCGACGGCGTCCTCGAGGTGCTGCCGGACGGCTTCGGCTTTCTGCGCTCGCCGGACGCGAGCTACATGGCATCGACCGACGACATCTACTTGAGCCCGAGCCAGATCCGCCGCTTCAACCTGCACACCGGCGACGCAGTCGAGGGCGAAGTGCGCGTTCCGAAGGACGGCGAGCGCTACTTCGCGCTCGTCAAGGTGGATCGGGTCAACGGCCTGACGCCCGAGGAGAGCAAGCACAAGATCATGTTCGAGAACCTGACGCCGCTCTTTCCGAAGGAGCAGTTCAAGCTCGAACGCGATATCAAGTCGGACGAGAACATCACGAGCCGCATCGTCGACCTGATCGCGCCGCTCGGCAAAGGCCAGCGTGCCCTGCTCGTCTCTGCGCCGAAGAGCGGCAAGACGGTGATGATGCAGAACATCGCCCATGCGCTGATCGCCAACTACCCCGACATCTACCTGATCGTGCTGCTCGTCGACGAGCGCCCCGAGGAGGTGACCGAGATGCAGCGCACCGTGCGCGGCGAAGTCATCAGCTCGACGTTCGACGAACCGGCGGCCCGTCACGTGCAGGTGGCGGAGATGGTGATCGAGCGCGCCAAGCGTTTGGTCGAATTGAAGAAGGACGTCGTCATCCTGCTCGACTCGATCACGAGGCTGGCTCGGGCCTATAACAACGTGCTGCCGTCGTCCGGCAAGGTGCTGACCGGTGGTGTCGACGCCAATGCGCTGCAACGGCCGAAGCGCTTCTTCGGCGCCGCTCGCAACATCGAGGAAGGCGGCTCGTTGACGATCATCGGCACGGCGCTGGTCGAGACCGGCAGCCGCATGGACGAGGTCATCTACGAGGAATTCAAGGGCACCGGTAATTGCGAGATCCACCTCGACCGCCGGATGTCGGAAAAGCGCGTCTACCCGTCGATCCTGCTGAACAAGTCGGGAACCCGACGGGAGGAGTTGCTGCTGAAGCCGGAGATCCTGCAAAAGACCTGGATCCTGCGCAAGCTCCTGTATTCGATGGACGAGATCGAGGCGATGGAATTCATCCTCGACAAGATGAAGTCGACCAAGAACAACCTCGACTTCTTCGACATGATGCGCCGCGGCGGCTGACCTGGACTTGGTCACGCTGCTACGTGCCCGGATGCGGGCGCTCGTCGGTCTATAATTTAGGGTTCCGCGAACGGAAAGTGCGTCGGCCTTCGCCGGCGAGGCTCCCCCACACACAGCGCAAAGGTCATCATGAAAGAAGGCATTCACCCCGCTTATCGCGACGTCTGTTTCCAGGACTTGTCGAACGGGTTCAAGTTCGTTACGCGCTCATGCGCGCAGACCCGCGAGACGATCAAGCTGGAAGACGGCCGCGAGCTGCCGCTCTTCAAGGTCGAGACGACCAGCGAGTCGCACCCGTTCTACACCGGCACCCAGAAGAGCGTCGACTCGCTGGGCGGCCGCGTCGAGAAATTTCGCAACAAGTTCGCTCACATCGGCGCGAAGAAGTAAGGCGTCGGCCCAACCCGCGCAAGGCAGCTTCGGCTGCCTTTTTCGTGTCCGCGTGCCGGCAGCGTTGTTGCATGATGGCTCTTGAACGACCTCGACATTCTTGAATTCGCCGAACCCCGCCCTCGTCACGCATCGCGCCGCGCAGCGCCTGCCTCGGCTCGCCCTGGTGCTGTTCTGCGCCGCCTATGTGCTGCCCGGCGTGTTCGGGCGCGATCCGTGGAAGAGCGCCGACATCACCGCATTCGGCTACATGCTCAACATCGCGCAGGGCCGCACGTCGTGGCTCGCGCCGACGGTCGGTGGCCTGCCGGCCGACAGCGCCCTGCTGCCGTACTGGATCGGCGCCACCTTCATCGGCGCGACGAGTCCCTGGCTCGATCCGGCATTCGCGGCCCGCATTCCGTTTGCGCTGCTGCTGGTGCTGGTACTCGTGCTGGTGTGGTACGCGACGTACTACCTCGCACGCACCGAGTCGGCCCAGCCGCTCCCGCTCGCTTTCGGTGGCGAAGCCACGCCGATCGACTACGCGCGCGCGATTGCCGACGGCGCGCTGCTGGCAGTGATCGCATCGCTCGGTTTGCTGCAACTCGGGCATGAGACGACACCGGAGCTGGCCCAGCTCGCCAGCGTCTCGCTCTTCCTGTACGCGCTCGCGGCGATGCCCTATCGGCTCCGACCTGCCCGCCTCGCGCTGCTGTTCGCGCTGCCGGCGCTCGCGGCGAGCGGCGCACCGAGCATCGCAATCGTGCTCGGCAGCGTCGGTGCGATCCTTTGTCGGCTTTCGCCCGAACACGAGGTGCAGCGCGCTGCGATGTGGGTCTGGATGAGCGCCGTGACCGCTGCGCTGATCGCGGCAGCGCTGGGCGCCTGGGGCTGGCGTCTCGGCCGCTACGAATCCGCCGCCCAGATCGCCGGCGTACTGCGGCTCCTCGTCTGGTTCACCTGGCCCGCCTGGCCGCTTGCGCTCTGGACGCTGTGGCGGTGGCGGCTGCGCCTGCTCAGTCGTCACATCGTGTTCCCGCTCGCTTGTGTCGGCGTCAGTCTGGCCGCGTGCGTCGCAATGGGCGGCTCGGAGCGTGCGCTGATGCTGGGCCTGCCGCCCCTCGCGGTGCTCGCCGCGTTCGCACTGCCGACCTTACAACGCAGTACCGCGGCTGCGATCGACTGGTTCTCGGTGTTCTTCTTTTCGATCGGCGCGTTGACCATCTGGGTCATCTATGTCTCGATGCAGACCGGAGTGCCGGCCAAACCCGCTGCCAATATCGCCCGCCTGGCGCCAGGCTATCCACCGAGCTTTTCACTGATCGCATTGCTGCTCGCGATCGCCGGGTCCGCGGCCTGGCTCTGGCTCGTGCATTGGCGCACGCGGCGCAGCCGACACCCGCTCTGGAAGAGCATGGTCCTGCCGGCGAGCGGGGTCAGCCTGTGCTGGCTGCTGGTGATGACCTTGCTACTGCCGCCGCTCGACCACGCGCGCAGCTATCGGTCGCTCGTGAGCCGCATCGCACAGCAGATCCCGCGCGACGCCTGCATCAGTGCGCCCGGACTGCCGCGCGCGCAGGTCGTCGCGCTCGAGTACCTCGGCGGGTACCGGGTCGATGCCACGACGCCTGCGGCGTCGTCGTCCTGCGCCTACCTGATGCTGATCGAAACGCGACAACCCGCGGCGCCTGCGCCGGGTTGGCAACTGGTCGCGCGCGAGCGCCGCAATACCAACGACGAGGAAGTGACCGCGGTCTATCGACGCGGGTCGGCGCCGGGCTGACGAGAGCGGGTCAGCGCTACAGCGCGGCCGTCTCGACCCGGGTGGCGCGCTCAGCTGGGTCTGCCATCGGCCCTTCGGTGCGGACGCGAGCGGCTGGAAAGACCAGCTTGAACAGCGAGCCCTTGCCGAGCTCGCTTTCGATCACCAGCTCACCGCCATGGCGCTGGACGACATGCTTGACGATCGAAAGCCCGAGACCGGTGCCGCCGGTTTCGCGGGCGCGGCTGCTGTCGACCCGATAGAAGCGCTCGGTCAGGCGGGGCAGATGCGCGCGCGCAATACCGGGTCCGGTGTCGGCAACGGCCAGTTCTCCCGAGCCATCGCCGAGGACCCGCCACGACACGGCGATGCGCCCGCCTTCCAGCGTATAGCGGATCGCATTGCTGACGAGATTCGTCACGGCACTCAGCAGTTCCGGTTCGGAGCCGGCGATCTCGGCGCCGGCGGGACTCGCGAAGGTGAAGGCGTGCCGTCCGGCCGACAGCGCCCGTGCCTCGGTCTCGACGAGCGCCAGCAGCGTCTTCAGGTCGACCCAGCGGTCGGCGGCCGGCCGCGGACTGCCCTCGAGTTGCGCCAAGGTCAACAGGTCGTTCACGAGCGTGCCCATGCGCTGGGTCTGCTGGGTCATCAGCATCAGCACGCGTTTGCGTTCGACCTCGGTCAACGGCAGGTTGGTCAGGGTTTCGAGAAAGCCGGACAACACCGTCAGCGGCGTCCGGATCTCGTGCGAGACATTCGCGACGAAATCGCGGCGCATGCTTTCGGATCGCTCCTCTTCGGTCATGTCCTGCGAGAGCACGAGCTTCAGATCGTCGCCATAAGGACGAATCAGCACCGACAGCGTCGCACGACCGCGCGGGGCGCGAATGCTGACCGGCTCCTCGAAATTGCCCGCCTGCAGGTACGAAACGAAGGCCGGCGCGCGCACCAAGTTCGTGATGCGCTGGCGGCGATCGCGCTGCGGATCGAGCGCGAAATGGTCCGCCGCCCGCGAATTGAGCCATTCGATGTGGCCGCCGGCATCGAGCAGCATCACGCCGTTCGGAGACGCCTCGATCGCCGACAGGAACTGGTCGAGCCGGATGCGTTCGAGGCGTGCCGCCTGCTCGGCGGTGCGCAGCGCCCGTTCGATGCGATAGCCGAGTTCGCCCCAGAAACCGGTATCACGCGGTGCCGGACCGTCCTGCCCGCGTCGCAACCAGTGGAGCAGCCGATAGCCACGCAGGCGGTCGACTGCGGCGATCGTCGCGACTGCCAGCAGGCCGCCGCCGAAGATGCCCGGCACCGCGGCATCGCCCTGGCCGAGCAGCAGCCCGGCCAGGCCGCCGAGCGCCATCGCCGCGAGGGCGATGACCAAACGCAGGATGAACCAGCTCATGCCATCCTCATCGCCGCCTCGACTCAGGTCGACAGTGCCGGCGCCTGGGTCGTCAAGCGATAGCCGGCCCCACGCACGGTTTCGAGCATCTGCGCGCACCGCACCGGCGCGAGCGCTTCACGCAGTCGCTTGACGTGGACATCGACGGTCCGTTCCTCGATGAAGACATGATCGCCCCACACCCGGTCCAGCAGCTGCGCACGGCTGTGCACGCGCTCCGGGTGCGTCAGCAGGAAATGCAGCAGCCGGAACTCGGTCGCACCGACCTTGACCTCGCGGCCATGTCCGGTGACGCGCCGGGTCGCCGGGTCGAGCCTGAGCGCGCCGACCTCGACCGCCGCATCGAGCGCCTGTGGCGCCTTGCGGCGCAACACCGCCCGAATCCGCGCCAGCAATTCACGCGGCGAAAACGGCTTGGTCAGGTAGTCGTCGGCGCCGGCATCGAGACCCGAAATCTTGTCGGCTTCCTCGACCCGTGCGGTCAACATGATGAGCGGCATCTCGCGCGTGCGCGTCTGGGTTCGCCATTGCCGGGCGAGCGCGAGCCCCGATTGGCCCGGCAGCATCCAGTCGAGGACCACGAGGTCCGGCAGCACGGCATCAACCGCGGCCTGCGCCTGCTCGGCATCGGCGGCGACGGTCACCTCGTAGCCTGCATGGCGCAGGTTGATCGCGACGAGCTCGGCGATCGCCGCCTCGTCCTCGACGATCAGGATGCGACTCATCGATTTCCCATCGCGGGCCTCATGGGCTACGCCACCTCAACGCACCATCGTCTCGACCGTGCCGACGCTGCTGTGGCGGACGTCGGTTCCCTTGACGATGTAGATGATCTGCTCGGCCAGATTCTTCGCATGGTCGCCGACCCGCTCGATCGCCTTGGCGACGAAGACGAGGTCGATGCTCGATGAGATCGTGCGCGGATCTTCCATCATGAAGGTGATCAGCTTGCGCAGCAGGCCTTCGAACTCCTGATCGATCAGATCATCGGCTTTCAGCACCTCGATCGCGCGGTCGACATCGAGCCGCGCGAACGCGTCGAGCGCCTTGCGCAGCTGCGACACCGCAAGCTCCGATTCGTAGGCCAGGTCGTTGACCGGCAGGCGCAGGCGACTCGAGACGCCCGAGTTGACGAGGCGCTGCACCGTGCGGGCGATCCGCGCCGCCTCGTCGCCGACCCGCTCGAGATTGGCGATCGTCTTCGAGATCGCGATCAGCAGGCGCAGGTCGCGCGCGGTCGGCTGGCGCCGCGCGATGATCGTCGACAGATCGCGGTCGATCTCGACCTCGGTCGCGTTGACGCGCTCCTCGGTCTTCAGCACTTCGGACGCGACCTCGTTGCTGAACTGCGTCAGCGCATAGACCGCGCGTGCGACCTGCGATTCGACAATGCCGCCCATCTCGAGCACCCGCGTCGAGATGCCGCTCAGCTCGGCATCGAATTGGGTGGACATGTGTTTGTCGCTCATCGCGTCTCCTTTGCGTGCATCGACCCGTTCAGCCGAACCGGCCGGTGATGTAGTCCTCGGTGTCCTTCTTCTTCGGGCGCATGAACAGGTCCGACGTCGGACCGAACTCGATCAGGTCGCCGAGGTACATGTAGGCGGTGTAGTCCGAGCAGCGTGCGGCCTGCTGCATGTTGTGGGTCACGATGACGACCGTGTAGTCGGTCTTCAGCTCGTGGATCAGCTCCTCGATCTTGCCGGTCGAGATGGGGTCGAGGGCGGAGCACGGCTCGTCGAGCAGCAGCACTTCGGGCTTGATCGCGATCGCGCGCGCGATGCAGAGGCGCTGCTGTTGTCCGCCCGACAGACCGGCACCGCTCTGATTCAGCTTTTCCTTGACCTCGCTCCACAAAGCCGCCTTCTTCAGCGCCCACTCGACCCGTTCGTCCATCTCGATGCGCGGCAGCGCCTCGAACAGCTTCACGCCGAACGCGATGTTGTCGTAGATCGACATCGGGAACGGCGTCGGCTTCTGGAACACCATGCCGATCTTCGCGCGGATCAGCGACACATCTTCCTTCGAGGTCAGGATGTCTTCCTGGTCCAGCACGACGCTGCCTTCGGCACGCTGCTCCGGGTAGAGCTCGTACATGCGGTTGAACGTGCGCAACAGGGTCGACTTGCCGCAGCCGGAGGGCCCGATGAAGGCCGTCACCTTGCGTTCGGGGATGTCGAGATTGATGTTCTTCAGCGCCTGAAAGTCGCCATAGTAGAAATTCAAGCCGCGCACCGAGAGCTTCGGCCTCTCATGGAGCGGAAGGTTGACTTTGGCGTCCATCGATTCTCTCTGCCTCAGTGGCGGTTGCGCAGGAAGACGCGCGCGAGGATGTTCAGCATCAGCACGCCGAGCGTGATCAGGAAGACGCCCGCCCAGGCCTTTCCAGCACAGTGGGATCCGAAGCTTGGAATTCACGTGACTTGAAGTC
>JADMIO011683337.1_pt1 | contig 16272 bp, 14 predicted proteins | sample 8958161 | NCBI WGS metagenome assembly JADMIO01 (sample SAMN16585339, study PRJNA669376) | soil metagenome | isolation source: Crop rotation soil | place: USA: Cullars Rotation, Alabama | collected 2011
TATGGTGAAAGTTGGAACCTCTTACGTGCCGATCAGATTAAAACGAAAGGCCCAGTCTTTCGACTGAGCCTTTCGTTTTATTTGACCATGTTGGTATGATTTAAATTAATACGACTCACTATAGGGTCAGTGCGGCCGCGACTTCAAGTCACGTGAATTCCAAGCTTCGGATCCCACTGTGCTGGAAAGATAACTTATCCACACCTTTGTGTGTGTGTAAATTTGATTCATGAAAATCCTTGATTCCTGAATGAGATCGAGAATCCTCAATTAGACATTCATGAAGAGTTCGTTTGCAAGTTGTCAATGAGCAATAGGTGCCTGTCATAGGCGAATCGAATATACGGCGCCGAAATATAAAAGTCAAGAGCGCCCATAGAGTATTTTCAAAAATTGCCGGGGCGGCGGCGGTGTAGAGCGGGTTTCAACCCGCTCAACATGTGTTGTTGGGACCGGGTTGAAACCCGGTCTACACCCCTTACATATGAAAGTTAGGGATGGTCTCGTCGTATATTTGCGCTGTTACATGACCATTCCTAAAGATGCAATTATTGTGGAAGCGAAGGTGCGAGATTACCTTCTGAAGCCGCTCGAAGAAGGAGATAAATCACTCTACTTGAATCGTGCAGGTTATTCGCGAGACGAATGGTGGGAATTGCTCCGGGATCTTCGCGAACAAGTCCTGCCAGCCGAAGGGACCTTGCAAATGGATACCCGGTTCGGTCGGCGATATGAGGTTCGGAGCACCCTGAAAGGTCCAAATGGCAGAAGCTTACCTATTCGAACCTTTTGGGAGAATAATCGCATTCAAGGATGGAAGTTTATCACGTTAATCCCAGATATATCGCGCTGAACATGAAATTTGAATTATTCAAACGAGTCGTGCTCGCGATCGATATGCCACAACATCATTTGAAAAAAGGGGATGTGGCTACCGTGGTGGAATATCTTGTCGCTGAGGACAACGGCGAGCCCGGATACGTGCTGGAGGTGTTCAACGCGCTCGGCGAAACGATTGCCGTGATCGATGCCGCCGAGTCCGAACTGGAAGCATTGCGTTCCGACGAGATACTGCACGCTCGTCACCTCATGGAACTGTAAAACGTCCTGTCTCTACTACCTGCCAACACTTTATGCCATCTTCAACCGCCTGACAGCGAAGAAGGAGATAACAGCAATCGCGAAGACGATCCCGTAGAGCAGTCCAAAGCCCGTCAGGTCCAGCAGCGCGCCAGCCACGGCGCTGAGCAGGCAGGGGAGCGCCATCAACGAGTTGAAGAGACCGATATGCGTCGCGCGGTCATGCTCAGGCGCGATCTCGATGATGTAGCTCATGCCACCGATGGACGTGCCGGCATCAAAGGCCGCCGCAAGCGCGAAGACCAGTGCAAAGAGTATCGGCGGAAGCGGCAGCCACCGATACAGCAGCACCACGACCGGCAGTATCGCGCCAACGATCGTTGCGCCTTCCAGACATGCTTTGGCGCTGACTTTATCCGTTAGCCGCTCCCACAGGAAATTTCCGGCGACGGTGCCGATGCAGTCCGCTGCGATGAAGACGCCGAGATCGCTCGTCTGAAACCCCAATTTGTCATGTGCGAAGAGCACAAGGAAGGGCACGCCGATCGTCCACGTGCCCATGATAAGACGCGCATGGAGATAGTGCCGAAACCGCAAGTCCTCGCGATACACTTTCCAGCCTTCGCGAATGTGCTCGCGCATCGTCCGCTCGTCCGGCATGTTGCGGCTGCGTGGCTCGCGCATGATCGCCATGAAGCCCAGCCCGATCGTGACGATCGCTGCACCCGTCAGAAAGACGAATCCGAAGTTGACCGGGAATGTCAAATTCGCCAGCAGCAGCGAGATCGCAACGGCACCGACCGAGATCGAGAGCACCGAACTTAGCGATAGACGCAGCCCAAAGAATCGTCCGCGCCGCGTGGGCGGGATCGTCTTCGCAACCAGATCGAGAAAGACGACGCCACTGATCCCTGCGCCGAACGAGAAGATACCATAGAAGAGAATACCGAAGAGCAGAAGCATCGCAGGGTTGGGGGCCAGCAACGTTGTAATAGCCAGCGCAAAGAGCGCGCCGCTGCGCACCCACCAGCCGATGCGGTATAGCGGCAGCTTTTTCGGCAGGTGCAATACGAAGGAGGCTGCAAAGAACTGCGGCAGATACCAGCCGATGGATTCGAACTGCGAGACCAGTCCGATCAGCGCGCTCGAATGCGTTAGGTGCGAAAAAAAACTCGGGATGACCGTCGACCGCGAGATGAAATAGGTCCCAAGACCATACAGCACGCCATTCGTCACGCCCAACCGGAAATTCCGGCGGTCGTGATGCTCACGAAGTTTGTGAAAGCGTGCGGCCTGGATCGACATGGCGCCTCATAACGCAATCATACGCCGCGCCGTGTCCAGCATCCGAAAAAAGCTATCGCTCGTTGAGTAGAGAATTGACTATCGTATCGAGTACATTTCTTTGTCGCATACCGATTGAAGCACTCCGCAATCGACCTTTGCGATCGATAAAAAATGTAGTAGGGACGGAGCTTATTCCACCGTAATTCTTGCAAACGGTAGCATCGGGGAGTAGTGTCGGATAATTAAGAGCATGACCATCTACCCAAGGCTTGATTTTGTCTATGCCTTCATCGTCGAGCGCAATTCCAAGGGTTTGAAGACCCCGAATGGAATCGTCATGTTGAAGGGAAATTAGATCGGGTATCTCTTTCTTGCAAGGCGGACACCAGGTGGCCCAAAAGTCCAGCACAACCACTTTTCCTCGATAGTCTGACAGACGGTGATTGACCCCATTGACATCCTCAAGCGAGAAGTCGGCAGCAAGGCTTGCGGTAACGGTATCAACCGGTTCGCTTGCGCTTTCTATCAATGCAGAGTGGCATGCACTCAAGCATACAATGAGAATTAGGTAAATTGGAGCATAGCGTAACACGCCGACCAAACGGGGGAGTGAATGCTCTCATTCCCTTCCACAGCTATCCTCGGAGAGGTGCGTTTCGAATCAGGGAAGAAAATATTTTATCGCAACCGAGCCGAGGATGGACTGTGTAGACCAGTTGTACACTGGAGTAAGCTTCGAATAGGGATGTTCCAAAACGCCGTTCACCGATACCAACCAGTCTGAAGTCAATCGAAAATCCCATCCTATTCCAAACGCCAATGCGAAACGGAATTTGTTTGTGCTCGGAACAGCGAAGTTCGAGTCGGTTGTCACCGTTGTGTTCGTAGCAGTCTTCGTGACGTTTCTTGTAAGCATAAGCTCTGCAGACCTAAGAATTCCAAAGGTTGGCCCGAGAGAAAAATGAAATCCACTTGGCGTTGGCTGCGGTCCAATATTATATTCTATACTTAGATTAAGATTGTAGTAGGAGACCGATGTTCGTAAATGATTATACCGCTCCACAGTATCAGTTACTGTTTGACCACTGATCGCAGTGAACCCTCCATTCATTGATTGATAAAATGCACGAGCAATCACGAATAGTCCGCCATAGTCATTAAAGGATTTTAGGGACCGCTCAATTAGAAGACCAGCATGCATGCCTGTACCATTCGCGTCGCTAAATCCGTTTGGCGGAAAATATAAAGAGTAAGAATGCGCGACTTGAAGGTCATAGTTTACTCCACCACACACGCCGACGATCCAATTCCTTTTTGTGGAATCAATCGTTTGAGCGTTTAGAGTAACGCTGGTGATCAACGAGAACGCTGTGACCAACACTATCAGGACGAGACGCATCATGCCTTTCAAACCTGCGTCCGAAGTGTTGCGTTCTAACGCACCAACCCCTGTTCGATCAAGCTCTCCGCGATCTGCACGGCATCGAGTGCAGCGCCTTTAAGGAGCTGATCGCCGCTGGCAAATAGGTCGATCGCGTTTGGATTGCTTACGTCGTTGCGGATGTGGCCGACGAGCACATCGTAGCCACCGGCGGCTTCGTTCGGCATCGGGAAATGATTCGCTGCTCTGTCATCGACGATACGTACGCCCGGATAATTGGCAAGCGCTGATCGAATGTCTTCAATGGCCGGCCGAGACCACCCCCCGCCCCCTCCTTGAAAAGGAGGGGGAGCAGTGAATTCGATGTTGATCGCCTCCGAATGTGCGCGGAAGACGGGGACACGAACGCATGTCGCAGTGACGGCGATATTATCGTCGTGTAGAATTTTCTTCGTTTCGTGGATCATCTTCCACTCTTCGCCATTGTAGCCGTGTTCGTTAACGGCAGCGTTGTGCGCAAACAGATTGAACGCGATAGGGTGGGGCAGCACCGACGGCGTATACTTCTCACCAGCAAGATGAGCGCGTGTTTGCTCTTCCAGCTCCTTCATCGCTTTTGCACCGGCGCCGCTCACGGCCTGATAGGTTGAAACGACAATGCGCTTGATCTTCCCCAGCTTACGCAGCGGCGCAACAGCCATGAGCATGATGATCGTCGAGCAATTCGGCACGGCGATGACGCCATGATGGTCTTTCAAGTCCTCGGCATTGATCTCCGGCACAACGAGCGGCACATCGGCATCCATGCGGAACGCGCTGGAGTTGTCGATCATGATGCAACCGCTCTTCGTCAGGTCGCCGCGCAGTGCCTTGCTGATATCGCTGCCTGCGCTAAAGAACGCCATCTGCACGCCATCAAAACATCCGGGCGCAGTTGCTTCGATCGTGATGGCTTTGCCACGAAACGTGGCTGTGCTTCCGGCAGACTTTGCGCTTGCGAACAGACGCAGCGAACCCACCGGAAAATTACGGTCTTCCAGAACGCGGAGCAATTCCTGCCCCACCGCGCCCGTAGCGCCAACAATTGCGATCGAATACATTTATACAGTTACCAATACAAACTGTCAGCCAAAAAAATATAGCGGTGGGCTAACAGCGAAGACGAACGCGTGAGTGCCGACTTATTGAATTGAAATAACCGCAGAGCGAACGCCCTCCGAAGTCGTTGCTCGAATCAGGTACGTGCCGGGAGCAAGCGAAGCGCTCTTCAAATTCACCGTGCAGCGTCGTGCATTCGCTTGCTGTGAATATACGCGCTGCCCTACTGCGTTAATGAGCTCAACATCTTTAAGCTGCGAAGCCGCGATGACCGTAAGCGTACCACCACTCTTGGCAGGATTCGGATAGATAGCAAAATCAGCAGCAATGCCAGGTGGTTTAACGGATGCCGCGCCTTGCGGTCCTGCATAACCCGTCGTGTCGCCTGCCGTGTCCACAAACACCGTCCAGAGTTGCGTGTAGGTTTGAGTGTAATCTACTTCCCCGACCAGAGCATACTGATCACCATGTTGAAATGCCGCATAACCACCTTCCGCGCCCGAAGGCGAGCCATACGTTCGCTCCCACTGCACAGTCCCTTCAGCATCTGTCTTCACCGCATACAGATCCGGTGGATTGGTCTCGCTGGTCCCGCACAGTAAATAGCCGCCATCGCTTGTTTGTATGCCGGAATAGCCGCTCGTATTGGCACTGAAATGTTCATTGATCACGGCTTCCCCTGCGGAGTCAAGCACGAGCAGCCACGCGCGGTTTGCATCGGTAAAGCTCGATCCAAAGCATGCAAAGCCGCCCTCTTTTGTCGCATAGATTCCGTAGGGCTCTTCTTCTGCGGTGGTATCGCTGATGTACATTCGAGACCAGACAACCGCACCGTTTGAATCCGTCCGAACGGCGCAATAGTGTGTGCCCTTGTAGGATGTATGTCCCAGTTGCACGGTGCCGCCATCCTGCGTCAAGGCGCCGCAATGTGCGTGGTCGAATCCATCGAAGGAATAACTGGAATCCCAGAGTGTATTAAAATTTTTATCAAGCCGCTGCAGCACCAACACGGCGCTGGAGCGCTCGTCGGTCGTGTGGCCGCACCAGTAGTAGCCGCTGTCCGTCCGCTGCCCGAACCAATGAGCATGAACGCCCAATGCATGATGACCGACAAGGCGCTTGACGACGCGACCTACAGAATCGATCTTGAACATCAACGCGGTTTCCTGACCGCCAAATTGCACGCCGGTGTATCCTGCAAGCAGCGCTCCGTTATCGAGTGTTGGTTCGATCGCCCAAAGGAAGCACCCAGCAGTATCCGTATAAACCGAGTCCCACTGCACGACCCCCTTGTTCGAAAACTTGACCACCCAGTAGGCGTTTTTTGATGTCTTGGTTTTTCCGCCGCCGACCATAAAGCCACCGTCGGTTGTCGGTATGACCTGAATACCCCAGCTCTGAACACCCGGTTCACCATACGTGACGCCCGGAAGTTGCGCGTAGAGGTGTGGCGCCGCAACCAGCAGCACTAAAATGGAAAAGAGGAATTTAAGAATGACAGACGAAGGCTTCATGACGGCAAAGATACGAACGCGAAGCTCGTCTCTCGTTATTTCTCCGCCAGAAGACTGGTGACCAGCGCATTATCGACAAGTCCCGCAACGACTTCGATCGACTCACGCTCGCGGATCAGCCGGTAGGAATTCCCATCGACCAGCACTTCCGCCGCGCGTGGGCGAAGATTGTAATTCGAAGCAAGCGTGTAGCCATACGCTCCCGCGCAGAGCACGGCCATGCGGTCGCCACGTTTCAGCGGGGTCATTTCGCGGCCCTGCGCAAGGAAATCGCTCGTCTCGCAGATAGGACCGACAATATCTACCTTCTGCGATGGCGCCGCAGCCTGAAGTTGCAATGGTGCGATCTGATGATACGCATCGTACAGACATGGACGAATAAGCTCCGTCATGCCAGTATCGGTGATGACAAAATTCTTAAGTGAGTTGGATTTGGTGTAAAGCACACGCGCCAGCAACGCACAGGAATTCGCTACGATAGCACGACCGGGCTCGAAGATGATCTTAAGTCCGGTCTGATCGAGTATGGGTAGCACTGCGCCGACGAACTCGCTGAGCGACGGCACGTATTCGCCCTCTTCTCCCAATTCATCCGGCGGAAGTTGCGGATGACGAACAACGTTGCGATAGTGAATTCCCTGTCCGCCGCCAAAATTCAAATGTTCGAGCAAAATGCCGGACTTCACTCGCAACTGATTGACGAACTTCACCATCGAGCGCGCCGCTTTGATGAAGGGGTCGAGCGACGTGATCTGCGAACCGATGTGGGCATGAATACCGACGACCTCGATCGAGGGAAGCGAGGCAGCATAAATAAACGCCTCGCGCGATTCGCCCATGTCGATACCAAACTTGTTCTCTTTCAGTCCCGTGGAGATATAGGGATGGCTCTTTGCATCCACATTCGGATTGACGCGGATCGAAACCTTGGCCTTTACCCCAAGCTTTGTCGCAATCTCGCTAATGACCGTCAGCTCTTCCAGGCTTTCCACGTTAAATGCATGGATGCCGGCACGCAGTGCAAGTTCGATCTCTGCATCGGTCTTGCCCGTACCATCGAAAGTGATCTTCTCTGGTGAAAATCCGGCAGCAAGCGCGACGAGCAGTTCGCCTGCGCTCACGACATCGGCGCCAGAGCCTTCCTGGGCAAGGATGCGCAGGATCTCGATATTGGAATTCGCCTTGACGGCATAACTGACGTAATGCTCTTTGCCAGAGGTCTTCAGCGTTTCATCGAACGAACGGAAATTGTCGATGATCTGCCGCTTCGAATAGACATAGAGCGGCGTGCCGTATTCTTCGGCAATAGTCGAAAGCGGAACATCTTCACAAAGAAGCTCCGGCACCTGTTCGTTTGAATAGCGAAATACTTGTTGGTCGAGTACGTCAGTCATAAGTAGTGGATGAGTAATGAGTAACGAGTGGATGAGTATACTACTTCATTCGCTTAATAATTGAAGCACGAAGTCCACCAATTACTTTGCCGACTTCTTCGGCGTACGATATCAGGCTAGTAAATTCTTCCTGACTAATATGGCCCACATCGAGTGCCGAATATAATTGCGAACGCACCTCCGCACATGAACCTTTTGCGATCATTAGAAATCGAATAAACTCCTGTTTAGAGCCACGCTCGAATCCTTCAGCAATATTAGAACTGATGGAAAGAGACGCTGCTCGAATTTGCGCCCGAAAACGAAAATCTTTCGAAAACTTTGCATTCTCCGTAACAGAGTATACTCGCGTAGTAAGTTCACGAGCCATCGACCATGCTGTGATTTCTTCAAATCGTGTAATCATGGAAGCGGTCCCTCTCGTTACTCGTTACTCATTCACTCGTTACTGAATTACTGTATACGGCAGATATGGATGCAAAACTTCTGGAATCATGATTGTTCCATCCGGTTGCTGAAAGGTTTCTAAGAAAGCCACCATCAGGCGCGACGTTGCGAGTCCGGAGCCGTTTAGCGTATGGACGAACTCCGGTTTGCTTTTCGGGTCGCGACGAAAACGGATGTTCGCGCGGCGTGCCTGATAATCTTCAAAGTTCGAGCAACTCGATGCTTCCAGCCACTTGCCTTCGACCGGCGCCCATACTTCCAGATCGTATTGCTTTGCATTAGCAGCGCTGCTATCACCGGTGCACACAAGCATGCGGCGATAGGGGATGCCAATAAGCTCTAATACGCGCTCCGCATTTTGCGTCAGCTTCTCGTGCTCGTCGTAGGAGCTTTCGGGAGTGGTAAATTTCACCAACTCCACTTTATTGAACTCATGTACGCGAAGAAATCCGCGTGTGTCCTTGCCATACGAACCGGCCTCGCGACGGAAGCAGGCGCTGAACGCACAGTGGAGGATCGGCATTTGCTCGCCGGGTAGCACTTCTTCAGCGTAGAGATTTGTCACTGGCACTTCCGCCGTGGGTATTGCATACAGTTCGTCCTCCGGCATGTGATAGACCTGATCGGCAAACTTTGGAAATTGCCCCGTACCGCGAAGCGACTGCGCGTTGACAAAGAAGGGTGGTAATACTTCCGTGTATCCATGTTGCCGCGTGTGCAAGTCCAGCATGAAGTTGATGAAGGCCCTCTCTAATTGTGCGCCGCGACCCATGTAGACCGGAAATCCAGCCGCCGCGATCTTCGCGCCACGTTTGAAATCGAAAAGTCCGTGCTTATCTGCCAACGCGAGATGATCGAGCCCTTCGCGCTTTTCAAAGGCACTGTCATTCGATGGTGACCAGCGCTTTACTTCCACATTATCATCCGAACTGACGCCGACCGGCACCGACGGATGCGGAATGTTCGGGATCGAAAGCATGAGCAGTTCGAGTGCGCTTTCTTTTTCTCGCAACTGATCGTCGAGCGCCGCGATTCTGTCGCCAACGCCCTTCATCTCCGCGATCTTATCATCGGCGTTCTCTTTGGCGCGTTTCAGCTTTGCGATCTCTTCGGAGACCGTATTACGCTGGCTTTTGAGCTGTTCGACTTCTCCAATGATCGCGCGACGGTCGCGATCGAGCGCGAGCACATCGTCCAGTACATCTTCCGAACGCTTCGCCTTGATCGCCGCGCGAACAACCTCCGGATTTTCACGAATGAGTTTAATATCTAACATGGTATCGGTTAATCGAAAAGAAGTTTATTCGTATATATACGCCCCGCCTTCACCGAGCAGTTCGTGCAGACCGCGCTCCATCATTTGCAAGCCGTCATCGACCTTGGAGAGCTTTACGGCCAGATCCGTATGAGCCTTGAGAGACACGAGTCCGCTCTTTGCAGGCCGTTCGGCGCGCGGAAGCTCTCCGGCTGCGCGTTTTTTCAGCTCAGCGAGCGTCGTGGGGATGATCAGCGCAGCATCCAACCGAAATACTTCCGCGATACGGTGTGCAAACTCGTAGCGGGGAAGCATATCGGGTCCGGCAACATGATAAATGCCGAACCGCTTACGCTCGGTCGCACGAACGATCGCAAGTGCAAGATCATCGACCAGCGTTGGGGTTGAAAAAATATCGGTCGCGGCGTAGACTGGTTGCCGTGCTTCGAGTGACAGCGCAACACTCAGTGCGTAATTCGCATTCGCGCGTTCCGCTGCTCCATAAAGCAGGCATGTGCGGAAGATCGTATGTTGCGTGCCCGAAGTTCGCAGGACGTTCTCGCTGGCAAGCTTCGTGCGGCCGTAGTAGTTGATCGGGTGCGGTGCATCAGTTTCGACATACGGGGCACGCTGGCCATCGAAGACCATGTCGCTCGAAATATGTACAATGCGCGCATCGACCTTCCGAGCCGCTTCTGCAAGATATTCCACACCGGAAACATTTGCGCGCCATGCGGCTTCCCGGCTGACCTCGGCTTCATCGACCTTGACGAAGCCGGCGCAATTGACGATCACGTCCGGTCGCAACTTCGTAACAACTTCTTTGACGGAGGCATGCTGCGCAATATCGAGCGGGCGGTACTCAACGACACGCGGCTCACTCGAAATGTCCGCAAAGAGCGTCTCTTTTTCGCGCGCGGTGATGATGAGATCGCACTTGGACTCTTCCAAAAACAAGCGCACGACGTGCTGGCCCAAAAAACCATGGGCGCCCGTAATGAGCACAAGTTCGCGCGATTTGCCTCGGAGGATCACAAAAAAAGGAGGAAGTCTACAAGAATAAAAATGCTAAGTGCCGAGTGCTAAGTTCAGTGTGACTTAGTACTCAGCACTTAGCACTTTGCTAAGGTTCAGAACAGAAATCTATCGCAATAGTGTCAAATTTCTGGTCCCGATACGCTCGCCATTACAGAAGAGCTCGACACGATAGACGCCTGTAGAAAGCTGTGCAAGATTCAGCCGCTGCTGCTGCTCGCCCGCGTTCGAATAACGCTGTTCGGCGAACACTTCACGCCCCATAGCATCCAGTACACGTAGTACGATTTCGCCAGAACGATCGAGCGTGTACGGAAGCGTCACTATTGAATTCGCGGGATTCGGAAAAATATCATCGAGCGCATTTTGCTCTTCAACGCTCGATGCAACTCGGCGCGGCGGATCGACCACCGCTCCTCCGGAAGGACCGTCACTGAGAGTAACCTTCACGAGCTTCGCACCGCCGGTGCTTAGCGTTGTTATCCAGGCCGTGTTGCCAGCGCCACGTGGGTCGTAGGCGAGTCCACGAATGTTTGTGAGTTCGGATGAACCTTCGGTGATCGGATAGATCTTGACCGTCGAAGCATCAGTTGGATCCAACAAATACAGAAAACTGCCGTTAAGCCGCGCATCGGTTGAGCTCGTACCTTGGAAATCCGTAAAGCCAAGCAGAAAAACATGCAGCGCAGTATCGTAGTCCAAACCGCGCGGACCATAGAGTGCGGTGACAGTAGGGTCCATCAAGAGCGCCGGATTGAATTTAAGATCGCTCGTTAAAGCGCGAGCGATAGAGAAGGTCTGCGTACTTCTATCCATAAGGCGGTCCGCAGCAAAAATGGTATCGCCACGAATCGTAATCCCCGTCCCGTATTTTGCGGCCGAACGTACACTGCGAACGATCGATCCAGATTTCGTGACTTCATAGACATACGAAATCCAGGTCTCGGTGCCGGTCGGCACGATCTGGTGTACAAACAAATGCTGTGATTTCGGATCGTAGCCAATGCCCGTTATATTTCCAGTACGTGTAAATGTTACCGGTACGGAGTCAAGCACCGTTCCACGATCAGGATCGATCTTATAAAGAGCCGACGAATAAAAGTGCGTAGCCCATAAGACATTGTCGTCCTGATCGAACGCAATGTCATACAAATAGTAGGGTAACTCACCAACGACCTGGGCTTCGGTCCCGGCTTTGCGCTGCGCTATTTCAAAGCGCGGAGAGATCAGCGTTGTTTGGGTATTATCCCACACCTTTACAAGCACATTTGCGGTTGGCGCATAACGTACCGTATCAATGACAAGCGAATTACCGCTAATGTTATTGGCGATGTTATGCCATGATGCGCCTCCATCACTGCTAATGTCTACCGAAACCGAAGATGCAAATCCATACCATTCAATGCGTGCACTGTCGCCGATCGTCCAGATTGTGCGTTGCGCAGGCTGTGCAATGGCTGGCACATTATTAATGAGCGGCACTTGCCACATCGACCGACCATGCGTGCCGGCGCGAAGCACGCGAGAATCTTTGTGGATCGCAAGTTCATCGATCGCAACGTTTGGCAAGCCCGTGCCATAGGGCATCCAAATCCCACCATCGTTCGGAGTAACGAATACGCCAACATCGGTACCGATATACATCACGCTGGAGTTCTGCGGGTCAATCACGAGCGTGTTGACCGGAATGTCCGGCAGATTAGAACTGATATTCTGCCAGTGTTCGCCAGCGTCCGTCGTTTTGAACACGTGGCCCGATCCGAATCCGGATAGAGCAACATAAAAGGTTGCCGCAGACGATGGATTAAAACGGATCGCAGAAACAAAACGACCCGGAAGACCGGTGGAAACGTCATTTACAGTGAAGGCTTGATCGTCGCTGTAGTATACTTTTCCCGTGCCGGTGCCCAGTGCGAGTGTATTGCCATCGCCAAAGGCATCGATCGTGGAGATAAAGCTACGGCTGGTGCCAAAGCTCCTATTACTTTGCTTCGTCCAGGAGCGGCCCTTATCGGTCGAACCCCATAAATGCTGCGCACCCCAATAGATGGTCCCGTTCGAGGCGTCTGCTGCGAATGGATTGAGCCACGACATCGAGTCCGCAATGTTTGCAATATTGCCCGCTGCATGATTGCGAATAACCGCAGGCGGGCGCTCGGTGTAGGCGAAATAGACAGTAGTATGGTCGGTTGGATCGACCAAGGTGTAGGACCCATCGCCGCCAGCCTGAGTCGACCAGGTTTCGGCGGTCTTGCTGTACATGGTCCCATTGTCCTGCGTGCCACCGTATGTTACATCTGGCACTGTTTGGTCAATGCCGATTCCGTAAAATTGTGTGATAGCAATCGGTAACGATGTTGACTGATTGATAGTCGATCCACCATCTTCTGACGTGAACAGTCCGCCATCCTGTCCGAAGTACACGATGCTCGGATCACTTGGTGCAAACGCGGCCGCGTGTTGATCGGGGTGAATTCCGCCGTTGTAGGAATGTGCTACGTCTGTCCAGTCCGAACTTCCCGGCTGAAGCTCCCAGATCGAAATACCACCGACGAGCATGTGATCGAAATTACTGGGGTCGGCTTTGAGGTAAGCATCATACGTACCTTGCGGAGCAGCGGCTCCAGGAATGGCGAAGAGTGTCTGCCCACCTATCTGGAACGTCTCGTCGATTGGTGTCCAGTTATCGCCGCCATCATCGGAGCGTTGGATGCCTTCCAGATCATCCTCGCCTTCGGTTACCACATCGTTTACACTGAGTGCTGCGACATGCTGCCAGTTTTTTGGATCGGTTGTGAGACAAATACGCCGCATCGACTCCCAATTCGGAGTTTGATTGGTCCAGGTATTTCCACCGTTCGTTGAACGATAGACACCATGACTTGCTACGCCGGCATACAGTACGGCTTCATCGCCATTCATTGATAGCGCAAGGTCCGTGACCTGACCCTGTGGCAAGCCACCTGCAAGCCACTCCCAACTATTACCGGTATCCGTCGTTCGAAGCACGCCACCGCCCGCGCGCCCGGCAGATGCATAAATAATATTCGAATGCTTGGGATTGACGATCACAGCGGTGTAGGCTGCGACACGCGTAGGCCCGATGTTCATCCAACTCGCGCCGCTATCGGCGGAGCGATACAGTCCATAACCAGTATAGGTGTCACCGTTTGGGAGTTCACCGGTTCCGGCATAGACGACGTTCGGATTTTGCGGATCGATTGCAAGCGAGCCCATCGCGAGCGTTTCCATATTGTCCGTAAGCGGATTCCAACTCTCACCGCCGTCGGTCGTCTTCCACACTCCGCCATCGGCCGCGCCGGCATAGGCGGTCTTCGGGTCGGTCGGATGCACTGCGAGACATTCGATACGTCCTCCAATATTTGTCGGGCCCACCAGCGACCATTGTGCAGTGCTTGCCGCAAGTGCTACGTTTTGGCTTACTCCATTGCTACTTAAGGCTGATCCATTCTTGGAATTTGCGCGCATGGCTGTCATGTGGCCCCGAGCCGTGCGGACGGCATCCTGCGGAATATAGCCCAGCCCGAACTTACGCTTGTTCATATAATACTCGGCTGCGGCGACGGGACCGGCATCGTGCTCACGCGAAGACGTGGAAAAAGAGGGGAGATGTTCATCCACCTTGGATAACCATTGCGATTGTGCAAGACTGGCGCAAAACGTTATAGCGCACAGAACAGAGAAGACCTGCTTAAACATATAGCTGGAAAATGTAGCTGGAAAATAGGGGATATCCGTGGACGAATTCTGAGAACAAAGACGCGGCTACGACTAAAAGTTCGCAACGGGTGTTAGCGTGCCTGATGAAAGTGGCGCTTCTAATTGAGTATGACGGCACCGCCTTCTCCGGCTGGCAATTGCAGGAGAATGGCCGCTCCGTGCAGGGCGATCTGGAAACAGCCTGCCAGCAACTCTTCGGTAAGCGAATACCGGTCTTTGGCGCAGGCCGCACCGATGCAGGCGTCCATGCCCGTGGCATGGTAGCCCACATCGAAATTGATGAGACACCCGAAATGCCGCTTAGAAAGCTGACGATGGCGCTCAATTCTACGACGCCAAGGGATATTGCAGTACGGGACACACGCCAGGTTTCGGGTGACTTCCATGCCCGGTTCTCAGCCACAAGCCGGACCTACCGTTACACGATCAAAGCTGAGCGAACGGCTATCGAGCGCAATTTCGTATGGGCCATCCACCGGCACGTGGACCCTGAACGGATAGAGCGGGTGACTTCTTTGCTCCCCGGCGAGCATGATTTCACCAGTTTCAGCAAGCGGACGAACGATGTGGACCATTACCGCTGCAATATTCAGCATGTTCAATGGGATTTCCGTGGCACATCCTTTGCGCTCACGATCCAGGCTAACCGCTTTGTGCGCGGCATGGTACGAGCGCTCGTAGGGGCGATCGTGCAGGTCGGACAAGGAATGCTCACCGAAGAAGAATTTGAAGGTTTATTGCTTCGGCCACGCGAAATTGCACGAGCTAAGTACCTTGCTCCGGCTCACGGGCTTGTGCTCGAAGCGGTAGAATATCCGGAACAGTTCGGTCTCTGGCCGATGGGATGGCATCGAAATCGGTAAATAGCGAAATCGATCAATAGCGCAATCACTAAGTTTATGACAATTATGAAGAAGACCTATCTAAAAAAAATCGTACTGACATTGTCAGTGCTGGTACTTTCGATCACCGCCATCGAGTGCGGTTCAAGCGGCATCAATCTTTTCTCGAAATCGGATGACGTGCAACTCGGCCAGCAAATGGCGCAACAGATCGCAGCCGATCCGGCGCATTATCCGATCCTCAACAATCCAGAACTGACGAACTACATTCAGTCGATCGAGAACCGGATCGCGTCTTCGCCGAACATCCAGAATAAGGACTTCCACTATCGTATCACGGTCATCAACGATCCAAATACGATCAACGCCTTTACCATCCCTGCGGGCGGTATTTATGTCTATACCGGCCTATTGAAGTTTATCGACGACGAATCCGCGCTTGCAGGTGTGCTGGCACATGAAACCACCCATGCCGATCATCGTCATGCGACGAAGCTTATGACGCAACAGTACGGATTGCAAATGGTCGCTGCATTGGCGCTCGGCAGCAATCCCGGAATGCTTTCACAGATAGCCGCATCGCTCGGCTCGCAGCTTACGGTGCTCAAGTTCAGCCGTGATGATGAGCGTGACGCCGATCAGGGTTCGTTCGATGACTTAGCACAGCTTCCAGGTCGTCCCTGGTATCCGGGCGGCGTGATTTCATTCCTCACAAAGTCACTTGCAGCTCACAACCAACAACCCGGCGCCTTACAGCAACTCTTTCTGACGCATCCAGTCGATCAGGAACGTGTCAATGCGATCACGGCTGACGTTCAAAAAGCTGGCATTGGTGGGCCGACGACCGCACAGTTAAACCAATCGAACTACCAGCGTTACAAGAACATGTTGGGCATGTCAGCAGCGTCTCCCACTGCTCGATAGACGAATAAACGATCTTTCAATAGGCCTGCGGTTCAACTCTGAATCGCGGGCTTTTTATCTTTGTGGAAGATGATCAGCAGGACCAATATTCCCAGTAATACCGCCGAAGAACCGATCGTCCCGAAACCCAACTTTCCAGCACATTGGGATCCTAAGCTTAGAATTCCACGTGGACAAGTTGTCGCGGCCGCTTCTATAGTGTCACCTAAATACTAGTGACTCCAGCGTAACTGGACTGGCCACAGTTAGGCCGCAAATGTAATCACACTGGCTC
>JADMIO010955843.1_pt1 | contig 16271 bp, 17 predicted proteins | sample 8958161 | NCBI WGS metagenome assembly JADMIO01 (sample SAMN16585339, study PRJNA669376) | soil metagenome | isolation source: Crop rotation soil | place: USA: Cullars Rotation, Alabama | collected 2011
TTCCCGCCGATCATGCGTGTGTTGCGCTGGCTCGATCGCTCGGTCGCGAGCGTAACGCGCGCCTCGGTGTCGTGAGTCGCGATATCGTCCTCTGTCCGTTAATCTGGTAAGACGCGCGTAAGAGCAGCGACGGCAAGATGATCCCGACTGACGACATCATTCGCAGCTGGACCCATCCGCGTGAAGCGAAGGGCGACCTCGGTGAAGCGATCAAGCAACTGAAGAGCGAGGACGGAAAAACGATCATCGCGTACGGTGGGGCTTCGCTGGCGCAGAGCCTGATCGAGCTGGACGTCGTTGATGACTATCGATTCCTTATTCACCCGGTGATGTTGGGAACCGGACTCCCAATCTTTACCAGGGTGAAGGCGTTAAGGTATTTGGAACTCGTTGAAGCACGGCGGTTCCCGAAAGGCGCCGTGGCCCACGTTTATAAGCGGCAGCGTAGCTGAGGCAGGAATTTACATGCGTCGCTGCGCGAGGGCGCCGATCGCGAGATCGAACGCCGTCCTTCGCGCAGGCCCGAAGGTGGTGCAACCTCATCAGTATTGTCAGCGGCTAGATTGAGCGCGCGAGAATATCCAGCCTCGTGCCGCCGTGCGACGGTCGATCTCCAGTGAGGGAAGCAGCAGCACCGTCGAGCCTTCCGTCGACAGCAGCAATCCGTTGCGGCGGCACTTTTCCTGGATCGCGTCGGCATAGTCCTCTTCGCCGACGTCGATGCCGATGGCGAGGCCCTGGATGCGAATCGCTGCGGGATGCTCGAACTCGAGTTGCAGCAGGCGCACGCGAAAATACTCGCTGATCTCCGCGACCTCGTCGAACAATCGCCGGCGGTTCGTCTTGAGGTACCGCAACGTCGCAATCGCTGCTGCGACGCTGCGCGGGTGCCAGCCGTAGGTCGAATAAAAGGCACCCTCGTTTTCCTCCATCGACTGCGCGACCGCCGTCGTCGCGATGACGGCGCCAATCGGCGCGAGTCCCGCGCTCATCGCTTTCGCGACACACAGCAGATCAGGATCCAGGTCGAAGTGCTCGCACGCGAACAGCGTGCCGGTGCGGCCAAATCCACATGCGACTTCGTCGGCAATGAACAGCGTGCCGTAACGGCGGCACAACTCGCGCACCTGCAGGATGACGTCTTTCTCGGGAATCATTACGCCCAGATTGATGCTGATGGGCTCCATGATGAACGCGGCAACATCGCGCCGCTTGAGCCGCTGCTCGATCCGCCGCAGCGCCTTGGCATCGAGCGGTGGCGCGATCTTGCTGCAATGGGGCAGGAGGTTCGCAATCTGCTCGCGCTGGTCGGAGGCTCCCACGCTGATCCCGGCAATCGTGTTGCCGTGATAACTGTCTTCGAGCGACAGCAGTGCCTGCCGGCCCGTGTGGATCATCGCGGCCTGCAGCGCGATGTCCACCGCCTCCGATCCACCTGTGGCACGGAAGCACGTCGTCAGTGATTTGGGTGCCACCGATACGAGCAGGCGTGCGAGCTCGGTCCACGGCGCATAGGCATAACCCGGATAAACGTAATCGGGTCCTTTGAAGCGCGTGATTGCTTCGGCAACCGCGGAGGGGCGCCAGCCGAGATTGCCGACGCACCAGCCCATCACAAAATCGATGTATTTCTTGCCACGCGAATCGGTGACGATGCTGCCGTTGGTGGCGGCAATCTGCAGCTCTGCCGGAAGATCTCTGGCGAGCGGTGAGCGTCGAGCGGGCATGGAGTCCCTCCGCGGCCGTTAGGGCGACTCACGCCATTATGCGGGATCGGCGTGTGCGTTGTCGTGTCGCGCTTGGAACCTCAACGGTGTTCGCGGTCGAGTCCGATGAAGACGCGCACGATCTCGGGACTCATCCGCCCTTCGCGCACATCACGCAGCAGTTCTTCACGCGCGTGCGCTTCCGACAGAGCGCGCCGATACGGCCGCGCCGTCGTCATCGCATCGTAGGCGTCGACGACGCCGACGATCTGGGCGGTGAGAGGAATCTGATCTCCGCACAGCGCATCGGGGTAGCCGCTGCCATCGAGCCGCTCGTGATGATGGCGGACGATCGGACGAACGGCGCGCAGCGATCGCATTTCGCCGCACAGACGCTCGCCGATCGTGGTGTGCGTTTTCATCTGCTCGAATTCACGCGCATCGAGCGGCCCGCGTTTCAGCAGAATCGCATCGGATACGCCGATCTTCCCGACGTCGTGCAGATACGCCCCTCGTTCGAGCGCCGTGAGCTCTTCGGTGTTCAACCCCAAGTGTCGCCCGACGGCCGTCGAATATCTCGCGAGGCGCTGGCAGTGGCCCTGCGTATACGGATCGCGCGCTTCGACCGTCAGCGCCAGGCTGACGATGACCGATTGCGCGGATTCGAGATCGTCGACGTGGCGCTTGAGGCGGACGAGGTTTGCCGCGCGAGCCGTGAGCTCTTCGAATTGCACCGGCTTGGACAGGAACTCGTCGGCGCCGGCGTTGATGCCGTCGATGCGATGCTGGCGTTGATCGAGACTCGTCAGCATCACGACCGGAATCAGCTGCGTGACCGGATTGGTCTTGATGCGGCGGCAGACCTCGAAGCCGTCGATGCCGGGCATCATGACGTCGAGCAGGATCAGATCCGGAAGGACCGGCGCGTGCGCCAGCCACTCCAATGCGCGCTCGCCTGTCTCGATGGTTTGCACCAGGTAATCGTGCTTGTGGAGCACGCGCGTCATCATGTCGCGATTGCCCGGTTCGTCGTCGATGACGAGCACGCGGGCGCGCGCCGCCGCTTCGAGCGCCGCGATCAACGGCGCTTCCTGGTGACCGCCTGCCACAAGCGGGCAAGACCCGTCGGCATTGCGGGTGGGGGCGGCTCGTTGATGAATCCGGACTTGAGTAACGACACGGCTTCGAGCAGGCCGCGCTTGGTGAACGGCTTGTCGAGAAAGGCCTCGCCGTCGATCAGCTCGGGCCGGTCCTTGAACAGTTGCTCGCTGCAGGCGGTGACATAGAGCACGCGCAGGTCGGGGCGCAGCGCGCGAACCGTTTTGGCCATCTCCTCGCCCCGCATCACCGGCATGTCGAGATCGGCGACCAGGAAATCGACCTCCACCTTGCTGGCCATGATGTCGAGCGCTTCCTGCCCGTGGCCGGCTTCGATCACGGCATAGCCGTCGCTCTCGAGAAAACGGCGCGCGAGCGCGCGCACGCCAGGCTCGTCATCAACCACCAGCACGGTGCCGCGAGCGGGAATGCTAGTTGTCACTTGGTTTCTTGGGCGCAGTGCCGATCGTGCCCGAGAGGTCGACCGCCGGAAGCGGCGGCAGTTCCGCGAGGGCCGCTCTGGCGGCGATTTGAATCTGCATGACGTCGGCGCGCCGCGGATCGTCGTTGGCGATGCTTTCGAGCAGCAGCTCGCAGAAGCCCAGGATGATGGCAATCTTGTTCTTCAAGCGATGCAAACTCGCTGGCTCGAGATTCATGAGAGTCCATCCATCGCGCGGCGCGCGGCGAGGTGCGCATCGACCTGGGCGCGCAGCGTAACGGCGTCGAACGGCTTGGTCAGCTGTGCGTTTGGGATCGCCGCGAGATACGCGCCGGCCGCATTATCGAAGGCGCCGCCGGTCAGGAAGATCACGGCGCTCGCCTGGTCAGGATATTGCTCGCAAAGAATGCGGTGGAACTCCAGGCCGGTCATGCCCGGCATCATCAAGTCGCACAGCACGGCGTCGAAGCGCTCTCCCGACGCGATGTGTGCCAGCGCGTCCTGCGCGCTGGTCACCGCGGTGACGTGATGCGCCTTCAGCACGCGATGGACGATCATGCCGATCATCTCGTCGTCGTCCACGACTAGTACCCGCGCACGCTCAAGCGGGAAGCCCGGCGCCCGCGTCGAAGTATCTTCCATTGGTCCTGTGATTTCGTTCATAAGTGCTACTCAGGCTGGTCAAGGACGGTCCTGACCGCTCGCAATAGTCCGGTGGCGGTAAACGGTTTCTCGAGAAACGCCGCATCGCGGCTGACCACACCGTGCCGGACCACGGCATCGTCCGTGTAACCCGACATGAACAGCACGCGCAAATCGGGTTGATACCGTTTCAGGCGGGCCGCGAGATCGCTGCCGCTCATCTTCGGCATCACCACGTCGGTCAGCAGCAGATCGACGCGCTCGCCGAATTCTGCGAGCCGCGCCTCCGCCTCCGACGCTCCGCCCGCTTGCAGCACGCTGTAGCCGCGGCGCTGCAGCGTGGTCTGCACGACCTGTCGCACTTCGATTTGATCTTCGACGACCAGGATCGTCTCGCTGCCGTCAAGGCGCTCGGGCAGCGTCGCGGCGCGCGAATCGGCAGTCGGTTCCGCATCGGTCCTCGGCAGGTAGATCTTGAACGTGCTGCCGACGCCCACTTCGCTGTAGACCCAGATCGATCCGCCGCTTTGCTTGACGATGCCGTAGACGGTGGCGAGCCCGAGCCCGGTCCCTTTGCCCAATTCTTTCGTCGTGAAGAAGGGCTCGAACAGTCGCGCGCGAATCTCTTCGGTCATGCCGCACCCGTTGTCGCTGACGGCGAGCATGACGTGCGGGCCCGCGCTGGATCCGGGGTGGCGCGCCGCGAAGTTGGCGTCCAGGTCCACGTTCGCCACCTCGATCACCAGTTGTCCGCCCGAGGGCATCGCGTCGCGGGCGTTGACGGCAAGATTCAACAACACTTGCTCGATCTGTCCGCGGTCGGCGTTGACGAGGCCGAGCCGCGGCGGCGTTCGAATCGCGAGCTCGATGTCCTCTCCGATGATGCGGCCGAGCATCGCGGTCATGTTGCCGACGACGGCGGCGAGATCGAGCACCTCAGGGGCAAGGATTTGGCGGCGGCTGAACGCGAGCAGTTGTCGCGTCAAGGACGCGGCGCGATCGCATGCCTTCAGAATCTGGTGGACGTCGGGCGCAATCTCGTCGCCGGGTGGCAGCCGGTCGAGCACGAATTCGCTGAAGCCGCTGATCGCCGTCAGGATGTTGTTGAAGTCGTGCGCGACGCCGCCGGCCAGTTGACCGACGGCCTCCATCTTCTGCGCCTGGCGCAACTGGTGCTCCAGCAGACGATGATCCGTTTGATCGCGGGCGACCGCGTAGATGACCTGCGATCCGGGATCCGCCTTCGCATGCCATTCGATCCACCGGTAGGTGCCTGCCTTGGTCCGGTAGCGATTGGTGAATCCGAAGGTCGTTTGCCCGTCCGCGAGATGCGCGAGCTCGGCGATCGTCATCGCGTGATCGTCGGGATGCACGAATGAAAGAAACGGCTGCTCCTGCAACTCCTTCGAGGAGTAGCCCATCACGCGTTCCCACGAGGCATTGGTGCGCGTGAAGTAGCCCTCGAAATTCGAGGTGCACAGCATGTCGGGTGACAGGTTGAAGATGTGATCGAGCTCGCGCTGCGTGTTGCGGCTCTCCGAAATATCGTGGGCGACGGTTGCGGCCGCGACAATCCGACCCTGGCGATCGCGCGTCGGCGAAATCGTCACCAGGACCGGGAAGACCTTGCCGTCCTTGTGCACGCACTGCATCTCGCGTTGCTGAATGCACTCGCCTGCGCTGATCATGCGCAAGATCTCGGATAGTTCGGGCAGATTCGCGGGTGCGATCAGCATCGCGACGTGGCGCCCGACGACCTCGGACGCTGAATACCCATACAGGCGTTCCGCGCCGGCGTTCCAACTAAGGATGTGGCCGTCCAGCGTGCGACTGAAGATGGCATCAGCCGACGATTCGACGATCGACGCCAGATGCGCCTGTTGCGAACTGCTGCGATGACGTTCGACCGCGTACCGCAGCGCGCGTTGCAGCATCGGTTGCGTCAGCTCGCTTTTGACGAGGTAGTCCACGGCGCCGGCGGACAGCGCCTCTGCATCAACGCGGGCGTCGTTGGTGAGGACGATGACGGGGACGTCCGCGTTCTGCACGACCGGCGTTCGCAACAGGTCGAGACCGGTGCGGTCTCCAAGGCGGTAATCGACCAGCGCCACATCGACGCTGCCCGCTGCGAACTTCTCTAGAGCGCTGTCGAAGTCCGCGGCGTACGTCACGTCGAACAGCGATCCGTAATCCTTGAGCAGGTCGATCGTGAAATCGGCCCAACCCGAATCGTCATCGACTAGCAGGACGGCGATCGGCTTGGCCAATGCGGGCGTCATACGCCTGGCAGCTCGACGATCTCAAACCAGTAGCGCCCGATGGCTTGCATGACCTTGACGAGTTCTTCGAACTTGACTGGCTTGGTGATGTAGGAGCTGGCCCCGAGGTCGTAACTCCGGCAGATGTCCTCTTCGGCGCTTGACGTCGTCATCACAACGACTGGGATCTTGCGCAGATCGGCGTCCTTCTTGATTTCTTCCAGTGCTTCGCGCCCGTCCATCTTCGGCATCGCGAGATCGAGCAGGATCAAGCCGGGGCGCGGCGCCCGCTCGGCGGAGCGGTACTCGCCTCGCCGCCGCAGGTAATCGAGCAGCTCTTCGCCGTCGTTAACCGTCATCAGCTCATTGTGCAGGCGGCTTTCGAGCAGCGCGTCGCGCACCAGCTGACGGTCTTCGGCGTCGTCATCTGCAAGGAGGATCGTGATCGGCGTTCCAGTAATCATGTCTGTTGGCGTTCGGGCAGCCGGATGATGAATTGCGCCCCCACACCATGTTGGGCTTCGGCCCGGATCGTCCCGCCGTGGCGTTCCACGATCCGCCGGCAGAGCGCGAGACCGACACCGCTGCCTTCGAACGCATCGCGCGCGTGCAACCGTTCGAAGGGGCGAAAAATCCGCTCGGCGTATTTCTGGTCGAAACCGATGCCGTTGTCGGCGACGACGATGCACCACGCCGCTCGGCCGTCGGCCACCGGCTCGCGCATCGCCGTGATGCGTATGACCGGGGCCGCGCCACTCCGGAACTTGATCGCATTGGCGATCAGGTTCTGGAAGACCTGCCGCATTTCGCTCGCGTTGGCGTCGATGCACGGCAGGTCGCCGATCTCGACGAGGGCGCCGGTCGTCGCGAGCAGTTGATCGAGGTCGCGCAGGGCATCGTCCGCGACGCCGGCGAGGTCCAGCGTGGCGAGATGTCGGGGCTGCGTGCCGACTCGCGCCAGCGCGAGAACGTCATTGATCAGCAACTGCATGCGGGCGGCCGCATCGATCATCCGGGTCAGGTATTGCCGGCCGGCCGCCGGCAGCGCGTCACCGCAGGTCGCCTCGAGGCGGCCGCCGAACGCGCGAATCTTCCGCAGCGGCTCCTGAAGATCGTGCGATGCGACCGACGCGAACGCCTCGAGATCGCGGTTGCTGCGTTCGAGCTCGCTGACCGCCACCTTTAACGCGTGTTCCAGGCTGCGTTGCGCGGTCACGTCTTCGAACGCAAGCAGGACGACCATCTGCCGGCCATGCGCCGCGCGCCGGGCCCGGACGATCATCGTGCGGTTGGCCTGATCGCCCAGCGCGCATTCGAGCTCGCGATCGACGCCGCTGAGGAAGATCGAACTGATCACCTCGTCGAGCGAGGCGGCAGCATCCGCGGACCACGATTGCGTCAGTTCCGCGAGCAGCACGCCATCACGCGGATCGCCGTCGATGCCGAAGGTGCGAACACACGCGGGATTGGCGGCGAGCAGGCGCCGCTCGGGATCGAGCAGGACCAGTGGCTGGCTGACCGTGTCGACGATCGTCTCCGCGTAGATCCGAAGCGAAAGCAGGTCGCGAAAGTTCAACGGCGATGCCAATGTAGCGCGCCGCCATCAAGCTCCGCAGTCAGTCGCCGCCCGATTATGTTGTAGGAATTTGCCTACATTACTCGCGCAGGCCGTGCTCGATGGCGTACCGCACCAGGTCCGCCGTGCTTTTCAGCCGCAGTTTTTCGAGCAAGCGCGCGCGGTAGGTGCTGACCGTCTTGACGCTGAGCGACAGCCGTTGGGCAATATCGCCGGTCGAACTGCCTGTGGCGATGGCGCGGAGCACTTCGTACTCCCGATTCGACAGCGCGGCCAGCCCGGTCTGCGGCGCCCGGCGCCCGGCATAGGCTGCGAGCTCCAGCGCCACCGTATCCGTGATGTGACGGCCGGTCGCGGCCACGTTGCGGACCGCGGTGACGAGCTCCTCCGGCGCGGAGTTCTTGGCGATATATCCCGCGGCGCCCGCTCGAATGGCACGCAACGCATATTGGGATTCGGCATGCGTGCTGACGATGAGCACGCGCAGGTCGGGCCACTCGCGGTGCACGTCGGCGAGCACGTCAAGTCCGCCGCGTCCCGGGAGCGAGATATCGAGCAGGAGAACGTCGACCGCATGCGTCGCGGCCAGTGGCAACACCTCTTCGGGTTGGCCCGTCTCCGCGACGATTTCAATGTCGCTGTGCTCGCTGAGCAAGTCGCGCAGCCCGCGGCGGACGATCGGATGGTCATCGACGATCGCGACCCGGATCATGCCGGTTCCGCTCCCTCATCGCGCAACGGCGCCTGGAGACGAATCACCGTCCCGCGATCAGGGTGCGAAGTGACATCGAGGTCCGCGCCGATCAGGGCGGCACGCTCGTACATACCGACGATGCCGAGCCCGCGGCGCGCGTCGTCGCGAGGAGGCAGTCCGATGCCATCATCGCGCACCGTTAGCGCGAACGTGGACGTGTCGGCCATCACGCCAATTTCGACGAGGCTGGCGCGGGCGTGCCGCAGGATATTCGTGAGCGCCTCCTGGAAAATCCGAAAGATGGCAATTGTAATTGACGGCGGCAGGGGAGCCGCGGCGCCGGAGCGCGCAATCTGACACCGGATACCGGTACGGCGCTCGAATTCGGTGGCTTGCCATTCGATCGCATCGACCAGCCCGAGGTCGTCGAGCATCGGCGGACGGAGCTCGGACGCAATGCGTCGCACCGTTTCCCCGGCTTCGCGCACCGTGCCGGCGAGCAGGTCTAAGCGCTGTCTGAGTCCAGACGGATCCGGTACGGACGTCTGATCGAGGCCCGCCGCCAGCCGTTCGAGGTCCCATTTGATCGCGCTGAGCGAACCGCCAAGTTCGTCGTGCAATTCGCGCGCGATGCGGCGGCCCTCTTCTTCGCGCGCCTCGGCGAGGCTGACGGAGCGCGCGCGCAGTTGCTCGGTGGTGGCACGCAGTTGTTCCTCGGACTGTTTCTTCGCGGTGATGTCTTCAGCGACGCCGGCAACGCGAATCACCGTGCCGCTGCCGTCGAGGACGGGAAACGCGCGGTCGCGAATCCACCGCTCGGTGCCGTCAGGACGGACGATGCGGTACTCCTCGTCGTAGCCTTTCGTCAGGTGACTGGTCGCAACCACGCGCGCTACCCGCGGCCGATCGTCAACGTGAATGGCGTCCATCCACGACTGCGGCGATGCATAGAGCGCCTCGCGTGCCCGGCCCCAGATGGCGTCGTATCCCGGGCTGACGTAGTCAACCGATTGCATGTCCGGGGTCGTGAGCCAGAACACCTCGCTGATGCTGTCCGCAATCTGCCGGAACCGCTCCTCGCTCGCCCGCAACGCCTCGTCGGCGCGCCGGCGTTCGGTGATGTCCTGCGCGAGCGAAATGAGGCCCGCGAACGCACCCTGCGAATCCAGCAGCGGCGTGTTCCACCATTCGCACGTGATTCTCCGCCCGTCACGAGTGGCGTTGTCGTTGATCGCGTGTGCCGCCATGTCGCCGGCGCGTAAGCGCCTCAGCACCTCGGTCGCGGCCGGGCGTTCGGACGGCGGCAGCAGGGTGTCGACCGGCGACATCATGTTGAGCGCTTCGTTCCTGGTGTAGCCGAACATCTGTTCCGCCGCCGCGTTCCAATCGATGATGCGGAGGTCGCGATCGAACAGGACGTACGCCAGCGGCATGCGGTCGACCTGGAGCCGAAGGCGCGTCGCGACGCGGTCGCGCTCCTCCTCGGCACGCTTGCGCGCCGTGATGTCGTGCGAGGTGCCGATGATGCCGATCAGCTCGCCGGAGGCGTTGGAGATCCGCGAGACCCGCGCGTTGATCCAGATGCGTGAGCCGTTGCGGTGATAGTCCTCGAACTCGCCATGCCAGTCGTGTCCTGCGGCGATGCTGCCCATCATCTCCGCGATCAACGGACGTGCCTCTTCCGGAAATCGGTCCGCCAGCGGGCGCCCGACCATTTCCGCCGCGGTCCAGCCATAGGTGGCCGTCGCCGCGTCATTCCAATACGTAACGATGCCCGCCGGATCCGTCACGATGATGCATTCGCGGACGTTCGCGAGGAGGAGCGCATCGCGCTCGTGGCGTTCTTCGGCGCGGCGGCGATCGTCGATGTCGGTCCACGTCCCGAGCCAACCCGATGGACCCTCATCAGTGTGCGGCAGCGGGAGCGCGTGGGCCAGGTACCATCGATAGCTGCCGTCTGGTTGCCGGAGCCGGTACTCGTTGACGTACTCCGCACCAGCGTTCACCGCCTCGTTCCAACGCTGACGTGACCTCTCAACGTCGTCAGGGTGCAGCAGATCGAGCCAGTTCCAGCCCATCACCTGTTCCGGGGCTATGCCGATCAGTTCGAGCCCGCGCCGACTTAAATATTTCGTCGATCCATCAGGAGTTGCCGTCCAGACGACCTGGGGAAAGGCGTCGAGAATGGGGTGGCGTAATTCCAAGCCCAGATCGCGGGCTTTCCCTGTCATCGAATTTTTATATCAGCGTCGGGTGCGGCTCTCAAGGAAACGCTTCACAGCTCGGCCGCGCGGCCATCGTCGAGGTGGGTGCCGGCGCACTGTGCCCAAGTGAACAGCGCGAAGTCAGCGATTGAGCGATGCTCGTTGCTGACAATGCGCATCGTTCTCACTCTTCTCATGACGCTCGCCGCCAGCCGGACGGTGGCGCAGCAGGCATCACAACCCCAGGCCGTCGTACCGGCGTTGGAATTCAACGTCGAAGTCCTCGGCTCCAAGGTCGCTGAATTCACGACGAAGATGGACGCCTATAGCGCGTTGCGGCGCTCGTTGGAGATCGGCCACGCGCCGCTTGCCGTCACGGACAATCCCGGCGACATCGTGCTCGCCGAGAACTTGCTGGCGGAACGGATTCGGCGCGCGCGTGCGCGCGCGCATCGCGGTGATATTTTCAACGAAGAAACCAGGCGCGCATTCAGACAGTTGCTGCGCCCGGTCGCCAACCCCGCAACGTGTGCGGCCATTCGCGACGATAACCCGGGCGAGTTTGCGTACGCCGTCAACGCGACGTATCCGAAGAACCGGACGCTGTCGACCGTGCCGCCGTCGATACTCGAGGCATTACCGCGGTTGCCGGAGGACGTGTGGTACCGGTTTCTCGGCCGCGACCTGATCCTGCACGACTCGCGCGCCAACGTGATCCTCGATCGCATCGACGACGCCATCCGCTGCGATCGATAACCATCGGATGACCGTGTCAGGTCATCAGAATTCCCTGAGTCCGGCAATTCGTTTGCAGCTCAACAACGTGAAGACCATAGACCAGTCGGTCTGTGTTTGTGGCGCGACGGGCAACCAATGACCCGCGCGCTTTCTCAGAGAGGCTTGGCTATGAAGTGTCAGTTTCGCAAACGCATCGGCGTTGTCAGCATGGCGGCGTTATCGTGTTTGCTCGTTAGTACCTCAGTAAGCGCCCAATCAACCGATGGCTACCGTGATGCACGCCGTCTCGGCGGCGCGACATCGTTCTTCCGGCCGGCGCTCACGAATTCAGAGAGCGTCAAGCGCATGGCCGCGAGTGCCGGCATCGAAGCGGACATTCGGAAGGTCCTGGCGGACGCCGGCATTCCTGAAACTTCCGATGCGGTCATCAAGATGCTGTCGGGCGGCGCACCAACGACCAGCGCCGGCTCGTGCGCGGAAGCGATGCCGCAAGAAGGCGTCATGGTCGAGTGTGACTTCCAGCGCGGCAGCACGCTGGAGTGGATGTCGTACCGCCCGAATAGCGGCAAGCGCGATCGCACTCCCGCACTGCTGCGCAAGTTCCGCTGGGCCGGACCGCGCGCGTTCAAGGCATTTCTGTTCCGCGTCAACAGCAACAACCGCACCTACACCTTCGTCGTGCCGAAGCCCTGCGGCAACCTGTCGTTGATGTCGATGGTCGAGGCCCCGCGCCCGATGGCGACGCCGCCGCCCGCGCCGCCACCTGCGCCGCCCGTGGTTGCTCCACCCGCGCCCGCGCCGGCACCACGCGTCGAACCGCCGCCACCGGCGCCTGAACAACCGGCCATGCAGGTCGCGCCGGCTGCCGCCGTGACGAAGCAGTCACCGTTCTTCATCGACTTCCTCGCCGGTAAAGAACGCCGCGTGCGTCCGATCTCGGGTCTGGAAACCACGAACGGCGCGCCCGTGAGCGCGAACGCCGAAGGCGGAGAGTACGCGCAGTGCTCGCCCTTGTTCGGCCTCAAGTTTGGCGTCGCGAAGCGCTTCGCGAATGACGTCGAGCTCGCGGGTAGCGGCGGCGTGGCGCTCAGCCTCGTCTCCGACGACGACAAGGTGCGCGAGCATCAACTGTTCGTCGACGTCGAACTCAACAAGTACCTGGGCCGCGGCTTCATCGGCACGGGTCTGTCGGTGTGGGACATCACTCACAGCGATACGCTGACCCCTGCGGTGCTGCTGCAGTTCGGTGTGCCGCTGAGCGCGTCGAACCGGGTCTACTTCGTCGGTCAGGGGCGGATGTTCCTCGACAACGCCGACGATGTCCGGAACAACTACCTGATGTGGGGCGGCGTGCGCGTCCGCTTCTAATCTGGATAGCGTGACTCAGCGTTCCAATCGCGCGAACAGCTGGGTCACGCGAACCTCTGTTCGTGTTACTGCGACACCCACGCCAACGTGGGTGTAGCGGTCGTTCAGAATATTGGTGCGGTGGGGGCGGCTGTCCATTAACCGGGCAACCGCCTCTTCGATGATTTTCTCGGCGGAGGTGAACGTGCCGGTTCGCATCCACAGATTCTCGGCGCTCGCGGGCACCGCGTGATTCAGAGCAGCCTTGATTCGATCGGCGGGAGTCTTGCGGTCAGGGTTGGTGTGTGAGAAGAACCGCCGCCGCAACATGTCCTCGCTATGGCGCCGCGCGGCCCGCGACAACTCGTTGACCTCGATCAGCGGCCTCACTTTGCGGAACAGTCGCTGCGCATTGGTCAATTCGAGCAGCCGCTGTTCCAACTCGTCCACCGTCCCAGCTTACAGCGGAGAGGACTTCATGCTCGTCCATCGCCACATCGTCCTCGTCGCCGTCAGCGCAGCCATCGTCGTGTGTGCCGCCGCGCCTGCACGGGCGCAAAATTTCATCAGCCCGATGCTCGGCGCAAACTTCGGCGGCGTGTCAGGATGTCCAGCCATCATCGACTGCACGGATCAACAGCGCAGCATCAGCCTCAGCGTGGGGCGATTCGGCTCGATCTTCGGCGCTGAAACAGAGGTGGCCTATACGCCGAAGTTCTTCGGCGACGCGCCCGCGCTATCGTCAAACGTGCTGACGCTGATGGGGAATGTGATGCTCGCGCCCAAGGCGGGACCGGTGCGTCCGTATGTGCTCGTGGGTGCCGGCATGATGAAGACGAACGTCGAGCTCACCGGCTCGAGCCTCTTTGCCGTCAACGACACGGCGTTCGGCTACGCCGCGGGCGGCGGTCTCTTCGTCTTCCTGGGACAGCACTTTGGCCTGCGCGGCGACGTGCGTTACTACCACTCGTTCCCGGACGTGACGATCGCCGGCATCACGCTGCCCAGCAAGAAGCTGAATTACTCGCGCGTGGGCGCGGCCATCGTCTTCCAGTTTTGACGCAGGCTTAGAACGGCGTAACGGTCACGCGCACCGTCGCCGGTGCGCCGGCGGTGAGGTCGCCCTTCTTCACGCCACGGAACTTATTCTCATCGTCCGCGCCTTCATTCACGGCTTTCGTCACCGCGGTGACCAGGGTCTGATAGGCGGCCGCATTCGCGGCGGTCAACTTGATCTCGATCAGGCCGTCGGACGCAATCGCGTTAACCGAATTGCCTCCAGTCAAGTTGAGGATTTGATAGCTGCCAGCCGGCAGCACCTTCTGCATGAGGATCACCGCGCGCGCGGCGGCGTGCAGCGCGCTGACGCGGCCATACGCGCCAAAACTGTGCCCCCCGGGTCCTTGAAATTCGATGCGCAGGTTTCCCGACTGTTGCGCGAAGGCGGGCGATGCGGGCGCGACGATGCCGAGGGCGAATACGAGCGAGAAAATCAGGCGCTTCATGATCGATGCTCCAAAATATTTTCAGGCGGGTCTAAAGTCCCGCCTCTACATTTAGCGCGCGACTTCGCGCGTGCGCTTGCCCATCGGACCGACGGCGGGCGGCACGATGGTGCCATCGGCAGCGTGGAAGCCAGACACGATCAACGCGGCCGTGAGCACACGGTGCATGCGCTCGACCTCAGTCGCTGGCGCGCCTCGCGTGCCCCATTCCCAGAACGCGTGTCCACCGGCGCCGGCGGCGGAGGAGGCGAGCGTGAACTGGAACGTCGGCACACCAGTGTGCGCGGGGACGTTGTCGTTGAGGCTGCCCGATCCGGTGCCGACCGTCGGTGCCTTGAGAACGCCCAGTTGAAGACCCGACTGGACGCCCGCCTGGATCGCCACGTTGTCGACACTCTCGGCGACGTATGCCGGCCGCAAGCCGTACCAAATCAATTCGAGGCTGATCGCCTCCGAGCCGCCATCCTTGCGGCCATGCCGTGCGTTTTCAGCGGTCACGCCCGCCTGGAACATCGGCTCGATCGTCTTGCGCATCTCGTTGAGCGGTTCAGGGCGCGTGGAGCGCATGTCGACTTCGAGCGAGCAGCTCGGCACGCTCATGCCTGCCGCCGGCGGCGGCTCGCAGCTGGCGCGGCCCACCGTGTAGGTGGTCTTCGGCGCGCTCTCGCCGCTGATGTCCGTCGGCGTCTTCACGTCCGCGATCTTGGCGATCGCCGCGGCCATCGCTTCCGGCGCGCTCGGACCGTCGGGACGCGGTGATGGCGCCTTGAACTTCATCTCGAAACGATAGCTGCCGACGAAATTGACGACGCCGCCACCCTCAAGGCCGAAGTTCGCGACGAAGTTGAGCGGATTGGAGCCATTGCCGGCCTTCTGATCGAAACCGTACAGCTGTTTCATCCCCGCCAGGTTGCCTTTGCCTTCTTCACCGGCGGTGCCGCAGATCCAGATGTCGTAGACGGGCTTGATGTTGTGTTTCTTCATCGCCGCGGCGAGCACAAATGCGTTCGACGTGCTCGGCACCATGTCGCCGTAGCCGGGAACGTAGATGCGCACCCCGCCGCCGGCCTCGGCCTCTTTCGCATTCGCGAAGACCTTGCTGGCGGTGGCGTACTTGTCGTTCTCGATGACGCGCCCTTTCGCGTCGAACGACAGCTCGTCGGGGATCGCTGCCAGATCCTGCGGCGTCGCGACGACTGGCTGTGCGTACGGCTGCAGCTTGATGTGGAGGAACGGATCGCTCGCCGGCGGCAGCACTTCGGGATTGACGACGTCGATGTGCCCTTCGACCAGCACCTTCGGATACTGGCCCTTGTAATTCTGGGCGCCGGCGCTGCCGGCGTATGAACCCTTGATCACCACGCACGCGTTGTAGACCGGAAGGTTGTCGACGATGTTCGTGTCGCTGGCGGGGATGACGCCATCGGCGCGGGTCATCACCTCGGAAGCCGAGAATCCCCATTCCTGCACGAGGCGGCGATGAATCTCGGCTGCCTTCAACAGCTCCTGGCGCGGCGGCGACGGGATGCGCACCAGCTCGAGGAACTGATTCCATCGCGCCTTGGCGGCGGCATCCGTGCTCTGCTCCTTGAGGAGCGCCAGTATTTGCGGATCGTTCGCGATCTTCTCCGACGCGCTGACCATCGCCGGCGGAATCGTGACCCGCGTCGGTGGCCCATCTTGTGCGGCCGCGCCGGCGCCGAGCGCGACGAGAACGATGAGAAGGATCGTGGCCAGTCTGAAAGGCGTGCGTTGCTCAGGTCTTGTCATCTGCGCGAAGTGTGACATGAGAGGCGCGACAAGAGCAACGCGCTCGGCGGTAGACGATCAGGTCAACGTGATCGTGCCGTCGAGGCGCTGCGCAATCTGCTCGAGTCGCGGGGCCACGTCAACGCTCCGCGCGCCACCGGCCAGCTGGCTGGAGATCTTCCGCAATTCGTCGGCGCACCCGCGGATGTCGTCGATCATCCGGCGATTGCGCTGGTGCTCCCGCACGCAGCGCACGATCACCGGCACCAGCCGATCGAGTCGATTCTTCAGGATGTAATCCGATGCGCCAAC
>JADMIO011306066.1_pt1 | contig 16265 bp, 14 predicted proteins | sample 8958161 | NCBI WGS metagenome assembly JADMIO01 (sample SAMN16585339, study PRJNA669376) | soil metagenome | isolation source: Crop rotation soil | place: USA: Cullars Rotation, Alabama | collected 2011
AAGCGCTGCTCAAATCGCACCGCGCGCAAGATGCGCGTTGGGTCTTCGATGAAGGAAAGATTGTGGAGCACGCGAATCAAGCCGCGCGTCAAGTCTTGTTCGCCGCCGTACGGGTCGAGCAGCTCGCCATAACGTTCCGGGTCAAGACAAAGCGCCAGCGCGTTAATCGTAAAATCGCGGCGGTGCAGGTCAAGTTTGATCGAACTGCGCTCCACATCGGGCAGGGCAGAGGGATATTCGTAAAATTCGGTGCGCGCCGTGGCAAAGTCCAGATGTAAATTTTCGTCCTCATCCACCAGCCAGATTGCAGTACCAAAACGAGTGTGCGCGTGTACGCGTCCGCCATATTGGTTCACGAGTTTTTGCACGAGCTGAATGGCATCACCTTCTACAACAATATCGAGGTCGAGGTTCGCCTGTCCGATGATCAAGTCGCGCACAAATCCGCCGACGAGATAGGTCGAGTATCCCAGTTCGCGCGCAATCCGCGCGGCGTCGCGCACCAAGAGCAGCAAATCGCGCGGCAGCGCACGCTCCAGCCGCGACACAAATTCCGCGTTGCGCGCAGGGCGCACGGTTTCCGTATAAAGTTTCAATAAATCCGTGCGCGTCACAATACCGACAATATTTCCGTCTTCCACAACGGGCAATTGTCCCAATCCATGCTCCGTCATTACTCGCTGCAAATGTTCGACGGAATCTTGCGGCGTGACAGAAACCGGCTCACTCATGAAACGCGACACGGGCAGTTTTTGCAATTTGTGATGTAGGGCGCGGTCAATTTCGCGGCGTGTCAGCACGCCAACCAATTTTTTCCGCCGCGCCACCGGAAATCCTTCATGCCCCCAGCGCCGCGCTTGCTCTGCCGCACTTGCAATGGTCATCGTTGGTTCGAGGACGCGCACGCCATACGACATGATATCGTGAACGGTCCGGTGAGGTCGAATATGTTCTTCGAGGAGTTGCAGTAGTTTTTTTTGTTGTGTCTTGAGTCCGCGTGAGTGAATCAGGGCAGCGGCGGCAGTAGCATGTCCACCGCCGCCAAACGCGCGGGTAATTTCTGCCACATCAATCGCTTCCGACTTGCTGCGCGCGACCATTTGAATCTGACCGCCCATTTGCACCAATAAGAACAATGCGGAAGGGTCGTATAGTTGAATCAATTGGTGCGCGACGCTGGAAATTTCTTCGACGTAATTTGTGATACTCACCGCGCCAATGACAATGGTCTGTCCACCGATTTCGTGCATCTCGACGCGCTTGAGCAAGCGGTTGTAAAGCGCGCGCTGGTCGTCGGCAAGTGGCTGCCGCAAGAATTCGCCCATCAAATCCAACGCCGCCCCTTGCTCGACAAGATACGCGGCGGCGTGCAAGTCGCGTCCCGTCGTGTCCACATACGTCAACGAACCTGTATCTTCATAGATGCCCAGCGCGAGCAGCGTCGCTTCGAGACGCGAGAGCTGCAAATTCTTTTCGCGCAGGGTTTCGACCAACAGCGTAGTCGTCGCACCCGTTTCGCCACCGCTGTAGGTGGTATGCTCATCCAAGGGACGCGCAAGTGGGTGATGGTCCACGATGTGGATGGTCGGTGCATCTGCAATCCCACGCGCGGAAGGCAGTGTTTGCGTATCTACCAATAATACTTGCTTGAAGCGGCGGCGCGGCGCTTGGTCTTGCGGTGTAAATTGAAACGGCTCACCGTACAGCACCAGAAAATCGCGTGCATTCCGATTCAAGCGGCGCGGGAGTAGTGCCACTGCCTCGGGGTAGAGCTTTTTGGCGGCGGCTAACGACGCCAGCGCGTCCAGGTCGGCGTTTTCGTGGGTCAGAATAGCGTCCACAACGGCATTGTACGCAAGGGGTGCACGACGCGCAAGGAGCGATTCTTACAGAAAGCTAACGATGCTATAATTTCTTTCTCGAAATACTTTGAAGTCTCCTACTCGCGCGCTAGGCATCGCATTTGCTGATTTGAGGGAACTTACTGTCCATGGCTGATATTTACTATGATGTTGAAACCAAAGAACTGCTTGACCTGACGTTGGAAGACCAATCCTCGGCGATTCGCTCACTCCATTTCTCCGTCGGCGTCACGTGGTGCGAATGTCACAAAGAGCAAATCTTTTATCGCGCGGACTTGCTAGGCGACCATCTTCTGGCACACGAACGCATCATCGGCTTTAGTATCCGTCAATTTGATAACGCGGTGGTCGGCTACAACTATTTCCTCGCCCGCGCCGACTCACCACCACCCAAAGTGGACAAGCGCATACTGTCCAAGAGTCAGACGAAAAATGACAAGCCCGAACTTCCCCAATCGCCGGAAGATTTCAAGCGTGCGCTGGATGGACGCAGTCTGGACTTGCAGATTGATTTAGAGGCACGCGTCGGCTATCGGCTGGCGCTGAATACGCTCGCGCAAGCCACGCTACGCCGCGAAAAGCAGGGCACGCCTGCGCTCGGTGTGATTTGGTACCGTCTTGCCGCACAATTGAAGCAAAAATATGCGTATGCGCTGCGTGAAGCAAACGACCCGGAGGGCGCAGACCGCGCGCAAGAGTTAGGCGCGTATTTTCAACAGCGCTTGGAACACTATTGCGCGACGGACGTGCAATTGGTTCGGCTGATTTTTGAATATGGCGTACAAAATCGCCGCGTCTTTTATCTCGACTTTGAAGGTGAACGGCATAATGTAAAGATAGATTGGCGGTAAAATTCGCTGTTCTTATTCTTGGAGAGTATAATATTAAGTTGTATGAGTCAGGAATCAAGACCGAGTCCGCGCCGTTTCCCTCTTTTCGCTGTTGACTATGGACATTGGCAACGGGCAGGCGAATCTCCTGACTCCTCACATCCTTTCAGTGACGCTCCTTCCATCGTCATTCTATGCAATGGACTTGTACTACGCGCCGCCGGAACCCCCTCCCAATATCTAATTCCTCCTTAATCTTTATACTCTATCATTCCCAGTTGCGACGCGTTTCGATGCGCCGCCTTGTTACATTTCGGAGGAATCATCGTGAGGAAAATCATCCCAATCCTAGGCAGCGTGCTGCTTTTGCTCACGCTCGTCTCGGTTGCGCTCGCACATGCACAAATTTCCAGCTGTACGCCGCCCATCAATGGGACGGTCGAACAGGCTCCTGACAAATTGGTTTGCACGACCACGGAAGCGATGGACCCGAAAAGTTCGTCGTTAAGCGTCACGGATGCTAGTGGCGCATCTGTGGACAAGGGCGATTCGGCAGTAGATTTGAACAATCCCGACCGCAATACGATTTCGGTTTCGCTCGATACGACGAAAATAAAAGACGGTGTATATACCGTAAAATGGAAGACGCTATCGGCAGATGACGGTGATGCCGCCGATGGCACGTTCACTTTTACGGTAGGCATGGCGATGCCGGTGGATACTACACCCGCCGCGGGGACGACACCCAATGCAGAAATGCCCGCGGCAAAAATTACCATCGTTAGTCCGGAGGAAGGTGCAACACTCACGGCGGGACCGGTCGAAGTAGGAGTTGCTGTTGAAGGCGTAACTCTTGGCGACCAATATCACTGGCATGTGTATCTCGATGGCACGGAAGTGTCCATGGTGATGGAAGCCAAAGCATCCACGACCGTGAATCTGCCCGAAGGCAAACACACCCTGAAAGTAGCGCTTGCCGACGCGACACATGACGAACTTGCTACGGCGGAGCTCGCGGTGGACGTGCAGCCTGCGGCACAGGCGACTGTGCCCGCCGCACAAGCAACTGCTCCCGCTGCAACAAGCGAAGCGGCGACTTCTGTTCCCGCTACCGAGGCTGCGACCACAGCAGTAGCAACGGAAGCGGCAACCCCTGCGGCAGCGACAGAAACACCGACTGCCGCGCCCGTGACGACCCTTCCAACAACGGGCGGCAGCACCGATTTCGCGATGTTTGGCTTGCTTATGTTCGCGGGCCTAGTGCTATTCGGCGCAGGCGCATTTATTACCGTGCGCGCTCGCCGCTGACGAAAGGTTTACAATAGATGCGGGAGGTCGAGTAGCAGGATAAAGCCTCCCGCATCTACCGAAATGAAAGCAAGTGGTATCGCACCGCAGCCGTACGGACGAATCGTTCAGGCGCACGGCGGCATTCTGACAGGACATTGGGAATTTGATTTGGCGCTGTTACTGACCTTGCTGGCGGTCGTCGCCTATTCGTTCCTGCTGCCTACGGATGCGCCGCGCGGCATGGGCCGATTGCTGATTCAGACCGTTGCGTTTTCGTTTTTTGCCGGAGCGTTGATACTCGCCGTTTTAGGATTTAGGAGTTTGTGAATGGACAAGTGGAATGTGCGAATGTTCCTTGCGCTGGTGTTGTTAAGTGTCGCGACAGGTGCGGTTTCCGCGCAAGGCAACCCTTCAATCAAAATCGTCAAGCCCGGAGATCGGCGGAACGTGGAAACCGCGCAAATCCCCGTAACCGTTGAAATTACGGGCGCATCTCTAAGCGATGGTTATTCGTGGCAAATGTTTGTAGATGGCGTGCCGCAAGAGGTCGTACATGATTCGCTGACGGCATCCATTCTGGTTGGCGATCCGAGCGGACCACGTCGGCTCAAAGCTGTATTGTACGACCCGCAGGGGAATAGTATCGCGTCCAATGAAATTTTGGTCATGGCTGCGCCCGTCGAAAAAGACGACCAGCCGGTGTTTAACCGCGATTGGTTCGCGCCGCTTATGGCGGTATTCACATTGATAATCATTGGTCTCATTGTTCTAGGGCTGCGTTTGCGCCCGCGTACCGCGGCATGAGGAAAATCGTTGTTGTCATCACGCTCGTCATTTTTTTGCTTGCGAGAGCAAACATTGTCTCGGCACATGCAGTCGTCGTCACCTGTGCGCCATTGATTGGAGCGAATCTTCCGCAGCCGCCCGCGCTGTTGATTTGTCAATTTAATCAACCGTTAGACGAAAGCAAAAGCACACTCGCTGTCAGCGACGCGCAAGGGCAGCGTGTGGACAATAACGATACCAAGTTCTTTGAAGGGGATAGTCAAACCTTAGTTGTCTCGCTGGATACGACCAAGATGAATGCAGGAATCTATACGGTGCACTGGGCAGTCACGGATACGTTGGACTTTGGAAATACCTTTGGCGATGTTCAATTCGGCGTCAATACGGTCGTCCCGGCTACACCGACAGCCGTTCTGCCGGGCATTCCCATGACCCCGACGCCAGTGGTGAATACCGACCCGGCATCCTCGTTGATTTCGCGTTTTCTAATCGGCGCGGGCGTCGTTGTGTTAGCCGCATTAGGTATCATCTTCTGGCGCTTGCGTAGCAGCCAGAACGTTGAGCAGGGATAGTAGGCACGAATATGAAAGTTTGGTTGAGAGTCTCGATCGCAGTCGTGTTGGTCATATTGACCGTCACCGTGGTTTCCGCGCACGCGAAATTAATCAAAGCGAGTCCCGCGCCGAACTCGGTACTCGGTTCTGCACCTTCGCAAGTACAGCTGTGGTTTGATGAAGACGTTGATTTGAATTTCAGTCAGGTGCAGGTACTTGACCAAAAAAAGCAGCACGTCGAAACGGGCGATTTACAGCTGGCTAACGGTGACACAAAATCCGTCATCATTTCGCTCAAGCCCTCCGGCGATGGGACCTACAACGTCATTTGGCGCGTCCTATCGGCGACCGATGGGCATGTCACGAGCGGCGTCTATGCGTACGGAGTTGGAACAACGGCGGGCATTGTGCCCGTGCCGAGCAGTCCCGACATCGCCGCGCCGACCGAATTATCTCCGCTCTCGGCAGTGGTGCGCTGGGTTAGTCTCTTTTCGCTGCTTACCCTCATTGGCGGCTTTGTTTTTCGGTTCTTTATCCTCGAACAGTCGCTCGATATAGTCAATGCGAACAAGAACACGCGCAAGGTCGCTCACACGCGCTGGCTGCAACTGATTGGTCTCGCGCTTGTCCTCTTTTTCATCAGCAGCATCGCTGAATTGTTTCTTCAAACGAGTCTAATCACCGGGCAAAGCACCTTTACCGCTGTATTTGAAGTCCTTACCAGTTCGCGCTCTGGTGTCTTGTGGCTGATCCGACTCGGCTTGATAGGACTGTGCGCCGTTCTCGTTATTGCGGAAGTGAGGCGCATTCACGTTCCGTATGCGAGCTATGCGCTGATTGTTTTTGGCGCGGTGGCGCTCTTTACGCGTTCCCTGAATAGTCACTCCGCGGCGGACGGGAATTTTTCCCTTCCTGTTTTCTCCGATTGGCTGCACCTGCTCGGCGTTTCGGTCTGGGTCGGCGGACTATTTTCCTTCGCGTGGCTTATGCCGTTTGTCTGGCGCGCCCTTGACCCTAAATCGCGCAGCGCGTGGATTGCGTGGGTCGTACCCAAATTCTCGTGGATTGCGCTGCCGACAACGATCATCATTGCCATAACAGGCTTTTACAATACAACCCTACAAGTTCCTGTGCTCGATGTAGTCAGCACACGTACACTGCCGACAGTCCAACAGCTCACGTCAGATACGTACTCCGACGCCCTCCTTATCAAGGTCGGGCTATTTGCGGTGATGATATGCTTCGGCGCACTGAATCTCTTATTTATCAGCCCGCGCTTTCGACGCTTTATCACACAGCATGACCAAAGCGCGGGAATGTTCACACGCTTTCGGCTTACGGTAGGTGCAGAAGTTCTGCTTGGTCTCGGCGCGATTTTTCTTGCGGGCATACTCACCCTCAGTCCACCGCCGCGCTCCGCACCGGAGCAGCTGGGACCGACAGTTGCCGAGAGCCAACTTCGTCCCGTCGCGCTCACGGGCTATCCTTCGCAGGATGTCAAAGTACTCTTGCAAATCGGTCCGAATCCGAGCGAGCCGACGGACTTTACCGCGACCGTGACTTCGAGCAGCGACCAGCCGCTAACGGATATTCAGCGCGTCATTTTTCAATTCATGTACTTGAATCAGGATACAGGCGCGCAAAATGTTACAGCGGACGCGGGCGCGGAGAATCAATATGTGACGAAAGGCAATTACCTTTCGCTTGATGGGATGTGGAAGATTCGCATTACAGTGCGGCGCAAGGGTATGGACGATGTTGCAGTTGAATTTCCGTATTATATTGCGCCGAGCGTGGCGGATAATACCGCGCAAGCCGCCGACGCGCAGGCGCAATTAACCCAAGCGCAACAAAGCATGAATGCGCTGACCGCGATGCGCTCGACGCAGGAATTGAATGATGGCGTGAACGGCGTGGTGGTTTCTGACTATACCTATCAAGCGCCGGACAAGACCAATTTCAAAATTGAAGGGCAGGGCGAATCTATCGCGGTCGGTTCACAGCAGTACTATCAGGATAAGGATGGAGTGTGGACGGAACGTCCGCGCGTGGAAAACTTTATCTTTCCGAGTTTTGATTTTGCCAATACTGCCCAATCTACGCGGCTTGGACGCGCTGACCAGATAGATACCCAGCCCGCACAGATTATTTTATTCGATACGCCGAATACGAGCGGCACCGATTTAATTCATTACGCCTACTGGGTCGGCAATGACGACAAGCGTGTCCTGCAATTTGGAATGGTCACGACCGACCATTACATGATGCAGTACTATAATGACTTTAACGGCAGTGACATTAACATCACCGCGCCGCCGAATGTTGCCATCGCGCCAACGTCTGCACCCGTTGCAGATACAGGTTCTAGCCCACTGACGACTGCGGTACAGGGAACGGGACGCCCTAAGGGTTTCATTACGGGCGATTTGGAAGGTGACGGGGCGCTCGTTCTCGTGGTCGGCGGTGTGATTAGTTTATTGATTGGGACAGGCGGGAAGCGGACGCGCAACGCGCGACTGGTGACGATGGGGCTTGGCGTGGCAGGCGTGTTGCTGGGGATTGGTTTATTTATTGACGCGGTAAATGGAACGACGGCGGCAGCCGCTAACGTTCCGGTGGATACCGAACGTGCCTCCAGCGGTCAGCAAATTTATGACCAGAATTGCGCGGTCTGTCACGGTCCGAAAGGTTATGGGGATGGTCCGGGCGGGGCGGCATTGCCTGTCAAACCGTTCGACCTGACGACGCATGTGCTGCTGCACGATGAGCAGTATCTCTATGCAACCATCTTGAATGGACGCGGGTATATGCCCGCGTGGGGCAATCGCCTCACCCAAGACCAAATTCTGGATGTGATTGCTTATACGCGGTTGCTAGCGCGGGAGGCACAACAAAATTCAGCACGACCCGGCTTTACGCCGCAGCCGTAATCTTAATTCATAGCCCCTCTCTTGAGGGGCAGGGGGAGAGGTTGGAGGTTCTCTTATTTGCCTTGCATTCGCTGGAATAATTCCAGTGCTTGCTGAAAGGCATTTGGAGTAACGTAAATTGCACCATTAAAGGGGCTATCGAGCTCAATAATCAAAAAAATGACAAAAGCGACCAGACCCGCGAACATACCGATCATCAAGAGATGAGGGATTGAATCCGGCACGCGGAAAAATAGAGTAAAGCCGAGCGTGACAATGGCACCCCCCCAGAGCAAAATCCACATCAATGCAGGCAGTTCTTCGCGGCTTCCCAGCAGACGAATGCGGCGTTCATTACCAAGGTCTTCGAGCGAAGAAAAGAAATAATCTTGGTGGACCATTAGCGAATCGCTTGTATTATGCATGGTGCGGTGAACATTCCAAATATTTTCTAATGAATCACGCGCTGCAGTACTCTCAATGCCCAGCTCCATTTGGGGCCATTCGTCATTTACCACCTTTTGCGTATAGTCCACAACTGACGCTTCCAATTGCTGATTGTAGGGTGGAGCTTGCTCCTGAGCGATTCGGTAAATATTCACGAGCGTATTGGCTTCACGCTCGACGTTCACCATCGCATCGAGATATGCTTGCCAAACCACAAGCACGATGAACGCCAGCATGACGCCGTACACCACGCCGACAGCAGCAAACATAAACCCTGCGACCTCATTATTGGTACGATGAACGTCTTCGGGGACATTCCGGCGTACAATTATAGCCGCCAGAATCGCCACCGCGATGCTTCCACCGACGACGATGAGTAGTAGCAGAGGGGTTGGAACAGCGAACAAGACAGCCTTGATAAGACACCTCTTGGATTGGTGACGTTTGCAAGAGCCTAATTCTTGCGACAGCAATTATATCAGAAATGTTTCTCGCATTATTCCGCAAAGCCTATCGTGATGTCACCAAGCGACGTGTGCGTTCGCTGCTGACACTCTTGGGCATCCTCATCGGCGTCGGCGGCGTGGTCGCCATCGTTTCGACCGGGCAGAATCTTGCGCGGGCGCAGGCGGCGGCGTACGCCGATGCTTCCCAGTCGGATATTTCTTATTGGGTCTGGAATGCGCCCGCTTCTCTGCCCCGCGCTTTGGCAGAAATTGATAATGTTCGCGCCGCCGAACTGCGGGTTGACCTATTTACGCGCTGCCGCTGGACGCTGGATGGACAGGAAAGCGCACGTGATGTCTCGCTGCACGGCGTCGCCGATTTTGACAATATGCAAGTGGATGAGGTGTTCTTGCGCTCGGGGCGCTTTCCACGCGAAGGCGAAGTGGTTGCCGAGCAATCCGCACTCGACGTGATGCCCCTGCAGCTCGGCGATACGCTTATCTGTCGCGGGAGTAGCGGTCAACCTGACCGCACTCTTACACTTGTTGGCACAGTCCAGACACCGAATTATCCTAACGCGTCGCTGCTCGACTATGCCACGCTGTATGCACCTTCGCCAGATGTGATTCGCTTGCTTGGCGCGTCGGGGTCGAATAGCCTACTTCTGAAAGTTGATGATTTGTCTCACGCGAGTGATACGGCGCGCAATGTTACGCAATTACTCGACCGCCGCAATCTCCAACATCAGTCACCGACCATCCGCGACCCCGAAAATTTTCTTGGCAAACGCGAACTCGACGCTCTGCTCGCGCTATTGAGCATCTTTTCAATTGTAGGTCTCGTGACAAGCGGCTTTTTGGTTGCCAACACACTCGCGGCGATTGTGACCGAGCAGGTCAGCGAAATCGGTACGCTCAAAGCATTGGGTGGCACGCGCGCACAAGTGATGTTGGTCTATATCCTATCCGCGCTGGTATACGGCATCGCAGGAACAGCGCTCGGCTTGATTGTCGGTGCGCTCGCGAGTTGGCAGTTGATGCTCTATATCGGCTCGCTGTTGAATCTCACCATCAATTTCCAAGTCTCTCCGTTAGGTATCGTGCTCGGCGTAATTGTCGGGCTGGGAGTCGCGCTATTGGCAGGCACGATTCCTGCGTACTCGGCGACGCGGATTCCCGTAAAACGCGCGCTGGAATCGTACGGTATCACGCCCACCTACGGCGCGGGACGATTGGATCGTTTTCTGCAACGCATTGTCGCTTTGCCGCCGCTCGCCGCGATGTCGGTGCGGAATCTCGCGCGCCGCAAAAGCCGCGCCATCGTCACCATGCTCGTCATCGGCGTCGCAGTCGCAACATCGCTCGCCGCGCAAGCTGTTACCGCGTCCGTGGATTCTGCCATTGATGAATTGTTCCGCACGTATCGCGCGGATGCGTGGCTCTGGTTCGGCGAATATGTTGGAGACAATATGCGCGCCGCGTTGACGACTGTGCCCGGTGTCAATCAAGCAGAGGTCTGGTCACTGCAAAATGTTTGGGTGTCTAAAAGCGCCACCCCAGAGTCGGCAAAAGAACCGGGCTTTAGCCTACTTGCACCGACGACTCCAAAGACTGCCGTGCAAGCGCGCGTTTGGGGGCTGCCCGCGACGACGACTCTATATATTCCTGATTTGGTTGCCGGGCGATGGTATCACGCGCGCGAAACCGATACAGCAGTGATTTCTACCGACCTTGTGCAATCGCTCGCAGTAAAATTAGGTGACACAATTGCGGTGGATTCGAACGGTGAGCAGCGCGCCTTTACGGTTGTCGGCATCACGATTGACAATTCGGTGTTTCTCGGCAGTCAGGTATCCGGTAAAGTATTTTTGCCCGAAGAAATTGTCGCCACGATGCAAGGGCTGGAAGGCTGGGCGAGTTTTTTTGCGGTGGGATTACAACAGCATGATGCAGAGGCAGTCGAAGCTCAACTCGATGCTATTTCGCAACGCTTTAATCGCTATCAAATTGGCAGCGACAGCGCGGTGCGCGAGGTCAAGGGGGCCAAGGAACAAACGCGCATTCTCACCATCGCCTTGACTGCCATGAGTATTCTGGTCGGACTCATCGGCGCGTTGGGTGTTATTAATACGATTACGCTGAATGTGCTTGAGCGACGACGGGAAATCGGCGTGCTGCGTTCCGTCGGCGCGAGCGATGCGAATGTCATGCAAGCCTTTCTCACGGAAGGGGTTACATTTGGCATCGGTGGCTGGCTGATCGGTATCGTCTTGGGCTATCCGCTCGGGCTTGTTTTAACGCGGGTCATGGAAGCGGTACTGTTCCATCTCGATTATGTGTTTACCCCACAAATGGTTTTAATTAGCCTCATTTTTGCCTTGTTGCTGACCGGCATCGCCAGTCTCATTCCCGCGCTCGCCGCGGCGAGAATGAAGGTGAAAGAAGTGTTGAGATATGAATAATGCTAACATCTACTAATTTGCATTATAATTCTTGATAGATGAAGCGATTGCGTATCCCTCCGCATACGCTAACCAATTTACGTGACCGCGAAATTGCAATAGCGGAAGTTCAGTTAGCAATTGAGCGACCAGAACGCATCGTGGCGGGATATGACCTACGTAAGATTTACTTGAGACGCTATCTGGATTCCATCGTGAATGAGGAGATGTTGCTGCGCGTTATTGTTGAAGAAACAGAAACCGAGTTGGTGGTTGTAACCGCTTATAAAACGTCCAAGCTTGCCAAGTATCTGAAAGAAGGTGAGTAATGAAAATCGTTTATGATAAAGAAACCGATACTTTGACGATAACACTACGCGAGGAAAAGATTCGCGAGTCGGATGAAGTACGCCCCGGTGTGATTGCCGATTTCGGATATGATGGCAACATCGTTCGCTTTGAAATCTTGTCCGCCTCGAAGGTCGTAACACAGCCAAGAGCATTAAATTATGAGTTGCAAGGTGCGTAAATAATATAAAACGGTCACAATTATTGTGACCGCTTTGTTTTCTCATCCCATTACGGCTTCCAACCTCTCCGAATCGCGTCGCGCATCTGGACGTATTCGGTTCCCTCGTCGAACGCCTCTTTAATCGCGGGCGAAAAGACTTTGCTATAAAACTCTTTGCCCATCCGATTGACAATTTCCTTGTCAAACAATTTATCCGTCTGCGGAATGCCGCTCAGGTCGCGCCATTTACTGCGCGGCTTTTTCGCTTCTCCTTCTTTGCCTTCTTTCTTTTCACCCGTTGGTTTCGGCATCCGCCCAAATTTTTGCGCGGCTACTACTTTTGCGATCCACAAGCCATAGCCTTTGGCTTGCGCCGCTTTTTCTCCTTCTTTCATCGCCTTCAGGCGATTATATTCGGCAAATACGTCAAAGCGTCGAACTGGGGCTCGCGGTTTTAATTCTTCCATAATTACAATAACGGATGACTCGTCAAGACACGATGGACTCTTGCAAGGCTGTGCTTGGCACATCCCCGGTAAATAATCCCTGATGGGCAGTATCCGGCACGATTACGCGCAGGGCGCGCGGTTTGATTTTGATTTGAATCGGCGTCGAGCCGATTGGCTCGGCGTCTACATGGACGGGTAGGGTAGCGCCTTGCAGCTCGATTTCACGTCCGCGCAAGTGTTCAATATCTGGCTGCTGTTCATAGAAACCGCTGCCGAGTCGAATGAAATGCCAAGCCGTATGCAGGGCGTTTTCGCCATCAAGCAACGTCACATCAAGCAAACCATCGTCAATGCGGGCATCGGGAGGCATCCGAATCATTGCGCCGTAGAGCTGCGCGTTGCTCGTCAATGCAAGAATCACACGGCGCTTGTAGGTTTTGCCATCAACGGTGACTGTAATCTGCCGCCCACGATACGCGATGGCGTGACGAAGCCCGACACTTACGAAAAAAAGTTTTCCCCATTTGCGTTTCAGGTCGCGTTGTGATTCCACTTCACGAATCACCGATGCATCAAAGCCCGCCCCGCAGCTCAAAATAAATGCTCGCGGACCAAAATTTTTTCCTTGCACCATTCCTACATCAATCACCCGCACAGGGGACTCTGCCTGACTCGCGGCCGCGCGCGTAAGGTCGTTTAGCGGAATACCCATTTCGAGCGCCCACACATTCGCGGTGCCGAATGGCAACACGCCAAGCGCGGTGTCAGAACCGAGCAAGCCGTTCAAGACTTCGTTCAGTGTCCCGTCGCCGCCGACAGCAAATGCCGCGTTGAACTCTTGCTCCGCCGCGTCCTGTGCAATGCGCGTGGCATCACCGCCGTTTTGCGTTTCGCGCAGGGTCAGCTCCCAGCCACGTTCCCGTAATACGTCGAGTGCCTTGGCGAGCGGCGATTGATGGTCGTGCATCCCGGAACTGGGATTATGAATGATGACCGCGCGCATTTATTTCCAAGACCAGAACGCAATCACACCGTCACCGATTTTGCGCGGCGAATTCATGCCGTTCGCATCAGCGATCCACACGCTTCCTGTCCCCTGCGATTCACGCGTAGTGTAAACAAAGGAAAGACTATCCGGCGACCAGAACGTGGACGAATTGGCATATTGGTCGAAATATGGGACCACGCTCAAAAAACTCTCTGTGGGGAAAAAGCTCGCGATCTGCTTGGTCAAACCTGTAGTGCTGTCCCACACTTTCCAATGGAGTTGAAGCTGATTTTGTCCACCTTGATAGTTGGAGAACTCGGTAACAAATCGTTCGGGATGCGTCGTCGCTAAGGGCGGCAACGGTGCATGATGATTGAAATTCGATTGATTCTGCCCCACGCTCACCGTGAGATACGCGACTTTTTTGCTGTCGGGCGACCAGAGAAACGCGAGGGCGGGGTCTTGGGAAATGGCGCGCCCATTTGTGCCTGTCGAGTCAATCACATGCACGATGGAAAAATGGGGCAGCTGTACATCGCTGTCCGTGACCATATAAGCGACCTCGGTTCCGTCGGGTGACAGAGCAAACGAGGCGCGCCCATTGTAACTCAACAGCTTTTTGATGTCGCTGCCTTGCGCGTTCGCAATTGCGACCTCTTGCTCGGTGCTGTCCTGCGTAGAGAAAAGCAGCTTGCCGTCATGCGACCACTGCGGCGCTTGAAATGTTCCGGGGAGCGCGTCGAGCGAATGTTGCGAGCTCGAGTCTTTGAATGGCAACAGCGCGAGACGCGCATCCGAATTGTCTGCACGTGTGCCGCCGACATGCGTAAACATTTGCGAACTATCCGGCGACCACGCCCAATACAGCGGTGCTCCGGAATCCAGCTCTTGCATAGAATCAGCTTGGTCCGTGTGAGCGACCCGCAGCGCGATGTGCTGTGCGTCCTTGTTGGCTAAAAAGCCCACCAGTTGGCTGTCCGGCGACCAATAAAGATAAAAAGGAAAGTTTTGCGGCGTCTTGTAAACCGATGTGAGTTGTTCGCCTGTTGGGGAGACGGTAAAGAGCGTGCCTTCGGTAGGATTGCCGTCCGCGATACTGTATCCGACAAAGGCGAGGCGATGACTGTCCGGCGACCACGTCGGATAATTGTAAATATGGTTGGCTCCGGCATCCTTGGTGATGGCGGTCGTGGCTTGGGCATTGGGGTCGGCGACATAAATATTGGAATCATTGCCTACGAACACAATGCGATTTAGCGAAGCAGGCGCATTCACTGCCACAAAGGGGAGAGCATTGCCATTGGAGATAAAGTAAAAGCCGCCAACGAGTACGACTGCACATACCGTGAGCAGCATACATCCGGCGAGAGCGCCGATGAGCAGGACAGCTGAAGAACGATTGCTCATGTACGATCCTTTCTGCGGAGCGGACCGACCAACGATGACTCTAAAAACTTTTGCTACAACTCATTTCAAAAAGCCTTTGCCTAAAATAACTGGCTGTTTTCTAGCTTATTCCTCAATATCGTTGATATTGAATTCCCTTTTTGAAATGAGTTGTATAAATAATACGAAAGACCACAGAAAGCGGATTTAAGCGGGTATCACTTGCGCCAGTCGCCGCAGCGCCGCGAGATTTCGTTTTTCGTCTTTGCCCGTACCGTCGGTTGGCGTTTCCAGGAGTCCGGGGATGTCGCGGAGGCGGGAGTCGGTCAGAAAAGAACGAAAGCCGCTTTTGCCGACGGTGCCTTTGCCGATGTCGGCGTGTCGGTCCACCCGCGAGCCGCGCGGCGTCTTGCTATCATTAAAATGTACGACCTTGAGCGTTTTGAACCCTACCAATTTATTAAACGTTTGCATCATTGTTTCGTATTTTTCCGGCGTCGAGTAATCATAGCCTGCCGCGACGAGGTGACACGTATCAAAGCACACGCCAAATCGTTTCTTGTCATTTAGTCCTTGGCGAATGGCTCCGAGATGCTCAAACTTGTAGCCGATGTGATTGCCTTGTCCTGCCGTATGTTCAATGCATGTAATACACTTGAATTTCCGCCGCCCGTAAATATCATTCAATGCATTCACTACATTGGCGATGCCTACGTCTTCTCCCGCACCCATGTGCGAACCCGGATGCACCACCAAATAGGGCACGCCGAGGCGGTCACAGCGCTCCAATTCTTCCTCGAACGAGCCGAGCGATTTGGTCCAGAGCGCGCGGTCACTGGTCGCGAGATTGATAAGGTACGAGGCGTGCGAAACAACGGGATGAATATCACAGCCTTTCAAGTTTGCTTTGTAGCGCGCAATGACATCATCGGTCAGCGCAAACGCTTTCCATTGATTATTGTTCTTGTTGAAAATTTGAATGGCATCACACTTTAGTGCCACGCCACGTTCCACCGCTAAATCTACACCGCCTGCAATCGAGACATGCACCCCGAGCCGCATAATTGACTCCTTGTGTAAGGCAAATTCAAAAGTTTGTCGTTACTGAATTACGCCCATTTCTTTTCCCACGCGCTGAAAGACTTCCAGCCCTTGATCCAAATCCTCTTTCGAGTGTGCTGCGCTAATCATCACACGGATGCGCGCTTTGCCTTGTGGTACGGTCGGAAAACCAATCGCCATGGCGAATACACTATTCTCGAATAGTGCGCGGGACATTTGCTGCGCGAGCTTTGCATCGCCAAGCATCACGGGCGTAATCGGCGTTTCGCTCACGCCCGTATTAAAGCCGGATCGTTTCATCTCC
>JADMIO010835451.1_pt1 | contig 16261 bp, 12 predicted proteins | sample 8958161 | NCBI WGS metagenome assembly JADMIO01 (sample SAMN16585339, study PRJNA669376) | soil metagenome | isolation source: Crop rotation soil | place: USA: Cullars Rotation, Alabama | collected 2011
GAGAGCCTCGAGCAGCTGCGCTGGCTCGAGCACGGCCGCAAGCTGCGCGTCGTCGACGTCGCGCGCGCGCCGCGCGGCATCGACACGCCCGCGGACTACGAGGCGTTCGTCGCGCGCGAGCGGGCTCGTGCAGCGGCGCAGCCCGCCCCTGGCGCAGCGGGGCGATCGCCGCAGACGCACGCGAAGCCGGAACCAACGCCGCGGACGCCCTCCGGGCCGGGCGGCTCCGACAGCGCGTCGAGCGCGTGGATGCCGCGGCTGGATCCGCACACGGTGGTGAGATTCGAATCGAGAACGGGAGCAGGATGACCAAGCACATCTTCATCACGGGCGGCGTCGTTTCGAGCCTGGGCAAGGGCCTCACGTCGGCGGCGATCGGCATGATCCTCGAGCGCCGGGGCCTGAAGGTCTCGATGCAGAAGCTCGACCCGTACATCAACGTCGATCCGGGCACGATGAGCCCCTTCCAGCACGGCGAGGTGTACGTCACCGACGACGGCGCGGAGACGGACCTCGACCTCGGCCACTACGAGCGCTTCACGCGTGCGCGGCTCACGAAGGCCAGCAACTTCACCACCGGCAAGATCTACAGCCAGGTCATCGCCAAGGAGAGGCGCGGCGACTACCTCGGGCGCACGGTGCAGGTCATCCCGCACATCACCGACGCCATCAAGGAAGCGATCCACGAAGGCGTGACGTCGGACGACGGCCGGCCCGTCGACGTCGCGCTGACGGAGATCGGCGGCACGGTCGGCGACATCGAGTCCTTGCCCTTCCTCGAGGCGGCGCGGCAGTTCGCGCTCGAGCAGCCGCGCGGCGACGTGCTCTTCGTGCACCTGACGCTGCTCCCCTACCTGCGCGCCTCGGGCGAGATGAAGACCAAGCCCACGCAGCAGTCCGTCGGCAAGCTGCGCGAGATCGGGATCATGCCCGACATCCTGATCTGCCGCACCGAGCAGCCGATGACGCAGGAGATGGCGCAGAAGATCTCGCTCTTCTGCAACGTGCGACCCGAAGCGGTCATCGAGGAGCGCGACGTCGAGTTCTCGATCTACGAAGTGCCGACGAACCTCGTGCGCTCGGGCCTCGACAAGCTGATCGTCGAGCGCCTGTCGCTGCCCTCCGAGCTGCCGACGCGCCTCGACGACTGGCAGATGATGCTCGACGACATCAAGCGCACCCGGGACCAGGTCGAGATCGCCGTCGTCGGCAAGTACATCGAGCTGCACGACGCGTACAAGTCGATCTACGAGGCGTTGAGCCACTCGGGCATCGCGAACTTCTGCAAGGTGAACATCCGCAAGGTGCGCGCCGAGGACGTGAGCGGGCCGCGCGGCGCGGAGCTGCTCGACGGCGTGCACGGCCTGCTCGTGCCGGGCGGATTCGGCGAGCGCGGCATCGAGGGCAAGATCCAGGCGATCCGCTGGGCGCGCGAGAACGGCGTGCCCTTCTTCGGCATCTGCTTGGGCATGCAGTGCGCCGTCATCGAGTTCGCGCGCGACGTGCTCGGCCTCGAGGGCGCGCACACGGCCGAGCACTCGCAGCACTCCGCCCATCCGGTGATCAACCTGATGCCCGACCAGGCGAACCTGCACGAGAAGGGCGGCACCATGCGGCTCGGCGCGTTCCGCTGCGCGATCGAGCCGGGCTCGCTCGTGCACAAGCTGTACGGCGCGACGGCGATCAGCGAGCGCCACCGCCACCGCTACGAGTTCAACAACGACTACCGCGAGATCTTCGGCGCTTCCGCGATGAAGCTGTCGGGCATCAACCCCGAGCGCGACCTCGTGGAGATCGTCGAGATCCAGGGCCATCCGTTCTTCGTCGGGGTGCAGTTCCACCCCGAGTTCCAGAGCAAGCCGCTCGCGCCGCACCCGATCTTCAAGGGCTTCGTCGCGGCCGCGCTGGCCCGCTCGCGCAACGGCGGACGCGAGCGCGTTCGCGAGACCAACCGTGCGTGAGGGGCGCGACCCCACGCAGCCATGACCTTGCCGACGCCGCCATGAGCAGCGAAGAAAACCAGCCCCGCCGCGCGAGCGACGTCCCGTTGCCCGGCGGCGATTTCCGCCTGTTCGTCACGCGCCTCTCGTTCCAGGCGATGATCGCGCTCGGCCTGATCGAGAACCCGATCACGCAGACGAAGCAGCGGAACGCGGCCGGCGCGCGCATGATCGTCGACGACCTCGAGATGCTGCTCGACAAGACCTCCGGCAACCTCGACTCCGACGAGTCGGCGTACCTCGAGAAGATCCTCTCGGACCTGCGGCATCACCTGGAGCGGATCGAGTAGTCCCCCGCCGCTCGCGAGGTGCAGGCTCAACGTGCCGTGCGGGCCTCGACCGAGCGCAGCACGTACTTGCCCTTCGCGGTGCCCACGCGCAGCTTGATCGGCCCCCACACGTCGGGCAGCCGCAGCCGGAAGCGCGCGTCGTTGCGCCCGGGCTGCAGCGTCAGCATCGCGGCGCGGCTGCGCGCGAAGGTGCGATCGTGCGAGAGCTGGTAGTAGAACGTCAGCACCGTCTGCTCGGGCGCGTCGATCTCGATGTGGAGCGCGAGCTGCGCGCCGGAGGGCACGTCGCTCTCGGGGAGCAGGACCACGCCCGTCTCCGACTTCTGCTCGATCTCGAAGCCGGCCTCCGTGCGCACGATGCCGACGCCGCCCTCGGTCTTCGGCACGGACTGCGACCACACGTCCGACGAGGACCACAGCTTCGGCAGCGCCTCGAACGCGGCCGCGTCCAGCGGATCGTTCTCCGGCGCGAGCCGGGCGAGGCCCCACACGAGCACGCGCTCCGTATAGACCTGCACGACGACGTCGGGATGATCGCTCTGGACGAGCTCCTTCGGGAAAGAGTGCTGCCACGCGGCCTTCATGCGCGACGAGCCCTCCGCCGCGAACGGCAGGAGCCAGCCGCCGAACGAATCGTGCAGCACGAGGATCTTCGGCAGCGACTTGTCCGGGTTCACCGAGCCGGGGATGCCGCCGTCGGGCCGGCGCTCGATGATCGCCGCCGGCTGCGCGACGAGGTCCGTGAACGTGCGCTGGTGCACGAGGTCGTCGATGTACGTGTTCACCGCCATCGAGTCGCCGGCGGCCTCCGTGACCTCGCCGTGCACGAGCGCCTCGCGCGGCACCGACTTCAGGCTCGGCAGCACGTCGGATAGCGTGCGCACGATCTCGTTCCACGCGGCCCAGCCGCCGCGCCACGACCAGTGGCTGCCGAGCGGGTAGTACACGCAGTCGTCGCCGGAGTCGTGGGCCTTCTCCGCGACCAGCGCCGCGCGCAGGTCGAGGAAGCGCGCGTCGCTCCTGGCCTTCATGTACGCCGCCAGCTGGTCCAGCCGCGTCGGCCCCAGCTCGCGCAGCTCGTCCGGCATGAGCTCCGGATAGACGGACTGCTTGTTGGGCGCGATGACGAAGACGTACTCGATGCCCAGCGTCCGCAGCCAGTCGCGCCGCGCTTCGATGTCCTTGCGCCAGCGCTCCAGGTCGTCCGCGCCGAAGGGCATGACGCCGCGCTGGACCTCGATCGAATGGTCCGCGCCGAAGAAGAGCCAGTTCTTCTTGCCCTCGATCAGCGTCGGCGACATTTCGCAGTGGAACACGAAGTGGCGCACGGACTGATGTCCGCGCAGGAGCTTGTCGCGCAGCCCGAAGCGATCGTCGAACCAGGCCTCGAAGTCGTGCGGGTACTTCGACAGGGACGAGAAGCCCTCGATCGGGTCGGGATAGCGCGCGGGTGTGCGGTTCTCGCGGCGCGCGCTGCGCACCGAATCCGGCCTCACGAGGAGGTCGATCGCGGGCGCGACGAGACCCGCGCCGAACGCGCAGATCAGGAGCGCGTCGAGCCGCGGTCGGAGCCAGGTAGGCCGCATGTCGGCGACGACGTTACCGCAGGAACTTGCGGCACGCGCGCGCGAGCACGGCGATCGACCGCGCGTGCGCGGAAATGAACGCGTCCTCGTCCGGCAGCGCGCGCCAGTGCAGGTCGCGCGCGCTGATGAAGCCCTTGTGACCCTCGAGCGGCACGTGGAGGATGGCGCCTTCGAGGCGCACCCCGACCTCCTGCCAGCCGGCGACGACGCGCTCGCGCTCGAGCTGCTCGTCGAGCGGCGAGGGCGCGAGGAGGTTCTGTCCCTGGCACCAGTCCGCGCGCATGAACGGATCGGCGCCGAGCATCTCGAGCAGCGACGGCGCGAGGTCGACGTGGCACGTCGCGCGCGCCTCGGAGCCGGGCTTGATGCCGGGGCCGCCCATGACGAACGTCACGTGCGTCTGCGCCGGCGTGAAGTTGCTCGTGTGCCCGAAGAAGCCGTTCTCCCAGAACTCCTCGCCGTGGTCGCCGGTCACCACCACGACGGTGTTCTCGAGCTGGCCGCGCTTCTTCAGCGCGTCGAGCAGGGCGGCGACGTTCTCGTCGGCGTAGTGCACGGCGTTCTGGTAGCTGTTCTTGACGGTGCGGATCGTCTCCTCGTCGGGCCGCCGCGACAGCGACAGGTAGTCGAGGTCGGTGACCGAAGGCGTGAACAGCGTCTTGTCGGCGGGCCACGCGTAGGTCTCGTGCGGCGCGTCGAGCAGCACGAAGCAGAAGAACGGATCCGTCGCCTTGCGCTCGTCGCGCTGGTGCATCCACTCCTCGAAGTGCACGGGCACGGCGCGGTCCTTCGCGACCTTGTCACCCTCCATCTGGTCGTCGACGCGGTCCTGCATCGTGACCCAGGCGGTCGAGCGGAACTCGGGGTACGTCATGGTCGCCGCGGAGATGACGCGCATGTCGTAGCCGGCCTTCGCGAGCGAGGTGACGAGCACGGGTGGAGCGCGCTCTTCGTACACCGGCATCCAGTACGTCCCGTCGAGGCCGTACACGAGCGAGAACACGCCGAAGCGCGTGGCGTTCCCGCCCGAAAGGTGGTTCTTGAACACGCGCGCGCCGCGCGACCACTCGGTCACGTGCGGCATCGTCTCCGGCGCCAGCATGTCGGCGCGCAGCGAATCGACGACGACGATCAGGATGTTCGGGCGCGCGCCCTGCGCGGAGAGCACGGGCTGCTGCAGCGGGTAGTGGAGCAGGAGCTCCGGCGAAGCCAGGTCGAACGAGCTCGCCTCGTGCGTGCTGACGTTCATCACGTGCGAGAGGCTGCGCTTCATCGTGAAGCGCTGGTACAGCGGGAAGAGGCCCGCGCGCGCCAGGATCTGACGGTCGCCGCTCGCGTCGGCGACGGCGTACGTGAGCTTCTCGAAGACGACGATCGCGAAGAGCGCCGACATGCCGATCGTGACCACGGTCACGGGCAGCGTGCGCAGGCGCACGAGCTTCCACCACAGCCACAGCTGGATGCCGAGCGTCAAGAGAGTGCCGGCGGCGAGCACCACCCAGGTGCCGGCGCGGATGTCGAGCGTGTCCTGTCCGCCCGGCGTGGTGATCACGTTCCACACCATGCCGTTCAGGTGGTAGCGGAAGAGCGCGTACACGCGCGTGTCGACGAACAGCGCGAGCAGCGCCAGCGACCACGCGACCGACTGCACGATCCCGATCGAGTACGGCCGCGGATGCACGGCGGTGAGCGCGAGCAGCGGCGCCAGCACGACCGCGAACAACGTCGCCACGCTCGAGATCAGCGCCGCCGCCGCGAAGACGCGCGGGAACGCGGGCGCGCCCTCGAGCGCGTTCCCGAAGTACGTCGTTCCGATCAACGTGCCGAGCGCGACGTTCACGAGCCACGTGAGCGCGAGCGCGCGCAGCAGCGGGCCGCGCTTGGGACGGATGTGCTCGGGGGCTTGTGCCAAGCGCTACCTGCTCAGCTCCCGCGCTGCAGGGCCGACTTCACCGCCGCGCTCATCGCGCGCACGCCCGTGGTGATCGTCGGCTCGGGCACGGGCGCGAATGCGCTCGAGTGCAGCGAGGGCAGCGCGATGCCGGTCTTCAGGCTCTGGTCCACCCGCTTGGGATCGACCGTTCCGAGCCAGAACATGAAGCACGGCACGGAGTGATCGGGCAGGCTGAAGTGCCCGAAGTCCTCGCCCCCCATGACGGGCCGGGCTTCGGCCACGTTTTCGGGCCCCAGCTCGGTGCGCAGCGCGGAAACGGTGCGCTCGACGAGGGCCGGGTCGTTCCACGTCGCGGGAACGAGGAGCTCGGGATGCAGGTCGACGAGCGGCATGCGGTCCTCGGGCATGCCGGCCGCGATCGCCGCCCCGCGCGCGATGCGCTGGATCGCCGCGAGCACGCGATCGCGCGTCGCCGCGGTGTACGAGCGCACGGTCAGCTCGAGCTTCACCTGGTCGGGGATGATGTTGTGCTTCGTGCCGCCGTGGATCGAGCCGACGGTGACGACGGCCGGCTCGCCGGGCGCGATCTCGCGGCTCACGATCGTCTGCAGGTCGAGCACGATCTGCGCCGCGAGCACGACCGGGTCCTTCGTCGAGTGCGGATACGCGCCGTGCCCGCCGATGCCGCGCACCACCACGTCGACCGTGTCGACGTTGGCGAGCGCGGGTCCGGCGAGGAAGCCGATCTCGCCCGTCCGCCGGCTCGCGTCGCAGTGCAGCGCGAGGCAGGCCGCCGGCTTGGGGAAGCGCGCGTACAGGCCGTCGTCGAGCAGCGACTGCGCTCCGCCGGGCGCGCGCTCCTCCGCGGGCTGTCCGACGAACACGAGCGTCCCGCTCCACGTCTTCCTCGACGACGCGAGAGCGCGAGCGGTGCCGACGAACACCGTCATGTGCATGTCGTGCCCGCAGGCGTGCATGACCGGCACGCTCTCGCCCGTGTCGTCGGGCGCGCGCACGCGGCTCGCGTAGGCCAGGTCCGTCTTCTCGTCGACGGGCAGCGCGTCCATGTCGGTGCGCACGAGCACGACCGGGCCCGGGCCGTTCTCGAGCACGCCGACGACGCCGTAAGCCTTGCGCTTTGGGTCGGGATACTTGCCCACGTGCTCGGTCACCGTGAAGCCGGCCTGGCGCAGCTCGTCGGCGATGCGCTTCGACGTCGCTTCCTCGGCGTACGAGAGCTCGGGGTGCGCGTGCAGGTCCTGGTACAGCGCGAGCAGCGGAAGCGGCTCGCGCCGCGCGCCGTCCTGCAGCGACGCCGGCGTGCTCGCTCGGGTGAGCGGGAGGAAGGCAGCGAGCAACCAGGGAATCAGCATCGATGGGTCCGTGTGCGTGGGGCCACGATGGCGGGGCGGGGCCGGGCTGGAAGCGCAGATGTTACAGCCTGCAGATCGCGATCTTGAGTGGCTTGCGCCCGTCGAAGGCGGGGAAGTCCGCATCGGGCTCCAGGAGCTCCACCTCGCCCAGCGGTCGCCCGACTTTCGCGGCACAGCGCAAGAGCGTCTCGCGCCAGGCCTCCGCGCCGACCGCGGCGACGTGGTTCGTCGCGATCAAGGTCCCGTCCTCCTCGAGCGCGAGCAGCGCGGGCTTGAAGAGCGACGGATAGTCGCGCTCGACGTCCACGGCGGCGAACGGGCCCTTCGACGACGCCGGCGGATCGAGGAAGACGACGTCGAAGCGGCGCGCCGCGACGCGCACGTACGGCCGAGAGCTTGCGCGCCCCTTCACCGGCGAGCCGGCGAGCTGCCACAGGATGGGGAACACGTCCTCCTGCACCTCGACCAGGCGCTCGTCGAGGACGCCGTTGAGCTCGGCGTTGCGCCGCGCGACGTCGAGGCTCGAGCGCGCGAAGTCGACGTTCCAGGCCTCGCGCGCGCCGTGCACGAGCGCTGTGACGCCCGCGGTTCCCGTGTAGGCGAACAGGTTGAGCACGCTCTTGCGCGCGCAGGCCGCGATCAGCGCGCGCCGGCCGGCCCGCAGGTCGAGGAACAGCCACGGATCGTTGCCGCGATGCCGCGCGCGGATCGAGAAGGCGGCGCCGTGCTCGTGAACGACGTGCTCGTGGACGGCCAGCTCATGGACGGCGTGCTGGCGAGAATGGCGCTCGCGGATGCGGCGCTCGGCCTGCTCGTCGTCACCGGCGTCCTCGAAGCCCGCGGGCGTCGAGCGCGCATCCTTGCCGCGGTGGTTCCACACGATCGTGCTGCCGACGGCGCGCTCGATCGCGGCGATCTCCGGCTCCGCGAGCGGCTCGCGGAACGTCTGCGCCAGCACGAGGTCGCCGTACCGATCCACGCTCAGGCCCGGACGCCCCTCGCTGATGCCGTGGAAGATCCGCCAGCAGTCGGTTCCCTCGGCGCGCAAGCGGTCGATCAGCGCCCCACGCGCGTCGAGCGCGCGAGCGATCGCGCCCTGGAGGTCGGTCGCTCGAGGAGTCGGAGTCGGTTCCAAGGAGGCGCGCGTCGGGATCGGGGGCGCGCACAGTATCCTGCGCCGCGTGCCGGTCGTAGGTGGAATCCGCATCGAGGGCATCTCGGTCGCCGGCATCGAGACCTGCATCGACCTGCCCGAGTGGAAGCTCGCCTTCGACATCGGCCGCGTGCCCGACGTCGCCGTGCCACGCGCGACGATCCTCTTCACGCACGCGCACATGGACCACATGGGCGGCGTCGCGTGGCACTGCGCGACGCGCGCGCTGCGCGGGCTCGAGCCGCCGACGTACGTCGTGGGCCCGGAGAACGCGGCGGCGCTGCGCGATCTCTTCGACGTGTGGCGCAGGCTCGACCGCTCCGACCTGCCGTGCAACATCGTCGTCGTCGCGCCGGGGGAGGACGTGCTCCTCGGCCCGCGACGGATCGCGCGCGCGTTCCGCTCGGTGCACCGCGTGCCGTGCCAGGGCTACGCGATCGTGGAGAAGCGCACCAAGCTGAGCGCGCGCTTCGCCGGCTCCTCGCAGGCACAGATCGACGCCGCGCGCCTCTCCGGCGAGACGATCGTCGAAGAGTCCGAGTCGATCGAGCTCGCGTTCTGCGGCGACACGTCGATCGACGTCGTCGAGCGCGTGGAGCTGGTGCGCGAGGCGCGCGTGCTCGTGCTCGAGTGCACCTTCCTCGACGACCGCGTCTCGCGCGCTTCGTCGCGATCGATGGGACACGTGCACCTCGACGACGTGATCGAGCGCGCGGAGCTCTTCCACAACGAGGCGATCCTGCTGACGCACCTCTCGGCGAGATATCGGCCCGACGAGGTGCGCCGCATCCTCGCGGAGCGCTTGCCGGCCTCGCTGCGCGAGCGCGTCGTGCCGTTCCTGCCCGGGGCTGGTTGAGCGCAGGCGACGACGAAGCCTGCGGCGCGGCGCCGTCTCCTCCGCCCCAGTGCGCCGCTGGAGCGCCATGGCTGCAGAACAGGAGCGGCGGATCGAGGCCCGGCGGGATCGTGTTAGGTTGAAGGCTTCGGAGGCGATCATCGACACCAGCACCCAGGCACCGAACAAGAAGATGCGCCGCCGCCTCGTGGCGCTCGCGGTCGGCTTCGTCGTCGCGCTGCTCGCCGGCGAAGGTCTCCTGCGCCACCTGCTCTTCGGCAGCTCGGGCCTGGCCGCGAAGTACGGCTGGCACCTGCGCCACATGGAGCTCTACACGGGCTCGCGGAACGACGACTACTGGAAGCTGCAGTCGCTCTTCAACCGCGAGCTGGTGTCCGATCCGCCGGGCGCGGATCCGCTCGTGGGCTGGACGGGCGGCGTGACGCCGCTGACGTTCGCGCACCCCGACGAAGCCAAGCTCGCGGGTCGCACGCCGGTGCTCTTCTACGGCGACTCGAACGCCGAGTGCCGCACCGGGCCGGAGGACTGCTTCCAGGGCCTGATGGATCGCTCCGAGTTCGGCACGCAGTACGGCCTCCTGAACTACGGCGTCGGCGGCTACGGGCTCGACCAGATCCAGCGCCTGATGTCCGCGTCGATCGACCACTACGCGGCGCAGAATCCGATCGTCATCGTGAGCTTCATGGTCGACGACGATCTCGACCGCAGCATGCTGGCGTTCCGCTGCTGGCCGAAGCCGCGCTACGGGGTGAAGGACGGACACCTCGTCGAGCCGGGCCCCGTCGACACGGACACGAACCATTATCTCGAGCACAATCCGCCGCACATCACGAGCTACCTCTACAGCCTCGTGAGCGGCGCGTGGCGCACGTTCGAGCCGGAGCGCGTCGGCGAGGGCGCGGAGCTGGAGGAGAAGCGCACGCTCAACCGGCTGGTGCTGGAGAAGATCCGCGACGACCTGGAGCGCCGGCACCTGCGCTACTTCTTCCTCGTGTTCCAGATGGAGGGCCACTTCGGCGGCTCCGGCGTGGCGAAGTGGTCGCAGGAGGTGTTCGACGCGTTCGCCGCCGAGCACCACGTGCCCTTCGTGACGACGGGGCAGTTCGTGATCGCGGCCACGAACTCGCGTGCGGACGGCATCGGCGAGCTGATCGGGCGCAACGACCCGGTGCTGATGAACCACCTCAACCCGGCCGGCAACCGCGTCGTCTTCGAAGCCATCCGACAGGGGCTCGAAGGGCGCTTCGGCGACCTCGATCTCGAGCGCGTGCGCAAGCAGGGGCTCGCGGGCGAGTACCGCCCCGAGCACAACATGGCGCGCGTCCTCGACGTGCTCGGCTTCCCCGCCGGGTTCGAGGGCCAGTCCGAGTATCCGGTCGTGCGCTACAAGCCGTCGTCACCCGGGCAGCCGGATCCGCGCCTCGCGATGCGCTGCGGCGACGACGGCAAGACGCGCATCGAGATCGATCTGTCGGGCAAGTGCAATCGCCTGCACGCGCGCGTGCGCGCAGTGGGCGCCGGCGAAGCGTCCTGCAAGGAGGGCACGCTCGAGCTCGGCGCCCGCACCGACGCGAACCCGTGGACGACGCAGAAGTTCAGCATCGGTGACGGTCCGCGGGACTGGGTCATCGAAACGGCCGGGACCCGCAGGCTCGAGATGCGCCTGTCGTACTCCGGCTCGGATCCGGCCTGCCCGTGGCTCCTCATGGACGAGCTGCGCAGCGAGTGAGGCCCGTGCTCCGAGGCGCACGCAGCTCGCGTCCAGCCGCGCTCGGAGTCAACGGCCGAAGACGATCTTCGCTTCGCGGTGGGCGATTGCGTGCAGGTCGGCCGTGATCTCGCTCGTGCGCGCGTAGCCGCCGGCGAGCACGAGGAGCAGCGGCACGCTCCGAGCGTGCGCGGCCTCGAGCACGAAGCGATCGCGCGCCGCCAGGCCGGCCTTCGTCATCGACAGGCGCCCGAAGCGGTCGCCGTGCACGACGTCCACGCCGGCGAGGTACACGACGAGGTCCGGCCGCGCGCGCTCGAACACCAGCGGCAGGTGATCGGCAAGGAGCGCCAGATAGGCCCGGTCGTCGAGCGCGTCGGGCAGGCCCAGGTCGAGGCTCGAGCGCTCCTTGCGCAGCGGGAAGTTCTTCGCGCCGTGCATCGAGAACGTGAAGACCGACTCCTCGCCCTCGAAGATCGCCGCGGTGCCGTTGCCCTGGTGCACGTCCAGGTCGACGACGAGCGCGCGCGCGATCTTGCCTTCGCGCTGCAGCACCCGGATCGCGACCGCCACGTCGTTGAACACGCAGTAGCCTTCGCCGCGTCCGGCATGCGCGTGGTGCGTGCCGCCGGCGAGGTTGGCCGCGATGCCGTCCTCGAGCGCCATGCGCGCGGCGTCGATCGTGCCCTGCACCGAGAGGCGCGAGCGGCGCGCGAGCGCGGGAGACCAAGGCACGCCGATGCGCTTCTCGGTGCCTTCCTCGAGCGCGCCCGAGAGCGAGCGCTCGACGTACGTGCGCGTGTGGACGAGCTGCAGGTCGCGCACGTCGCACTCCTCGGGGACGTGCACGCCGTCGGGGCGGATGAGGTCCTCCTCGAGCAGGATCCTGTGCAACGCCGCGTACTTCCCCATCGGGAACGGGTGGCGTTCCGGCAGCGGGATCCAGTAGTCGGGGTGGTACGAGACGCGCATCAGGGGCTCGTCGAGCCGCGCTCCGCTTCTTCGAACATCGCATCCTCCTCGATCGTCACGGCCGAGAGCACCACCGTCGCAACGAACAGCGCGAACGCGCCGAACGTGACGACCGAGAATCGTTGCAGGAGCTCCTTGGCTGCCTTGCCGATCAGCTCCTCGGACAGCAGCACGCAGGCCCCATAGTAGACGACGAGCAACGCTGTGAGCCACTGCCGGCGAAACGAGAACGCGCACAGGCACAGCGCCGCGAACAAAGGCAGGAGCGCTGCATGATGCGCCTTCCATGAAATGGGAGAGATCAGCACGCAGACGGGCAGGAATGCGAGCGCCGCGAGGAGCCGGCTCCGCGCCCCGCGCGCGCGCACCGCGGCCATGACGGCCACGGCGATCAACGCTGCCGAGAGCGCGCGCGACATCCACGCGGCGCTCGCCGGATCGAGGAAGCGCCACAGCGACTCGCGCAGGCTCTGGTTCATCGACGTGTCGGCGAGGGGGAATCCGTCGGGGACCTGGTACGGATCGGCCAGGTCCTTCACGGCGCCGAACGCGAGCACGTCGGCGATCCAACGCGCAGTCCACGTCCAGTACGGCGCGAAGCCGACGACGAGCGCCGGCAACCAGTACAGTGCGAGCGCGCAGGCGAGCGTGACGAGCGTTGCGCCCCATTCGCGCAGGCACACGAGCGCGAGCACGAGGGGCGCCAGGTTCGGCTTGAGCACGAGCGGCAGGGCGAGCAGGATCCCAGCGCCGATCCTCGATCTCCACGGCGCGCGCGCGCGCGGATCGCGCCGGCTCGGAGCCAGCCAGAGCTCGATCCCCCACGCCGCCGAGGTCACGTACAAGAGGTTGCCTCCGCCGCCGGCCATGTCGCGCAGGACGAAGCGGCTCGCGAGCAGCAGCGCGGACGCGTAGACGACGCTGGCGTGCGGCGACAGCGACGGCCACGCGCGCGCGGCCCAGCGCCGAACGAGGAACCAGCCCGCGACGAGCGCCCCGATCTGCGCCAGCGCCCACGCCACGCGCGCGGCGCGCTCGGGCAACAGCGACAGCGGCGCCGTGACGAGCGCGTACGACGGCGGATACGGACCGTGCACGCGGTGGCCGCGAACCGGGTCCTCGTAGGGATCCTGGTGATCGAGGAAGCGCGCGCCGAACTCGACGTTGCGCCGCAGCACCCCGTCGTCCTTGCGCGCCGCGCGCGCGACGAGCACGACCGACAGCACGAGCGCGATCAGGATCAGGATCCGGTCGCGCAGGCGCCGCGCGCGCGCGTCGCTCGGCATGAGGACGTTCAACGGCGCGGACTCGACCACGCCGCGCGCGGCGATGCAAGCGCCCCCACCGACATCGCGCTTGTCCTCGAAGCCCAAGCCCGATCTGCTGTCGGCCCATGTCGCCCGGCGTCCTGCAGTCGCTCGCGAGGGTTCCGCCCTGGGCGCATCGTGCGCTGCGCGTCGCTGCCCTCCTCGCGTGCGTCTGGTTCGCGGTGCACGGGACGCTGGCCGCGTGGAGCACGAACAGGTCGGACTTCACGATCTACTACGACGCCGGGCGCGCGCTGATCGAAGGCCGCAACCCCAACCGCGTGTTCGGCTACATCTACCTGCCGTTCTTCGCGCTGTGCATGACGCCGCTCGCGCTGCTCCCCTACAAGATCGCGGCCGTCGTGTGGCAGGTCGGCTCGTTCGCGGCGCTCGTGTGGATCCTGCGCGCGCTCGTGAAGCTCGTGCGCGCGGACGGCCTCGCCGCGCCCGCCTGGCTCGAATGGGCTCCGCTCGTGTGCGTGCTGCGGCTCGTCGACTCGAACTTCGGCAACGGACAGGTCAACCTGCTCGTGCTCGCGCTCGTCGTGCTCGGCCTGCGTGCGTGGATCGACGCGCGTCCGACGAGGGCCGGCGTGTGGCTCGGGCTCGCGAGCGCACTCAAGCTCCTGCCCGCGTTCCTCGGCATCGTGTTCCTCGTGCGCCGAGCGTGGCGCGCGTGCGCGGCGCTCGCCGCGACGGCGCTCTTCTGCGTGTTCGTCGCGCCATCGGTCACGCCCGGCTGGAGCACGAATCTGAGCTGGATCGGCGGCTGGGTGCAGCAGGAATCCGGGCCGTACCTGAAGGGCGGCGACGCGCTGCTCGAACGGCGCAGCTACCTGCCGGGGCAGAGCCTGACGCCCGTCCTCTACCGCCTGATCACGCCCACGCCGGCGACGTCGCTCGGCAACGCGGGCCCGAAGGTCAACGTGCTGGAGCTCGATCCGGAGGAGGCCAAGTGGATCGTGCGCGGCGCGGCGCTGGCGTGGTTCGCCCTGCTCGTCGCGACGCTCGTACGCTCGCGCCGGAACGACGGGCACGGCGCCCGGCTGCGCGACATGTCGCTCGCGATCTGCGGCGCGCTCACGCTCGCCCCGCTCGTCCACAAGGCGCACATGCTGTGGATGATCGTGCCCTATGCGCTCGTCCTCGCCGGATCACCCGAAGCCATGAGCACGCCGTGGCGGCGCGTGCGCTGGACGTTGATCGCGCTCTCGGTGGCGTTCATCGGGCTCACGACGCCGACGATCTTCGGCCGCGCGCTCACGACGACGCTGCTCTCGCGCAACATGATCTTCTTCGGGCTGCAGTGCTTGTTCGCAGCACTGCTCGTCGACACGTGGCGCGGTCAGAGCCTGCGCAGCCAGACGTCGTAGGGACCAACGCGCTCCACGGGCCCACAGCGACTCTCGAGCGCTCGTCGAGGCGCGTGGAGCCGGACCTGGTGCTGTCGTCGGGCTCGGCCGGGATGAGGGACCCAAAGCCTTCCACGCCGGGAGCCGGGCGCTCAGCGGAACGCGGCGTGCCCTGTCACTTCCTGCCCGATCGCGAGCGTGTGGATGTCGTGCGTGCCCTCGTACGTGTTCACGCTCTCCAGGTTGCACAGGTGTCGCCCGACCTGGTACTCGAGGCTGATCCCGTTCGCGCCCATCAGGTCGCGGATCACGCGCGCCGTGTCGAGCGCGATCTGGCAGTTGTTGCGCTTGCCCATCGACACCATCTGCGGCGTGAGCTTGCCCTTGTCCTTGAGCTTGCCCAGGTGCAGCGCCATCAGCTGGCCGAGCGAGATCTGCGTCGCGATGTCGGCGAGCTTCTTCTGCGGCAATTGGAACCCCGCGAGCGGCTTGTCGAACACGATGCGCTGCTTGGCGTACTGCAGGCCCTCGTCGAAGCACGCGAGCGCCGCGCCGAGCGCCCCCCACGCGATGCCATAGCGCGCCTGCGTCAGGCAGCCGAGCGGCGCCTTCAAGCCCTCGCCGTTGGGCAGGATCGAATCCGCGCCGACGTGCACGTCCTGCAGCACGAGCTCGGACGTGATCGACGCGCGCAAGCTCCACTTGTGCTTCTGCTCGGGCGCCGTGAAGCCGTTCGTCCCCTTCTCGACGAGGAAGCCCCTGATCTTGCCGTCGAGGCGCGCCCACACGACCGCGACGTCGGACACCGTGCCGTTGGTGATCCACATCTTGCGGCCGTTGAGCACGTAGCCGTTGCCGTCCTTCTTGGCGGTCGTGAGCATCCCGCCGGGGTTCGATCCGAAGTCGGGCTCGGTCAGGCCGAAGCAGCCGATGGCCTCCCCACTCGCGAGCTTGGGCAGCCAGCGTCGCTTCTGGGCTTCGCTGCCGTACGCGAAGATCGGGTACATGACGAGCCCGCCCTGCACCGACACGAACGAGCGCAACCCGGAGTCACCCCGTTCCATCTCCTGGTAGATCAGGCCCGCCGTGACGTTGTCGACGCCCGGGCCGCCGTACTCCGCGGGCGTCGTAGGCCCGAACGCGCCGAGCTCCGCGAGCTCGGGGGTCAGCTCGAGCGGGAACGTGCCGTTCTCGAAGTGCTCGAGCGCGAGCGGGAGGTAGCGCTCCGACACCCACGTGCGCACCGTGTCGCGCACCATCTTCTGCTCGTCGGTGAGCTCGTCGTCGAGGTGCAGGTAGTCGAGCTGGCGGAAGGATTGCATGCGCTTCTCACTGGAGGTGGATCCGGACGTGTGCGGCGGAAAAGTGCGAGCGGGCGAGGGGTGCTCGCGAGGGCACGCCCGCTTGCGCGGAGAGTTCCTGCCCCGAGTTTCCGTCGGCGTGTCGAGTTCCGCATTCTAGTCAGGTCGATGCGCCGGCGGGAATGCCGGGCGCTCGGACGAGTATGCGAGCGCGCGTGATCCCCTGCCCCATCTGCGGATACGACGCCCCCGAAGCCGCCTGCCGGCACTGCGGCGGAGCGCCGAGCGAGCCGACGCTGCGCGGCAAGCCGCCGCGCGGACTGAAGGCGGCCCTCGCCGGCGCGCAGGCTCTGCCGATGGGCGCCTGGCTCCTGCTCAAGACGCCGCGCGTGAAGCGCTGGCTCGTTCCGCCGGTGATCCTGACGTTCGTCGCGTTCTTCGTCCTGCTCGCTCTCGCGCTCGGGGAAAG
>JADMIO011121730.1_pt1 | contig 16261 bp, 16 predicted proteins | sample 8958161 | NCBI WGS metagenome assembly JADMIO01 (sample SAMN16585339, study PRJNA669376) | soil metagenome | isolation source: Crop rotation soil | place: USA: Cullars Rotation, Alabama | collected 2011
GCGACTTCAAGTCACGTGAATTCCAAGCTTCGGATCCCACTGTGCTGGAAAGTCGCTCGCGGACGGCTCCCCGGTCGGGACGACGAGCGGCGCGCCGACCGTGATTCCTGCAGGCGATTACGCGCTGTTCATGGACGACTCGGCGGCGGTGGAAGGGCCGCAGTTCGACCTCAAGGGCCCGGGTGTCGCGTTCGTCGAGAACATGTTCTACGGCGAGAACCCGTCGGAGACGTTCACCGAGACGTTCGAGCCCAGCTCGACATACACCTGGCGCAACGACGAGCAGCCGAACGTCGTCTTCACGTTCGCGACCTCGGGTGCCGTAGCGGCCGGCGGCACCAGCAGCACCGGTGCCGCCGGCTCGACCGCGTCGAAGGCCGCCAAGCCGTCGACCGACATCGTCGGCTCGGCCGTCATCCCCTTCCGCGGCTCCCTCGATGCGATCGTCTACAAGAGCGGCAAGCTCAGCCTGACGAGGAACGGCAAGTCGGTGCGGTCGCTGAAGACCGGCCGGTACACGTTCTCGGTCGATGACGAGTCACGCACGAGCGGCTTCAGCGTGCAGGTGCTGAAGGGGAAGCCGCAGACGATCACGAGCAAGGCGTTCGTGGGCTCGCAGGACGTCACGATCGCCCTCAAGCCCGGCCGCTGGGCCTACTTCTCGCCGGCCGGCCGGCAGACGACGTTCTTCGTCACGACATGATCCTCACGCGCCGTGCGTTCGTTCAGGGCGGCGGCGCGCTGATCGTGGCGCTCGCGGGTGCGGGTCGTGCGGGCGCGGCTTCCGACCCGTTTGCCTCCGGCGGCCCGCCGGACCTCGGCGCCGTCGACTCGTACCTGGCGGTGCTCGCCGACGGCCGGATCCAGGTGAAGACCGGGCGCGTCGAGGTGGGTCAGGGAACGACGACCGGCCTGCTGCTGCTCGTCGCCGAGGAGCTCGACGTCGACCTTGCCCAGCTCGAGTTCGTTCGCCACGACACCGATGTGACGCCGAACACCGGCGGCACGCTTGGCAGCAGCTCGATCGCGCTGGCCGGCCCTCGGCTGCGGATCGCGGCGGCCACGGCACGGCGCATCTTGCTCGAGCTCGCGGCGGCACGGCTCGGCGTCCCCGCGGCAACGCTGACGGTGCGCGACGGGGTCGTCTTCGGCGGCGGCACGCGCGTCACCTACGGCGACCTCGTCGGCGGGCGGATCTTCGGCCTCGAGCTCGCCCAGCAGGGCGTCGCTCCGGGCATCCCGCCGTCGAAACCCGTCTCCGCCTACACGCGCGTCGGCGTCGCACACGTCCCGCGCGTCGACATCCCGGCGAAGGTGATGGGGACGTACACGTACGTCCACGGCATCCGCGTCCCCGGGATGCTGCATGGGCGCGTCGTGCGACCGCGCGGGCAGGGCGCGTACGGCGACGGCACCGCGACGGGCATCCTGGCGGTCGACGAGCGCTCCATCCGCGGCATCGGCGACGCGCGCGTCGTCCGGCGCGGCGACTTCCTGGGCGTCGTCGCGACACACGAGTACGACGCGATCCAGGCCGCCGCGGCGCTGCGCGTCGTCTACGCCGACCCGCCGCCGATCTCCGGCAGCGGCCGCCTCTGGAGCACTATGCGCGCGCTCGACACCGCCGGCCGTGCGCCGGCGCGGCTCCAGGTGGACGACGGCGACGTCGACGTTGCGCTCGCCGGCGCCGCGCACACCGTCGCCGCGTCGTACGCGTTCAACTACCAGGGGCACATGCCGATCGGCCCGAGCTGCGCCGTCGCCGACGTCACCGCCGACGGCGCGATCGTGCTCGCGAATCCGCAGGACGCCTACCGCCTGCGCGACCGGCTCGCGGAGATCCTCGCGCTGCCGGTCGATCGCGTCCGCGTTCAGTACTGGGAGGGCGCAAGCACGTTCGGCAACAGCCCCTCGCGCTTCGACACCGCCGAGGCCGCCGCCGTCATGTCGCAGCTCGCGGGCGCGCCGGTGCGGCTCCAGTTCATGCGCTGGGACGAGCACGGCTGGGACAACTACAGCCCAGCCGTCCTCGCCGACGTCCGGGGCGGGGTCGACGCGGGCGGGAGCATCGTCGGGCTCGACTACACGGCGGTCGCGATTCCCGAGATGGCGATGGAGTCGGTGGCGACGAGCCAGCACGTCGGCATCCCGATCGGCCCGCCCGGGCTCGGCAGCGCCAACACGATCTGCAGCGGCACGCAGTACGACATCGCAAACCGGCGCGTGACCGCCAAGTCGCTTCCGCTCTGGGACACGTTCTTCAAGACGTCGGCGCTGCGCGGGCCGCTGACGCCGCAGACGACGTTCGCGTCGGAGCAGCTCGTCGACGAGCTCGCGCACGCGGCGGGCGCCGACCCGTTCGAGTTCCGCCTCGCGAACGTCTCGAAGCAGCAGGTGAACGACGGCAGCGGCCAGTGGCGGGACGCGCTCGTGGGCGTCGCGAAGCTCGCGGCGTGGCAGCCACGCCTCGCGGCCGCAGCAGTCGAGGACGCCGTCGTCGTCACGGGCCGCGGCATCGCGCTCGGCGGCTTCGCCGGGTCACAGGTGGGCGTCGTTGCCGACGTCCGTGTCGACCGCCGCACGGGCAAGGTGACCGCGACGCATCTGTACGCGGCGCAGGTGGCGGGTCTGACGGTCTACCTCGACGGCGTGCTCGCGCAGCTCGAGGGCAACCTCGTGATGGGCGCGAGCCGGGCGCTGCACGAGGAGGTTGCCTTCGACACCCGCCGGGCCACGAGCCTCGACTGGGCGACCTACCCGATCCTCCGCTTCCGCGACAGTCCGCGTGTCACCTGCGCCGTCGTCCAGCGGCCCGACCTGGCGCCGACGGGCTCCGGCGAGCCCGCGCAGGCTCCCGTCGCGGCCGCGATCGCGAACGCCTTCTTCGCTGCCACCGGCGTGCGGATCCGCGAGGCGCCGCTGACGCCGGGACGGGTGCGCGCCGTCCTCGCCGCAGCGGCGGATCAGCGCTAGTACCCGCGCTGACTATTGTGCCCAGCCGCAGGCGTTAGTACCGTTCGCCGGTCGTCTCCGGTGATCGCTTCGCTCTCCGTCGCCGGGGCGCCGCAGTGCACTGCTACTGGCACTTCTACTGGAGGGTGATATGGCGAGTAAGTTGAAGATCAAGGTCAACGGTCTCGTGCACGGCGTGACTGCCAGCCTGGACACGCCCCTCCTCTACGTCCTGCACAACGAGCTGCATCTGCACGGGCCGCGCTTCGGCTGCGGTCTGGCGCAGTGTGGTGCCTGCTCGGTGCTTCTGGACGGGAAGGAGATCCGGAGCTGCGTGACGCCGGTCGCGGCCGTCTCCGGGAAGAGCGTGACGACGCTCGAAGGGCTGCCCGCTCTGTGGGCCAAGGAGAGAGGCACGACGGCTGCGAGCCCGGCGCTGCATCCGTTGCAGCAGGCGTGGATCGATGTGCAGGTTCCGCATTGTGGTTATTGCCAGAACGGGATGATGATCCAGGCAGCGGACCTTCTCAGCACGACGAAGAATCCGACGGAGGATCAGATCCGGACGGCGATGAACGGTCATCTCTGCCGCTGTGGGACCTATCCGCGGATCCTGACGGCGATCAAGCAGGCCGCCGCGGTGATGGCGAAGGGAGGCAAGTGAGATGACGGGCTTCATGCACGAGAAGGAGCTCTCGCGCAAGAGCTTCCTCAAGGGGGGTGGAGCGCTCGTCGTAGGCTTCAGCGCGCTCGCCGGTACGGCCGGGAAGGCTCAGGCCGCGAGCGGCAACACGCCGTTTACGGCGCGCACGCCGGCCGACTTCCTGCCGAACCTGCAGTCGGTCGACTCGTGGCTCGCGATCACGCCCGAGAACAAGGTCATCGTCACCCACGGTGAGACCGAGTTCGCGGGCACCCCGACCGGGATCCTGATGCTGGTCGCGGAAGAGCTGAACATCACCGACATGAACATGATGATCTACGCCCACCCGGAGACTTGGCTGAACGCCACGGGCGGCGGCGGCGGCAGCGGCGGCATCTCGTCGCGGTCGACGCAGACGCGCGCGGCGGCGGCGTACGCGCACAAGCTGCTGCTCGGCATGGCGTCGACGCAGCTCGGCGTGCCGGTCGCGTCGCTCTCGTCGAGCAACGGCGTGATCACGGGCGGTGGGAAGACCGTCAAGTTCAGCGACCTGATCGGCGGCAAGCTGTTCAACTACGTGATGCCGCTCGACCCGGCGAACAGCACCTCGGCGACGGCGACGCAGTACATCCCGGGCGCCGGCGTCACGAAGCCGGTCAGCCAGTACAAGCTCGTCGGCAAGCAGGTCCACCGGATCGACATCCCCGCGAAGGTGATGGGGACGTACACCTACATCCACAACGTGCGGGTGCCGGGGATGATCCATGCCCGGAGCGTGCGTCCGCGTGGTGCGGGTGCGAACACCTCGCAGAACCACTTCCCGCTGAGCATCGACCCGAAGTCCATCAGCCACATCCCGGGCGCTCAGGTCGTTCAGGTCAACAACTTCGTCGCGGTCGTCGCGCCGAGGGAGTACGACGCCATCCAGGCCGCCGCGCAGCTCAAGGTCGTCTGGAAGAGCGACCCGAAGTTCGGTGACAAGGGCTCCGGCAACTACTGGTCGTGGCTCCGCAAGGCGGGCGACACGAACACCGACAACCCGCCTCGCTGGCAGGCCGACTCCGGCGGCGTCAACCAGGCGATGGCGTCCGCCGCGGCGAAGGTCACGGCGACGTACAAGTACCACTACAACAACTTCGTGCCGATCGGCCCGCACGCAGCGGTCGCCGACGTGAACGTGAGCGGCGGGAGCGCCACGGTCTATGCCCAGGGGCAGTCGATCAACGGCATCCCGAACAGCATCTCGCAGGTGCTCGCCGGGCTCCCGAAGCCGGTGAACATCCCGCCCCAGAACGTCCGCGTGATCTGGTACGAGGGCTCCGCGTCCTACGGCGGCGGCCAGCAGGCGGAGGCCGCCGAGCAGGCGGCGATCATCTCCGCCCTCGTCGGCAAGCCGGTGCGCCTGCAGTGGATGCGCTGGGACCAGCACGGCTGGGACAGCTACGGCCCGTCGCACATGTACGACGTGACGATGGGAGCCGATTCGAGCGGCCACATCGTCGCCGCCGACTGGGTCGCGTACGGCCAGGCCGGCCAGACGATCGACACGACGCGCGAGCTGATGGGGATCGCGTCGTGGGCGGCGGTGACCCCGCCCGGCGGCCCGACGCCGTCGGATGCGGCGATCTACAACCAGGCGACGAGCGCCCGCCAGTACCAGCGGCGCGTGCTCCTGAAGACCCAGCCGATGTACCAGGGCGCGCTGAAGGTCAGCGCCCTGCGGGCGCCGAACGCACCGCAGTCCTACTTCGCCAGCGAGCAGATCGTCGACGAGCTCGCCTACGCGTTGAAGATGGACCCGGTCGCATTCCGCCGCCTCAACATCGACGGCACCTCGACGCTTGGTGCCCGGTGGCTCTCGGTGCTCGACGCCGCGACGATCGCGGCCGGCTGGAAGCCGAAGGTGGCCGCGTCGAACCTCCAGAAGGGCGACGTCGTCACCGGCCGGGGCATCGGCATGGGCACGTTCGCGTCGAGCCAGGTGGCGCTCGTCGCGGACATCGAGGTGAACAAGAAGACGGGCAAGATCCTCGCGAAGCACGTCTGGATCGCCCAGAACAACGGCATCTCCGTGAACCTGGAAGGCGTCACCACGCAGATGAGCGGTGCGATGATCCAGGGTCTCTCGCGGGCGTTGTGGGAGCAGGCGACCTGGAACAAGGAGCGGGTCACGAGCCTCGACTGGGTCTCGTATCCGATCCTGCGCTTCAAGGACCACCCGTCGGTGACGCTGATCAACGTCCATCCCGGCAAGTACACGGTGGTCACGCCGGGGAGCGAGACGGGCGACGTCAGCGCCGGCAACACGGCGGCGGCCGCCAACGGCTGGCTGCTGTCGGGCTCCGGCGAGCCGCCGACGACGGCGATCAGCTCGGCGATCGCGAACGCGTTCTTCGACGCGACGGGTGTGCGCATCCGGCAGGCGCCGATGAACCCGGCGACCGTGCGTTCGGTGCTCAAGAACGCAGGGGTCGCGTAGCCGCGGAACCGGTACCGGCTGTGGGGGGGCCTTCGGGCCCCCCCACAGCCCGCTTCGATGACATTGGCTCGACGCATCATCGTCCCGACGGCGCTTCTCGTGCTCGCGGCCGCGCTGGCTGCGGGCGCCGGTGCGCGCCACGCGGCACTGCCGACGCTGTACGTGAACTACACGATGAACTGCACGTTCACGATCACCGACGACAGCGGGCGCACCGTGAGCTCGATCCTGCCGGGGACCTACCAGGTCGACGTGCACACCCCGGTCGTCTTCGCCGACGTCGACCTGTCCGGAATCTCCGACATGACCGCCTGCAAGAGCTTCGTGCAGTTCGAGCTGAACGGCCCCGGCGTCAGCCTGCAGACGACGCTGCAGGACGGCGACGAGGCCGACGGCGTGCTCCGCGCGACGTTCCAGCCGAGCGCCACCTATACCGCCCAGGACGACAACCAGGCCTCGGTCACGAGGACGACGTTCACCACGCAGGCGACGGGGACGGCCGGCGCAGCGACGTCGAGCTCGGGCTCGAGCAGCTCTGGCGGTGCGAAGGGCTCGACGCAGCAGTCGCTCGTGGGCTCGGACGCGAACCCGTTCCGGGGCTCCCTCGACGCGATCGTCTCTGCGGCCGGAAAGCTCTCCCTGACCCGGAACGGCAGGCCCGTGACCTCGCTGAAGAGCGGCCGCTGGACCTTCTCGGTCGACGACGAGTCGAAGAAGGCGGGCTTCGGGCTGCAGATCCTGAGGGGCCGGCTGCAGTCGATCACGACCGCCGCCTTCGTCGGCTCCCACGACGTCACCGTCGAGCTCAAGCCGGGCCGCTGGACGTACTTCAGCGCCGGCGGCAAGAAGACGACCTTCTTCGTCATCTCTTAACGTTTTCGGGCGTCCCTGAGCCAGTCCTAGTACCGGGCTGACTATTGTCGGTCGCCGAAACTGCCTGTACCGTTCCGGTCGATCCCGCGGCGTCCGGCCCTCCGGCCGTCGTTGCCGCGCGGAGCAGTGTGCACTGCTTCTAGCACTTCTACTGGAGGGTCATATGGCGAGCAAGTTGAAGATCAAGGTGAACGGTCTCGTTCATTCGGTGACCGCGAGCCTTGATACGCCGCTCCTCTACGTCCTGCACAACGAGCTGCACCTGCACGGGCCCCGCTTCGGCTGCGGCCTCGCGCAATGTGGTGCGTGCTCCGTGCTCTTGGACGGGAAGGAGATCCGGAGCTGCGTGACTCCGGTTGCCGCCGTCAGCGGCAAGGCGGTTACGACGTTGGAAGGCCTGCCGGCGCTCTATGCGCAGCAGCGGGGGACGACGGCGGCTGCGCCGGCGCTGCATCCGCTGCAGCAGGCGTGGATCGATGTCCAGGTGCCGCATTGCGGCTATTGCCAGAACGGCATGATGATCCAGGCCGCCGATCTCTTGAGCACGACGAAGAATCCGACGGAGGATCAGATCCGGACGGCGATGAACGGTCATCTCTGCCGCTGTGGGACCTATCCGCGGATCCTGACGGCGATCAAGCAGGCCGCCGCGGTGATGGCGAAGGGAGGCAAGTGATGACGGGCTTCATGCACGAGCGTGCAATCTCGCGGAAGACGTTCGTGAAGGGCGGCGGTGCCCTGATCGTCGGCTTCTCGCTCGCAGGCACCGCGGGGAAGGCGCAGGCGGCCAACGCCAATACGCCGTTCGGCCAGCGCTCCCCGGCGGACTTCCTGCCGGATCCGTTCCAGATCGACTCCTGGATCACCGTCAACGCCGACAACACCGTCACCGTCACCCATGGTGAGACGGAGCTCGGCCACGGCACACCGACCGGCATCCTGATGCTGGTCGCGGAGGAGCTCGACATGAACATGAGCCAGATGCACTTCGCTCATGTCGAGTCGTGGCTCCAGGCGGTCGGCGGCGGCAGCGGCAGCTCGGGCATCTCGACCCGGTCGCAGACGATCCGCACGGCGGCCGCGCTGGCGAAGCAGACGCTGCTCGGCCTCGCGTCGAAGCAGCTCGGCGTGGCCGCAACGCAGCTGAGCGTCGCCGACGGCGTCGTCTCCGGCGGCGGCAAGACCATCAAGTACGGCGACCTGCTCGGCGGGAAGCTGTTCATGACGCAGATGACCCAGGCGAACACCGGGACGCTCCCGGCGCCGGCGGGCAACGCCGGCGGGTTCGGGACCCAGCCGTTCGGCTCCATCCCCGGCCAGCCCGGCTCGATCGTCAAGCCGGTCAGCCAGTACAAGGTCGTCGGCAAGGCGTTCCCCAGGATCGACATCCCGGCGAAGGTGATGGGCACCTACACCTACGTCCAGAACGTCCGCATCCCGGGGATGCTCCACGCCCGTGTCGTCCGCCCGCGCGGCGCCGGCGCGAACACCGTCGAGAACTCGAAGCCGCTGAGCATCGACGAGAGCTCGATCAGCCACATCCCGAACGCGCAGGTCGTCCGCGTCAACGACTTCGTCGCGGTCGTCGCACCGCGCGAGTACGACGCCATCCAGGCGGCTGCGCAGCTCAAGGTCGTCTGGGAGACGAAGCAGGGCCTCCCCGGCGACGGCAACTTCTGGGGCTGGCTCCGCCAGGTCGGCGACACGAACACCCAGAACCCGCCCCGCCTGACGGCCGACGACGGCCCGGCGGTCGAGGCCGGCCTCTCGAAGGCCGCGAAGACCGTCTCCGCGACGTACAGGTACCACTACAACAGCTTCATGCCGATCGGCCCGCACTGCGCGGTCGCCGACATCCATCCGGACGGAAGCGGTGGCACGATCTACGTCCAGGCCCAGGCGATCAACGGCATCCCGGGCACGATCCAGTCGACGCTCGCGGGGCTGCCCGCGCCGTACGGCGGGAAATTCGCCAACACGCCGGCCGCCAACTTCCGCGTCATCTGGTACGAGGGCGCGAGCTCGTTCGGCGGCGGCCAGACGGGTGAGGTCAACGAGCAGGCGGCGGTCATCTCCGCCGTCATCGGCAAGCCGGTGCGCGTCCAGTGGATGCGGTGGGACCAGCACGGCTGGGACCACTACGGCATGGCGAACCTGTGGGACGTGACGATGGGTGCCGACTCGAACGGCAAGATCGTCGCCGCGAACTGGCAGACCTACGGCCAGGCGCAGAGCAACATCGACGAGACCCGCCGTGTTCTCGGCCAGCAGTCGTGGCCGGCCACGCCGGGCAGCGGCGGCATCGCGCCGTCCGACGGCGGCAGCACCGCGACGCCGTACTCGAACACGCTCTACACCACGGCGTACAAGTACCCGCGTCGCGTGACGGCGAAGACGCAGCCGCTCTACGGCGGCGCTTTCAAGTGCAACTTCCTGAGGGCGCCGAGCGCACCGCAGTCGTACTTCGCCAGCGAGCAGATCGTCGACGAGCTCGCGCATGCGTTGAACATGGACCCGGTGGCGTTCCGCCGGCAGAACATCGATCCGTCGACGACGATCGGTGCCCGCTGGCTGGCCGTGCTCGACGCGGCCACGCTCGCGGCGGGTTGGAAGCCGAAGGTCGCGGCGTCGAACGTGAAGAGCGGTGACGTCGTCACCGGCCGCGGCATCGGCCTCGGCACCTTCGCGTCGAGCCAGGTCGCGATCGTCGCGGACGTCCAGGTCAACAAGAAGACCGGCCGCATCTGGACGCAGCACCTGACGATCGCCCAGAACAACGGCATCACGGTCGGCCCGCAGCTCGTCGCCAACCAGATGAGCGGCGCGGCGATCCAGGGCCTCTCGCGGGCGATCTGGGAGCAGAACCGGTTCAACAAGGAGCGGATCACGAGCCTCGACTGGGTCTCGTATCCGATCCTCCGGTTCAAGGACACCCCGTCCGTGACGCTGATCAACGTCCATCCGGGCGAGTACACCGTGGTCGTCCCGGGCGCGCTCGACACCGACGTCACCAAGGGCAACGCGGAGGCGTACAACGAAGGCTGGACGCTGACCGGGTCGGGCGAGCCGCCGACGGCGGCGGTCGGCTCGGCCGTTGCCAACGCGTTCTTCGACGCGACGGGTGTGCGCATCCGCCAGTCGCCGATGAACCCGACGAACGTCCGCGCGACCCTCAAGGCAGCGGGGGTGGCGTAAGCACGGAGCGCCGGGGGACATCCGGGGGAGCTTCGGCTCCCCCGGACCCCGCGGCGGTCGGCCCTGAAGGGAGGTTGACCGTGACCAGAAAGCGGATCGGGATCACGATCCTGCTCGCGCTGTGCGTCGCCGGCGCGGGCGTGACGGCCGGCGCGGGTGCGCGGGCCGCCGACAACACGCTCCAGGTGATCTACGTCGGCAGCAGCTCGCTGCAGCTTCGGCTCGGCGACGGCACTGCCGTCAGTCCCGGCGGGACGGTGCCTGCAGGCTCCTACCAGATCCTCGTCGACGACGCCGACTACACGACGCCGCAGTTCACGATGAGCGGCCCCGGTGTCAGCATCTCGAGCAACCTGAACAGCACCGGCATGGGCATCGACCGCCCGGCGACGTTCGGCCCCTACACGCTGCAGACGAACGCGACCTACCGGATGCAGGACACGAGCATGGGCGCGTCGTTCACGTTCCAGACCTCCGCGACCGCCTCGAGCGGGTCGACGGGCGGCTCGACCGGCGGCACGTCGTCCGGTTCGACCGGCGGCGCGAGCGCCGGGGGCAAGAGCGGCGGCACCGTGGGCTCCGGCGCGTCCGGCACGAAGCTTCTCGGCACGCTGCACGCCGCGGTCTCCGCAGCCGGCAAGGCGACGCTGACGCTCGGCGGGAAGAGCGTGACGAAGCTGCGGAGCGGTCGCTATTCGATCGCGGTCGTCGATCACTCGGCCAGGGCCGGCTTCATCGTCGGCGGCAAGCACACGATCACGCTCAGCGGCATCGCAGCGGTCGGATCGAGCTCGCACACCGTCAACCTGAGCGCGGGCAAGTGGTTCTTCGAGGCGGCGGCCGGCGGGCGGAAGGTGTCGTTCGTCGTCTCCGGTTGAGAAAGGAGGCCCGGTAGCATGAAGATCCGGATGGCAGCTCGCTCGACGCGCCTGGCGGCGTTGGCGGCGGTCGCGTTCGTGACGGCCTCGGTGCTCGTTTCCAGCGGCAGCGCAGGCATGCGCGCCACGACGGCGCCGACGCTGTACTTCATGTACGCGATGAACTGCACGTTCACGATCACCGACGACGCCGGGCATGTCGTGACGTCGATCCCGCCCGGCAACTACCAGGTCGACGTGCGCACGCCGCTGCAGTTCGGGACGCTGCCGTTGCCGTCGAGCCCGACCGATATGACAGCGTGCCGCGGCTTCCCGCAGTTCCAGCTGACGGGCCCGGGCGTGAGCCTCTTCACGACGATGACGGCGGGTTGCGAGGACGACAAGGTGTTCCCGGAGACGTTCCAGCCGAACGCGACGTACGTCGCACAGGACCTGAACCAGCCGTCGGTCGCGCACGCGACGTTCACGACGCTCGCCTCCGGCGCACCGGCCGCCGCGACCGCGAGCTTCGGCGGCGGCAAAGCGAAGGCGGAGGCGTCGACCGACATCGTCGGCTCGCTCGCGCTCGCGGGAACGCTTCAGGCGGCCGTCAGCGCGATCGGCAAGCCGACGCTGATGCAGGGCGGGAAGCCCGTCTCGAGCGTTCCGGCCGGGCGCTACAAGTTCAAGATCAGCGACCGCGACGCGGAGGGCAGCTTCAAGCTGCTCGGGCCGACGTCGAAGTCCGCGACAAGCCTCAGCGGCGTGAAGTTTCGAGGCGTGCGGTCGGTGACGATCAAGCTGACGGCCGGGCGGTGGACGTACTACACCACGCTCGGCACGGTCCACTACTTCCGCGTCACCTGACCTGATCGCTTCGGCGGACAGCCGGCGTCGGGCCCGCAGCCCGGCCGGTCGTCCGCCAGCGGGAAGCCCTGCGGGCTGTGGCCGCGGTACGCGTCGCGGAATGCGGCGAAGGCGTGCTCGTCGAAGCGCGGGCAGATCGCGACGTGCCCGGTCCCGTAGTGGTGGGCGAGGTACGCGAGCCCCGGCTCGCCCTGCCAGTGCGGGTCGGCCGTCCAGGCGGTCAACGCGATCCGGCGGCCGAGGCCGGGAAGGGGCGTGCCGAAGACGCCGACCGGCTGCTCCTCGTAGAAGCGCTTCAGGCGTGCGACCGTGGCGGCAGGCAACTGCGGGCCCCACCAGATCACGACGCCGCCGTGCTCCTCGTTGTGGACGACGAGGGCCGGGTTGACGGGCCGCCGGTAGAAGCCCCACGTCGCCCACAGCCGGTAGTGGCCGCCGCCGGAGGGCGGGAACGTCGACCAGTGCGGGGTCGCGGCCGGCGTCGGGAAGTCGGCGTGGTAGTTCGCGTCGTGCTTCGGCGCATACGGCGTCGCCTCGCGATAGCTGCAGCCGGCGGCGCGCATCGTCGCGGCGACGGTGCGGCTGCCGGAGCACGCGGTCGCGGCGGCGGCGACGAGGACGAAGACGAGGACGCACGCGCTCCGCGCCACGCAGCCAGGATAGAGGCCCCAAAATCCGGCAGCCGTGCTCGGCGCGTAAGAGGGAGCGGAGGAGCACGCCGGGTGTCGGAGCGCGGTCTTTCGCAATCTGACGGCTCCGGTAAACTGCGACGAGGACTCAGACCTGGAGGTTGCTGTTCATGGCGGTTCGCGTACGGTGGGTCCCGACACTGCTCGCTCTCCTCGGTCTGGCCGCGGTCCTCGTCCCGGCGAGCGTGGCTTCCTCACGGGACAACGGCGCGCCGGCGCTGCCGACGCTGTACGTCAACTACACGATGGGCTGCACCTTCTCGATCGTCGACGACGCCGGCCATGCGGTGACCTCGATCGCGCCCGGCACCTACCAGGTCGAGGTGACGACGCCGATCATGTTCAAGCTCGCGGTGCCCGGCGGGACGAGCAGCGACAAGGTCGCGCCGAACGACTTCACCGGCTGCAAGGGGTGGGTCCAGTTCCAGCTCACCGGCCCGGGCGTCAACCTGTTCACGACGCTCGACTCGGGCTGTGACGCATTCCTGATCCTGCCGGAGCAGACGTTCAAGCCGAGCTCCACCTACACCGCCCAGGATCTCAACCAGCCGACCGTCGCGCACGCCTCCTTCACGACGCTCGCCTCAGGCAGCCCGACGGTCCCGACGAGCCCGTACGGCCCGACCTCGGGCAAGGGCACCCTGCAGCAGGACCTCGTCGGCTCGCTGCAGCGCTCGGCCGTGAGGGCGACGCTGACCGGCGCGATCGATGCGAAGGGCAAGCTCTCGCTCACCGAGCAGGGCAAGCCGGTGACGGTGCTCAAGGCCGGCCGGTACAGGTTCGCGATCACCGACAAGTCGGCGAGGGCGGCGTTCACGCTCGAGGCGGTGAGCGGCGGGCTCGTGAAGGACCTGACCCAGGGCTCGTTCGTCGGCAAGCATTCGGCGACGGTCGTCTTGACCTCCGGGCGGTGGATGTACTACTCGAACCGCGGAAAGGCGTCGTACTTCCTGGTCACGCGCTGACGCCGTCGGCGCGGGCGAGGGCTACGCTGGAGACGTGATGGAGGGGGAGATGGACGCAGTCGACGCTGCGCAGCCGCGCAGCGTGCCGAGCGCGCTCAAGGCGCATCCGTTCGTGCTGCTGCTCGTCGTCGGCGCGCTCGCCGGCGGCGGCCTGAGGTTCATCTCGACCGGCACCGCCTCCGCCGCCGGCGGCGGCGCCGGCCAGACCGCCTGCGCAGCGAAATGACCGCCGGCACGGGCGCGGCGACCACCGGGCGCGAGGGCGTCGAGGCGAACATCGGCGCGCGCCTCGGTCGCTGGGCGAGGTCGGCGGTCGTCTACGGCATCGTCACGGCGACGCTCGCCGTGGTCGTCGGCGAGTGGCTCGACGTCTCGCCGCCCGCCGCCTACGGCCTCTGTTCGGCCTGTCACGGGCGCGACCTCGCCGACTGGGTGCTGAACAACGTCGAGGGCAAGCATCTCTTCGTGACCGCTGCGGGTGCGGGCTGGCCGCTCCTGACGGTCGTCGGGCTCGTGATCGGCTCGTTCCTCGCCGCTCGCCGCAACGGCGAGTACGGCTCGATCAACATCGGCGGCAACGTCCGGCAGTTTGGGCTCGGCGCAGTCGTCATGGGCGCCGCGCTGTTCGTCGGCGGCTGCCCGACGCGCATCATCATCCGCAGCGGCTACGGCGATCTCGCCGGGCTGCTCGCGCTGGGCGGCGTCGCGGCCGGGATCGTCGCAGCCACGCTTTCGATGCGCTGGATGGCGCGGCGATGATCGTCTCGCTCGCGTCGCTCGGGCTGGGCCTGGTCGTCGGCTACCTCGGCCAGCGCTCACGCATGTGCTCGATCGGCGGCCTGCGCGACTTCGTGCTCGTCCGCGACACCGGCCTGCTCAAGGGCGCGGGCGCGCTGCTCGTCGCCGCCTGGGTCGGCTTCGGTGTCGCACGCATCATCAACGGCAGCGCGGGCCACGGCCTGATCGCTGCCGGGACGACGCCGTCGGGCCTGCGCGCGGTCGTCGCGATCGCCCTCGGCGCGGTCGTGCTCGGCTTCTTCGCGACGCTCTCCGGCGCGTGCCCGCTACGCCAGCACGTGCTCGCCGGCCAGGGGCGGGTCGGCGCGTGGTCGTTCCTGGCTGGCTTCTACCTGGCGGCGGTCGTCTACACGAGCTGGATCGAGCCGTCGATCGGCTCCTGGGTGCTGTGAGCGGCGACATCTACCTCGACAACGCCGCAACGTCGTGGCCGAAGCCGCCGGCGGTGCTCGAGGCGATGCAGGAGTTTCTCGCGACTGCGGGCGGCGGGCCCGGGCGGGCCGGACATCACCGCTCGATCGCGTCGTCGCGTGTGGTCAGCCTGGCTCGCGAAAGCCTCGCCGAGCTGCTCGGTGCCGAATCGCCGGACGAGCTCGCGTTCACGAAGAACGCGACCGAGGCGCTGAACCTCGCGATCCTCGGTCTCGCCGCGGGCGTCGACCGCATCGTCACCACGTCGCTCGAGCACAACTCCGTGATGCGGCCGCTGCGTGCGCTCGCGCAGGACGGCCGCTGCGCGGTCGACGTCGTGTACGCCGACGGGCGCACGGGCGAGGTCGACCTCGACGAGTGGGCTGCCCGTGTGCGCGCGCCCGGCCGGTGTCTGGCGGTGGCCGTGCACGCCTGCAACGTGACGGGCGTGCTGCTGCCGGTCGAGACGATGGCGGCCATCGCCGCCGACGCGCGCGTCCCGCTCGTCGTCGACGCGGCGCAGAGCGCGGGCCACGTGACGCTGACGGTCGCCTCCCTCGGCGCAGCCGCGGTCGCGATGCCCGGGCACAAGGGGCTGCTCGGCCCGATGGGGACCGGCGTCCTCTACCTGGCGCCCGGCGTCGAGATCGAGCCGCTGCTCCGCGGCGGCACGGGCAGCCGTTCGGAGTCTGAGTACCAGCCCGAGTTCCCACCCGATCGCTACGAGTCGGGCACGCTGAACGCGATCGGCATCGCCGGCCTCGGTGCCGCAGCGGACTACCTGCGCTCGCTCGGCATCGAGCAGGTGGAGGCGCGGCTCGACGCCCTTGCGCGGCGGTTCCGCGACGGGGTCGGCGACATCGAGGGAATCACGGTTCACGGCCCGCCCGACCCGACACACACCGTCGGCATCACGTCGCTCAACGTCGACGGCGTGCCGTGCGCGACCGTCGCGCGGCTGCTCGACGACGAGTGGGGCGTGATGACGCGCGCGGGCCTCCATTGCTCGCCGGCCGCGCACCGCAGCCTCGGCACCGCACCCGAGGGGACGCTGCGCTTCTCGTGGAGTCACACGACGACAGAGGAGGAGATCGACGTCGCCGTCGAGGCGGTGCGCACGATCGCGGCGCGCGAGCGGCGGCCGGAGCCGGCGAGGACCGTGGCTTGAGGTGGGGCGGGGTCGTGTCGTTCTTCGCGTCGGAGCACGCGATGCGCGCAGAGCGGCTCCTCCAGCGCGCGGGACTGCCGGCGCGCCTCGTACCGGGGCCGCGCGAGGTGAGCCCGAACTGCGGCGTCGCGGTCGCGTTCGTGTGGGAGCAGGAGCCTGAGGTGGAGCAGACGCTGAACGACGCGAAGGTGCGCTTCGAGGCGATCCACCACTTCGACCTCGACGACGGCCTCGCGGCCGCCGGGGCAGCACGGTGAGGCTCACGCGGACACGGCTCGTTTCGGTCGGGCTCGTCGCCGCCTTCGGGGCAGCGTTCTTCGCGCTCGGCGCCGTCTCGCGGTCGAGTGCGACGCCGGCGGGCATC
>JADMIO011302019.1_pt1 | contig 16261 bp, 16 predicted proteins | sample 8958161 | NCBI WGS metagenome assembly JADMIO01 (sample SAMN16585339, study PRJNA669376) | soil metagenome | isolation source: Crop rotation soil | place: USA: Cullars Rotation, Alabama | collected 2011
GTGGCGACGCTCGAGCGCTCGGTCGCCATGGAGATGGACCTCCGACTGGAGGCGGCGGCGATGTCGGAGATGGCGGCCAATGGCGGCAAGGACCAGGGGTTCAGGGTGCCCGAGGTCGACTGGCAGCGGACATCGCGGCGGGTGCTGACGAGCGAATGGATCGACGGGATCCCGCTGTCGGACCGGGCGGCGCTCATCGATGGCGGCATCGATCTCGAGCTTCTTGGCAACCGCCTGATCGAGACCTTCCTGCGCCATGCGATGCGCGACGGGTTCTTCCACGCCGACATGCATCCCGGCAATCTCTTCGCCGATCCGCAAGGCAATCTGGTGGCGGTCGATTTCGGGATCATGGGCCGGCTGACGCCCAAGGACCGGCGGTTCCTGGCGGAGATCCTGTGGGGCTTCATCACCCGCGACTATGCGCGCATCGCCGCCGTCCATTTCGATGCCGGCTATGTGCCGCAGACCCAGGACCCGGCCGTCTTCGCGCAGGCGCTCAGGGCGATCGGCGAGCCGATCCTCGACCGCACCGCCGAGGACATCTCGATGGCGCGGCTGTTGACACAGCTGTTCGAGGTGACGGCGCAGTTCGACATGCAGACCCAGCCGCAGCTCCTGCTCCTGCAGAAGACCATGGTGGTGGTGGAGGGCGTGGCGCGGTCGTTCAATCCGCGGCTCAACATGTGGACGGTGGCGACGCCGGTGGTGCGCGAATGGATGAACGATGCGCTGGCGCCCGAGCGGCGGCTCGCCGAGGCGGCGTCGGGAGCGGCGATGATCGGCCGGCTGGCGGCCGACCTGCCGGAGGCGCTGGCCGATGCCCGGCGGACCGCGCGGCTGCTCAGCGAGATGGCGGAAGGCGGCGGCCTGCATCTCGATCAGGCGACGGTCGAGGATCTCGCCAAGGCGCAGGCGCGGCATGCCGCAGGGGGGCGGATCGCGCTGTGGATCGGGGCGCTGGCGCTCGTCGTCATGGCCCTCGCGCTGCTCCGATGAATTGGCGATAATCGGTCATGCTGACGGGCAAGAGAATTCTCCTGATCATCGGCGGCGGCATCGCGGCCTATAAGAGCCTCGAGCTGATCCGGCGCCTTGCGGAGCGCGAGGTTTCGGTCAGGGTCATCCTGACGCGGGCCGGCGCGCAGTTCGTGACGCCGCTGTCGCTGGCGAGCCTGTCGCGCCACAAGGTCTACGACGATCTGTTCAGCCTGACTGACGAAGCCGAGATGGGGCATATCGAGCTGTCGCGCGCCGCCGACCTGCTGGTCGTCGCGCCGGCGACCGCCGATCTCATGGCGAAGATGGCGAACGGCCAGGCCAACGACCTGGCGACGACGGCGCTGCTCGCCACCGACAAGCCGGTGCTGATCGCGCCGGCGATGAATGTCCGCATGTGGAACCATCCGGCGACGCAGCGCAATCTCACGACCCTGAAGGGCGACGGCGTGCTGGTCTCGGGTCCGGAAGACGGGCCGATGGCGTGCGGCGAATACGGGCCGGGGCGAATGTCGGAGGTGGCCGACATCGTCGAGGCGATCGAGGCGTTCTTCGCGCAGCAGAGTCAGGACAGGAGGCTGGCCGGCAAGCGGGTGCTGGTCACGGCCGGACCGACCCAAGAGCCGATCGATCCGGTGCGCTATATCGGCAACCGCTCGTCCGGCAAGCAGGGCTATGCGGTGGCGGCGGCTGCGGCGGCGCTCGGGGCCGAAACGGTGCTGGTCTCGGGGCCGGTGTCGCTCGAGGCGCCGGACGGCGTCAGGCTCGTGAGGGTCGAGACGGCGCAGGAAATGCTGGCGGCGGTCGCGGCGGCGCTGCCGGTCGACATCGCGGTGTTCGCTGCGGCGGTCGCCGACTGGCGGGTCGAGGATTCGCAGGCGCAGAAGATCAAGAAGCCGGCGAGCGGCGCGGCGCCCCGGCTGGCGCTCGTCGAAAATCCCGACATCCTCAAGCATGTGGCGGCGATGACGGCCGGACGCCCGCGGCTGGTGGTCGGGTTCGCGGCCGAGACCGAGAACGTTCTCGCCAATGCGCAAGCGAAACTGGCGCGCAAGGGCTGCGACATGATCATCGCCAATGATGTGAGCCCGGCGAGCGGCGTGATGGGCGGTGACGAGAACCGCGTTCAGCTGGTGACGGCGCAAGGCGTCGAGAGCTGGCCCGCCATGACCAAGCGCGCCGTGGCGGCGCGACTGATGGCGCTGCTGGCGACGAAGCTCGGGGAACGGCAGTGACGGCGCTCGCCGTGCCGTTCGTGCGGCTGCCGCATGCGGCGGATCTCGACCCTCCGGCCTATGCGACGGCGGGAGCGTCGGGCCTCGATCTCAGAGCGGCGCTCGCCGCCGGCGAGGTCCTGGTGCTTGCGCCGGGCGAGCGGGCGGCGGTGCCGACCGGGATCGCGCTGGCGCTGCCGGAGGGCTATGAGGGCCAGGTCAGGCCGCGCTCGGGGCTGGCGCTGCGCCAGGGCGTGACGTGTCTCAATTCGCCAGGCACGATCGACAGCGACTATCGCGGCGAGGTCACGGTGATCCTGATCAATCACGGACAGACCGCCGTGGCGATCCGCCGCGGCGAGCGCATCGCCCAGCTGGTGATCCAGGCCTGCGTCAGGGCGACGCTCGAGGAGGTGCGGGAGCTCGCGCCGTCGGTTCGCGGCGCCGGCGGCTTCGGGTCGTCGGGGACGGTCTGACATGGCGCTGAACGACGAGGAGCTCGAGCGCTACGCCCGCCACATCGTGCTCAGGGAGATCGGCGGGCCGGGCCAGGCGCGCCTGCGCCAGGCGCGGGTGCTGACGATCGGCGCCGGCGGGCTCGGGGCGCCGCTCCTGATGTATCTCGCCGCCGCCGGCATCGGCACGCTCGGCATCGTCGACGACGACCGGGTGTCGCTGTCGAATCTGCAGCGGCAGATCGTGCATGACACGGCAAGCGTCGGGCTGCCGAAGACGGCGAGCGCGGCGGCGAGCCTCGCCCGGATCAATCCCGGGGTGACGGTGGTCGAGCATCCGTTCCGCATCACCGCCGACAATGCCTTGGAACTCATTGCGGCCTATGACATCGTGGCCGACGGCAGCGACAATTTCGCGACGCGCTATCTCGTGTCGGACGCCTGCTTCCTCGCCGGGCGCACCCTGGTATCGGCGGCGGTGGCGCAGTTCGACGCGCAGATCTCGACGTTCAAGCCGCACCGCAAAGCGCCGGACGGCACGCCCTATCCGTCCTATCGCTGCCTCAACCCGGAAGCGCCGCCGCCCGGCCTCCTGCCGGCCTGCGAGGAGGCCGGGGTGATCGGCGCGCTGACCGGGGTCATGGGATCGATCCAGGCGATCGAGGTGATCAAGGAGCTGCTCGAGATCGGCGACAGCCTGGCGGGGAGGGTGCTGATCTACGATGCGCTGGCGACGCGGTTCTACACGGTGAAGATCCCGTGGGATCCGGAGAACCCGCTCAACGGTCGCACACCGACGATCCGGGATCTGAGCTTGCATCGGAAGGAAGCGAATAGCGAATAGCGAATAGAAAGTGACCAATTGCGGATTGGAAGAGTGGACGAGCGCGATCCAACTATTCGCTATTCGCTATTCGCTTCTGGCTGCCTCAATCTTCGGCGTTGTCGAGACCCTGGTCCTTCAGGTCCTCGGGGCGGGGGGTCGAGACGATGTGGTAGCCGGAATCGACATGGTGCACCTCGCCGGTGACGCCGGTGGCGAGATCCGACAGCAGATACACTGCTGCGCCGCCGACCTCGTCGAGCGTGATGGTGCGCCGGAGGGGTGAATGGCGCTTCTGGAAATTGTACATCGCCCGGGCATCGGTGATGCCGGCGCCGGCTAGGGTTCGCATCGGTCCCGCCGAGATGGCATTGACCCGAATGGCGTGCGGCCCGAAATCGGCGGCGAGATAGCGCACCGAGGATTCGAGCGCCGCCTTGGCGACGCCCATGACATTGTAGTTCGGCACCACCCGCATCGAGCCGCCATAGGTCAGCGTCAGCAGCGCGCCGCCGCGGCCCATCAGCGCAGCCGCCCGGCGCGCCACCTCGGTGAAGGAGAAGCAGGAGATCACCATGGTGCGGATGAAATTGTCGCGCGTCGTGTCGGCATAGCGCCCCTTGAGCTCGGCGCGATCGGAATAGGCGATGGCGTGGACGAGGAAGTCCAACCCGCCCCAAGCATCGCGCAAGGCGGCGAAGACCTCGTCGACGGTCTTGGGCTGCTCGACATCGCAGGACAGCACGAGCTTCGAGCCGACCGAGGCGGCGAGCGGCGCGACCCGCCGGCCGAACGCCTCGCCCTGATAGGTGAAAGCGAGCTCGGCACCCTGGCCGGCCAGCATCCGCGCAATCCCCCAGGCGATCGAATGATCATTGGCGACGCCCATGACGAGACCGCGCCGACCGCGCAGCAGGCCGTCGGAAGTGTCGTGCATGCCGTCCCCGTCCTGCACCCGCTCCCGCTCAGGCGTCATAGCGCTGGAACACCAGCGTGGCATTGGTGCCGCCGAAGCCGAAGCTGTTCGACAGCACGACATCGAGGCGGGCATTGTCGATCCGCTCGCGGACGATCGGGACGCCGCCGAATTCCGGGTCGAGCGTATCGATGTTGGCGCTTTCGCAGATGAAGCCGTTCTTCATCATCAGGAGCGAGTAGATCGCCTCCTGGACGCCGGCAGCGCCGAGCGAATGGCCGGTCAGCGATTTGGTGGCGGAAATCGCCGGCATCTTGTTGCCGAACACCTCGCGCACCGCATCGATCTCCTTGAGGTCGCCGATCGGCGTCGAGGTGGCGTGCGGATTGATGTAGTCGACGCGCTCCCGGACGGTCGACAGCGCCTGGCGCATGCAGCGAGCTGCGCCTTCGCCGGATGGCTGGACCATGTCGTGGCCGTCGGAGGTGGCGCCATAGCCGACGAGCTCGCCATAGATCTTGGCGCCGCGGCCCCTGGCATGCGACAGCTCCTCCAGAACGATGACGCCGGCACCGCCGGCGATGACGAAGCCGTCGCGATCCTTGTCATAGGCGCGCGAGGCCCGCTCGGGCTGATCGTTGTAATGGGTCGACATCGCGCCCATGGCGTCGAACAGCACCGACAAGGTCCAGTCGAGCTCCTCGCCGCCGCCGGCGAAGACGACGTCCTGCTTGCCCCATTGGATGAGCTCGCCGGCATTGCCGATGCAGTGGGCCGAGGTGGCGCAGGCAGAGGAGATCGAGTAGTTGACGCCGCGAAGGCCGAAGGGCACCGCCAGGGTCGCCGAATTGGTGCTCGACATGGAGGCCGGGACGGCGAACGGGCCGATCCGCTTCGGGCCCTTCTCGCGGGTGGTGTCGGCGGCGGCGACGATGGTGCGGGTGGACGGGCCGCCGGAGCCCATGATCAGGCCGGTGCGCTCGTTCTTGACCTCGCGGTCCTCGAGGCCGGCATCCTGGATCGCCTGCTTCATGGCGACGTAGTTCCAGGCTGCGCCATCGCCCATGAAGCGCCGGACCCGGCGGTCGACGGCGCTGTCGAGGTCGAGATGCGGCGCACCGTGCACCTGGCAGCGGAAGCCGAGCTTGGCATAGTCATCGGCCTTGACGACGCCCGAGCGGGCCTCCCGCAGCGAGGCGGTGACCTCCTGGGTGTTGTTGCCGATGCTGGACACGATGCCCATGCCGGTCACGACAACGCGTTTCATCGCACCACGAACCTTTCGCTTAAGCCGCGCTCGGCTGGGCGTCGGGGGTGAACAGGCCGACCCTCAGCTCGCTCGCGGAATAGATTACATCGCCGTCCGCCTTGACGACGCCATCCCCGATCCCGAGGTTGAGCTTCCGCAGAATGACGCGCTTTAGGTTAACGATATATTCAACCTTGCGGACGCTTGGGAGGACCATGCCGGAAAATTTAACTTCGCCCACGCCGAGCGCCCGGCCGCGCCCCGGAGCGCCCATCCAGCCGAGGAAAAATCCGAGCATCTGCCACAGGGCGTCGAGACCGAGGCAGCCGGGCATGACGGGATCGCCCTGGAAGTGGCAAGGAAAGAACCAGAGATCCGGCTTGACGTCGAGCTCGGCGACCACCCGGCCCTTGCCGAAATCGCCGCCGTCGGCGCGGATGTCGGTGATCCGGTCGAACATCAGCATGGGCGGCAGCGGCAGCTGGGCGTTGCCGGGGCCGAACAGCTCGCCCCGGCCGCAGGCCAGGAGCTCCTCATATCCGAAACGCGACTTGCTATCGACCATCCCCAGACCGCACCTTCGAAGCCCGCGACGAATTGAACAGACGGCACGACAACCGCCGACCCGCATGCGAGGTTGCGAGTCTGTCGCAAGACGGCTATTTTCCGCCGAGACGGATACTCCTGCTTCACGATGATGGCAACCGCACGTATGGCCTCTTTTTCTTCCGGCGAGATCATGACGATGCTGCGCAAGGCGGGCTTGCGGCCCACCCGGCAGCGGATTTCGCTCGCTTGCCTGATGTATGGCGCCGGAAACCGGCACCTGTCGGCGGAATCGCTTCACGCGGAGGCAATCGCGGCGGGAATCCAGGTGTCGCTTGCCACCGTTTACAACACCCTGAACCAGTTCACCACGGCGGGCCTGCTGCGGGAGGTGGCGATCGAGGGACACAAAACCTATTTCGACACCAACACGTCGAACCATTACCACTACTATATCGAACATGAGGGCCGGCTGACCGACATTCCGTCCGAGGATGTCAGGGTAGTCGGGCTGCCGGATGCCCCGGACGGCATGCATATCAAGCGGGTCGACGTGATCGTCAGGCTGTCGCGGCGGCCGGACGAGGCGGAGTAGGCTGCCGAGCAGGTTGCCTCAGTTGCCGACCTGCTCGCCGGGGTAGACCCCCCACAGCATGGACTGCTCGACATAGCCCGTGTAGCCGCCGGCGGTGAGCTCGCACCAATTGCCGTTGCAGGAGTCGATATCGGCGATGACGCCGGGGCGGGCCAGCGCCACGGTGGGGGCATTGTGCTCGGCCGCCTGGCGCAGCGGGACGCTGCGGTTCTTCTTCCAGGGGGCGACCATGGCGGTGCGCTTGCCGGTCAGCATGCTGTGGAACACCCAGCCTTCCGAGCCCTCGCTGTCGCGGATGCGGCGCCATTGCTCGAATTCGGCGACGATTTCGACCGGCAGGCCCTTTTTGGTGAACACCCAGGAGATCTGGTGATCGCTCGAGGGACCGCGGCGGACATTGACGCGCTCCGCCTTGAGGCTGACGAAACGCGGCAGCGGCAGGCGGGTCTCGGTGCCCTCGCGGGCGTTGCGGGCGGCGCCGGTGACGGCCACCGGGGTTGGCGGGGGCGTGGTTTCCGTGCCTTGCGGGGCTGCGGTCGAGCCGGTGGCCGGCGCATCGCCGGCGGGCACCGTTTCGGCTGCCTGCAGTCCGCCGGCGCCATCCGCCGGATTCTCGGACTGGGTAAGCAGCGCAAAGGCCACCGCGCCGAGCACGAGGGCGCAGCCAAGCGCCATCAGCAGCTTGCCGAAATGCAGCCGACGCCAGCTTTGCGCGAAACCCGCCAGACCAGATCCCCTTGGCTCGAATGCTCGCGGACGCCCGAATCCGCCAGTCCCCCGTCTCGCGAGTTTACACATCTCGGGCAGCGACTTAAAGAGGTAGAAGCAGTAGCTGGAGCCCCCCGATGTCCAAGCGCAAGCCATTGGTGATCGTCACGCGGAAGCTCCCCGACGTCGTCGAGACCCGGCTGAAGGAGCTGTTCAACACCCGTCTCAACGACGCCGACAAGCCGTTGAGCCAGGCCGAGCTCGTCGCCGCCGTCAAGGAGGCCGAGGTGATCGTGCCGACGGTGACCGACCGCATCGACAAGGCGGTGATCAACCAGGCGGGCGACCAGCTCAAGCTCATCGCCAATTTCGGCACCGGCGTCGACAATATCGATGTCGAGACGGCGACGGCGCGCGGCATCACCGTCACCAACACGCCGGGGGTGCTGACCGAGGACACCGCCGACATGACGATGGCGCTGATCCTGGCGGTGGCGCGGCGCATCATCGAGGGCTCGCGGGTGATCGGGCCGGAGAACAGCTGGCAGGGTTGGTCGCCGACCTGGATGCTCGGCCACCGCATCTGGGGCAAGCGGATCGGCATCGTCGGCATGGGACGGATCGGCACGGCGCTGGCGCGGCGCGCCAAGGCGTTCGGGCTGCAGATCCATTATCACAACCGCAAGCCCGTGCATGCGGCGGTCGAGGACAGCCTCGAGGCGACCTATTGGGAGAGCCTCGACCAGATGCTCGCCCGCATGGACATCGTGTCGGTGAACTGCCCGCACACGCCGGCGACCTATCATCTGCTGTCGGCGCGGCGGCTCAAGCTGATGCGGCCCGATGCGATCATCGTCAACACGGCGCGCGGCGAGGTGATCGACGAGAATGCGCTGACCCGGATGCTCGAGGCGAACGAGCTCGGCGGCGTCGGGCTCGACGTGTTCGAGCATGAGCCGGCGGTCAATCCGCGGCTGCTCAAATGCCGCAATGCGGTGCTGATGCCGCATATGGGCTCGGCGACCATCGAGGGCCGGGTCGATATGGGCGAGAAGGTGATCATCAACATCAAGACCTGGGTCGACGGGCACAAGCCGCCCGACCGGGTGCTGCCGGCGATGCTGTAGAAGCGAATAGCGAATAGCGAATAGCGAATAGATTGGCGCCGGTGCGTGATCACGGCACTTTCTATTCGCTATTCGCTATTCGCTATTCGCTATTCGCTATTCGCTATTCGCCACGACTGTGTCGTTCGGCACAGGCCGAGCACGAAGCATCGGCTATCGGCTGACGGCGTTCAAGGCCAGCCTTGACGCGAACCCACCCTTAGCGAAAGGAGATCAAGATGGCTTACCTACCGCCCGTCGGCCCCGCCAGTTTCCCCGTCAATCGCGGGACGGCGAATGACAAGCTCATTGGTCAACGCACAGAAGATCGGCTGATAGCCGCACGCCGTGGCACCTTCTCCCCGTGATCACTTACGGGGAGAAGGGGAGCGGGCAGTGCCTCAGCCGCTTGACCTTGTCGCCTTCCTTGACGACGTCGTTCACCTTGCCTCTTGCTGTGCCGAACGTGACAGGGGTCGGATCGAAGCTGCGCTACCTCGTCTGGCGGTGATGAAGATCGTCACCGACAGAGGAAGGAAAAGGCATGACCACAGCAGTCGGAAACTTTCGCAGCAGCACCGAGACGGCGGACGTTAACCCCGTCGTAGAGGATGACGGCCGCCTGACTCTTGTAGAGATCCGAATGGTCGAGGGTCTGCCCGATCACACCGCCAAGGGAAAGGAACATGAGCTTCCGAAGCCAGTGGTGGAGGTCGGTCAGACGGTGGGGATCGGTCTGCCAGAGGTCGCGGAGACGCGTCGCTTCTGTGGAGGATGGAGGCAAGCATCAACCCCTCAAGCGGGATATCGATATCCTGACGATCAAGCAGGAACAGTACGACGACCACCGCGCTGCGCGGCACCGGGAGAAAAGCAAAATCACCTATACCGTCGTTTGCGGCGTGACGGGCCTAGGGCTCACGGGGGCGATGATCTATGGCTTGGTAGATGAGACAACAAAGACGGTTCCGGAACTAGCCGGCGCTTGGGGGATCGGAGCCACGTTTTGCTACGGTCTCTCTTTGTTTTTTCTCTACCAAGTCTTGAAATCGAAAGGTTTCGTCCTGAGGAAGGAAGATAACCTGAGCTGATGCCCCGGACTCGATTTGAAGTGAGGCAGTAGGTGCGCCTACTGCCTCACTGCATCTTCTCAGCCGCCGGCGCCGACGGCGTCGTCGCCCTCGCCTTCGGGAGGCATCTTCTTGGAGAGGTCCTCGCCGGTCTGCTGGTCGACCACCTTCATCGACAGGCGAACCTTGCCGCGGGGATCGAAGCCGACGAGCTTGACCTTGACCTTGTCGCCTTCCTTGACGACGTCGTTCACCTTGGCGACGCGGCGCGGCGCGAGCTCGGAGACGTGGACGAGCCCGTCGCGGGTGCCGAAGAAGTTCACGAAGGCGCCGAAGTCGACGATCTTCACCACCGTGCCGTCATAGATCTCGCCGACCTCGGGCTCGGAGACGATCGACTTGATCCATTTTATCGCGGCGTCGATCGAAGGTCCTGAAGCGGAAGCGATTTTCACGGTGCCGTCGTCGGAGATGTCGATCTTGGCGCCGGTCTTCTCGACGATCTCGCGGATCACCTTGCCGCCGGAGCCGATGACCTCGCGGATCTTGTCGACCGGGATCGACATCACCTCGATCCGCGGCGCGTATTCGCCGAGGCCGGGGCGCGACTCGGTGAGCGCCTCGGCCATCTTGCCGAGAATGTGCATGCGCCCGTCCTTGGCCTGGAACAGGGCGACCCGCATGATCTCCTCGGTGATGCCGGTGATCTTGATGTCCATCTGCAGCGACGTGATGCCGTCGCGGGTGCCGGCGACCTTGAAGTCCATGTCGCCGAGGTGATCCTCGTCGCCGAGAATGTCGGAGAGGACGGCGAAGCGCTCGCCCTCGAGGATGAGGCCCATGGCGATGCCCGCCACCGGCCGCTTCAGCGGCACGCCGGCATCCATCAAGGACAGCGAGCCGCCGCACACCGACGCCATCGAGGAGGAGCCGTTCGACTCGGTGATCTCCGACACCACGCGGATGGTGTAGGGGAACTGGTCCTGGGTCGGCAGCATCGGATGGATGGCCCGCCAGGCGAGCTTGCCATGGCCGACCTCGCGCCGGCCAGTGAAGCCGACGCGGCCGGTCTCGCCGACCGAATAGGGCGGGAAGTTATAGTGGAGCAGGAAGGATTCCTTGTAAGTCCCTTCCAGCGAATCGACATATTGCTCGTCGTCGCCGGTGCCGAGCGTGGTCACCACCAGCGCCTGGGTCTCGCCGCGGGTGAACAGCGCCGAGCCGTGGGTGCGCGGCAGCACGCCGACCTCGCAGATGATCGGACGGATGTCGGCGAGGCCGCGGCCGTCGATCCTCGTGCTGGTCTCGATGATGTTGCCGCGCACGATCTCCTTCTCGACGTCCTTGAAGGCGCCGGCGAGCTTCTGCGGATCGACGTCGGAGCCTTCCGGCGTGAGGGTCGCCAGCACGCTCTCCTTGATCTCGCCGATCCTCGAATGGCGCTCCTCCTTGGCGGCGATGCTGTAGGCGCGGCGCAAGCCTTCGCCGGCGCTGTTGCGGACATTGGCGAGGATGTCGCCGGTATCGTCCTCGGCGAGATCGCGGGGCGGGCGGGCGGCCCGCTCGGCGAGGCGGATGATGGAATCGATCACCGGCTGGAAGCCTGAATGGCCGAACATCACGGCGCCGAGCATCGTCTCCTCGGAGAGCTCGCGGGCCTCGGATTCGACCATCAGCACTGCATCGCGGGTGCCGGCGACCACGAGATCGAGATCGGATTGCTTCTGCTGCTCGACAGTCGGGTTGAGCACGAAGCCGCCTTCGATGACGCCGACGCGGGCGGCGGCGATCGGACCCATGAAGGGGATGCCCGACAGCGTGAGCGCCGCCGAGGAGGCGATCATCGCCACGATGTCGGGATCGTTCTCGAGATCATGCGACAGCACGGTGGCGATGAGCTGGGTCTCGTTCTTGTAGCCAGCGACGAACAGCGGACGGATCGGGCGGTCGATGAGGCGCGACACCAGCGTCTCGCGCTCGGTCGGGCGTCCTTCGCGCTTGAAATAGCCGCCGGGGATCTTGCCGGCCGCATAGGTGCGCTCCTGATAATTGACGGTCAGCGGGAAGAAATCGATCCCGGGCTTGGGCGATCTCTCGCCGACCACGGTGGCGAGCACGGTGGTCTCGCCGAGCGAGGCCAGCACCGCAGCGTCGGCCTGGCGGGCGATGCGCCCGGTCTCGAGGCGCAGCACGCGGCCGCCCCATTCGGTTTCTTCGACATGAATCTCAAACATCGTCGTTTCCTGCGTTCTGCCCTTGGCCGCAAGACTGCCATTCGTGCCTTGTCTCTGTGCGGCGTCCCCGTTTGGGCGCTTTGGCAAGGGCCCCATTGCCCGATGCCGTTGTGAGGGGAGTGAGGCGGCATGCTGCGCCGCCCGAAGCGATCATCAGCGTCGGATGCCCAGCCGTTCGATGAGCGTCTGATAGCGCCCGACATTCTTCGACTTCAGATAATCGAGAAGGCCCCGGCGCTGACTGACGAGCTTCAAAAGGCCGCGCCGCGAATGATTGTCCTTCTTGTGCGTCTGGAAATGGTCGGTGAGGTTCTTGATCCGCTCGGTCAATATCGCGACCTGAACCTCGGGCGAACCGGTGTCGTCGCCCTTCACGGCATATTCCTTGATGAGCGCCTGCTTGCGCTCGGCAGCAATCGACATCGTGGCATCTCCTTTCAGGGCGGTTCGCCCGTCAAACCAGATTGAACACACGCCGGGGCTTCAGCATGCCGCCTTCGATGCTGCCGATTGCGATCGGTTCACTCCGCCAAGTCACGAAAACAGCTTCGAGCCTGATCGGAGCATCCCTGCCGCGCAGAAGAACGGGCTGGCCTTGCTTGAGGCGTGCCGCCTCCGCCTGGCTCACGGCCAGCGCCGGGATGTCGTCCAGCGCGGTCTCGAGCGGGCGAAGACAGGATTTGAGGCTTTCCGGCCCCGCGCCCTTATGGCGCAACTGCCGTAAGGATTCCAGCGAAATCATATCGGTCTCGCCGAACGGCCCGACACGGGTGCGCCGCAATGTCGCGACCCGGCCGAGGCAGCCCAGGGCGCGCCCGAGATCGCGGGCCAGCGCGCGGATATAGGCGCCCTTGCCGCATTCGGTCTCGAATTCGGCATGGTCGCGGTCCGGCATGGCGACGAGCGCGAGGCGGGCGATCTCCACCGGGCGCGGAGCAAGCGTCGTCTCGACGCCCTCGCGGGCGAGATCATAGGCCCGCTCGCCCTCGACCTTGACGGCGGAAAAGCGGGGCGGGACCTGCATCAGCGTGCCGGTGAAGGCAGGCAGCGCGTCGCGGATCGCCGCTTCGGAGGGGCGCTCGGACGACAGGGCGGTCGGGGCGGTCTCGCCGTCGTCGGAGGGCGTCTCCTCGCCCCAGGCGATGCTGAACCGATAGGTCTTGGATCCGTCCATGATGAACGAGACGGTCTTGGTCGCCTCGCCGAGCGCGATCGGCAGGAGGCCGCTCGCCAGCGGGTCGAGAGTGCCGGCATGACCGGCCTTGTCGGCGGCGAACAGGCGCTTGACCTCGCTCACCATGCGAGTCGACCCGGCGCCGGCGGGCTTGTCGAGCACGAGCCAGCCATGGACCGGCTCGCCCTTCCGCCGCGCTGCCATGCAGGGTCACTCCCGATCCGGCTCGGGGTCGTGGGGCTCGAGATCGCGCCGGACCTCGGGGCGGTTGAGGATCTCGTCGACATGGGCCGCATAGTCGAGGGCGGTGTCGAGGCGGAAGCGCAGGTCGGGCATGAATTTCAGATTGAGACGCGGGGCCAGGAGCTTGCGAAGGTGACGGCGTTGACGTTCGAGAGCCGCCAGGAAGGCGTCCTCGCGTCCGGGTATGAACGGGCGTACGTAAACGGTGGCGAGCCTGAGATCGGCCGAGAGCTGCACCTCCACGATGGTCACGCCGGCATGCTCGATCAGGTCATCGGCCACATCGCCGTGAGCGAAGATGGCGGCGAGCTCGTGCCGTATCAGCTCGCCGACCCTGAGCTGGCGCTGGCTGGGCGTCCTGCCGCTCACAGCGTCCGTTTCACCTCTTCGACGCGGAAGCACTCGATGACATCACCGACCCGCATGTCCTGATAGCTCTCGAAGGCCATGCCGCATTCCTGGCCTGCGACCACCTCGCGGACCTCGTCCTTGAAGCGCTTGAGCGTCGACAGCGTGCCTTCGTGCACGACGACATTGTCGCGGATCAGCCGGACCTTGGCGCCACGCTGCACCACGCCTTCGGTGACGCGGCAGCCGGCGACCTTGCCGACCTTGGAGATGTTGAAGATCTCGAGGATCTCGGCATTGCCAAGGAAGGTCTCGCGCAAGGTCGGCGCCAGGAGACCCGACATCGCCTGCTTCACGTCGTCCACGAGGTCGTAGATGATGTTGTAGTAGCGGATCTCGATCCCGGTGCGCTCGGCGGCGTCGCGCGCCTGGGCGTTGGCCCGAACATTGAAGCCGAGAATGACGGTGCCGGAAGCGGCGGCGAGCTGGACGTCGGATTCCGAGATGCCGCCGACGCCGAAATGGATCACCCGCGCGGCGACCTCGTCGGTCGACAGCTTCTCGAGCGCCTGGACGATCGCCTCGGCCGAGCCCTGGACGTCCGCCTTGACGAGGATCGGGAACTCCTTGCGCCCGGCATCCTTCATCTGGCTCATCATCTGCTCGAGCGACGAGCGGCCGCCCGGCGAGCCCCTGGTCTCGCGTCGCTTGCGGTCGCGATATTCGGTGATCTCGCGGGCTCGCGCCTCGGTATCGACGACGACCAGCTGGTCACCGGCCTCGGGGGCGCTGGAGAAGCCGAGAACCTCGACGGGGACCGAGGGACCAGCCGATTTCGCCGTCTCGCCACGCTCGTCGACCAGGGCGCGAACGCGGCCCCAGGCGCTGCCGGCAACGATGATATCGCCGGGCTTCAGCGTGCCGCGCTGGACGAGCACGGTGGCGACCGGGCCGCGGCCCTTGTCGAGCTGAGCCTCGACGACGATGCCGTCGGCCGGCCGGTCGGGATTGGCGGTGAGATTCAGCACCTCGGCCTGCAGCAGGATGGCGTCGAGCAGCTTGTCGAGATTGGTGCCCTTGGTGGCCGACACCTCGACCTCGAGGGTCTCGCCGCCCATGCTTTCGACGACGATCTCGTGGGCGAGGAGGTCGGTGCGCACCCGGGTCGGGTTGGCGTCGGCCTTGTCGATCTTGTTGATGGCGACGATGATCGGCACCTCGGCGGCGCGGGCGTGGTTGATCGCCTCAATGGTCTGCGGCATGACGCCGTCGTCGGCGGCCACCACCAGCACCACGATGTCGGTGGCGCGGGCGCCGCGGGCGCGCATCGCGGTGAACGCCTCATGGCCCGGCGTGTCGATGAAGGTGATGAGGCCTGACGGCGTCTCGACCTGATAGGCGCCGATATGCTGGGTGATGCCGCCGGCTTCGCCCGACACGACATTGGTCTTGCGGATGGCGTCGAGCAGCGACGTCTTGCCATGGTCGACATGGCCCATGATGGTGACGACCGGAGCGCGCGGCTTGAGGTCGCCGGCGATATCGCTCTCGCCCATCAGGCCTTCCTCGACGTCGGCCTCCGACACGCGGCGCACCTGGTGGCCGAGCTCCTCGGCGACGAGCTGGGCGGTGTCGGCATCGATGACATCGGTGATCTTGTGCATCTCGCCCTGCCTCATCAGGAGCTTGATGACATCAACCGAACGCTCGGCCATGCGGTTGGCGAGCTCCTGGATGGTGATCGCCTCGGGGATCACCACGTCGCGGGCGATCTTCTCCTTGCTCGGCTGGAAGCCGGAAGCCTGCTTGCGCTGGCGTTCGGTGCGGCGGCGGAAGGCAGCGAGCGAGCGGGCGCGCTCCTCGTCCTCGCTCAGGGCGTTGGACACGGTGAGCTTGCCGCGACGGCGATCGACCTCGGTCTTGGTGACCTTGGGCACCGGCACCTTGACCTCGCGACGGACCCGGCTGCGCGAACGCTCGCCTTCATCCTCGACGACGGCGGCGGGTGCCGCGGTGCGCGGCTCGCCGATCCGGGTGCGGGCGGTCTCCTCGGCGCGGCGCTTGCTTTCCTCCTCGGTGCGGCGGCGCGTCTCTTCCTCGGCCTTGCGGGCCGCGGCAGCTTCGCGCTCGGCGGCCTCGCGGGCAGCCGCCTCGGCATGGCGGCGGGCCTCCTCCTCGGCGCGCTTGCGATCCTCCGCCTCGCGGACCCGGGCGGACGCAAGGGCGCGCTCGCGCGCTTCCTTCTCGTCGGCGGTGAGGGTGCGCAGCACGACGCCGGAACGGGAGGCCTGGGGGCGGCCGCCGTCACCGCGGCGGGCGGTGTCGGCGCGGCCGCTCGCCGCCTGTTGCTGGGATCGGGAGGCCTGGCCGCCACGGGCAGAGCCGGCGGCCTCGCGGCCGGAACTCGGCGGCGGCGATGGTGCCGGGCGGGCGGCGGCCGGGGCGGGCTGCGGCGGCGGTGCCGGCGGCGGCACCGGCGATACCGGAGCGGCAGCAGGCGGCTGTACCGCTTCGGCAGCCGGAGCGGCGGCGGGACGTGCTTCTGCGGCAGCAGGGCGCGGCTGGGGCGCGGCGGCCGGTG
>JADMIO011070358.1_pt1 | contig 16255 bp, 14 predicted proteins | sample 8958161 | NCBI WGS metagenome assembly JADMIO01 (sample SAMN16585339, study PRJNA669376) | soil metagenome | isolation source: Crop rotation soil | place: USA: Cullars Rotation, Alabama | collected 2011
CGGGTGGTGCTCCCCGCCAGCGATGCGCCGCTGGTCTGGGGCCTCGACGAGGTGGACCGGTTGTTTGGGCACCCGCATGCCAGCGAGGTTTTCGGCCTCTTCCGCGCCTGGCACAACGAGCGCGCCCTAGACCCCGAGGCGCCCTGGTCCCGGCTCACCCTCGCCATCGCCTATGCTACCGAGGCGCACCTCTTCATCACCGACCTCAACCAGTCGCCGTTCAACGTCGGCACACGGCTAACGCTAGAGGACTTCCACCCGGACCAGGTGGCGGAGCTCAACCGCCGCCACGGATCACCGGTACGCACCGCAGGGGAGCTGGGTCGCCTGGCGGCACTCGTAGGCGGGCACCCCTACCTGGTTCGCTGCTGGCTGTACGAGTTGGCCCGGGGGCGGCGCACCTCCGCCGAAATAGAAGCCCTGGCCGCCCGCGAGGACGGGCCGTTCGGCGACCACCTGCGGCGCCTGCGGGTAGGGCTCGCGCAGGATGCGGAGCTGCAAGACCCCGTGTGCCAGCTCCTGCGCGGCACAAAGCGTATGCGGCCCGACCACTTTTACCGGCTCAGCGCCGCGGGGCTACTATGCGGAAGCGCGGATGATCCCGAGTTCCGCTGCGGTGTCTATCGTGAATACCTGAACCGCCTTTTCACGATTCCTTAACGCGCACTTCACGTCCCGCCCGGATGATGGATGACGGAGGGGATCCCATGGAGACGGGCGGCGAGTTCTACGTTACCGGCGGCACCGTGCCGCGCCACGCCGCATGCTACGTGGAGCGCTCCGCGGACACAGAACTGTACCAGTCCCTGCGGCGAGGAGAGTTCTGCTACGTACTCACGGCCCGGCAGATGGGCAAGTCCTCGCTGATGGTGCGGGCCGCCACCCGGCTGCGGGAGGATGGCTGTGCTGTGGTGGTGCTAGACCTCACCGCGGTGGGACAGAACCTGAGCCCCGAACAGTGGTATGACGGCCTGCTCGTCCGGTTGGCACGGCAGCTAGGCCTCGACGATGCGCTGGACGCCTACTGGCTCTCCCACCCCCGGCTGGGCCCCTTGCAGCGGTGGATGAGCGCCCTCCGGGAAGTGGTGCTTCCGCATCTGGCGAACTCCGGCAGCGACGCGCAGATCCCATCGCTGGTCATTTTCATCGATGAGATCGATACGGTTCGAAGCCTTCCCTTCAGCACGGACGAGTTCTTTGCCGCCATCCGAGAGTGTTACAACGGCCGCACGCACGACCCGGAGCTGCACCGCCTCTCGTTCTGCCTGTTGGGAGTGGGGTCGCCCTCCGACCTGGTGCGCGACGTCCGGCTCACGCCGTTCAACATCGGCCGCCGCATCGACCTGGAAGACTTCACTGGCGAGGAGGCAGTTCCGCTGGCGGGTGGCCTGTCTGCGGAGACTGGGAGAGCCGATTCGGAGGCCGTCGCTTGCCGGGCCCCGCTGTCCGAAGCCCGCGCGCTCCTCGACCGGGTTCTCCACTGGACGGGGGGACATCCCTATCTAACCCAGCGGCTGTGCCGGGCGGTCGCAGACGAGGCCGGGACGCGCGATCCGCACGTTGTAGACGAGGTCTGCGAGCGGCTCTTCTTTGGAGCGCGCGGGCGGGAACGGGACGACAACCTGCTCTTTGTGCGCGACTGCCTGCTCCGCGGAGACGAAGACCGGACGGCGCTGCTCGAGCTTTACCGCCGGGTGTGGCTGGGAAGCAGTGCGAGCGGTTGGCTGCGGGGCAGGGTCGCGGACGATCCCTCCAACCCCCTCGTCACCGTCCTCCGCCTATCCGGGGTGGTTCGCGCGCAGCGTGGCGCCCTCTACGTACGCAACCTCATCTATCGACGCGTCTTCGGCATCGAATGGGTGACGGACCAGATGCCGGACGCGGACCTCCGGCGGCAGAAGGCAGCTTTCCGCAGGGGGTTGGCCCGCGCCTCTTTCATTGGGGGCAGCATCGTCGTGGCAATGTCGGTCCTCGCGGGTACGGCGCTCCGGGAGGCGATGGTAGCGCGCAACGCCGGTGCCGCGGCGAAGGCAAACATGCGTCTCGCAAACCGGCAAGCCGAACGACTGCGGCTGGGCGATATCTCGCTGCGGGCGGCGCTGGCGGAGAAGCAGGCGGCGCTGGCCTCCAAGGATGCCGCTCTGCGGCGCGCCGTCGGTGCCGAGCAGAGCGCGCTGCGGCATACCCGGCAGGCGCAGCTCGCAGAAGTGAGCGAGCGACGACAGCGAGTCCGCGCCCAGAAATTCGAAGGGGACGCGAAGCGCCTGCTGTGGGGTTCGTACCTGGCAAGGGCCCGTGCCGAAAGATGGAGCGGGAGGCCCGGACGGCGCTTCAACAGCCTGGATGCGGTTCGGAAGGCGGCCCGCATGCGCCCTTCCCTCGAGCTGCGCAACGAGGCCATCGCCTGTCTGGCGCTCTTGGATATACGCGTGGTAGACCGGTGGAAGCTGCCGCGGCATTCGCGGAGCTCCGTGGGAGCTGCGTTCGATCCGACGCTCAGCCGGTATGCGGTGGCCGAAGACGGTGGGGCGGTCAGCATCCGCCGGGTACGAGACCACACCGAGGTCCTACGGCTTCCCGGCCCTGGAACACTGGTTGAATGGGTCCTGGAATTCAGCCCGGCGGGGCGCTACCTGGCGGTCAAGTACGGCAGTGACCCGAACGGCCGTCTCCAGGTGTGGGACCTCCACAAGCACCGGGTATTGCTCCAGGTACCTGGGGTGAGTCTCCGGTCGGTAGACTTCTCAAGAGACGGAACTACACTGGCCGTGGCGCACATCGACGGGGGCGTCGGCCTCTACGATCTCGGCTCCGCCCGGCAGATCCTGGCGATCCCTCCGGTGATGCCCCAGCCCTATGAAATCCGGTTCGATCCCACGGGCCGTCGACTGGCGGTCTCTTCGCTCAAGAGCCGCGACGTGGTGGTCCAGGATCTCGGTGGGAAGGCAGCTGTGAGATTCTCCCATGCCGGCGGGGTGCGGGGCCTGGCATGGAGCTCGGACGGCTTGCAGCTCGCCGCCGCCTGCACGACGGGAGCCATCTCCGTTTGGAACACCGTCACGGCTGAGGTTCGGATGATCCCCGCCATGCCGCAGACTGTTACCCGCCTGGCCTTCGATCCCGTGGTTGGGTCGCTGCTCTCCTATTCCTGGGATGGGCTGACGCGGTTCTGGAACCCGGACACCGGCAAGCAGCTCACGGCGATGCAGGGTGAGTTTCAGCGTTTCGATGCCGGCGGGCGCCGGCTGGCCTTCGAAGTAGACAACTACGCCGCGGGGATTTGCGAGTTCGCCCCCGGAGAGGAGACGCGGTCTCTTTCCCATGCCGACGAACTTGAGAACGCCTGGTCGGTGTCTATGAGCCCGGATGGCCGCAGCGCTGCCATCGGCTCCAAAGAGGGTGTTGACCTTTGGGACCTGCGGACGGGAGTTCACCTGCCCTCCTTATCTCGCTCCCCGTGCCGAACCGTGCTCTTCCACCCCACGGGGGCTTACTTGATCACCTCGGGTGAGGAGGGCGTGCAGCGGTGGCCACTCTCGCGTCCGCAAGGCCGGCTGGAGGTGGGCCCCCCTGCTGCGGTCTGGGCTGCCGGGTCCGCCTACTTCGCCGGCCTCTCGGCGGATGGGCGTATCCTGGCCTTCGCGGACCGGGAGCGCAGCCACATCGTCTTACTCGACCTGCCGTCGGGCACGGTGCGGCGTACGTTAAAGACCCAGGCAGGGGCGGAGTATGTGGCGATCAGCCCGGCGGGGGAGTGGGTGGCCGCGGGCACCTGGAAAGGCGTGGACGTGCGGGTGTGGGACGCACGCACGGGAGTGCTGCGGGCGACGCTGCCGCTCAAGGCCAGCGCCCGGGTGGAGTTCAGCTCGAACGGCAAGTGGCTGGTGACCGGGACCGGAGAAGAGTACCGCATATGGGAGGCTGGCTCCTGGCGGGAGGTCCGGCGGATCCCACGGGAAGGCACTCCCGGGCTTCCCGGCCTGATGGCTTTCTCCGCGGATGGCTCTTGTCTGGCTCTTGAGACCACGCGGGGAAGCATCCGCCTCGTACGGCCCGAGAGCGGCGCGGAAATTGCCACGGTAGAGGCCGCCGAAGCTGAGTCGCCATTCGCGCTTGCATTCAGCAGCGACGGAACGCATCTGGTCACCTCCAACGGCCAGGTACTGCAGTTGGCGCAAGTCCGTCGAGCCCTCGGCAAGCTGGGGCTGGACTGGCGCGATTTGCCTGCCTCACCCACCGCGGGATAGGCATTCATCCGGGGTGCATACCAGGGCGCGCCCATCGGAAGGGGCACTCTACCTGGAGTACGGTTCCCCAGGTTTTCACGAATGGTTCGCGTTTAGCGCACGATTTCCGCACGTCACTCCGGCAAACTCCATCCGAAGCCGGCGCAGACGTTCCGCTGCGTCTACCTGGCCGCGAGGAGCCGCGTCGCCGCCGCCTCCGTGGTGTGGTGACCGAAGAGAGAGGTGCTGTGTGGGAAGCGACTCGACATCCGGCCACGACGAGTTGCTGGAGCAGGCGCACCTGGCCCTGCTTAGGCATCAGAACGAGGCGGCCGTCCAGTTACTCCAGCGGCTGCTGGCTGCGGAGCCGCACAACGTCGCGGCCCTCCAACTCCTGGAACAGGCACTCCCCGCAAGCGCAGACCCGGCCACGCAGTATATCGAACTCGAGGCAGCCCCTGCGCCCGACCTGGCGGGCCGGTTCGGGTTGCAGTACGGGGCGCGGGTGGGGGTGTGGTGGGGGCTGAGCCGGGTCGCCGTAATGCTGCTATCGCACTTCGTCGACGTGATGTTCGGTGACCACGCGCCGTGGCTGTCCAGGCTGCTGTCCCTCGGCCTTGTGTACGTAGCTGCCGGCGCGCTGATCTTCGGGATGTTGGGGCGGGGTGTTGCCCGCAGCCGTGTCCCGGCCTACTGGTGCGACTGGCTCGGATTGCTGGTGGGTCTCTGCGAAGGCCTGGGGTGGATCCTCTGGAAGGATTCTCTGCCTCGGGCCGCGCCGTGGGCTCGCCAGACGTTTGACTCCAAGGGGCTGGTCGGCGCGGCTATTTATGCGGCGTGGACCTCGCGGCTGGCTGCGGGTCTTCTCGCCGACGCCATCACGGAGCGGCAGAACGGCCTGGAGGATTCCCCGAGCACACGCAGCGTTTGGAACGCCCTACGCCGCCGGGGCTGGCGGATGGGGCCTCCATCAGGCTGGGGAGACCGCTAAACAGGGGCCGGATCGCATGCCGCTCCAGGCGCCGGCACTCCATCTCTATTCCATTTCCAAGCTTGGAAGTCGTTGCGCGTTGGCGGCTTCGAAAGGATTCTGCCCCGCCGTGAAAAGCGCAGCCGGCGCCCGCATCGATCGCACCATGAGACTCCTCCGGTTCGTCTGGGGCTTCATCGCGTGCGTGAGCTGGGGTCTTTGGGTGGTGCTGTTGTTCCGGTCCGCCGTTCCCGGCCAGGTGCGGCCAGCAGGCTCATTCCTAAGTTGGCTTGCACTCGCCGGCTCGTTCTTTTTCGCGTTGCACTGGATGTGCGAGTGCATTCGGCTGCTGAACCTTGAGGTCGAAGTGCTGCGCAATCAATCGGCGGCCGCAGTCCACCGCGATACGCGCACGCCGGTATAGGGTGGTACCGGGGCGTCTGCCGCGCGCCTTTGCGAGGTCAAAGATGGGTCAAAACGCACTCCATGCATCGGAAGCTCCCCATACAGCCGCGGGCGTCGTCGGTGTCGCCCCGGCGGTCCGGCGGATCCAGGCCTGTCCGGCTTTCGTGGTGACCCCTCTGGTGGTGATTGGGATTGCGCTGTTCCTGATGGGACTGATCATCGTAAATGTGAAAGCTCATGACGGGGGTGGACTGCTGCATGCGGTGGCCCGGACCCGGTGGGGAAAGCTCAACCACTTCGGCTGGATCCGAGTCAGCATAGAAGCCATCTTGAGCGGTTTCACCATGGCGGCGTATGTGGCGCACGCGAGCCTCTACTGGTTCGTGGTGGACGCGGAGGGAATCTCGCTTCTGCGGCTGAGGCGGCGCATGTGGCTGCTGCCCTGGGCGGAATACCGCGGCTGGGCGAATGAGAGGGGGACCGACCACGTCGGCACTCCCGGGTCGAGTGCATCGGTCTTGCGCCTCGGCCGGGAAGCCATCCTCCATCTCTGTACGGTCCACGGTACGAGTCGTCGCCTGAGGCTGCCACCAGAGACGGCGAGCCAGTTGTTAGCGGCCCTTCAGGAGTGGAAGCCGGAGCAGGCCGCTGCATTGCCGGACATCTCTTACTCGAAGCGCGTCAACCGCTCGGTCGGGACGATGCTCCTGGTTCTTGCGCTGCTCATGGTGGTGGCTGCGGCCGGATATGCGTGGCGGGGTTACCCGGAGTGGCCGCTTCTGGTGAGTGCAGCTGTAGTTGCTGCACTCGGCGTCGGTCTGCGGAAGCGCGGCGGGGCCGGACCGGCGGCCCACGGGTAGACGTCTCCGACCCTCACCAGTACTGGAGCCCATGCATGGATCCGACTCTTCTCCGGCGGCGCGCAGCCTTGTCCGAAGCCTACAACGCTCACGATGCGGATGCGGCAGCTGCCTTCTATGCTGCGGCGTACGTGCGCTACATAGGCGGACGGCGTGTGCGAGAGACTGCGCCGCTGGTGAGCCAGATCAGCCGTGTGTTCTTGCAACACCCCTCGTATGCGGAAAGGCTGACGATTGAACGGCACAGGCTCTCCGGCGAAGGGACAGTGTTGACGATTGTGAAAAGCGTCTGGTTATCCGCTATGTTCGGCGCGCGGCGGAACGAGCACACGCGCACCCTGGAAACGTGGCTGCAAGTCGATGACACCTGGATGCTGGTGAAGGAGCACATCCCGCTGCAGCCAGGCGCGGACCACGGGGGCTGGAACTTCCCCTTGTGACGGAGCGGCGCGATGCCTCGCCCGGCATTCGCAGTCTCGCACACCTTGACCTCGCGAAGTAGGAGTGACATGATCCGCCTGAACTTACTCGCCCTGCTCGTTGGAGCGGGCAATTCGGATTTCACGGACCTGGACCGGCCCTACGCAATTGCCGTCATCCTCTTGGGCCTGGCAATTGTCCCCTTCACAGTCTTCGCCATGCGGCGGGCCGCGGCGGAGGTGCCGCCCAAGAGCGCGGCTATGCAGCGCATCTTTCGGGTGCACCACTGGGGGTCGTTGGCGGTGTACTTCAGCTTTGTGCTGACGCCCGCCCTCCTCGTCTCCGCGGGAGTCGTACCCACGACTTGGAATCGCTTTGGCGGGTGTGTACTGCTCCTTTTCAACGTTGCCTGTACCTTTTGGGGAGCCGCAACCAGGCGACGTGAGGTGGAGGCGCAGGCGGCGCAGGCGCTGCCTCCGAGTTTTTCACTGCCACCTGGAATCTCCCCTAGAGTCGCGAGTCTTGTGGCCGCGGGGCTGACCATCCCGGCCATCAAGGCCTATCGAGAGGAGCATCCGGGAACCGGTTTGCAGGAAGCAAAGGAGGCGATCGACAGGTATGCCTCTGGCGAAAGCAGCCGCCATACGACCGGCGTCCGGTAAGAAGGCACGGCAACGCATGGGCCGCGGTAGCGGTAGGATGACGAGGTTCAAACAGATGAAGAATGTGCTGGCTCTACTCGTGTCCCCGAAGACCGGACCGCGCTCTCCCCTTACCTGGCGGCCCGCGGTCCTCGGCATTGGCGGGTATCTCGTGGCCTATGGCGTGATCCGCTGTTTCTTCGGGCCCCAGTTTTTCGACTGGAACCCGGTGTTCAGTCCCGACGGTCGGCGGATCGCGTTCAACTCCAGCCGGCACTCGGGCGGCGACAAGCACGACGAGATCTATGTCATGAACGCCGACGGGACGGCAGTCCGCCGGCTCACGGATAACGACGCGCAGGATGAGCGCCCGTCGTTCAGCCCGGACGGAAGGCAGATCGCCTTCGAATCAAATCGCGACGGCAACCGGGAAGTGTACGTGATGAATGCGGACGGATCGGGCCAGACGCGCATCACAAACGACCCGGGGGACGACCACGCACCGGCGTTCACAGCGGACGGCCGCAAGATCCGGTTCCTCCGCGGTGGGGAGCTTTACGAGGCGCCTACCGGCGGCGGCGAGCCAGTTCGCCTGACAAAAGCGCCTCCAGCGATCGTCGCGGTCAGCCCGGACGGCGGCAAACTGGCTTTCTCGGCCGGGCGCCATTCCGACCTCCACGTGATGAACCTGGACCGCACGGGCGATGTTCAACTCACCGACCGGTATGCCTACCCTCCCCTGGTGGAACCAGGTTCCCGACGTGAATTCTTGGCGGGCGACTCCTCGCTGGCGTTCAGCCCGGATGGTCGGATACTGGCGTGCGAGTCCGACCGTGACGGCTGGGACCGGTGGCGGATCTACAGAATCAACGTCGACGGGTCGGGCCAGACCCGGCTCACGAACGGCGACGCGCACTCACCGGCATTTAGCTGGGATGGCCGCAGGATTGCTTTCACCCGTAACTACGAAATCTGGACGATGGATCTGGACGGCTCAAACGAGAAACGGGTCACCCGGAACCTCGGGATTGCCGGCCTCTTCGCCACCCGGTGAGCGCGGCCTTTGAGCCCTATAGAGCAACGCGATTGCTACAAGCATCGGAATAGGAAACTGCGCTGTGGCAAGCGTCGGCGCGTACCGCTTCTGCCGCCAGGTGCGGCGCTCCGCAGCAGCGGTATCAGACTACTCCGCCTTGCGGGCACTCAAACGCGCTCGTCCTCTTGAGTTCCGCCAGACTCGCGGGTGTCGAGACATCATGCAACGCAGCCAACGCGAGCTGTAGCACCGCAAGCGGGATCTTCGTCCGAGTCACTTCAGCCGTAAGGTGCCTCGGCCGGTCGAAGTCTCGAATGGCGATCACCCGTTCCGTCGGACGCCTGGCATAGGCGCTAACGACTAGTTCCAGGCTCCTGTCCGCATGCCGCGGAAAGCCGACCGAGAATGCGCCTCCGCGGATAACCAGCGTCGTACCCTCCGTAACCATGAGAACGGTGGACCGAGGAGGTTGCCAGTCCACCGTTCCAACCAGACCGCGAGGTGGATGTCGCACGGGTTAGAGATTACAACGCGGGGAGGGCTGCGGCAGATAGACCACCGGAGGTTTCTCCCAAAACCTGGAGCCGGCCAACCCGGAGGACCGCTTCTTGTGGGATGATACGCCGCTGGGACCGAAGCGGAACAGCGGACATCCGCTACTTGTGCGAGGAGGACGTTCCCCCTCGCCTGAACGACTTCGCATAAGAGAAGCTCCAGCTCATCCACGCTCCCGCCGCTTCAGAGCCTGCGAAGCTAGAGCACTGGGCGGACGGCCAGAGAAAGAGACCCCTCCGATGAAGCTCCTGCACGCCGTACTCGCGCTGGGCGCGTTCGCTATCCTGCCCGCGGCCACTCCGGCGCAACCGGCGGCACGGCGGGGCCGAGCCCTGCTGCTTCCCGCGCAGGTCGCAATCCGGCGCACGCTGTCACTGGCGGACCCCAATCCCGCCGGCGCCCCTCAAGAGCGCAAGATCGAAGGCTGGACGGTCGCCGTCAACGATCGCCTTCTAACCGCTGACGCCGCCGCCACAGACCGCGCGCTGGAGCTGCTGGCGGCGCAGTTGCAGGAGATCGTCCGCGTGGTGCCCGCTCCCGCGGTCGAGAAGCTGCGCCGGGTGAAGCTCTGGTTCTCGCCCGAATACCCGGGCGTGGGGCCTCGCGCCGAGTATCACCCCGGCGCCGGGTGGCTCCGCGACAACGGACGCGATCCGGCGATGGTGAAGGGCATAGAGTTCACCAACATCCGCATCTTCCCCGCGGAAATCCGGCGCATGCCGAACTTCGTGCTGCACGAGCTGGCGCACGCCTACCACGACCAGGTACTGGGCAACGGCAACAAGGAAGTTCTCGCCGCCTACGAGGCTGCAAAGGCGAGCGGCAAGTACGACCGTGTGGAACGACAGGACGCCGCCGGCCGCAAGCATTTCGACCGCGCATATGCCCTGGCAAACCCGCAGGAGTACTTTGCCGAATCGACCGAGGCATTCTTCATTCGCAACGACTTCTACCCCTACAACCGCGAAGAGCTGTTGAAACACGACCCGGACATGGCGCGCCTGCTGGCAAAGCTGTGGCGGGCTCCGCTGGCCGCGAATTTCGGCCCCGCCTGCATCGCTAAAAGCGCCGGCCTTCTACACCAAGTGTCTCCTGGCGAACGGCTTCCCCATTCTATCCAGCGAAAAAGTGAACGACTACGCACTCAAGGAGGCGGCTTACCTGGTCAACCTCATGCTGGCACGCCGGCCCGACGTGCGCGAAGCGATGATCCAGAGCGGCTCCCGCCTTTGCATCATGGCGCACAACGAGTTCACCACCGACCTTCCCGGGTGGCAGCACCTGAAGCCGAAGGACTACTGGGACGCCCGCGCGCGCGGCATGGGCGGCTCCGAGCAAGACCCGCTCTGCTCGTGCGCGGAGGAAAACCTGCTCGCCTTCCCGGGTGACCCGTACGCGGCCGAGAACATCCTCATCCACGAATTCGCCCACAACATCCACCTGCGCGGCATGGTGCGCGTAGATCCCACCTTCGATGCGCGCGTAAAGGCCGCCTACACCGCCGCGCTGGCTGCCGGCTTGTGGAAGGGCAAGTACGCCTCGGTGAACCACCACGAGTACTTCGCCGAGGGCGTGCAGTCGTGGTTCGACAACAACCGCGAAAACGACCACGACCACAACCACGTCAACACGCGCGTCGAGCTGCTGGAGTACGATCTTGGTCTCGCTGCCCTCTGCCGCGAAGTCTTCGGCGATACGGAGCTGAAATACACGAAGCCCGCCACCCGCCTCCGCGACCACCTAGCCGGCTACGATCCCTCCACCGCGCCCCCGTTCACCTGGCCTGCCCGCCTGGATCAGGCTCGCGCCGACATCCGCAAGCAGGCCCTCGAACGCAGCCAGGGGACGACCTCGCCCAGGTGACCCCATTCAGCGGGAGGCCTCTACCGCCGGAGCCGGCGCTCACCGGGCGATGAGCGGTAGCCGTCGCTCCACACCCGGCGCGGGCAGCGGTTCGATGGTAAAGAGCTCCGGAGAGGCAGCAGGGCGACGGGGCAGCATCGACTCCTCTTCGGAGTCCTGCGGCTGCCCCCAGAACTCCGCCAGGGTAGGACCGTTGGCCGTGCGCTTGTCGCGGAAGAGGAAGCCCAGCACTTCGTGGGGCCACACCCGCCGGCCCATCCGGTAGTACCACATGTGCGCCCGCCGGATCGCTTTGTCGCGCATAAACAGTACTCGGGCCAGCGCACGCGGCCGGAGCTGCATCACCAGCTCAATCGTCTTCACCCACACCAGCACCCGCCAGGGCGGCATGTGGCGCGTGGCCAGCACCTGGTGTTTGTAATCCCAGTGCCGGACATCGTCTGGATCACGCGGCGCTCCGTCTCGAGCCGGAAGAAGGGCGTCCAGCGGTGCGGCGTGGCATACAGCAGCTGGATCTGGTCCGGGTCGTACGAGAGCAACTGCCGCAGGCCGTGGCGGTAGTCCCGGTCCGTCTCCTCCGCGAAGCCGACCACCCACGTCGCCATCGAGAGGATGCCGTGCTGCCGCAGCAACTGGATGGCCAGCCGGTCTTTGGTGGGGGAGCCGCCCTTCCGAATCTTCTTCAGCGTTGCCTCGTCGTAGTTCTCCATCCCCATCAGCCAGCGCTCCACCCCGGCCTGCTTGTATAGGGGGAGAATCTCGGCATCCCGCACGATGTCGTCCGCACGGGTAGACCCCACGAGCTTAACCGTAACCTTTTCGGCAATCAGCGCTTCGAGAAAGGCCCGCCAGGCGCGAGGTGAGGCCGTGGGGTTCTCGTCCGCGAAGTTGAACACCACCACGCCATACTCCCGGTGCAGGCGCGCTATCTCCGCGGCAAACTTCACCGGGTCCCGGTGCCGCCAGCGCGTCCAGAAGCCGCGCTGCCCGCAGTAGTTGCACGGGTGGGGGCAGCCGCGGGAGAACTGCACCACCACGGCGCGCAGTCCGCCCCAGTAGCTGTACCGGGCGTGGTCGATCAGCTCCCACCCCACGCGAACAGCATCGAGGTCTTGCACCATCGGCGCCGGCGGGGTGGCGTGCGGACGGCCATCCTTCCGGAACGCGAGTCCCGCTATCGGCTCCAACGGGGCGCCGGCCTCCAGTGCCGCCATCAATCGCGGCGCCGTCTCCTCGCCCTCGCCGCGCACGATCACGTCCACCTGCGGCTCCTGCTCCAGCACTTCCCGCCAGTGATAGGTGGGAAAGACTCCGCCATAAACGATCCAGGCACCCGGTAGAACGCGCCGCAGCTCCCGCGTGAGCTCCGCTACCACGGGGTGGCCCGACGTCGAGCCGGAGTGCCCCAGCAGCAGCGCGTCCGGCGCGAAGGCTGCCGCCTGCCGTACGATCTCGGCAAGAGGGAGCGGCCCGAACTCCGCGTCCAACAGCCGTACTTCGTGTCCCGCGTCCAGCAGCGGGCCACCTACGGAGAGCAGACCGAGTGGCGGCAATTGCTCTCGTGGGATGCGGCTGCCGATAGACGGGTGGGGCGGATTGATCAGCAGGATGCGCATGGGGCGTCCTCCGGGGTACCAGGGCGCCGAATGCGCCAATAACTTTATACCATAAAGTTCTCGTTGAAACAGCAGGCCGACTTGCAACGGCCTGAAGTCGCTGGTCGCGCGAGTCTCTCGTACCAAATGCAGGCAGCCGCCCTGTGGTTGGGAGGGTGCGGGTCTTGAGCGCCGGCCGCGCCATGGGCGGCGGGGTGGGTAGCGCGGACAACCAAAGTGCCGAAGGTTTTACCTACTGGCTTTTGCGGTCCGAGGCGAGCAGCTCCAGCGTTTTCCCATCCGCCTTACCGTGGCAGTACTGGTCCAAAAGCCGGTGGAACACGGAGCCGGCCGGAGAGATTTCTGCAAAGAGAGTCGCGGAGGAGCAGAGCTTCTGCGCATCTACCGGGCCGAAGATCTCTCCCGCAGTCCGACCCTCTACCTGCAGCGTCGCTTCGGCACACTCACGCAGCCTCGCGCCCAGAACGGGGTGCTCCAGGTACGCGGCGGCCTCGGCTAGGCTCCGGATTGCGTAGAGACGGGACGTGGCGCTAAAACCCAGCCCCGCAATCTGTGGGAAGATGAACCACATCCAGTGCGAAGACTTGCGACCCCGCCGGATCTCTTCCAGCGCCTGCGCGTAGACCGGCGACTGCGCGTGGACGAAGCGGCTCAGCTGGTACGGATCATTCGCGGTTCCCGGCATGGTTTCTCCAGATTCTGGCGCCGCAGGCACCCGGTAGCTCTGCCCGAGAGTCGGGGGACAACGCACTCCGACCCATCTCGACTTGCCGCCGCAGGCCAATAGCTGTCAGACGATTGACACGGGTAGTGTGATCCTCGTCCGTCCCAGCACCGCGCGCTCTACGCCGCGGCTACGCACTCGGTAAGCGGGAGGGATACCATTACCCACTGTGAATCACTCGCTGCGCGAATTGGCCGCAGCGGCGGAGGCAGCCACTATGCCCACTTTACGACCCAGTTCCTTCCGCGCCTGTTTCCCTTTGCTCGCCGGGCTTCTCGTCGCATCGGCGTGGGCTGCGCCGGCGCGCAGCGATCCCGGCGACAGCGAGCTCAAGGATGACGCGGGTAATACCATCATCCAGTACATCCCCGAGGTCCCTGCCGGAATAGCCTCCGCCGGAACCACCGACCCCGCCAGGCAGGTCGGCCTTATCCTGGTATTCCCGGAGCATCAGCACCCTACCGGCGAAGATCTCAAGAGCGTTCGAGAATCACTGGAGCGGTTGAAGCTGACGGGACAGTACGTCCTCCTCGCGGCCCATGCGCAAGATCCCAAGGGCTTCTTTGGGCAGCGCGACCATGAGCCACTGGAGAAGCTGCTGGCCTGGGCGAAGAAGACCTACCCCATCAACCCGCGGCGGGTCTACATGTTCGGCCGGGGCGAGGGCGCGCACATCTCCGGCGAGTTTTCGGTGTTCCACCCCAACCTCATCACTGCGGTCACCACCTATAGTTGGGGCTGGCGCCTCAACCCGGCGCAAATTCAGGATCCCGCCGGCACCTTCCCCGAGTTCTACACCAATCTCGGGCAGAAGGAGATTCCCACGCACCTGGCCGAGGTGCGCGCCACCTACGCCCGCGGTAAAGCGCGCGGCTACAAAATCATCTTCCGCGAGTGGCCCAATTTCGGAGCCGCCACGCTCAACCCGCCGAGCAACGACGACGCGCTCGCCTGGATGACGCGGATACGCAACAAGAACGTGCCGCCCTCCGCGGAAGAAGCCGCACTGCTGGAGCGCGCCGGCGCCCACGTCGCCAACGCCTCCGCCGATGACTTCAAGGCTATCGCCCTCGTGGGCGGTGCGCCGGCCGGCGCCGTGCTTCAAAAGCTGCTCGATTCTCCCAGCGAAGAGGTGCGCGTTCAGGCCGCCAGAACGTGCGCGGAGGGCATCTTCGGCGAGCCGACGGTCACCGCTCTGGCGCGCAGGCTAACCGATACCGCGCCCGCCGTTCGGCAGGCCGCCATCGATTCGCTGGCAGTGCTCGCCAACTGGCGTTCGGCCGCGGCCCAGAGCGCGCTGATCGCTCTCGCCACGGCTCCGGACTCCGGCTCCAACGCCGCGGACCGCATCCACGCCGTGGAGGGCCTCGGGCAGGCCGTGAAGCTGCAGGCCACGGGCGTGCAACTGGATCCGCCCATGTTCAAAGCGCTGGCCGCGCTTCTCGACGATCCCGACGCCAAGATCCGTGCGGCTTCCTTCGCCATCCTGGCGCCCATCCGCCCCAGCGATTACAAGCCGGAAGCCTCCAAGGAAGAGCGCGCCCCGGCCGTCAAGGCCTGGCAGCAGTGGGCCATCGAGATCACCGTCAAGGAAGACTCGATCCCTGGCCCCAGCCCCACCCGCTGATAGCACCCGGGCGCTCCCGCCGCGCGGCGGGAGCGCCCAGGCGCTCGGCTTCCGCTTCCAACCTTCGGCCTCAACCGGTCCCGCGGAACATGTTTGGGAAAAACGGCCCAACGCTCCTGGAACTGACGCAGCAGGCGCTAACCTCCACCCAGCGCGGTTACGACCTGCTCGCGCCCAAGTTCGACACAACGCCGTTCCGTACTCCCGACGAGATCCTGGAGCCGGCACTTGGCTGGCTGGACTCTGTAGACGCGGCGCTGGATCTCTGCTGCGGCACCGGAGCAGCCATGCGGTTCCTGCGCCCGCTCTGCCGCCGGCGCCTGGTAGGGGTCGATTTCAGCTCCGGAATGCTGGCACAGGCTCGGCTGCGGCTCCCGCCCGCTCCGGGCCTCGTCCAGCCCGAGTGGAAGGAAGCCGATGTCCTGCAGTTGCGGTTCCAGGCGGAATTCGATGTCGTCACCTGTTTCGGAGCGCTGGGGCATATTCTTCCCGAGGACCAGCGCGCCTTCCTGGCTCTGGTCCGTAATGCCCTGCGACCCAACGGACGGTTCGTGTTCGTCACCGCCTACCCGCCGCCGCCGCTCTCCGCCGGCAACCTGGTGCTTCGCACGTTCAACGCGGCCATGCGCGTCCGGAACGCCCTGATCAGGCCGCCCTTCATCATGTATTACCTCACGTTCTTGCTGCCCGACATTGAGCGGGCGCTGGAGGAGGTAGGGTTTCACGTGGAAATACGCGCCGGGTGCTTTGCCCGGCCGTTCGAACGGTACCGGCTGGTTGTCGCGACCCGGGTGTGACTGCTGCCGCGCCGCCCGTAAAGGAACCGCACCGCCTGGCCGCAATTCCATTCAAATAGGAATGGATCGGGGTCGCGTCAGCAAGCCGGCGTCCTCACCCATCTGTAGGGACCGCGCGACGGAAAAGGCCGAACCGGGGCACTCTGTGCCCTGATTCGGCCCTTTCCAGCGGCGCGTTAGTTGCTTCGAACGAACGGCGCCCGTCACGCTCGCCGCTTGAATCGCCCCTAGCCGAACGGTAGTGCGCCTAGCCGCACCGCCTGGCCCCGGGGTCGGCTCCGCTTTGGCTCTATTTCCCTTCTTTTGCCACGCGTACCAGGCGCAAAGAGCTGGCGTCGAAGGAAACCTGCCCGGCGCTGGCGCGGAGCTCTGCCACCAGCTCCACCTCTTGCGTGGGGGCCTCCACCTGAAACTCGTACGTCAGCAGCGTCCAGTTAGACGTGCCATCCAGCTTGTTGGTGCGGCTCGACCCGGAAACACGGACTCCGGCCCCGGTGCCGCTGCCGTCCTCCACC
>JADMIO010703407.1_pt1 | contig 16254 bp, 7 predicted proteins | sample 8958161 | NCBI WGS metagenome assembly JADMIO01 (sample SAMN16585339, study PRJNA669376) | soil metagenome | isolation source: Crop rotation soil | place: USA: Cullars Rotation, Alabama | collected 2011
CGCGACAACTTGTCCACGTGGAATTCTAAGCTTAGGATCCCAATGTGCTGGAAAGCTCGAACGGGCAGTACACCGCGATCGTCACCAACGCGGGGGGAGGAAGCAGCACGTGGCGTGGGCGCGCCGTCACGCGCCATCGAGACGATCCCACCACCGATCCGGGCAGCCACTTCATCTATTTGCGCGACGTCCGCAGCGGCCAGCTCTGGTCGGCGGCCCATCAACCGGTCTGCCGCGCGGCGGAGTCGTATCGCGTCATCTTCGCCGCCGACGAAGCCTTGTTCGTGCGCACCGACGACGGCATCGAGACCCGGCTCCAGGTGACGGTCTCGCCCGAGGACGACGTCGAGGTGCGGCGGATCACACTGGTCAATCGAACCGACGCGCTGCGCGAGATCGAGGTGACGAGCCTGGTCGAGATCGTGCTCGCACCGCACGGCGAGGATCTCGCGCACCCGGCGTTCCTCAAGTTGTTCCTCGAGACCGAGTATCGGCCCGAGTGCACGGCGCTCCTCTGCGGCCGCCGCCCGCGCTCGCCCGACGAGATGACGCCGTGGGCGGTGCACGTGCTGAGCGCCGAAGACGGCTGGCATGGCGCCGTCGAGTGGGAGACCGACCGCGCGCGCTTCCTCGGACGCGGGCGCACCCCCGAGAATCCGATCGCCCTCGACGGCCGCCCGCTCTCGGGCTGCACGGGAGCGGTGCTCGATCCCGTCTTGAGCCTGCGACGGCGCGTGCGCATCCCGCCGCGCGGACAGGCGCGTCTCGCGTTCGCCACCGGCGTCGCGACGAGCCGTGCCGCGGCGATCGCGCTGGCCGAGAAGTACGACGATCCCGCCTCGGCCGCGCGCACCTTCGCGCTCGCCAGCACGCAGACCCAGATGCGGCTGCGCCATCTCGGGATCTCTCCCGGCGAGGCCCAGCTCTACGAGCGGCTCGCCTCGCGCGTCCTGTGGACCGACGCCACGCTGCGCGCCGCTCCGTCGTATCTCGCCGACAACACGCTCGGCCAGCCCGGCCTCTGGCCGCACGGCATCTCGGGGGACTTGCCGATCCTCGTCGTTCGCGTGCTCAAGGAGGGCGACGTCTCGCTGGTGCGTCAGGTGCTGCGCGCGCAGGAGTACTGGCGGCTGAAAGGGCTCAGCGCCGACGTCGTGATCCTCAACGAATATGAAATGAGCTACCTCGAGGAAGTGCACGATCAACTGTCCAGTCTGCTCGAGAAGGGAACGTGGGCGGCGTGGCGGGATCGCCCCGGCGGCGTGTTCCTGCTTCGCAGCGACGGCATGCCGGAGGCCCGGCGCAACCTGCTGCTGGCCGTGGCGCGCGCGGTGCTCAACGGCGGCGGCGTCGAGCTGGGGGACCAGCTGCGACTTCCCTATGCGGAGCCGATCTTGCCGCCCGCGTTCGTTCCGCGATCGAACGGCGAGACGGCATATGCCACCGCTCCCGAGATCGAGGTTCCGCCGCTCACGCACGCGAACGGACTCGGTGGCTTCACGGCCGGCGGACGCGAGTACGCGATCGTGCTCGAGGGCGACGCCGACACGCCTCAGCCGTGGGTGAACGTCATCTCGAACGAGCACTTCGGCACCGTGGTCGGCGCCACCGGCGCCGCCTGGACGTGGTCCGGAAACAGCCGCGAGAACCGGCTCACCCCATTCACCAACGACCCGGTGAGCGAATTCAGCGGCGAGGCGCTCTATCTGCGCGACGACGATCGCGGCGACCTGTGGGGTGCGACCCCGGGACCCTTGCCGCGCGCGAGGGAGGACGGCCGCTGGGTGACGCGCCATGGTGCCGGAGCCACCCGCTACGCTCACGCGAATCATGGCATCACCTGTGAGCTGGTGGTGTTCGTCCACGAGAACGAGCCCGTCAAGCTGTCGCTGGTCTCGCTGACGAACCACTCCGGCGTGCCCCGGAGCATCAGCGTGTTCGCCTACAACGAGTGGGCGCTCTGCCCACCGCGTGCCGACGAGCACCGATTCGTCGTCACCGAGCAGGACGAGGTGACCGGCGCCGTGCTGGCCCGCAACTCCTACAACGCGGACTTCCCGGGTCGCGTGGCTCTGGCGCACGCGAGCGTGCGCCCCGCCTCGGCGACCGGTGACCGGCTCGAATTCCTCGGACGGAACGGGTCGTTGCGACGGCCCGCGGCTCTGGCGCGCGAGTCGCTCGGAGGCCGCTTCGGCGCGGGACTCGATCCCTGCGCCGCGCTCCAGTTGCGCATCGATCTCGCCCCCGGAGAGACCCGGGAGTTCGTGCTCGTGCTCGGTCAAGGCGAGGATGCGTCGCACGCCCGCGCTCTCGCGTCCCGGTTCGGCGACGTCGATGCCGCGCGCCAAGCGCTCGCCCAGGTCGAAGAGCGTTGGGACGCCTTGCTCGGAGTGGTGCAGGTCGAGACGCCGGACGACACCTTCGATCTGATCATGAACCGCTGGCTGCTGTATCAGTCCGTGAGCTCGCGCCTGTGGGGACGCACCGGCTTCTGGCAGCCGGGCGGCGCCTATGGTTTCCGCGATCAACTCCAGGACGTGATGGCGCTCGGCATCGCGCGTCCCGACCTGTTCCGCGATCACGTGCTGCGTTGCGCCTCCCGGCAGTTCACCGAAGGCGACGTGCAACACTGGTGGCACGATCACACCGGCAAGGGGATCCGCAGCCGATGCTCGGACGACCTGCTGTGGCTTCCCTTCGCGGTGGCCCATTACCTCCAGGTCACCGGTGATCGCGCCGTGCTCGACGTACCGGTGGGCTACCTCGAAGCGCCCGCGCTCGCACCCGGAGAGGCCGAAGCGTTCGGGCAGCCGGCGCCTGCGGGAACGAGCGGACCGCTCTACGAACATTGCGTGCGCGCCATCGAGCAACGCCTGAACCTCGGGCCTCACGGTCTCCCGCTGATCGGCGCCGGCGACTGGAACGACGGGATGAATCGGGTCGGACATCGCGGTCGGGGCGAGAGCGTGTGGCTGGGTTGGTTCCTCGCGAAGATTCTGCGCGACTTCGGTGCCGTCGCGGAGGCGCGCGGCGATGCCGAGTCGGTCACCCGTTGGCGAGCCGAAGGCGAACGATTGGCGGCGATGATCGAGCAGGCGTGGGACGGCGATTGGTATCGCCGCGCCTACTTCGACGACGGAACTCCGCTGGGCTCCGCCCAGGCGCAGGAGTGCCGGATCGACGCCATTTCACAGAGCTGGGCGGTGCTGTCGGGCGTGGCCCCTCGCGCTCGCGCCGAGCGCGCGATGGACGCGGTCCGGATGCAGCTCGTACGCCGGGACGCGGGCGTCATCCAGCTGCTCACTCCGCCGTTCGACCAGTCCTCGCTCGACCCCGGATACATCAAGGGCTACGTGCCAGGCGTTCGCGAGAACGGCGGGCAATACACCCACGCGGCACTCTGGACGGTGATGGCCGTCGCGGAGCTGGGCAGCGGCGACGAAGCGGTCGAGCTCTTCCACATGCTGAACCCGATCAACCGCGCCCGCACCTCGGCCGGGGTCGAGCGCTATCAAGCGGAACCCTACGTGGTCGTGGCCGACGTCTATACGCATCCGGCCCATCTCGGTCGGGGTGGGTGGTCGTGGTACACGGGCTCCGCCGCGTGGATGTACCGCGTCGGGCTCGAGTCGATCCTGGGAATCCGGCGCCGGGGGAGCAGCTTCGCGATTGCGCCGTGCGTTCCGACTTCGTGGGGCCGCTTCGTCGTGAAGTGGCGGTACGGGAGGAGCACGTACGAGGTCGTGGTGGAGAATCCGGCGGCGAAGAATCGTGGGATCGCGAAGGTGAGTCTCGACGGAGCGCCGGCCGATCCGCAATCGATTCCCCTGATCGACGACGGCGCGGTGCATCACGTGAGCGTCGTGATGGGTGAGGCCGTGCCGGAGACCGCTCCACATTCGGCCCTGTCGGAGTCTCGTCGATAGTCCCGTTCAGCGCTCGGCCAGCTCCCCGGCCCCCGTGTCGAGCAGCTCGCGCACCTTGCGCCCGAGCTCTTCGCGCGTGAACGGCTTCGAGATCAGCGTGCGTCCGGGGTCGAGGACGCCGTGGTGGGCGATCGCGGTGTCGGTGTAGCCGGACATGAAGAGCACGCGCAGGCCCGGGAGGTTCGCCTTCAGGCGATCGGCGAGCACGGCGCCGCTCATGCCGGGCATCACGACGTCGGTCAGCAGCAGGTCGATCGGCGTTCCGCACGTCGCGGCGACCTTCAACGCGTCGTCGCCGCTGCTCGCCTCGAGCACGCGGTATCCGAACGCCACGAGGAAGCGCCGCACGAGCACGCGAAGCGGATCGGCGTCCTCGACGAGCAGGATGGTCTCGTTGCCTTGCAGCGCGTGCGTTCCGATCGATGGCCCGGGCCTCGCGTCCACCTTCTCGTCGACGCGCGGCAGGTAGATGCGGAACGTGGTGCCGAAGCCGGGTTCGCTCTCGACCCAGAGATATCCACCACTCTGCTTGACGATGCCGTACGCGGTCGCCAGGCCGAGGCCGGTGCCGTCCTTCTTGGTGGTGAAGAAGGGCTCGAATGCGCGCTTGCGCGTCGTCTCGTCCATGCCCACGCCGTCGTCCGCGATCGACACGAGCACGTATCGTCCCGGCACGACGCACACCTGATCGTGCGTGGGGCTCTGGTCGAGGTCGACGTTGCTCGTCTCGATCGTGATCGTGCCGCCGCTCGGCATCGCGTCGCGCGCGTTGACGACCAGGTTCATGATCACCTGCTCGATCTGCCCGGGATCGGCGCGCGTCGCGCCGAGATCGGCGCTCAATCGGGTCGTCAGCCGCACGTCCTCGCCGACCATCCGCAGCAGCATCTTCTCGAGATCGGTGACGACGGTGTTGAGGTCGAGCACGCGCGGGGCGAGGACCTGCTTGCGGCTGAACGCGAGCAGCTGGCGGGTGAGCGCACCCGCGCGCTGGCCGGCCTTCTCGATCTCGTCGATCTCGGCGCGCAGTTCGGGATCGGTGATGCGCATCATCAGCAGGTGGCTGTGGCCGATGATGACGCCGAGCAGATTGTTGAAGTCGTGGGCGACACCGCCCGCCAGCCGGCCCACCGCCTCCATCTTCTGCGACAGTCGCAGTTGCTCCTCGAGACGGTGGCGCTCGGTCACGTCCTCCTTGAGCGCGATGAAGTGAGTGATCCGTCCGGCATCGTCGAACACCGGCGAGATCGAGGCGGTCTCGCGGAACAGGTCGCCGTTCTTCTTGCGATTGAGGAACTCGCCGTGCCACACGCCACCGGTCGTGATCGTGGCCCACATCTTCCGGTAGGCGTCGTCGGGAGTCTCGCCCGACTGGAGCATGCTGGGGTTCCGCCCGCGGACCTCGTCGAGCGTGTAACCGGTCACCTGGGTGAAGCTCGGATTGGCGTACTCGATCTCACCCGCGGGATTGGTGATGACGATGGACACCGGGCTCTGCTCGACGGCGCGCCACAGCTTGCGCACCTCTTCCTCCGCGCGCTTGTGCTCGCGAATGTCCTGGACCGTGGCGATGCGGTAGAGCGGCGCGCCCTCGCGATCGGGCACGCTGACGACGTCCATCTGCACGGGCACCGCGGTTCCATCGTGCCGCATCATCCGCGCCTCGTAACGCGCCGTGCCTTGGCGGTCGCAGTCGGCGAGGTGGCGAAGCACGTGCTCGCGGTCGCCGGGATGATGGAGATCGAGGATCGGCATGCCGGCGATCTCGTCGACCGTGCGGCCCAGAATGCGAGCGAGCGCCGGGTTGCAGACGAGCACGCGGTTGGTCGCGGGAATGCCGACCACGATGCCGTGGGTGCAATGCTCGAAGACGTCCGCCCACTGGCGCAGACCGTCCTCGGCGCGACGGCGCGCGATCACCTCGAACTCCCAGCTCCCGAGCCGATGGCGGAGCACGCCGTAGAGGAGCAGCGAGGTCACCACGATGAAGGCGAGACCCTTGAAGACGCTGACCTGACCGAGCATCCCCTGATCGGGGATGATCTGCATCATCAATTCGTCGGAGAACAGGATCCACGCCGCGCCCACGACCGCATAGAGGAGAGCGATGCGGCTGGCGATGCGAACGGCACGGCCCTCGACTCGCGGGGGTGACGAGTCGGAGCGCACGGAGCCCGACGAAGCGGGCGTGGGTTGGCTTCGGTCGTTGGGTTTCAACTTGGGGATCCCATGGGGGGATCGGCCCCTCCGGCGCGATCCTGAACGCCGAACTTGCGATCGCAGGGGATCCGGCGCCGTGACGCCACCCGGCGCGAGTCGGGTCGCGCCTCTATCGCCTCCAATCCATCATCGGTACCCCGAGCCCGACCGCGATCCTGCCCGTCAATCAGGCGAATGACGAGCAGGATCTGCGGGGAACGTGAACGTACTATTTCAGCACGACCAGCTTCCTCACCAGGCTCGCGCGCCCCGCGTCCAGGCGCAGGAAGTAGAGGCCGGGCGGCACGCGGACACGACGCGTCGACCATCGCGCCTCGTGCGGACCCGCCGCGAGGCGGCCCTGGACGAGCCGCTCGACCTCGCGGCCCGCGGAGTCGAAGACCCGGAGCATGGCCTCGCCCGCGCTCGGCAGCGTGAAGCGCACGGCGCGGTCGCCCGACGACGGATTGGGCACGGCTTCGTCGAGCGCCAACTCGAAGCGCTCGGCGCCCGGCGTGGCGACCCGAGTGTCGAGCACTCGCGATGTGCCGTCCGGCTCGATCGCGACGAGGCGATAGAACCAGGCACGTCCGGGCTCGAGCCCGGGATCGACGACGATGCGGCGCGCGCCCTCGCGCCGTGGCGTGATCGTGATCGGCGACCACGGGCCCTGCGCGGCGCCGGCGCGCTCGAGCCGCGCCTCGGCGGTCGGATCGGCGAGCTCCCACGTGATCTCGACCGCGCCCGGCAGCGCGCGCGCCTCGAAGCGCGCGAGCGTCGCCGGCGTGGGCACGAAGCCGAGCAGGCGGAAGTCGTCGATCGCGCCCTCGACGGTGCTGTTGCCCATCGAGTCGCGCGCGACGAAGCGCACCCGCATCTGGCCGGTGGGCGGCAGGTAATCGGCGATTCGGACGAGCATCCTCTCCCAGCGATTCTCGCTGTGCGTCGTGTTCTCGACCGCCGTCCAGCTCGCCCCGTCGTCGTTCGACAGGAACGCGCGCCAGTAGTCCATGTCGGGCTCGCGCACGAGGCGATTCATGTACCAGCGGTAGTACTCGATCACCGGATTGGTCGTGGCCGAGGCGTCGAGGCGCGGGCTGGTCAGCGTCGTGCGTCCGCCATCCACGTCGTCGCGATTCACGGCCGTGTTGGTGCCGTCGCCGGTCACCCAGCACCGGGTTCCCGGAGTGGGCGTGTGATCCGCGTCGGTCTGCACCGGGTCGAGAATGAAGCCGGTGCCGTGCGGGGCGACGCGCACCCAAACGCCGCCGGTGGCGCTGTCGCCGGGCGCTCCCACGATCCATCCGCGATCGGATTCGAAGTCGTCGGCGAAGAGCGTCGCGGGAGCGCCGCACAGGAGCACGAACGGCCGGCGTGCGGGAGCGCCGACCGGCAGCGTCGCTTCACCGCCGTGCGTGTCCGTGGCGCGCAGGTAGTAGCGGATGAGCGAGGCCTCCGGCGCCGGAATCGTGGCTCCGAACTCGTCGGCGTTGCCGGTCGGAGTCATCGGAGCGGACACGAAGGGTGCGCCGTCGATCGAGTAGAAGAGCGTCGGCGAGCCGGGATCGAGAGCGCCGAGCGGGCCCGAATCGCGAATCGTCGCGGTCACGTTCAGCGCACCGCCGGCGGGCGCGTCGGCGAGCGGCACGTGATCGAAGGCGAAGAAGTAGCGCGTGCCCAGGCCGCGCGCATTGAACGCGCGCAGCAACGCGGCGAGATGCGGCGTGCCGTTCGAGAGATCGGCATCGTCGTCGTCCGCGGCGACGGCTTCGAGGAAGTACTCGGTCATCGCGACGCCGTCGTCGGGATCATCGGGCAGTCCGTAGCGGGCGAAGTGCGCGAGGCGGCTCGCGACCTCGAGGCCCGCCTCGTTCCTCAGGTCCCAGAAGCTGCCGGTGAGGATGAACATCGTGTTGTAGGGGTTGCTCGAATGGTCCTCCGGCCAGCGCGCCTCGATGTCGTCGCGCCTCGCCATCCAGTCGGGCCCGTACAGGCCGAGCCCGTCGCGCGGGTCGTCCAGCGACAGCATCGAGTTGAGCTCGGCCGTGCCCTCGCTGACGACGCCGTTGCTGATGTACTGCAGGCTGTCGCCGAGCCCGTCACGATAGATCTCGATCGAGATCCCGTGGCCGTACTCGTGGTAGACGATGCTCACCGTGCTCGCCGTGCTCTGGCAGGTCGCGTCGGCGGCGCCGAAGCCCATTCCATCGCCGTCCCAGTACGCGTTGCAGGCGGATTGCGGAACGTTGACGTCCACCGGCACCGGATAGTCGAGCTGGGTGAACCCCGGATCGATGCGCTGGATGAGGTCGTGCGCCGCATTCGTGTGGAGGTACACGTCGCGCTCGGCCGCCTGCGAGTTCCCGTCGTCCCACAGAACGTCGTGAGGGTCCGTGCCCACCGGCACCGAGGCGCTCGCGCTCGGCCCGTCGACGCGATGAACGGCGGCGTAGCGCCCGCGCAGGGCGAGATCGATCGTCGCGCCGGGCGAGGACAGCGCGAATGCGCCCGCGCTGTCGGTGACGGTCGTATCGGCGCCGGACACCACGCGCAGCCACGGAAAGTCGCGCGTCGCCTCGGCGTCGTAGAACGAGCCCGGATGGACGCGACCCTGCACGCGGCCGGTAATGGCATGGCACACGAGGCTCCGGCGCTCGAGGGTCGCGCCGCTCGCCGCGTCGACGAGTATCGCCCACTCGTCGGTGGGATTCGTCGTGCGCGCACGAAACTCGTACACCGGGCGCAGCACGATCGCCTCGCCACGGCGCACCGGCAACCACGAAGCGCGGGAGCTGCCCGCGGCCTCGACGATGCGGCCGGGCAGCATCGCGGCATCGAGCGCCAGGCTTCGCGTCGCTTCGCGCGTGAGCCGCGCGCGCACGCTCGGGGTCGCGCGCGGGTACGCGTCCGCGCCGAAAAGGCACAATCGGCCGCGCGCGCTCACACGGAACTCCCAGTCGGAGAGGAGCACGGGCTCTCCTTCGACGATCTGGCGATAGCGTGCGTACCACGTGCCGCCCACGCGGCGAATCGCGACGTTCTCGAGCTCCGGGTCGAGGAAGATCTCGGCATGATCGGCGACGAAGGCGCGCACCGCGCGGTCCACGCCGTCACGGTCGTCGGCGAAACCCGCGAGCGGGATGGGGGGGCCGAGCGCGCGATGCGGCGTGCGCGTGTTCTCGTTCCACCAGGCGCTCCAGCGTCCGTGGCGCGATCGGAACGCCTGCCACGCGGGCGAGCGTGCGAGCTCGGCCTGGACGGCCGGCCGCGGCGCTCCCATGGTGCTCGCCACGCGGAGCGCGGGCGGTGGCTCGAGAAGATCGTCGCCGGCGACCTCTGCCGCGCTCGGCGTCGCGAGCGTTGCGAGCACGTGGAGCGCGGCGATCGAAAGGGCGGCGAGTGCCGGGCGGCGGCGCATGGATTCCTCGAGACATTCGAGCGATCGAGAACGACGGGCCTCGATCACGGCGCGAGTCTAGCCGATCGCCGGCACGCGGCCGCGCGAATTCTCGTGACGACCGCTACGCGCCGATCAGCACCGTCCACACCTCGTCGACCGCGCGCTCGAAGCCGTGCGGCACGTCGACGTAGTTCACCATGATCCGGTAGAGCAGGCTGTAGGGCGCGTTGCGCCGCGCGGTCGCGAACGCCACGCGCGCCGCCTCGGGACGCGTGTTGCCGAGCAGCACGATGCCGTACACCGTCCAGATCCGTGGATCCTTGGGTTGCCGGTGCACGAGGCGCTCGGCCTCGCCGAGCGCTCCCGACGGCGCCCCGCCGCGCACGAGCGCGCCGATCAGACGCAGGCGGTACTCGTCGACTTCGGGACTCAGCACGATCGCGGCGCGATAGGCGCGCGAGGCGCGCTCGAAATCGCCGCGCTGGCTGTAGAGGTCGCCGAGGCTCAAATGCGCGCGCACGTTGCCGGGGTTGTGCTCGAGCGCCCGGAAGTACCAGTGCTCGGCCGCTTCGGACTCGCCCTGGAGCGAGTACCAGTAGCCCACGGTCGACTCGACGCGCCCGAGCTCGAGCGGGAGCGTCGTGAAGCGCTGGAGCGCGCGCGTCGACGACGCGTTCACCGCGATCCACGGCACCGTGTGGAACGCCGAGGTCGCCGCGAGCAGCACGAGTCCCGCGCGCGCCACCGCGACGCTCGTGAACCTCGTGAGCAGCAGCGCGATCGTGGCGGCCGCGAGCGCGAAGCCCGCCGGCGCCTGGAGATCCCAGTTGCGCGCGTAGCCGAGATTCGAATCGCCCGCGACCAGGCACACGACCGCGAACCCGGAGCCGAACAGGACGAAGAAGGCGAGCTCGCGGGGCGCCGCGGCGCGGCGGCGGAGCGCCGCGATCGCGATCGGCACGAAGGCCGCGAGCGTCAGTGGGCCGATGAGGATCTGCTCGTTTACGAGATCGCGCAGGTGGCGCCACGACCAGAAGTAGCCGGGGATCGGCTCGGGCTGGCGGGTGAGGACGCCGCGGATCAGCGAGATGAGCGTGCCGCCCAGGTGATACCCGCGCCCCAGAAGGCCGAGCGCGAACGGCAACGCGGCGAGCGCGGCGATCGAGAGCACGGCGTCGCGCGCGAGCCGCGGGCGGCGGGCGGGATCGGTCGCGGCGAGGAACGCGAGCAGCGCGAACGACGGCGCGAGCACGACCGCCGAGAGGTGGAGCGCCACCGCGATCGCGAGCGACACGGCGGCCGGCCACAGGGGGCGGCGATCGTCGAGGAAGCGCAGCGCCGTCAGCAGGTAGATCGCGATCGCGACCGCGACGAGCGCGTAGACCTCGACGTAGCCGAAGAAGATCTGGAGGTAGCCCTGCGCCAGCAGCACGAGGAACACGAGCGCCGTCGCGGTACGGTTCGCGCCCGCGCCGGCGTTGCACGGCAGCCGGCGCGCGAGGTGGCGCGCGATGCCCCACGCGACCGGGGCGAACACCAGGCCGGCGAGCACGCTCAGTCCACCGGCCGCGATCCACGCGACCTCGTACGTCTCGCGACCGGGACGATTCAGGAACGGCGCCGCCGCCTCGTAGGCGATCTGCTCGAGGAAGAGCGCGAGCGGCTCGAAGGGGTGGAAGGTCTTCTCGAGCGGCAGCGTGGTGACGAGCACGACCCCGTCGCCGAGGAGCACGTGCGACGCGTGGGCCGCGGCGAACACCGCCGCGCCCGCGGCCGCGAGCAATGGGTAGAGCCAGAAGTCGTGGGCCGTGCGCGGCGCGAGGGACTCGAGGGGCGCGAGGCTCGGCGGCGCCGTGGCGAGCGCTTCGCGTCCCGCCTTCCATTCGAGGTACCCGGCGGCGAGGAGCACGGCGAGCGCCGCGAGCACGAGTGCCGGCAGCCCGAGGAACGCATAGGCGTCGACGCCCCACAGGGCGCCGCGGGGCAGGGCGAAGCCGAGCGCGTGCGCGGCGACGACCGCGCACGCCAGCGTCAGCACGAGCCGGTGGGCGTGGCGATCTCCTCGCGGACGGTCGTGAAGCATCGACTCCCCGGGCTCGGACGAGGCGGTGCCGCGGTCTTCCGAGTCGGACGACCGGCGCGGTGCTCTCCGAGAACGAGCACGCGACCCCTTGGACAAGGGCGGATACGTCCAGGGTTGCGCTCCTTCTCTCGTGGAATGCGATTGCACGACGAGCGCCGCGACGCCGCCGACGAGTGCGGGCGAATGACCGCTCCGCCCTCGAGCTCGCGGCGAGAGCGGCGCTCGGGACCACGAGCTTCCGCTTGCCGAACGCGGGTTGAACCGTTATTCCTCAGCGATCCGGATGCATCCCCCAGGACTCCCCGGAGGTTCCCGATGAAGCGCTGGATGCCGGTCCTGTTCCTCCTGATCCTCGGGGTGGGGGCCCTCGAGCCCGCATTCGCCGCGCGCCGCGTCGTCGTGCGCCGGCCCGCCCGCCATCGCACCGTCGTCGTCGTCCACAAGGGTTGGCCGCTGCGCCGCGCTCCGCGCGCGGTGATCGTGCGTCCGGAGCGCGCACCGATCGTCGTGACTCCGGTGGTGTTCCTGGCACCGATCGCCTTCGCGGGCGTCTCGATGGCCACGATGCCCGAGCGCGACGGGCTGGTGTGGGAGGACAGCGAAGTGCTCGACCGCGAGGACGACTGGACGGAGTTCACGCTCAAGTGCGACGTCCGCGGCCGGCAGCTCTTCCTCGAGATCGCCGCGGGGCGCGCGCAGTTCGACTGGGCCGAGGTCGTGTTCGAGAACGGCGACGCCCAGGTGATCGACTTCGCCGAGCGGGTTCACGGCCCGGGCATGTACTCGCTCCTCGATTTCCGCGACGGGCGCAAGGTCGCGCACGTGCGCGCCGTCGCCCGCGCCCGAACTCAGGACGCGAAGATCGTCCTGCGCATGGCTCGTTAGCCGCCACAAGGAGACTCCCCCGATGGACGAACGGCTGGTTTCCGCCGCGCGAACCGCGTTTCCGCAAGCCACCGCCGCGATCGTGCTCGGCGCTCCCGTGCACCAGGGCGAGTGCCTGCCCGAGTCCCTCGTGCGCCTGCCGCTCGCGACGATGAACCGCCACGGCCTGATCGCGGGCGCCACCGGCACCGGCAAGACCAAGACCCTCCAGCTCGTCGCCGAGCAGCTCTCGGCCGCGGGCGTGCCGGTGTTCGTCTCCGACGTGAAGGGCGATCTCGCCGGGATCGCGATGCCCGGCGTCACGAACGACCGGGTCGCGAAGCGCGCCGCCGAGACCGGCTGCGCGTGGCAGGCGTCGGCGGCGCCCGTCGAGTTCCTGAGTCTGACCGGCCAGCGCGGCGCGCAGCTCCGCGCGACGGTCTCGTCGTTCGGGCCGCTCCTGCTCGCCAAGGTGCTGGACCTGAACGAGACCCAGACCAGCGTGCTCGCTCTGGTGTTCAAGTTCGCCGACGACCGCAAGCTTCCGCTGCTCGACTTCTCGGATCTGCGCGCCGTGCTCGAGCACCTGACCGGCGACGGCGCCGACGAGCTGAAGAGCTACGGCGGGATGTCGAAGGCGACGGTCGGAGTGCTGCTCCGCGAGATGGTCGAGCTCGAGCAGCAGGGCGCGCAGGCGTTCTTCGGCGAGCCCGAGTTCGATCTCGACGACCTGATGCAGGCGCGCGATGGGCGCGGGCTCGTCAGCGTGCTCGAGCTCTCGGACGTGCAGGACAAGCCCGCGCTCACCTCGACGTTCATGATGTGGATGCTGGCGCGCCTCTACCACGAGCTACCCGAGGCCGGCGACCTCGAGAAGCCCAAGCTCGTGTTCTTCTTCGACGAGGCGCACCTCCTGTTCGATGGCGCGAGCAAGGCGTTCCTCGATCAGGTCGAGCAGATCGTGCGGCTGATCCGCTCCAAGGGTGTCGGGATCTTCTTCGTCACCCAGAGTCCCAAGGACGTGCCCGCCGACGTGCTCGGACAGCTCGGCGCGCGCGTCCAGCACGCGCTCCGCGCGTTCACGCCCGACGACGAGAAGGCGTTGAAGGCGGCGGCGCGCACGTTCCCGAAGACCGAGTTCTACGACGTCGAGGAGACCCTGACCACGCTCGGCATCGGCGAGGCGCTCGTGACGCTGCTCTCCGAGAGCGGCGTGCCGACGCCGCCGTTCGCCACACGGCTCGTGCCGCCGTCGTCGCGCATGGGGGCGCTCACCGACGCCGAGCTCGCCGGCATGCTCGCCGCCTCGCAGCAGGTGCGCGAGTACGCGCAGGCGGTCGATCGCGAGAGCGCGCGCGAGATGCTCGCGCAGCGTCTGGCGCCCGCCGCGGTCGGGGAGCCCGAGGACGCCGAGCCCGCGCCGGTCGAAGCCCGCGCGAGCCGCGCCGCGCGCGCGCCGAAGCCCGAGCCCTCGGCGTTCGAGCAGATCCTGAAGTCGCCGCTGACGCGCACCGTCGCGTCGCAGGTGACGCGCGGCCTGCTCGGCGCTCTGCTCGGCTCGCCGCCGCGCCGTCGCCGCCGTTACTGATCGCGTGAGGCCCCGACGCGCGAGGTGTCCGTGACGCGCGGACGCGAGGCCGAGCGCCGTGCGCGTGGCGGTCGTGGCGCGCGCGATCGCGGCGGTCGCGGGGGAGAAGCGCGTCGCGCGGGGCCGTCGGGCTCAGGCGATCGGGCCACGACCGCCGGCGCACCGCGCGGCGCGGGCGCCGTCGTCGCGGGAGTCGTCGCCGTCCTACTCGCTCCGCTCGCGGCGCATCTCGGCGCGGTGAGCGCGCCGTTCTTCGCCGACGACTACCTGTTCATCGACCAGGTGCGCGGGCGCTCGTTGATCGCGGTGCTCTCGGCACCCGATCCGATCGGGAACTTCTTCCGGCCGGTGGGTCGCCAGCTCTGGTTCTGGATCGTGACGCGGTTGTTCGGCGAATCGCCCGCCGCCTTCCACGCGCTCGGCCTGCTCGCGTTCGTCGCGATCCTCGCGCTCTTCTTCCTGCTCGCGCGCGGACTCGCGGGCGCGCGCGCGGCGTTGCTCGGCGCCGCGCTCCTCGCCGTGAACGAGGCCTCGGACGTTCCGGTGCGGTGGGCGGCGGGCAGCCAGGATCTGCTCGCGGTGCTCGGCGCGATGGGGGCGCTGGTGCTCCATCGGCGCGGCCGCGTCGCGCTCGCGGCGATCGCGCTGCTCGCCGGGCTCCTCTCCAAGGAGACCGTGCTCTTCACGCCGCTGATCGCGATCGTGCTCGATCGCCGCGCCGGAGAGTCGTGGCTCGCGTCGACGCGCCGCGCGTGGCCGTTGCTGGCGGCGGTGGCCGCGTGGGCCGCGCTGTGGATCGCGCGCTCGCCGCATCCGCTCGGCGCGTCGTCGGGCGTCGCGCTCGGCCTCTGGGGACCGGTCGCGGCACTCGTCCATCTCGTCCAGGTCGTGGTCGGATGGGAGGCGCGCCCGGGGAATCCGCTGCGCGTCGCGCTCGCGCCCGCGTCGCTGATCGCGCCGATCGTGGCGACGCTCGGCGCGGCGCTCGCGCTGTCGCGGTTGCGCCACGAGAAGCGCGATCGCGGCGCCCTCGAGTCCACGGCGCACGCGGTGCGCGCGGGGATCGTGTGGGCGTTGCTCGCGGCGGCGCCGGTCGCGGCGGTCGCGTCGATCTGGAGCGCCTACTACTACCTGTTCGCGATCGCGGGCGTGGCGCTCGCGTTCGGAGCGTGGGCGGCGCGACGCCCGGTGCGCGTCGCGCTCGGCGTGCTCGCACTCCTCGGCGTGGGCTCGGCGATCGGACGATCGCTCGACGACTTCGCGCTCGCGCACGGTCCGTGGACCGGGCAGTCGCACGTGAACCGCTTCTACATCGATCGCGGGACGCGCGAGAGCTCGCGGTACCTGGCGCAGCTCGAGCGCCTGCGCCCCGAGTTCCCGCGCGGGAGCACCGTGTTCTTCGCGGGCGTCAAGGGCAGCGTCGCCTTCCAGACCGCCGACGGGCCGCTGCTGCGGTGGGCGTACCGCGATCCCACGCTGCACTCGTACTACGTCAACCAGTTCTCGCGCGAGCGGATCGGCGATCGACCCGTGTTCCTGTTCTTCGTCTCGGGCGACTCGCTCGAGCAATCGGCGCAGGGCACCGACACCTTCGGCCGCATCGCGTTCGGCTTCACCATCAACGATCGGCTCGCCGCGGCACGCGAGGCGCTGCGCGTCATGCGCGAGCGCGGCCATGCGGTGCCCGGCGTCGCGTACTACGAGGGATGGCTCGCGTGGGCGCTCGGCGACACGATGGGAGCGCGCGCTCTCTTCGCGAGCGAGCAGGTGAAGCTGGCGCCGGGGCCGACGCCCCAGCAAGCGGCCGCGCTCGCGGCCGTCGCCGCCGGCGACACGATGGGCGCGGCGGGGCTCATGCGCCAGGCGATCCGCGAGCATTCGCGTGATCCGGCCGCGCACGCCCTGCTCGCCGACCTGCTCCTGATCCTCGATCCCGAAGGGCTCGAGGTGGTCATCGAGTCGATCGCGGCGCGCGCGCTCGCGCCCGCCGACCCGATCGCGTGGCGGCGCCTGGCGATGGTGCAGATCCATCGCGAGCGCTACGGTCCCGCGCTCGAGACGCTGAATCGCTACTTCGCCCTCGCGGGCGCGGACGGCGCTCGGGACGCCGAGGCGCAGCGCTGGGCCGAGGAGCTGAAGCGCCGCACGCCGGGCGGCGAGCTGGCTCACGAGGCGCTGCGGCAATGAAGCGCGG
>JADMIO011251705.1_pt1 | contig 16253 bp, 11 predicted proteins | sample 8958161 | NCBI WGS metagenome assembly JADMIO01 (sample SAMN16585339, study PRJNA669376) | soil metagenome | isolation source: Crop rotation soil | place: USA: Cullars Rotation, Alabama | collected 2011
CCAAGCTCGGAGCGAGAGGCGCTTGGACGAGCGTGACCTCGGGCTGAGCTCCAACGCGTTGCTTGAGCACGCGCAAGCGCATGGTAAGGCATCGGCCACAGACGTCCGCGAAACCGCTTGACGACAATCCCGCTCTTCGCGTTGCCAGCGCCCAGACTACGGCGCGCGAGGCGAATCCCGATTAGCGCAGCAGCGCTTGTATTTCGCGCCTGAACCACACGGACAGAACGCATTGCGCGACGGGGGCGGGCGGGAACCGATCGCGAGCCCCGTGACCTGGCTCCCTGCGGCGAGCGCACGTACGACGCTCCGCACCTCGGCGTAACGACGCGACAGCTCGGCGGCATGCTTCGCCCAGACGATCTCGAACAGTCGGCGGACGCGCGCAGATGTCGGAATACGGGTCGGTGGTCGCGACGAGAAATCGACGCGCATGTCGCCGACGTGCTCCGCGTGCCCTGTGTGCAGTTCGTGGAGTACAACGCAAACTTCATCGCAGCTACACGCGGGGTTCACGCAGTGTTGATCGACTGCCCAGTAGCTGCGGCCTCTGTCGTGAACGAGCAAATCCCAGTCTCCGGGGAAGAGCGCGTCGTATGGGGTCATCGCTCCGCGAACGGCGCGCTGAAGCGCCGCGCTGCTCGACGCACGGTCGCGTTGCAGAGCATTGCGTCGCGCCCGCTCCTCGGTCCATTGGCGCCAGCGACGCCGACCTCCACGCCCATTCCGCTTTTCCATCGCGTCCTCCCCTTACGCGCGTATCCGAGAAGGACGGCACGCGGGAGTACGTCAATCGCCGATGGGTTACGAAGCTCCTGAATGCGCGACTCGAGCTTATCGAGAACGGCGTCGCGTTTCTGTCGAAGCAGGGCGTTTTTTTCGAAGCGATTACGACATCGATGTCGGCATCGAGTTCGACCTCGTGGCGAGTGACTATCCGGATTCCCGAGACGTGGGTCTTCGAAGCCCTCGAAGGGCATACGAAGCGCGTCGAGATGCGACGGAACTGCGAGCGGGCGACGCGACGAATCGCGCGGCTCGCGCAGTGCGGCGCGCTTCGCCCGACGGAGTGACCGCGCCGAGACGGCGCGCGATGCAGCTCTCCGGCAAGCTATGGCGCATTCTGCATGCCCGACACGCAAGACCGCCATAGGAGAACATGAAGACGGTCGGGCCATAGGACGGGAGCAGCGTATTCACGCGCAATCCCCGGGGTCGCTCGCGGGCTGTCCAAGATAGGAAAGTATCGGTGAGCTGACCCAATCGCCCTCGGGACAAGAAAGCGGGCCCTGCGCGGCGAGGTCGTCGGCGCCCACGGCGTCGAGCGCGGCCGTTACGTTACGGCCCTCACTTGGGCGTCGTCGCTTGCGAGAAAGCGTTGTCGTTGGTCGCCGGGCGTCGACCCGCGCAGACATTCGATGTCATCGCCGCCTGCCATCGGGGACGACGACCCGTCGTCGGAGTGACGACGCGTCGTCGCTCGGAGCGCCGCCCTGCGACCGAGATTCGCGGGCTTCCGGGCGCGGAGGGGCGCGCCGCTTCGCGGGCACGCACGATGCACGACGCTCGTGCACCTGGGAGGTCCACATGAACAACGTCAAGCGTGCCCTATTGGTCGTCGTGTCCGCCGCGTTCGGCCTGTCCCTCGCGGCTCCGAGCGAAGCCGCCAACACCGTCGAAGGCAAGGTGAAGGTGCTCACCCTTTACAGCACGTACAACCAGTTCGATGTCTCCACGACGCACACGGACAACTTCTGCGGCGGCCGACCCGGCCACTACATTCTCGACATGAACGCGCCGAATGCCAAATATCTCCTCGCCGAGCTGCAAGCCGCGAAGCTCTCGCAGCGGCCGGTGATCATGTTCTACTCGGCCTGCGTAACGCAGTGGGGGATGCGGCTTCCGCTGCTCGACGCAATTCAGGTCGCGTGATGGGCGTGGAGGTGTCCAATGCACTGTCATCCGATCGTATCTTGTTTTCTGCTCGCGTTCGTCGGCTGCCAAGCGGAGGTGGATTCGAACGACAATCCGAATTTCGATGCGATGGGTCGCGCGAGCGCGCCCTTGGTGACGAAAAACGTATGGCGGGCGACCGACTTCCCGTTGGAAGTGTGCTTTCGGCCCGGAGACGGCACCCAGATCCACCGCGCCGCCGTGCGAACGGCGGTGGAGGCGTCGTGGGTCGCAGTCTCGGACGTCGTGCGCTTCCGGGGGTGGGGGGATTGCCCGTCCGATAAGGCCGGTGACATTCGAATTCGTCTCGACAGCAGCGTCACGCAGAGCGCCTCGCCGCTCGGCACGGCGAGCAGAACGGGCGTCATGAGTCTTCGCACGCCGCTGAGCGTCCCCAATAGCAACCTCACGTACGCCTACGTTCACGAGTTCGGCCACGCCCTCGGCATGGATCACGAGCAATCGCATCCGGACAAGGCGACCGAGGACCATGACTGCCCCTACACGGAAGACTTTACCGGAGATCAAGTCGGCCCCTACGACCCCGACTCGATCATGAATTACTGCACCCCGTCGGTCGGAGCGCTCGACCCGAGTGACGTCGTCAATGTGCAGCGCATGTACCCGTTCTTCCGCGTCCGCTCACCCATCCTCATCGGCGCCGCGCAAGAGATCTGCGAACTGTTCGACGGCGACGGGCCGGACGTCACGAACTCTACGGTTTTTACTCGGGCGAACGGAGCCCTCGTCGCGTTCAGCGGGTCCGTCATCAATACGGGCTTCGTGCCTCCCGACACGCGCCGCGCGAGCTGCCTCTCGATGGCCGGAATCTCGGGGCACGGCGACGTGATGACCGTGCCGCTCGCGGCGGTCCTCGCGGCGCTTGGGTCGGGCGCGTTTCCGGGTTCCTGACTCGCCGGCGACGCGCGATATCGTCGGAGGCACGTGGAACGAGACGGGGGATGGGCCGCGCGCCAACCCGCCGAGCGAGAGGAGGGCGCGACGCTGCACATCCGTGTGCACCACCCGCGTCGCGACGCCGAGCTTCCGCGCGCGACGCTGCTCTTTCTTTCACGGCAACGGCGAGGTCGTCGAAGACTATGACGACCTCGCGAGCTTCCTCGTCGCGTCCGACGCGCGCTTCATTGGGAATCGATTGCGCGCTTGGTCGCCCGAGCGACGGCGGCGGGGTGGGCCGGAACGGCTCCGGCTTCGGCTCGCCGTGACGAAGCGTCGTCGGGACCGACGACGATCCATAGTCGCCAGGCGGCCTCCGCCGTGACGACGGGCCGCCTTTTCGGATAATCGACCGCGGCCTGCGCGTTGCAAAACGGGTCCGCCGACATACGCGACGAACGCGGCCTCGGCCGATTCGTCAGACTTTCGGATGTACGAAGTCGCATAAGCGAAAGAGGCAACTTCAATGAAAGACTACGAAGTTTCGTCGCGCGCTCGCCGCGCGCGGCGCTTGGGCGCGCGACCGCTCGCGGCGCTGACACTCACGACCCTCGTGGCGGCCGCGTGCACGGTGCCGCCCGGCGACGACGCGGCGAGCGTGGCGCCCGCGAATTCCAGCGCGGCGAACGTGGCGTTCGACCGCGATCCGGATCTCGGGACCCCGCGAGACGCGCGGCCGGCGGACGGGGCGGACGCGATCCCGCTCAAGGTGGCCCCGCTCACCAAGGACGCGCGCGGGCTCGTTCGGGCATATTTCGAGTCTTACGAATCGGAGTACGGACTCGCAGACCCGGCGGCCGAACTCGAGATCGTCGGTCAGGTCGACGACGAAGGCGACTACGCTCACCTCGCGACGTCGCATATCAGGGTGCGGCAGTCGCTCGGCTCGTTGCCAATCTTCGGCGCGGAGGCGATCGTCCACGTCCGCGACGGCGTGAAGGTTTCGTCCGTCAACGGGCGTCTGATCTCGACGCCCTCGCTCGACGTGAGCCCGACGTTGAGCCCCGACGAGGCGCGCCGCCGCGCCGCGGCGACCGTCGACGGATCGGCCGCCGGCGCGTCGCGCGGCACGGCAAATCCGGACGCGGCCGCCACCCTCGGCGTCTTCGTCCCCGCGCTCTTCTCGCGCGTCGCCGGCTCGCCGACGCTCGCCTACCGCGTCGAAGACCGCGGATTCATCACCTACGTCGACGCGAAGACGGGCGCGGTGCCGCTCACCTACGACGACTTGAAGACGGCGCAGAACCGCGAGACATTCGACGCCAACAATACGGCGAACAAGCCGGGCACCCTCGCCTTCGCCGAGGCGGACGGCGCGAGCTGCTTCTTTGGATACGATCTCCGGTCGGCCGCGGATCAGGCCCTCGTCCTCGACTACGACGGCGACGGAAAGAAGGACATCTTCTTCTATCGCCCCGGCCGCGGCGCCGCCTGGCTCGCGCGCTCGAATGGCAATGGATCGTTTACGACCGTATACGCCGTCGGCGACGACGGGAGCGCCGCACCCAATGGCATCGCCGGGTACGATCTCCTCTCCACGGCGGACCAAGTCCTCGTCTTCGACTACAACGGAGACAAGAAGGATGACCTCTTCCTTTATCGCCCGGGTCGCGGCGCGGCGTGGGTCGCGCGCTCGAACGGCGACGGCTCGTTCACGGCGGTCTACGCCGTGGGCGACAACGGCCCTGCCGCGCCAAACGGCATCGCCGGATACGACCTCTTGTCGTCGAATGATCAGGTGCTCGCGTTCGATTACGACGGCGACAAGAAAGACGATCTCTTCCTCTATCGGCCGGGGCGCGGAGCGGCGTGGGTCGCGCGCTCCCTCGGGGATGGGAGGTTCAGCGCGGCGTACGCGGTGGGCGACGACGGCGCGGCGGCGCCGAACGGGATCGCCGGGTTCGATCTTCTCTCGACGAATGACCGGGTCGTCGCATTCGATCACAACGGCGACGGCCGCAAGGACCTCTTCTTGTATCGGCCGGGTCAGGGCGCGGCGTATGTCGCGCAGTCCAACCCGGATGGCACGTTCGCGGCGGCGTACGCGGTCGGCGACAACGGGAGCGCGCCGCCGAACGGCATCGGGGGGTACGATCTCTTGTCCACCGCCGATCAGGTGATCGCGTTCGATCACGACGGTGACAGGAAGGAAGACCTCTTCTTGTACCGCCCTGGCACCGGCGCGGCTTGGGTCGCGCGGTCCGCGGGCAACGGCACGTTCACGGCGGTCTACGCCGTGGGGGACAACGGCAAGGCATTGCCGAATGGCATCGCAGGATACGACATGCTGTCTCCGGACGATCGCGCGCTCCCCCTCGACTTCGACGGCGACGGCCGAATCGATCTCTTCACATGGCGCCGCGGCGTCGGGAAGACGGCGGTGATCCGCGCCGACGGCACCGGCAAGTTCACGCGCGGCGGATAGAGCGCCCGCGCCCGTACTCCAACGGGGCAGGGCGCTTCTCCAAGCGTTCACTGCCCCTTTGGCGTCGGGCGGTGTTGGCGTCGAGGTCTTGGGACGGTCACTCCCGCGGGCGCGCAGGGCGCGCACAGCGGAAACCGATCAAGGCATCGTAATGTCGGAATTCCAAGTTCGACAACGTCTGCCGAACGGGGCTTCGCATCCACGCCGATGGCGTCGCCCACGAACCCCCGCGTATGACATGCGCTTGATATTTCCCGTCTTCGTCGCACCCGCTTCTGGGGCCGTGGAAATACGGATCACGCACGTACGGCGCCCGCCAGTACGGTCCGTCGCTGCGGCTCCACGTATCGCGTGTCCACTCCGCGAGGTTCCCTGCGAGATCGGAGACGGAACCGCTGGGGACGTCGACCCGGTCGCGCTCGCGGCTGCGCGGGGCTAGCGGCCCACCGAGCACGTCGCGCGCGCAGCGGCCCGCGAAAGCGACGAAGTCGCCGCGTCCGCTCCGACCCCACACCGCGGTGTCGCAATCGGGCTCATCATCGCCCCATGGGTAGGTCCGCGACGCGAGCGCGCCCTGCGCGTACTCGTATTGCGCCTCGGTCGGCAGGTCCGCGCCGCGAGATTCGCAATAGGCGCGGGCGTCGCACCACGAGACGCAGTTAATGGCCAAATCGTCGGGGTCGACGGCGCCGAAGCGTGGCTTACGCGGCTCGCCCGTCGTGAGGGTGCAGTAATCGTTATTCACCCCGTCCTCGCCGCCGTGCCAGTCCGTCGCGCTCCACCCTCCGTCGATCGCCCGGAAGGCGCGGACCGTCACCTCGGTCGCGTCGAGAAAAAACGGGGAGACGACGACCAGTCGCTGGCGCTGGCCATCCAGCGCGCGCGGAGCGGTCGGAGCCGCGGGGTCGCCCATCCAGAAGGCGCCGCCCGGGACGCACACCTCGCCGGGACGCGGCTCGTCGGCGCATCCGACGCGCTGCGCCCCCGCCCACGAGCCCGTCCACGCCGGGTCGGGCCGCCCTTCGAGGAGCGCGACGGGCTCTGCGACCGAGCCCTGGCTGCGACCGACGCCCTCGCTCGGGATTCGCACCGTCGCCTCGACGACGCCCTCCGCCGGGACCGGCGGGAGCGCGCCGACGACCTCGACGCACGACGCGAGATCCTCGCAGGCGCGGTCCGCCTCGGACGCCCCCGCGCTCGCGAGGGAAGAGCGCGCGCGGAACATGCGGACGCGAACGCGATAGCCCTCCGTCTCGGGGCGCGTCCGAATCGTGAAGGACATCCCCTCGCGCAATCGCTGCGCGTCGAGCACGAGCTCACGCCGGCACTCGCTTTCGCACGGGGCGCCCGCGTCAGGCTGAAACACCTCGACGCGCACGCGATCGAACAGCGCCGGCGGCTCGCTCGGAATGGCCCCGCCGTCGTTGCGCTCGTCGGGGACGGGCGCGTCGGTCGCGATGAAGAGCCGCACGTGCCCGACTTGCGGGAGGACGCGATCGCACGCGAGGGGCGCGAGCGCGAGCAGGACCGCGGTGCGCTTCACCGCGGCGCCTCGTCGTACGCGCAGCGGAACCCGGTCGTGGTCGCCCCCACGCCAGGAATGCGGGCGGCGCGATAGCCGATGCGCATGAAGTCGGACGGCGCGTCCCACGCGCCCCCGCGCACGACACGACGCAGCGAGTCGGGCGAATCGCAGCGCGGAGAAACGAGCGGCGCGTTTTGCCAGCAGGCGCCGTCATAGGGCTCGTCGGCGTCGAGCACCCACTCGTTCAGCCCACCTCCCATCCCGACGATCCCGAGGCCGGGTGTCCTATCGCTCGCGCCCGCGTCGACGGCGGCCGGCCCCGCCCCGAACTCGACACAGTCGATCGTCTCGCGCCTCACATCTACCCCGCGCGCAAACACCGCGTCGTTGCACGACGGAGCTTCGTCACCCCAAGGAAAGCGGTGCTCGACGAACCTCCCCGCGTCGCCGCTCGTGCCGGAAGCGACCGCGGCGTATTCCCACTGTGCTTCGGTCGGCAGATCGCCACCGCGATGTTTGCAATACGCTCTCGCCGTGTACCAAGAGATACACGCCATTCCGAAATTCTCGCGTTCCCCAGCATTCTCCGAATAAGGACAAAACCTATCTTCGTCGTTGGTTTCGGGGGACACCGTCAGAGGGCGAGAATCCGGGTTCTCGAAGCGCGGGTCGCGGACCCCTCGCGCGCGGAAATCCGAAACGGTGACCTCGTACCGGTCGATCCAAAAACGCGGCATGACGGCGACGCGCTCGGGAGCGGCCGACAAGTCGAGCCCTTGCCCCTCGATCGATCCGAGCATGAAGATACCCCGCGGGACGCAGACCACCGCGTCGGTGGTGTCCGACGGCAGACACGGCGCGTCCTCCGCCGAGGTCGACGCCACCGTCGGTCCGTCGCCCGGCGCAATCGCCTCGATCGGCTCGCGCACTCTCGCGGTAGCGACGCACGAACGTGCCGCGCTTACGTCGAGGCGGCCGCCGCGCACCCGCAAGTCGGGCGGCGTCCCGAAGCACGTGGTGCTCAGATGGACGCGCACGCGATCGACGTGGCCGGCGCGCACCCGCACCCGCACGAGGCGGTCGATCGTGACGCCCGGCTCGGGCTCGCGGGCGGGCACTTTGGCCGGAGGGGCGGCCTCCACGAGACTGGGCTCGGCCTCCGCGCTCGCGAGCGTCGGAGTCCATGCGCCTGGATCGGGCGCCTCGGCGACGTCGCCGTGGAGAACGATCGTCGCAGGCTCGAGCGGGTTCGTACTCCCCGTGACGAGGAAGTAGTCGCCGGGCGCGAGATCGACGTCGAGCACCGGCAGCGCGCGCGCGGGGTCGCCGAGCGTGGGCGTCGCGCACGCGAGCTCGGTCGATGGATTCGCGCACTCCGTGCGCAGCGAGAGGTTCACCGAGCGGGGCACGAAGGCCACGCCGACCATCGCATCCGGGAGGGCCGCGCGGACACGGAATCGATATCGGCCCGCGCGCGTGATGTGGATTTGCGCCGCGACCGAGCCGCTCCTGCTCGGGCACGAATCGCGGCCCTCGAGCACGACGTTCGCGCCGCGATCGAGCGCGAGCGAGGTACCGAGCACGAGCGAGGGGGCTTGCGCGCACAGGGCATCGGCGCTCTGCGGGATGACCGGTTCGACGGCGGGGGCGGGCAACGGTCGTTCCCCTCGATACGGCCGTGTGCGCCCCTCGGGGTAAACACGAAGCCGAAGGAGCACGCTCCGTTCGCCGCTCTCGTCGCCCGAGGCTACGCTGAAGCTCGCGGGGAAGTCTCGCTCGTTGGGACGCTCGAGGTCGCGCGACGCGTAGAGCAGGCCGTCCTGGGTATAAGCGTCGACCCGCAGGCGACCCGCGAGGCGAGGCTTCGGAGCGTCGGTGTCGACGGTGACGACGACCTCACCGAGCGGCGGCAGATCGGACGAGCACGCGACCAGCCCGAGCGAAAGCGCGATGACGCGCGCCCTCATCGCGCGTCCACCACCCAGCCGATCGACCCGCCGTCGAGCGGCGCGCGCGTCGGCTCCGGGCGCGTGACGAAGTACGTCGTCGCGGCGACCCCGGCGACGACCGCACCGAGCGTGGCCCAGAACCACGGCTGCTTCGCGAGCGGGGTCGGCTCGTGCTTCAAGTTCGCGAGGAGCTCGGCGCGCTCGCCGGGCTGCACGACGACATCGGACTCGACCTGGACGAACCCCGTCTTGCGCACGGCGATGTGGTGCCTGCCGGCCGGCCGCGAGACGTCGACGGGCGCGACGCCGACGTCCTCTCCGTCGACGTGGACCACGGCGCCGGATTGGTCCGCCGCGACGTGCAGCGTGGCGGGCAGCCGCGCGAGCTCCCACTTAACCTCCGTGTCCTCGCCGGGCTCGAAGGTCCGGCGCACGACGACCTCGCGAAACCCTGGAGAGGAAAGCACCACGACGTGGAGGCCGGGGTCGAGCGCGATCACGAACGGGCCTCGCGGGGCGGCCTCGCCCGGACCCGGCGCGCGTGTCCCGGCGACGTAGACGGGCTGGCCCTCATCGAGCGCGGCCTCGAGCGGCCGGCCGTCGATCGCGATCGCCGTCGCGTCCGGGACGACGGTGACGCGCGGCCGCGCAAGCAGGCCGTCGATCTCGCGCAAGTAGGCGCGCGTGTCGTCGACGACGCTCGGCGTGAGGCGCGTGCCCTCGTCGCGCTCCTGCTCGCGCAGCGCAGCGCGGAAGGCCTTCTCCGCGCGCGTGTACTGGCCGAGCGCGCGGTGGCACACGCCGATGTCGTACGTGACGACGACGTGCGGTTTCTCGGCAGCCGTGCGCTCGAACTCCGCGAGCGCCTCGGCCCAGCGGAGCTCCTTCGCGAGCGCGTTGGCCGCGCGGAAGTGCGCGGTCGCGTTCGCCTTCGCCTGGTCGTCGCCGTCGCCCTCGGGGGCGCCTCGCGAAGAGGAGGGCCACGCGAAGACCACCGTGCACGTGGCGGCGAGACACGCTCGGATCGTGCGCGCCTGTCGCGCCTGTCGTCCTCTAATAGGGAACGACGTCGATAAGGCCCTTGCCTGGCGGAGCGACAGGATTCCTCGGTTCATCGGAGCTCGGGGGTGGGTTGGGGAGGGTAGCCCTGGAGGTGCTCGCGGCCGGCTTCGGCGCCGGCGCACGCTGGACGGGTCTGGGCGGATGCGCCGATGGAGTAGCGCGCGACGACGCATCGGAAAGCTCCGGCGCAGGGACCGCCGCCGAACCCGGGAGCGCGATGGGCGTCGAGGGCTCGGGCGTGAGAGGGCCACGGTTCGAAGCCTCCAAAGCCGCCGCAGGGGAGGCCGCGCCTGCGTTCGAATCCCTCTTCTCGGAAGGACGCTCGCCGGGCGCACGCTGCGCTCCCCAGACGGCGATCGCGAGCATCGTCGCGGCGGCCACGGCCTCGAGCGCGCGCCGCGGAGGCGCCTTTTTTGGAGCCGAGGTCCCGCCCGCGACCGGCCGCGTCGTGTCGTGCGGCGCCTCGCGTGACGACGGCGGGTGGCCCTCGGCGACGAACCTCTCGAGCACCGCGGCGATCTCGCCGACCGACTGCGGTCGCTCGTTCCGGTCCACGCGCAACATGCGGTCGACGAGCGCCGCGAGCCGTGTTGGCGTGCCTGGGCTGGCGCGCTTCAGAGGGGGAAAATCGGCTTGCATGATGCGGCGGAAGACCTGCCACGTGTTCGGCCCTTCGGTGGGCCGCACGCCGGCGAGGCATTCGTACGCAATCACGCCGAGCGACCAGATGTCCGACCGTGAATCGATATCACCGCAGTCGACCTGCTCGGGGGACATGTAATACGGCGTCCCGACCACACCGACGACGTCGGTCTGCGTCGGGGCGAGCGCATCCGGCTCGGTGGAGCGGGTGAGCTTCGCGATTCCGAAGTCGAGGACGCGGACGCGCTTCGCGAGCGTGTCGCCGTCCGCCGTCGCATCGCAAACGAAGATATTCTCGGGTTTCAAATCGCGATGGACGATGCCTAGCGCGTGTGCCGCGCCGACGGCGGCGAGGACAGGAACCAACAGCTCCGCGAGTACCGCCGCCGAGAGCCGTCCGGCGGCGGCGAGATAGCTACCGAGCGTCTCGCCCGTCAGGAGCTCCATGACGATGACGGGCCAGCCTTCCTCGAGCTCGAAGAGCTCGTGCGCCCGGAGGACGTTAGGGTGGCGAATGGCCATCGCGGCGCGCGCCTCGCGCAGCGCGCGCGGCCGAAGCGCGAGGGCGTTACGGAGTTCGGATTTGACGATCTTCAGCGCGACCCGCGCATGCGTCTCCGTATCGACCGCCGACCAGACGCGCGCGGTCGCACCTTCGCCGATTTCGCGTTCGAGGCGGAAATGGGCGAGCACACGTCCAGCGATGAGCGCGTCGTCGTCCCCCACGCGGCCCATTCAACCACGCGTCGCTGCGCCATGGCACCCGCGCGAGCGCGCATATCGCTCGAACTCACACTCATTGCTGCTCGCGAGCTCGCGTGCGCGGGAGCGCTACCGCGGCGGCGGTTCCGATGCGCGCCGCGGGCTCCGAATGCCAAGCGCGTCGAGCCGACTCGACAGGGTCGTTCGCGCCACGCCGAGCTCGCGCGCGGCCTGCGCGACGACGCCGCCCGCCCGCGAGAGCGCCTCACGCACGACGTGCGCCTCCTGCTCATCGATACGCTCGCGCTCCTGTTGCAGCCGCTGCCAGCGCACCGCAGTCGCCACCTCTTCCGAGGCCGTCGGCGCGCTCGAGCCGAGCGCACCGAGCGACGATACTTCGAAGTCTCGCGCCTCGAAGTGTTCCGGACACAGCTCGCTCGCTTCGCTGTCGCGGGCGAGCGCCCGCTCCCGGGCGCGGAGCATCACCCGTTCGAGCTGGCGGACGTTCCCCGACCACGTGAGCTCGGGCGACGTGAGGAGCCGTCGGAGCGACACCGTCAACGTCCAGCGGCGCCTGCCGCTTACGCGCCGCAGCGCCGCCTCGGCGAGCACTGGAATGTCTTCGCGCCGCTCCCGCAGCGCGGGGAGGTGAATCGTGACGGCGGCGAGGCGATGGTAGAGATCCTCGCGGAAGCCGCCCGCGCGAATGGCGCCGCGGAGGTCTCCGTTGGTCGCGCTGATGATGCGTACTTCGGCGCGCTTTGGCTCGGGGCAATTGTACCCGAGCGGGCGGTACGTCCCGAATTGCGTGAAGTCGAGCAATAGCTTTTGCGCTTGGAGCGGCAGGTTAAGCAGCTCGTCGAAGACGAGCGTTCCACCCCGCGCATACTCCACGAGGCCGATGCGCTTGCCCGCGGAGCCGGTGAACGCGCCCGACTCATGGCCGAACAGCTCGGAGGTCATCGTGTTGAGATCGTCGCTGCATCCGAGCGTGGCGCGGACGAACGGCTTTCGCCCGCTTGCGTCGGCGATCGCGTGCGCGAGGAGGGTTTTGCCGGTGCCCGATTCGCCGAGCACGAGAATTGGCTCGGAGGTCTTGAGCGCGCTGAAGACCTCGGCCCGCACCGCGTGCATGCTGGGCGCGCTCAGGAGGTCGTCGAGCGAGGGCGTCTCCCGCGCGAGGACGGTGTGCGAACGAGCTTCGCGCAGGTGGTCGACGACGAGCTCGGAGCGGCGATTCTGTTCGAGCACGGCGCCGAGCAAAAGCGCCGCCGCCATGAAGAATTCGATGTGCATCTCGTCGAGCGGACGGCGGCGTTGGAGGAAATCGACGTACAGCGCACCTCGCCGTTCTTTGGTGCCTGCGTGCGTATGCACCGGTGCGGCGAGCGCGGCGGTGAGCCCGAGCGAGACCGCGCTCGCCGATGGGCTCATCTCCGCGGCCGCGTCGAAGACGACGCATTGACCGGTCTCGAGGGCGTCATGGACAAGCGTGCGCGCGATCTCCTCGCGCGATATGGTCGGGACGCTACCTCGCCCGCTGCGGCCGTGGACGGCCTGAAACGTGCCATCCGAATAGGCGAAGAGCAAAAAGCCGCGATCCGCCCCGAGCAGCTCGAGAATCGCGTCCAGGCAGTCATCGAGGACCTTCTCGCTCTCGAGCGCGCCGAAGATGCGATCGAGCAACCGACGCATGTACCGCCACATCGTCGCGTGATCGATGACGCGCTCGGAGACAATCGGTTTCTCCATGATCCTCCCCGGCGTGAGCGTACATCGCAATTCCATGGAACAGCGAGAACGACGCCGCGCTCTTAGCGGCGGCGACGGCGCAAGATGCCTTGCGGGCGCGCGCTCGAGGCCGCGTGTGGCAAGGCGCCCGAGTCACCCTTTGGCGAGCTCCGCTTGCCAATGGCCGTGAAGCGCCCGGAGGCAGGGAGCGAGCTCCGAAGCGACGCGCATGGAACGCATGCGCGCAGTGAGCCGCCAAAAAGGCGAGCGCGACAGGGCAGGGGAAGGCGAGCAACCGTGCAAGGGCACGACGAAGCGGAAGCGCGGTAAGCGTCCCGCGGACGGCCGTGTCGACGTGCGTTCGATGCGCTCCGGGCAGCCGGTGGTCCTCTCGGCTATGCGCGCGCGAACGCCGTCTGGAGCGACTCGACGAAGCGCAGGACCTTGGGTGCGGTGTACGGCGATGGCGGCCAGATCGCGAAGATGCTTCGCGCGATCGGCACGTGCCGCTCGAGCACGGCGACGAGGCGGCCCGCGCGGATGTCGTGCTCGGCGATGTAGCGCGGAAGGTCGGCGATTCCTCGTCCGGCGAGGGTCGCGCGGTGGACGGCGTGGAGGTTGTTCACCCGGAGGCGTCCGCGGACGTGAACGGCGATCGGGCGGGCCGAGGCTTCGTCGGCGAGGAGGTGGAGGACGCCGACCGACGGGCCTGCGCCGAAGACGATGATGTCGTGATCGGCGAGGTCATCGGGCGTGCGCGGCGCGGGACGCTCGGCGAGGTAGTGCGGGCTCGCGCAGAGGAGGCGCACGTCGTCGTCGAGGCGCTTCGCCGCGAGGCCGGGCGGCGGCTCGGCGACCATTCGCACGGCGAGGTCGACGCCTTCCGCGACGAGGTCGACGCAGCGATCGGTGAGCTCGGCGTGAATCGTCACCTTCGGGAACGACTCCTGGAATGCGAGGACGACCGGCATGACGCGGACCTCGCCAAGGACGGTCGGCGCCGTGATCCGGAGCGTCCCGCGCGGCTCGCTCTGGACCTCCTCTGCCTCGCGCTCGATCGACGCGATCGCGTCGAGCACGGACCGCGCGCGCTCGCAGTAGCGGGCGCCGGCCTCGGTGAGCGCGATCTTGCGCGTGGTGCGCTGGAGGAGGCGGACGCCGAGTCGCTCCTCGAGGCGCGAGACGAGCTTGCTGACGGCCGACGCGCTCAGCTCCAGCGACTCGGCGGCGGCGGAGATCGACCCTGCGTCCTCGATCGCGACGAGCACGGCCATGCCCGTGACGGCTTCGCGGGGAATCATCCTTCCGAAGTTGTCGCACGCTTCGGGGGCGCGCCGTCAGCGCGTTCCGCCGAACGACCCGGTGCGGCCGCCTACATGCGGTCGACTGGCTTTTCCCCCAAACCGGCGAAAGCGATTGTTGACCTGCGGTCAGGTCTGCTGGTCGCGCGGGCGCTCTTATTTTCCCGCGGCGGCGAGTCAGATTGGCTCCTGTCCGCGAGGCGCGGCGCGACGGGAGGACGGGGCCGATGAGCGGCCCGCGCCCCTGCGCGCCGGTCGCCGTCCGCGCGTTCGAAGAGGCCCGCCGTGAAGAACCGAATCCGCACGTCCATCGTCGCCATCGCCGCTCTCCTCGCCGCTTGCACGGGCAACCCTTCACCGTACGCCGGTGCCGCTCCGGCCGCCGATGAAACCGAAAAATCACCGGCCGTCGCCGCGGAGCCGCCGCACGATGCCGGCGCGTCGCCGAACGATTCCGCGCCGACCACGATCGAGCCGAAAGTCGTCGCCTCGTTCGACGCGGCCGCGGGCGAGCTTCCGGAGGGCCTCGCCGAGGCCGACGGCGCCGCGTACGTCACGTTCGCGCCGACCGGCGAGATCCGCCGCGTCGACCTCGCGACCGGAGCGACGACGCGCTTTTCGAAATTGCCGACTCCGGTGGCGAACAAGGGATTCGCGACTGGCCTGCTCTTCGGGCGCGACCGTTCGCTCTACGCGGCGCTCGTCTCCTTCGACCCGAGCGTCCGCGCCGGCATCTACCGCGTCCCGAGCGGCGGCGGCGAAGCGAAGCTCTTCGCACAAAACCCGAAGATGGCATTCCCGAACGGCCTCGCCTTCGACGATTCGGGGCGGCTCCTCGTGACGGACTCTGCGGCGGGGACGATCTTCGCGGTCGACGCCGCAGGTCGCGCGACGCCGTGGGCGACGAGCGATCTGCTCGTCGGCGACAAAGACGCTTGCGGCGGATCCGGCCTAGGGTTTCCCATAGGTGCGAATGGGCTCGTCCTCGGCGACGACGCCTTCTATGTCACGAACACGGACAAGGGGACGATCGTGCGCGTCGCGATCGACGCGGACGGACGGGCGGGCGCGGCGACGATCGCCGCCGGCCCGAGCTGCGAAGCGCTCGCGGGGGCCGACGGGATCGCGCTGGCGGAAAGCGGCGACCTGATCGTCGCGGTAAACCGCCAAGACAAGATCGTGCGGATCGCGCCCTCGGGCGCGATCGACGTGGTCGCGCGCGGCGGCAACGTCGAGTTCCCGGCGAGCGTCTGGGTCTCCGGCGACGAGGCGCTCGTCACGAGCTTCGCGCTCGCCAACGCGAGCGCCGGAAAGGCGTCGCGTCCGTCGCTCGTTCGGTTCGGAATCGGCTCGCTCTGAGGCGCTCACTCATTCGATCACGAGGTGCTCACATGATGACGTTCGGTCGCCGCGGGTCGATCCTCGGCACGCTCTCTCTCCTGACGAATCGCATCGCGATGAACGGCTGCGCGGCCTCACCCACGATCGAGGGCGCGCCGGCGCGCGCGGCCCGAAGGCTCCGCGTCCTCTGCCTCCACGGCTACCACGGCAACACGGAGGCGCTCCGCGCGCAGATCGCGGCGCTCGCGGAGGGCCTCGACGATGTCGCCGAGCTCGTGTTCATGAACGCCCCATCGATCGCCGACGGTGACTACGGATGGTGGCACGCCGTCTCCGATCCGAGAGAGCCGCCGCGCGATGACCCGGGCGTCACCGGCGAACGAAGGCGGTATTCGGGATGGGAGCGCGCGCGAGACGCCGTCGTCGCACGCTTCGCGAAGGACGGGCCGTTCGACGGCGTGCTCGGCTTCAGTCAGGGCGCGGCGATGGCGGGGCTGCTCGTCGGCCTCCGCGCCCCGGACGGAAAGCCGACGCGCGAGCGGCCTCTCGCGTTCGACTTCGCGATCGTCGTCTCCGGGTTCCCGAGCCGCGACCCGGATCACGAGGTGCTCTACGCGCGTCGCGAGAGCTTCGCGCTCCCGTCGCTGCATCTCGTCGGGCGCGCG
>JADMIO011276632.1_pt1 | contig 16253 bp, 17 predicted proteins | sample 8958161 | NCBI WGS metagenome assembly JADMIO01 (sample SAMN16585339, study PRJNA669376) | soil metagenome | isolation source: Crop rotation soil | place: USA: Cullars Rotation, Alabama | collected 2011
ATGATCACGGGCGCAACCGCCGCACGGGCTTGTTCCGGGGTGCGGACGCGCGGGAGAAGTCGCGCTTGCCCCCACGCTTGCTCAACAGACGCACCGAACCGATGGTGATGTCATGCGACAGCGCCTTGCACATGTCGTAAATCGTGAGCGCCGCCGCGCTCGCGCCCATGAGCGCTTCCATCTCGACCCCGGTCTTGTGATGCACGGCCACGTTGCAGACGATGCGGATGCGGCCGCCGGGACCCGTGGCGATGTCCACCGAGCAGCGCTCCAGCGGCAGCGGGTGGCAGAAGGGAATGATCTCGTGCGTCTTCTTTGCCGCCATGACCCCGGCAACGATGGCCGTGTCGAACACCGGGCCCTTCTTGGTGCGATGCCCGGTGCGCTTGAGTTCGCGCGCCACCGCGGGCGGCAGCTGCACCAGCGCCTCCGCCGAGGCCTCGCGCAGGCTGGCTTGTTTGCCACCCACGTCGACCATGGTGGGGCGATTCGCGGCGTCGAGATGCGTGAGTTTCCGCTTAGCCGCCAATGTAGTTCATCTCCACCTTGTGCAGCGCGGGCGCGCGTAGCGACACGCGCTGCTCGCTGTAGCGATCGCCGCGCTTCGTCCAGACGCCGCGGATGAGCTCGAACAGCTGTTCATCATCCAGGCCGGCGCGCAACGGCGCGCGCAGGTCCGTGCCCTGAGTGGCGAACAGGCAGGTGTAGAACGAGCCGTCCGAGGAGATGCGCGCGCGCGAACAATCGCCGCAGAACGGCTGCGACACCGAGGAGATGAAACCGATCTCGCCCGCGCCGTCATCGTAGGCATAACGTTCGGCGACTTCACCGCGGTACTGGCGGTCGCGCGGCGAGAGCGGCCAGCGGGCCTGGATGGCCGCCGCCAGCTCGCCCGATCGCACGACCACGTCCGGGTTCCAGTGATTGCGTGTGCCCACGTCCATGTACTCGATGAAGCGCACGATCACGCCGCTGCCGCGGAAATGCGCCAGCAGGTCCATGACGGTGTGATCGTTCACGCCCCGCTGCACCACCGTGTTGATCTTGATGGGGGCGAGTCCGGCGCGGCGTGCCTGCTCGATGCCTTCCAGCACCTGGTCGACGCCGCCAAAGCCGCCGCTCATCTTCGCGAAGATCGCAGGGTCGAGCGTGTCCAGGCTCACCGTGATGCGCTTGAGGCCTGCGGCTTTGAGCTCGCTGGCGTACTTGGCCAGAAGGATGCCGTTGGTGGTGAGCGCAATGTCCTCGATGCCGGGCAGAGTGGACAGATCACCGATGAACTCGCTGAGATTGGGGCGCAGCAGTGGCTCGCCGCCGGTGATGCGCACCTTCTTCACGCCTGCGCGCACGAACACGCGCGTCAGCCGCAGCAGCTCGGCGAAATCCAGGCGCTGGTCGGATCGCAGGAAGCGATAGGCCTCGTGGAAGGTCTCCTTCGGCATGCAATACGGGCAGCGGAAATTGCAGCGGTCCATGACCGAGATGCGCAGGTCGTGGATGGGGCGGTTCAAGGTATCCACCGGCTGCCGCGGCCGTGCCATCGCGAGAATGTTGTCGGTGCCCGTGCTCACCAGCGGAAGAACCGCGCCACGAAACCTTTCGGGAAGCTGTTGGGTCCGGGCGGCAGTTCCACGAAGCCGTCGGTGCCGGCGAGCGCGGTGAAGTCTCCGGAGCCATTGGTGGGGCAGGGCTCGGCCGAGGTGCGTCCCCAGTCGTCGGTCTTGAGCCTGACGGGCAGGTAGAAGGACAGCGGCACGCTCACTTCCACGGGTGCGGTCAAGGAGATGCGCGGCGGTTCGCTCGCCGCCTGGCCCATGGCGGCACGCAGTGCCGGCAGCACGTAGCGTGCGAGACAGACCAGCGTCGACACCGGGTTGCCCGGCAGCGCGAACACCGCCGGACCGGACTGGGAGACGCCAAACCACATGGGCTTGCCCGGCCGCTGCGCCACGTGGTGGAACACCATGCTCACGCCGAGTTTCTCGAGCACGCGCGGCACCAGGTCCAGCTTGCCCATGGAGACGCCGCCCGAAAGGATCAACACATCATGCGTGCGCAGGTGAAAGCCGAGCCGGTCGAGTAGTTGGGCCTCGTCGTCGCGCACGTGATCGTCGGCCACGCGCGTGAAGCCATGCTGGCGCAGGGACGCGGTGATGCCGTAGGCGTTGGAACGCCGCACCTGGTGCGGCTGGATCACTTCGCCGGGCTCCACCAGTTCGTTGCCGGTGGAGATCACCACGATCATGGGTTGCGCGCTCACACGCAGCCGTGCCATGCCCGCGCCCGCGGCGATGGCGACTTCGGGCGGAGAGAGGCGCGAGCCTGCGTGCAGCAGCGGCGCGCCCTGGCGGCAATCCGAGCCGCGCCGGTGCACGTTCTGCCAGGGTGGGACGGCCTTGCGGCCGATCTCGGCGAACTCGCCGTGGCGCTCGACCACTTCCACGGGAACCACGGCGTCGCAGCCCTGCGGCAGCACGGCGCCGGTCATGATCTCGATGCAGGTGGCGGGGTCGGAAAGCTTCACCGGCGGATCGCCGGCGTTGTGCGTGCCGGCGACTCTCAGCCGGCCGGAGTTCTCGCTCGCGCCCACCGTGGACAGCGCGAAACCATCCATGGTGGCGCGGTCGAACGGAGGCTGGTCACGCTCCGCGTAGATGTTCTCGCGCAGCACCGCGCCGGCCACCTGCGTCAGCGGCAACGACTCGATCGGCAGGCACGTGAGGTGCTGCTCGATGAGGGTTTCGGCCTGGGCTGGTGTCAGCATGTACGGAGCACGAGCTCACCTCGGATCAGGATTTCTTTTCGGGCGTGTTCTTGGCCTTCCAGGCCTTGAGCTGTTCGTTGAGGCGGTTGACGACATCCTTCACCTCGGCGAGGGCGGCGTCTTCCTTCTGCACGTGCACTTTTTCCATCTGCTTCTTCTGGTCGGGCGTGGCGTCCGGCTTGGCGGCAATCGAGGCGTCGAACTCACCCCGGATGCAACCCAGGTACGCGTTCATGTCGGCATCGTACTTGGTCACTTCCTTCTTGGAGGCCAGCATCTCCTCCTTCGAAGCCACGCTGCCGTCGGGGATCTTCCCCGGCGCGACCGGATAATCACAGGCCGCCTGCGCTTGTTGGACGAAGAAGGCCGTGCCGATCAGGAGAACGGCGGAAGAGAACTTTGTCATCTGGGAATCCCCGTACGTGTTTCGAAGTAGCCGTAGCTTATAGGGGCCCTGTCCCTATTCGTAGTACCTGGGGTAGTCCGGGGTTAAACCTTTGAAGCGCCGGTGGATCCACAGGTACTGGGCCGGCACGCGGCGCACCTCGGCCTCTACCAGCCGATTGAACCTCTCGGTGTCAGCCACTGCGTCATCCGTGGGGAAACCATCCAGTGGCGGGTGAATGGTTCCCTTGAAGCCGCCGCCGGGCAGGCGCTCGAAGAAGTACGGCAGCACCACCGCGTTGGTCATGCCGGCGATGCGCGAGGTAGCCGTGTTGGTGGCGGCCGGGATGCCAAACAGCTTCACCATCTCGGCGCCTTTCTTGCGGAAGCTCTGGTCCGGCGCATACCAGACCACGTCACGATCCTTCAGCGCCTTGATCAGCGTGCGGACATCGTCGCGCGGAATGGCGCGCTTGGTCTGCACCGCGCGGCGCGAGTGCACGAACTCGCCGATCAACAGGTTCTTGGTGGGCCGGTACATGATGTTCAGCGGCAGGCGCGCGGCCAGCGCGCGGCAGCTCATCTCGATGGTGTTGAAGTGCGCCGAGAGCAGCAGCACGCCCCGGCCCGCTTCCTGCGCGGCGCGCACATGCTCCATGCCATTCACCAGCGTCATGTGGCGGATGCGTTCGTTCGACGACCACCAGCACATGGCGGTCTCGAACAGCGCGCAGCCCAGGCCGGCGAAATGCTCGCGCAGGATGCGCGCGCGTTCCTCGGCGCTGACATCGGGCAGCGCCAGTTCCAGGTTGCGGCGCGCGATGCGCTTGAACGGCGAGGGGAACAACCAGACGAACAGACCGACACCACGTCCGAGCAGGTACAGCAGCCGCCAGGGCAGCGGCTCGAACAGGCGCAGGAAGCCGAGGCCCAGCCAGGTGGGCCAATACTGCGGAAGGAGATAAGCCGCTTTCACGCGCGCGAGAGTGCCCGAACGGGATTACTTTTTCTTGCCGCGCTTGAACAGCAGCTTGCCGCCGTGGCGGATCTGCTGGATCAGCGAACCATCCGGAGTGCTCACGACTACTTCACTGCCGTCGGCGAGGCACCAGATGAAAAAGGACAGGCGCGTGCCGCTGGCGGCATCCGGTGGGCCTACCTTCGCCACCAGCTCCGTGTACGTGGTGTCGTCGGTGACGAAACCGAAGTCCTGCGCACCGGCGGGGCGGATGGCGTCTTCCGGCACCACCAGCTCGGCGAACGAAGGATCGCGGCTGCGCTTCTGCTGGCACTCGGCCTGCGCCGGCGCGGCCAGAGCCGCCGAGAAGATGAGTGCGCCAAACAAGAGTGTCGTGGTCTTCATGCGGAGAAAGTGAAGCTCATGAAGGATTGATGGGTCTCGCCGGGACGCAGGATGCTGCTCGGAAAGTTGGCATGATTCGGCGCATCCGGGAAGTTCTCCGGCTCCACCGCCACCGCGTGCCATTCCGGATACACCTGCTTGAAATGCGCGGCGTCGTAGATCTGCAGGCCGGGCAGGTTGGTCTTCACCTGCAGGCGCACGCCGGTCTCCGGCGCGTAGATCTCCGCGGCCACGTCCGCGCCCCGGTCCAGCACCCAGCAGTGGTCCCAGCCCTTGGTGAAGGCGATCTGCGGATGCGAGGTGGGCGGCGGCACGCGCAGTACTTTCGCCTTGCGGAAATCGAAGGGCGTGCCGGCCACCGGCGCGATCTCGCCCGTGGGCACGCGCGCATTGCTCAGCGGTAGATAGTGGCTGGCGGCGATCTTCATGCGCCAGTCGTCGATGCGCTTGTGCGGATCGCCGGTCAGCGTGAAGTAGGGGTGCCAGGTGAGGCTGATGGGCGTGGGCGCATCGGTGGTGGCCTGGTATTGCAGGGTGAGCGCGTTCTCGTAGACCGTGAACAGAGCCGTCACCTCGAGGTTGCCCGGAAAGCCGTTGGTGCCGGCCGGCGAATGATGGCCCAGTTTCACGAAGCTGGTCTTGCCGCCCCCGGTGCCCAGCACTTTCCAGAGGTACTTGCCGAAACCCACAGCGCCGCCGTGCAGCGTGTTGGGCGGGTTGTTCTCGGTGAGCTTGTACTGCTGGCCATCCAGCGTGAACGCGGCGCCCGCGATGCGGTTGCCGTAGCGGCCGACGAGCTGGCCAATGTAAGAGGTGTCGGCGAGGTAGCCATCCAGGGTGTCGAAGCCTAGTGCCAACGGCATCCGTTTGCCGTTCACGGGAAGGGTGAGGCTGCGCAAGGTGCCGCCCAGCGAGAGGATCTCCGCCTGCAGTCCGTCGGGCGATCCCAGCGTGAAGGCATCCACGGCGGAGCCGTCGGGAAGTTTTCCGAACTCACGCTGCGTGGAAGTGCCGGCGCTGACGGGGATGGCCGCCGTCATGGGAAGCAGCGCGAGCGCGAAGGTGTTGCGGCGGTTCTGGTCCATGTCGCGATCATGCCTGATTCGAATACTTCAGTACTTGCGGGTCTGGATGGTCTGGCGCGCAGTGTCCATGGTGAACACGGCCTCGTCGACCACGATCCGCTTGGAGATGGGCCGGCCAGAGACCACTTCCGTCACGGAGGTCATCAGCTGCGGGCCCATGAGCGGATTGCATTCCACGGTGGCGTTGAGCTTGCCGGCGATCATGGCCTCGAAGGCGGCGCGCACGCCGTCGATGGACACGATGCGGATGTCACGCCCCGGGCGCAGGCCAGCGGCTTCGATGGCCTTGATGGCGCCCAGCGCCATGTCATCGTTGTGTGCATACAGCACGTGGATCTTGCTGGTCGTCGTGGCGAGGATCTGCGCCATCGCGCCTTCGCCCGGGTCGCGTGAGAAGTCACCGGATTTCGACTGGATGATGCGGAAGTCCGGATGTTCGGCGATCACTTCCTCGAATCCGCGCTTGCGGTCGATGGCCGGACCAGCGCCGACGGTGCCTTCGATCTGCACGATGTTCACCGGCGTCTTCACATCCGGAAACTGGGCCACCACCCAGCGCGCCGCCTTGCGGCCTTCCTCGACGAAATCCGAACCCAGGTAGCCGGCGTACAGCGACGCATCCGCGGTCACCGGGCGATCCGTGAGGATCACGGGAATTCCCGCGGCGCGGGCCTCCTCCAGCACCGGCGCCCAGCCCGTCGATACCACCGGCGCGAATGCGATCACGTCCACCTTGTCCGCGATGAACTGGCGCAACGCGGCGATCTGGTTCTCCTGTTTCTGCTCGGCATCCGAGAAACGCAGTTCGATGTTGCTGGTGGCGGCGGCGGACTTGATGGACTCGGTGTTGGCCAGGCGCCAGGCGCTTTCCGAGCCGATCTGGCTGAAGCCCAGCACGATGCGCTGGTCATCGCGCTCGCGCGAGCAGGCCACCAGCGACGCGATGGCGAGAAGTGCGGTGATCAGCAGTCTGGAGAAGGTCATCCGTTTTCCCTCCCGGCGTGGCGCTCACAGGATGCGCGTGTCGTGCAGGTTCAGGCCGCCGGGCTCCACCAGCAGCTTGTTGACCAGCGGCGCGCCAAAGGCCGGAAGGTCGACTTCGAATTCGTCGCCGGCCTGCACCTTCACGTCGTCGACGAAGCTCACCGTGGCGGTGCCGAAGAAATGCAGGTGTACGTCGCCGGGCACGCGGTGCTGCTTGTACTTGAAGTGGTGGTATTCGAGATTGGCGAAGGTGTGGCACATGTTGGCCTCACCCGTGAGGAAAGGCTTTTGCCAGATCACCGCGCCCTCGCGACGGATGCGGCTGTGGCCTTCCAGGTGCGCGGGCGGCGTGCCGGTGTTCAGCAGGGGGCCCACGCCGCACTGGCGCAGCTTGGAGTGCGCCAGCAGTAGATAGTTGCGGCGCTCCGTGACGTGATCACTGAACTCATTGCCGATGGCGAAGCCCAGCCGCGCCGGGCGTCCGTGGTCATCGATGAGATAGAGGCCGACCAGCTCCGGCTCCTCGCCGTGATCTTCGGCGAAATCCGGCGACAGCAGCGGCCGGCCCGCGGCCACCACGTTGCGGCCGTTGCCCTTGTAGAACCACTCGGGCTGCATGCCGGGCTTGCTGCCCGCGGGCTTGCCGGCCTCGACGCCCCACTTGAACATCTTCATGGAGTCGGTGAGCTCGGCATCCTGCTTGTCGAGCTTGGCGTGCATGGAGTCGCGCGCGGCCGCGCTGCCGAGATGCGTGAGTCCCGTGCCCGTCACCAGGCAATGCGCGGGATCCGGATGCGTGAGTGGCGGCAGCAGGCGTTCGTCGCGCAGCAGATCTTCATAGGAGATGGGCGCGTCGACGGGCTCCGCATTCACCAGCTGCTCGAGTGACTGGCGTTCGTTCAGGGCCTGGCGCGCGAGTTGATAGGTGCTCACGTGACGTGACAACGGCAGCAGCGCGCCTTGGCCGTCCAGCTTCGCCACGCGCGTCTGCGTGCCCTCGATGAATTGCAGCAGCTTCACAGCCAGCCCGCGTCCACGATGTATTCCTGCGCCGAGCAGGCGCGCGCGTCATCCGAGGCCAGGAACAGCGCCAACGGCGCCACGTCCTCGGGCCGGACCTTGTCAGGCAACACCTGGTTGCGCTTGATCTCTTCCTCGCCTTCGGGCGTGAGCCATTTGTCGATCTGGCGCTGGGTCATGATCCAGCCGGGCGTGAGCACGTTGATGCGGATGCGATGCTCGCCCAGCTCCGCCGCGAGGCCGCGCGTGAGCCCGACCACCGAGGACTTGGCAGTGGTGTACACCGACATGTTGCGTCCCTTCGCGCCGTAGGAATTCGAGCCGAAATTGATGATGGAGCCGCCGCCCATCTTTTTCATGCCGGGCACCACGGCCTGGATGGCGAAGTACGCCGGCCGCTGGTTCACGGCGATGCGTGCGTCGTAGTACTCGGGCGTCACGTCCATGAAGTCGTGACGGTCATCGCTGGCCACGTTGTTGACCAGCACGTGGAAGTCGCCCATTTCCTTCGCCGCGTCGCGGATCGCGCGCTGCAGGGCGGGAATGTCGGTGACATCCACCTGGCGATACCACGGGCGCGGCAGGCCGGCTTTCTCCAGGCGTTCCACCAGTTCTTGTGAGGGCGCTGCCGCGATGTCCACGAAGGCCACCAGTGAACCCTGTCTCGCGAAGGATTCCGTCAGACAGCCGCCAATGCCCGAGCCACCGCCGGTGATGAACACGCTCCGGCCTCGCAAGGAGGGATAACTGGCGCCGCCCGTCAGGGCGGCGGCGGAATCTCGGCGATCGACAGGCATGCGTCCCCCACCATTAAAACAAGAGCGTTGCAGTATAGTGCGGCGACCCCTACACGGTGAGACGGCGACTCGGATGACGAAGAAACGGCTGCGCAGCCAGGACTGGTTCGGCAAGCAGGACAAGGATGGTTTCATCCACCGCAGCTGGCTGAAGAACCAGGGCTATCCGGACGATATGTTCGATGGCCGGCCCGTCATCGGCATCTGCAATACCTGGAGCGAGCTCACGCCCTGCAACGGGCACTTCCGCGAAATCGCCGAGTTCGTCAAACGTGGCGTGCTCGAAGCCGGCGGATTCCCGCTGGAGTTTCCCGTGATGTCGCTGGGCGAGACGCAGCTCAAGCCCACCGCCATGTTGTTTCGCAATCTCGCGTCCATGGACGTGGAGGAGAGCATCCGCGGCAATCCCATGGACGGCGTGGTACTGCTCATGGGCTGCGACAAGACCACGCCCTCGCTGATCATGGGCGCGGCGAGCTGCGACCTGCCCACCATCGGCATCTCCGGCGGGCCCATGCTCACCGGGCATTTCCGCGGCAAGCAGATCGGCTCGGGCACCGGCGTGTGGCAGATGTCCGAGGACGTGCGCGCCGGCAAGATGTCGCAGGAAGAATTCACCGCCGCGGAATCCTGCATGCATCGCTCCAAGGGCCACTGCATGACCATGGGCACGGCGTCGACCATGGCCAGCATGGTGGAAGCGCTCGGTCTCTCGCTGCCGGGCAACGCGGCGATCCCGGCCGTGGATTCGCAGCGCTACCGGCTGGCGCAGCTCAGTGGCCGCCGCATCGTCGAGATGGTACGCGAGGACCTGGTGCTGTCGAAGATCCTGACCCGCGCGGCGTTCGAGAACGCCATCAAGGCCAATGCCGCCATCGGCGGTTCCACCAACTCCGTGGTGCACCTGCTCGCGATCGCCGGCCGACTTGGTGTGAAGCTCGAGCTCGAGGACTGGGACCGCCACGGTTCCACGTTGCCCTGTCTGGTGAACCTGCAGCCCTCCGGCCAGTACCTGATGGAAGATTTCTACTACGCCGGTGGTCTGCCCGCGGTGTTGAAGGAAATCGCGCCGGTGCTGAACAAGGACGCCCTTACCGCCAATGGCAAGTCGATAGGCGAGAACGTGGCGAACGCACCCGTGTGGAACCGGGAAGTGATCAAGGCTTTCGACGATCCGTTCAAGGCCAACGCCGGCATCGCGATTCTTCGCGGCAATCTCGCGCCCGACGGCGCGGTGATCAAGCCCTCCGCCGCCACGCCCAAACTACTGAAGCATCGTGGCCGCGCCGTGGTGTTCGAAAGCATCGAGGACTTCAAGGCCAAGATCGATGATCCGGCGCTGGACATCGACGAGAACTGCATCATGGTGCTCAAGGGCTGCGGCCCGAAGGGGTACCCAGGCATGGCGGAAGTCGGCAACATGGCGCTGCCGCCCAAGATCCTCAAGAAAGGCATCACCGACATGGTGCGCATCTCCGATGCGCGCATGAGCGGCACCGCCTACGGCACCGTGGTGCTGCACGTGGCGCCCGAAGCCGCCGCCGGCGGTCCGCTGGCCCTGGTGAAGAACGGCGACATCATCGAGCTGGACGTTGCCGCGAGGGAGCTGCATCTCGACGTGAGCGATGCCGAGCTTGCGCAGCGCAAGGCCGCGTGGGTCGCGCCCGAACTGCCCAAGCGCGGTTACTACAAGCTGTATGTCGAAACCGTTCAGCAGGCCGACAAGGGCGCGGATCTGGACTTCCTGGTGGGCGGCAGCGGTACCATCGTCACGCGCGACTCGCACTGAGCGCGCGCCGGCGGGACGTCAGTCGAGCCGGTGCAGCCAGCGGTCCGTGCGCGGTAGATAGAAATCTTCCGGGTTCAGGGACATCACCACTTTCTGCGTGCGCCCCACGATGTTCCGCCTCGGCACGAAGCCGATGTAGCGCGAGTCCGCGCTGTTGTCGCGGTTGTCACCCAGCATGAGGTACTGGTCCTCGGGCACTGTCACCGGTCCGAAGAACTGCCGCGAGCTGGGATGAGGCATGCGCAGCAGGTCGTGCTCCGGCAGCACGCCGCCTTCGCGATGCACCGTGGGTTGCCGGCTCTGCGTCTCCAGCAGGAGCTCGTTCACCAGCCCCTGGTCGCCCGCCGAGTACTCCGCGTACTCGCCGTTGATGGACAGGCCCTGCGCATCGATGGCCACCACGTCGCCCGGCACACCGACCACACGCTTCACCAGCGAGATGCCATCCACCGGGGAATCGAACACCACGATCTCGCCACGCTGCGGGTCGCGGCCCTCGGTGAGGCGCATGAGTGTCCAGGGCAGCCGCAGTCCGTACACATGCTTGTCCACCAGGATGCGATCGCCCTCGACGATGGTGGGATTCATGGAGCTGGTGGGCACCGTCATCCAGTCCGCCCAGGCGGACCGGAACATGAACATGAAGAAGAGGAAGGCGAGGGTGCCGCGGTATTCGCGCCAGAAGCGGCGGGGCTTGGATTGCGTCAGGGTGGAATTCATCGGCGGGGCCTCCCGTTTCCGATCTGGACCGCGGATTGGCCGCGGGGTTCCGGAATGCGGCTAGAATCCCGCTCCCACGCGCCCGTAGCTCAGCTGGATAGAGCACCTGGCTTCGAACCAGGTGGTCGGCGGTTCGAATCCGTCCGGGCGCGCCACTCTTCTAATCGGGCGCCAACTCCTCCAGCGGAATCACCGGCGACCGCTTCACCGTCTCCAGCACGATCGACGACGTCACGTCGCGCACTCCCGCCACGCGCAACAACCGGCGCATCGTGAAATCCGACAAGGCCTCGATGTCGCGCACGATCACATGCAGCAGGAAGTCCATCTCGCCGGTCATGGTGTAGCAGGCCAGCACTTCGGGCCGGTCTATCAAGGTGCGCCGGAAGCGCTCGACGATCTCGTCGGAGTGCTGCTCCAGCTTGATCTGCACGATGGCCTGGATGGTCTGACCGGCGCGCTTGGGATCGATGATGGCGGCATAGCCCTGGATCAGGCCGGAGCTTTCCAGCTGGCGTACGCGCCGGGCGCACGGGGTGGGGGAGAGCCCGACCCGCTCGGCGAGGTCGGTGACGCTGATGCGCCCGTCCCGCTGCAGGACATCCAGGATGCGTCGATCCGTCTTGTCGAGCTTCATATTTGGCGAATTTAACCACAGTACCTCCCGAAAATAGCGAAATACCTCACTTTTAGCGGCCTCACCTGACGGTTTTTGCCCTTTTCCTGCAACCTGCCGGGCGGAAGATGCGGCCCATGGCTCGACTACCCGTGGCACCCACGCAAGCTCCCGTACAGCTCCGGGGCGATTACGCCCAGGCCGGCCCGGATTTTCGGGTGGCGCAGCAATACGAAAGCTACACCGACGACGAGCAGGCCATCTGGCGCACCCTGTACCAGCGCCAGCTGGGGATGATGAACGAGCACGCCGCGCCGGAATTCCTGGCGGGTCTGCGTTTGTTAGGCGCCGATGCTGCGCGCATCCCGGTGCTGGAAGAAGCCAGCGAACGCCTGATGCGCCTGACAGGCTTCGAAGTCATTGGCGTCCCGGGCCTGATCCCGGAGGCGGATTTCTTCGCCCACCTGGCCGAGCGCCGCTTTCCCGTGACGGTGTGGATGCGCCGTCGGGATGAGCTCGATTATCTGGTCGAGCCGGATCTGTTCCACGACTTCTACGGGCATCTGCCCATGCTGGCGCATACGGTGTTCGCCAATTTCATCCAGGCCTATGGTGCGCTGGGCGCGCGGGCGCGGACGCCGGCGCAGCTCAAGATGCTGGCGCGCCTCTACTGGTACACGGTGGAGTTCGGCCTGGTCGCCACGTCCAAGGGTCTGCGCGCCTATGGCGCGGGCATCCTGTCGTCCAGCGGCGAGACCGTGTATGCCACGCGAGGTTCGGGGCCGGCGCGCATTGGCTTCGACCTGCAGCGCGTGCTACGCACGGATTACCTGATCGACGCCTACCAGAAGACCTACTTCGTGCTCGATGACATCGAGCAGCTGTTCGACAGTGTGCTGGATGCGGATTTCGATGCCCTGTTCGCGCAGGCGGATTCGCTGACCAGTTACGACCCCGATGCGCGTTTGCCCAGCGATCAGCCGGTAGCTTCGACCAGCACGTTCTGAGGTAAGCTCCGGCGCCGATGCCAACCCGCGCCAGCGCCGCGAAATCCTTCCTGTCCGTCACGCTTCGACGCATCGATCTCGATCGAGGCGAGCGTGCGGTCCTGCGCAATGTGGAATGGACCATCAAGCCAGGCCAGCGCTGGCTGCTGATCGGCGGCAATGGCGCCGGCAAGACGCAGCTCCTGAAGCTGGTGTCCGGCGCGGTCTGGCCGAATCCCACCGACAAGGAACTGCGTCGCTATCGCTGGAACGGCGAGAACCATGATCAGCCCGCGGCCGTGCTCGAAGAGATCGCCTACGTCGGCGCCGAGCGGCAGGATCGCTACGAGCACTACGAGTGGAATTTCCTGGCCAGCGACGTGGTCGGCACGGGCGTGACGCGCACGGATATCCCGGTGCGCGTGCTGACATCGGCAGAAGCGAAACGCGTCGCCGGTTTGTTCAGGAAACTGGATATCGAGGAGCTGGCGGACCGCCGCTTCCTCACGCTGTCATATGGCGAGCGCCGACTGGTGCTCATCGCCCGCGCGCTGGCCAGCAAGCCCAAACTACTGCTGCTCGATGAAGTCGCGAATGGTCTCGACGTGCGAAATCACGCGCGGCTGATGCGCTGGCTCGCAAGCACGGATGCCTCCGCGCTGCCCTGGATCTTCGCCACGCATCGCGCGCCCGACGTGCCGGATTCGATGACGCATCTGCTGGAGTTGCAGCAGGGACGGGTGCGGCGGAGCGGCGCGCTGCGCGCCGACCAAGCCCGTGAGCTGCTGCGCCAGGATTCGCGCGAGTTCCTCGCGCCCGCGCATTCCGGCCGCGTGGCGAAGAAAAAGCCGACGCGCCGGCGCAAGGTGCTGGTGTCGCTGCGCGATGCGCACGTGCACCTGGACGAGGCGCACGTGCTCCATGGCGTGGATATGGAAGTCGCCGCCGGTGACTGCTGGGTGGTGCATGGTGCCAATGGCTCCGGCAAGAGCACGCTGCTGCGGACCATCTATGGTGATCACGCCGTGGCCACGGGCGGCAGCATCACGCGCGCCGGCATCGTGCCCGGTGTGCCGCTGGAAACATTCAAGTTGCGCACGGCCTACGTGGCGCCGCACCTGCAGACCTGGCAGGCGCCGAAGATGCCGGTCATGGAAGTGGTGGCCTCGGGCCGCTATGCCAGCATCGGGCTCAACGACGCCATGACGGCCAGTGACAGTCAGCACGCCGAGCGCGCGCTGCGCCGCTTCGGCCTGCTGGCGCTAAAGAATCGCACCATGGCCGAGATGTCGTACGGCCAGGCGCGCCGCGTGCTGTTCGCGCGCGCCTGGGCGCGCGAGCCGCAGCTGGCGCTGCTGGACGAGCCCTTCGCGGGGCTGGACCGCGCCACGCGCGCGGATCTGGCGCGGCGCCTGAATGCCTGGCTGGCGGAGGGCGGCAGCTGCGTGATCGCCACGCATCATCGCGAGGAATGGCCCGCGCACACCACGCATGTGCTGGAGATGGCCGATGGCCGCGGCGTCGCCACGCGGAGCACGTCGTGAGATCTCGCGCCGTCTGGCTCGCCGCGGGTGGGGTCGCGGTGCTGGCGGTCGCATTGTGGATGTCCGCCGGCGGACATCCGCGGCGCATGCTCACCGGCATTCTCTCGGGGCCCGAAGCGCTGGCCTATCTACCACCCCGTCAGGACGTCCCGGTGCCGGCCGGGCCGCCGCAGCCCACACTGACGCTCGAAGAAGCCGGCATCGATCCGGAATCCCTCGAGCTGTCCATGCGCTACGCCGAGGCGCGCAACACGCGCGCGTTGGTGGTCGGTATCAATGGCCACGTGGCGTACCAGAAGTTCTGGGGCGGCACGACGCTGGACAGCGAGATCGATGCCTCGGGCTTCACGCCGGTATTGCCGGCGCTGGTGCTGGGCACGGCGCTGCAGAACGGTGAGATCCGGGATCTCGACGAGCCCGCATCGAAATACGTGAAGGAGTGGGAGCAGGACCCGCGCGGCGCCATCACCTGGCGTGACCTGCTCACCGGCAAATCCAACCTGGCGGCGCCCGGCCGGCCCTGGCCGCACTCGCTCTCGGCGCGCTACTACATGCAGGACAACCTCGGCGCGAACCTGCTGGCCTGGCCACAGGCGGAGAAGCCGGATCCGGCCGGATCACCGATGCATGTGGACGCGGAGATGCTCTCGCTGCTGCTGGCGAGAAAGTTGGAGGCACCGTACTCGCAGCTGCTCATCCAGCGCCTCTGGCAGCCGCTGGGCGCCGGCAACTTCTCCGTGTCCATCGACGGCGCGATCAGTTCCGCGGGGCATGTGCGCGCGGGTTGCTGCCTGCGCGCGCGCATCGGCGACTGGTTGCGCATCGGCGCGCTGATCGCCAACCACGGCACGCTCGCCGGCGATCAATACCTGCCGCCCGACTACGCGCGACTGCTGCTCACGCCCACCTTCAAGGATTCAGCGCGCGCCGTGTTCCTGCGCGTGGATGGCCAATTCGCCGCGCATGACGTGGTGCGCCTGGAAGCCGCGGGCAAGCAGCGAATGTGGATCGTGCCGTCGTTGAAGCTGGTGATCCTGCGCGTGGGCGATGAGCCGCCATCGTCCGCGGGATGGGATGAGGCGATGATCCCGGACAACATCATCCGCGGGACGCGCGGCTGGCAGCCGGCAAGTTCGGGAGAAGGGAGCCAGGTCGATCCGAAGCGCTACGCGCCTCACTGAAAAGAATGGGGACATTCCTCGTTTCCTAGCAAAAGGGGACGCACCTGAAACAGGTACGTCCCCTTTTGCCCGCTGCGCGGGGAAACGAGGAATGTCCCCATACTTCTACATCGTCATCTCCGTCTCGAAGATCGACACGGCCTGGCCAACGATCCACACGCCGTCGAGGCGGCCTTCGTTGAATTCCAGTTCCACGTCGATGCGGCCGGAGCGGTTCAGGTGGTGGCCCTGCGCGCCGGTGAACTTGGCGTAGCCGTTGGCCGTCTGCAGCAGGCCCTGCTCGGCGAGATACGCGCCTAACAAGCCGTGGGCATTGCCGCTGACCGGATCTTCCGGGATGCCGAGCGCCGGGCAGAACATGCGTGACTCGGTGAGGCAGCCGGGCAGGGCATGCGACAGCGTGAACACGAAGAACCCGGCGGCGCCGAGCTGCGCGGACAGGGTGGTGAGGCGCGAGAAATCCGGCTTGAGCTGCTTGAGCTGATCCGTGCTGCGCACCCCGATCAGCAGGCGCGTGCCCGCGCCGCCGACGATGCGCAGCGGGCAGCGCGTGTCGATGTCGCCGGTGGAGAGCGCGAGGGCATCGAGCACGGCCAGACGCTCGCGGTCGTTGAGCTGGCGGCCCAGCGGCGGCGCCGGCTGGCGCACCGCGATGCGGCGCGTGGCGCCTTCGCCGCGGACTTCCACGTCGACCAGCCCGGACTTCTGCTTCTGGCGCACGCGGTCACCGGCCTTGGGCAGCGGCGGCTGGCCTTCGCGCGACAGCACGAAGTGCGTGGCGACGGTGGCGTGACCCACGAAGCTGGCCTCGGTGCGCGGCGTGAAGAAGCGCAGGCGCAGGTCGTGGTCTTCGCCGTCGGGCTTGAGCACGAAGGCGGTGTCCGCGTTGTTGAGCTCGCGCGCGATGGCGAGCATCTCCGCGTCGTTGAGCGAATCGGCGTCCAGCACCACGCCCGCCGGATTGCCTTTCCAGCACATTGGGATCCTAAGCTTAGAATTCCACGTGGACAAGTTGTCGCG